>OLSG01000325.1_pt1 | contig 61535 bp, 50 predicted proteins | sample 1673041 | NCBI WGS metagenome assembly OLSG01 (sample SAMEA3136749, study PRJEB25190) | human gut metagenome | reverse complement strand
TGCTTGGCGGAGGTGTCGTAGCGGTCCTCGCCGGCGAAGACGGTCACGGGGTCGGACTGGTCATTGCTATAAGCAGCCACAGAGCTCGCATCTGAAGAGTTCAAAAAACCGGGCATACTGCCTTCGTCAATTGCCTTCTGAATTTCGCTGTCTGTTAAAGGGGTTTGGTCCTCTTCCATCGTAGCAAAAGCAAACGAAGGGCTTAAACACGCAATCCATAGCAAAAACGCACAGAGAGCTGGAGCCTTTCGTATTGGATCATTTTTTGGCTTTTTCACAGAAAGCACGCCCACCTTTCTTTGATAAGAAACCGTTACCCGAATAATAACGGAGGGGTGTCATTATATGCAGCGGATCAGCCAAAATGTTTCGCCAAAGAGCAAAACGCATGGTCAGCCGCCAAAACGCTTTGCCGGTTTAGAAAAGGAAGCGTATAGAAGGAAGGGATAAATATGGACGAACGGTGGAGAAGGGTCATTGCAGCGCCCTTGGCTTTCGTCATTGCGTTGCTATCAGCATTGACCATTTTGGGCGCCTTTGCCCCAAAAGCATACGCAGCAACCTCCGAACCAACAGGTCTGCAAGCCTACATTGACGGAAAGCCATATTCCAACTTTAAGGTTTCCGATGGGGCAAATGAAGCTGGATTCTACTCAATCGAATCAGGCTCCCTGGAAATGAAAGGGCTACCTGAAGGCTGGAATTATTACTACTTTGATACATTTAAACAGGATGACGGAACATTAACTGCAGGCATCGGCGTAACAAATGGCGACAAGCGATACTACTGGTGCTTTGTCGGGGTGTCTGAACTTGTACAATCCCTTGATTGCCTCAAGAATATCAGACTTACCGACGTTAACGCAGGCGGATCAGAACTAGTGGGCTTTAACCCAACAGAGAATTACACAACAACCCTAGATCATATTGCATTCATAACCATTCAAGACCCTTCGACCCTCCCTTACGGATGGGTTGTTGACGTAAACCAGACGGGCTATACCGACTGGACTGTGCACCCAAAAGGTCAGAGCGAACCCTCTGTCCATTGGCAAATCAAAAGCACCTGCCAAAGAACGGACGCAGCGCCAACGCCCAAAGGTCTTCAGGTCAAAGTCAACGGAACGCCTCTTGCCGGCTTCGACCCATTGAAAGGAGCAGCCGGATGGAATGATTACATTGACGCAAGCGATATCACCGGGGGAAGCGGCACGGTAGAAGTAGGGGGATTGCCAAAAGGCTGGGCTTACCGCTGCGTTTTAGCCGGCGATTGGGGGTTCTCTCTCGAAGTAACAAATGGCGGTATCACCTACAACTACTACATCAAAGGAGTTAACAAAGTCAAACACAACACAAGCGAACTACAGGGAGTCCAACTATACGTCGGAGGCAGCAAGGTAAATTTCGACCCCACGAAAAACCAGAATATTCTCGTTGACGAGAACACCACCTACAACGATCTTGTGTGGGACTTCAATTTCTCAACTGACAGCCAACCAAACCATAGTGCTAGATGCGCAATTCCATCAGGTTGGGAAATCGACTGGGCCAACCTCGACGGCGAATCAACTTTGGCCGATTTAACTGTTCACCCAGGAAATGAATCTTCGCCATCGGTTCATTGGGTTATTAAAAAAGCTTCGAGTTCAGGCAAGGGGGCACTAACGCGCATCGCCGGAGAAACTCGCTATGAAACTATGTCTGCTATGGTTGACAAATTCATCCCAAACGAAGGAGGAGCAGCCATCCTTGCGTCAGCAGACAATTTCCCAGACGCTCTAGCAGCATCCTCCCTCTCCGGCACGCAAAATGCACCAATCATTCTAACGAGTGCAAGCTCATTATCGGATGAAGCGCGTAAGCAACTTCAAGCAATTAAACCCAACAAACTCTATATTGTTGGCGGAGAAGCCGCAATTTCAAGAGAAGTCGAGCAATCTGCCGTATCTGCAGCATCGTGTCAAAACGCAACACGATTTGCCGGTGATACCCGATATGAAACAGCACTGAAAATAGCCGATGGAATCGACCAGAACAATGGAACAGTGATAATTGCCACGGGAGAAAACTTTGCTGATGCGCTTTCCGTAAGCCCCTATGCCCAACATTTCAAGGCCCCCATTGTTCTTAGTTCGCCAAACTCGGGGCTTTCCGATGAAGCTATCAACATGATCAAGAGCAAAGGATTCTCAAACGCAATAATTCTGGGCGGTACTAGTGCAGTGCCAGATGCTGTCAACCAGCAGCTGAGTGCAGCAGGAACTTCTAACGTTCAACGCCTACAAGGTGACACCCGATACGAGACAAGCGCAATAATTGCCGAATTCGAAAAGAGTCAGGGCATGACGGCAAACGGTGTCGTATTTGCAACAGGGTCAAACTTCCCCGATGCTCTTGTTGCTGGACCTTTTGCGGGCAAGAACAATTCCATGGTTCTCTTAGCCGATGACGCAACCATCCAATGGGCTGCAAAGTATAGGGAGGACGTAAACAAAGCATTTATAGCAGGCGGCCCAAGCGCAGTTAGCGAAGATACAGCAAATATAATAGCCTCGTACCTTAACCTTGAATATGCTAGCTAACTAATCGGTAGCAAGTTTAAGCCACGAAGCCCCCGTTCCTCGAATTAAAAGTCAAGGAACGGGGGCTTTCTTCTGAATAGACGCCTTCTACCGCACCGGATGCGCAGACCCTAAAGCGCCCCCCCCCTTTTTAGACGTTTAGAGCGCCTAAAATGGTCTGCTCTTCTTCATAAGATACAGCGCTGTAGCCGCCAATAATAGTCGCGTTGTTTATTTCGTTTTTATGTCCCTCGGCAAATTTCGATGCCTGCTCCGCACCTGGATCTACAAGCAAAAGAGGCGAAAGTCCCTTTCCTGCAAGAGGGCCCGCAGAAAGAGCGTCAGGATAATTGTTGCCAGTAGCAAAAAGTATCCCATCGGCTTCAAAGCCAATTTCGCCAGCTAATTCGAATTCAGCTATCTCTGCGCTTGTTTCATAACGAGTTGGGCCGGAAAGCCTTTGGGTAGAATCAATGTTCGCCCCTTTCAGCTGGCTTTCTACCTGGCCAGGAACCGCAGAGGTGCCGCCAACAATAATCGCTTTGCTAAAACCATTATCGCGAATGAAAGAAAGGGAAGAATCACTCAATCCCTCTCGGGGATCGCACAATATCACTGGGCTTGAAGTCGCGAATGCCCACGGGCTTACCGACAAGGCATCAGCGTATCCTTCTGCCGTTGCGACAATAACCGCATCAGACGCAGCACCCACTTCTGAAGCCACCGCTAAGGCTGTTTCGTAACGTGTATCACCCGACAAACGGACAAGCTCCGCATTCCCAGCAACAGACGAAGCCTCCGATGCGGCCCTTGCCGAAACGGCAGCCTCCCCACCCACAACATAGATAGTTGAAGGCTTCAAATTGGCAAGAACGTTCGAAGTCGAATCGGACAAAGACCCCGATTCGGTCAAAAGCACAGGAGCGTTTTCCTCGCCAGCAAGAGCCGAAGCGGCTAAGGCATCGGGGAAATTGGCGCCACTGGCAAGGATAACCGAACCGCCAGTGGGCCAAGATCCCTGGCATGCAATCTGTTCTGCGGTTTCATACCTTGTTTCGCCTGCAATACGGGGAAGGTAAGCAGGGTTGTCTGGATTGCGTTTCTTTACAACTACGTAAGTGCCTTTTTTGCCGGTTGGAACCTCATTAGGAGCAAATTCAACACCTGACTCGTTTTTCCATCTAAGTTCGGTATAGCTCATATCGTGTTCGGGGAAAGAGAAGTCGGAAGGCGTAATGAAGTTGTCGCCTATGGTTATCTTTTCCAGCGAAGAGGTGTCGCCAAAGAAATAATTCATGCTCGAAGCCGATGAGGTGTCAAACGAAGACAGGTCTAGCTCCTTGAGCGAAGTGCAGTTATAGAACATACCATCCATGCCGTGAGCAGATACTGTACTGAAATTTGAAAGATTTATTTTTCTCAGCTTGGAACACCCATCGAACATCGAGCCCATTTCTGAAACCCTCGATGTGTCGAGATTGGAAAGGTCCAATTCTTTTAGTGCGGAACAAGAACCAAACATCCCTCGCGCATCCTCGAGTTTTGAAGTATTGAAATTCGAAAGCTCAAGAGACTCAAGCGAGCTGCAGGACTGGAACATCCAGAACATGCTTTTTACATTCGAAGTATTTAACATCGAAACGTCGATATGCCTCAGGGAGGAACACCTGTCGAACATGTAGCTCATATCTTCGGCATCTGTAGTATCAAACGAGCCAAAATCTATCGACTTAATTTTGGAGCATCCTTGGAACAAACCACTTATTGAACCAGGAGCCTTCACCCCATCTTCGAATACGACGGTCGATATCTTATTCGGGAACAGAAGCCAATCCCTTTTCGCATCCGAGTACGCATAAAATTGCCCAAGGGTTCCTTCTGGCCCATTTTGCGGTTTAACGGTAAGAGACCCTTTTTCGTCAAGCAGCCAAAGACAAGTTCCGCTCTGGTTCCAGGAGCCGATGACATCTCCCTTGTCCTGAAGCGTGTATGTTGCGGCTACGCCAGATGGGTATCCGTCGCATTCGTAAGCAATGCCGTCAACGGAAGAGGCCCATCGATACGTCGCGCCATTTTGAGGGAACCAGGGCGCAGAACCCTCGGCAAACACAAATGCCGACCCCAAAGTCACGGACTGAAGCGAAGAGCAGCCCTCAAAAGTGCTTGAATTGATCGGCGCATTTCCGTTATCTGTGCTGATCCCAGAAAGGTCTGCGGTTTTAAGATTGGAGCAATTCCTAAACAAAGGACCGCTATTATCTCCCCCAGATTCATTCGAATGGGGTTTTACGGTTCCCTTTACCACCACACTCTTAATGTCCGATGAAAAAGCAAGCCACGAACTATCGTCATCACGATCAATATCATAGGACAAAACGCCCTCGGAGCCATTTTGGGGCTTAATTGTCAACAATCCATTGCCGTCAAGCTTCCAGAGACAGCTTTCACTTTGGTTCCATGCGTTCTTGACATCGGCGGCGCTCTGAAGCGTGTACGTTGCAGCTACGCCAGACGGGTATCCATCGCATTCGTAAGCGATTCCGTCAACCGACGAAACCCATCTTGAAAACTTGCTTCCTCCAGGGAACTCTGGGCTTTTTACTTCGTTCCCATTGCACCGATATGCAAACGAAGAATCAATGGTTATCGAGCGCAATGCTGGCAAATCTTCCAGCAAGTCCACCTTGAAGAAACCTGAAAAACCGTTTACATAGTTGTCCTCCCCAAAGCGCAATCCACGGAGGTCGACTGATTCAAGGTTCGAGCAAGAAGAGAACAACACACCATTTAAGCTGTCCCAGCCATAATTGCCATCGTTAGAGAGAGTGATCGTTCCCTCAATAGCGAAGCGAGTAAAATCAGAGCCCCACGATGGCTTTGAATACAACTCGCCGCTGCCACCGTTACCAAGCGGACGAAGCGTCAGGGTTCCATCGTCAATGTGCCATTCACATGTATCCGCCTGATTCCAGCCAGGAGTAAGCTCTTCGCTACCCTGCATAGAGCCAGGAGACGATGCGGATTCCGCTCGAGCCGAATCATTCTGGACTTCGATTTCATCGGCAACGGCGGCAACAGGTGAAGCAATTACCACCGCAGCAAAAGCAGCGACTAAGCTTACAGGTAAAAAGAACAATCTGGACATTTTTGTCTCCATGGTCAGCGAAATGGCAATTGATATCATTATCGCAGCAGATCACGTGTATATTTGCGCAATTTTTTCAGACCCGCGGATGAAGCAACGCCAAAAAAGGGCTGCCATCTTTTCCGCTTCAGGGCCTCCGTTGCACGCCACCGAAAAAACGCTAAGGAAACACGGGCATCACGCATCCAGAATCACTCGATCCAGAAAACTGTCGGGCAGCTACCTCCCCAACAGCTTCCTGGGAATAGCCGTTATTGCCCTGCCTATCTTGAATGATTTGCTTTGCAGCAACTCAAGCCTCGCCTGCTCGTACCCTTCCGAACGGCCTTCCGTCCTTGCGTTTCCCGCAAACCTAGACGCCGATTCCCGACCAACAACTCTAGCTAAAACAGTTTGGCGGTATAGAAGTTCCGATCGTGCATCCAGGATATTCAAAGCCCTACGATTCCCCTCTTCCCCCAATACAGTCAAATAATCAGCAGCAGCAGAAAACCATGTGTCGACAATCGAGAAAAAGGCTTCCCTCTGCCCTTTCTTCAAGCTACTCGTCTGGGGCGCCATGAGTAGCGCCTGTTCGCCGCACCGAAAATAACCAACCACATTTTCAGGGAGAGGATGGCTGGTCATTATGGAGTTGGGCCGAATTCTTCGCTGGTAAAGTGGCTTATTCAGGAAAGCCACCCTCTCAGCGCAAAGAAGGCACGTGTACGTGAACAGGTTGTCTTCGTGAATGATCCCTTCGAAAAAACGAATGCCATGCTTTTCCAGAAATGGATAGGACAACAACTGCATACATGCGTTTGGAATAAAGTCCCCCTGCCGAACACACTCTTCCATATATTCGGGACCAGCGAACACGCCGTTATACGTGCCGCTTCTTTCATAGTAGGTGGAGTAACTACTGAAATCCTTTGCTAACTGCTCGTTTTCAAAAAAGACGTTTGCGCCAAAGAACAATTGATCAAGATTGTTTTGCTTCATTTCCCAACAAACCGCTTGAAGGGCGTTACGCGAAAGGAAATCGTCTGAATCGAGGAACATCACGTAACCGCTAAAATCCGGTTTTGCCTCGGCAATCCACGCAAGTCCACGATTCCTTGCGAAAGATAAGCCCCTGTGCCTCTGGGTCAGAACCGTCTTCGCAAAACCCTCTATTTGGATTTCCTCAAGTAATTCGACGGACCCATCACTCGACCCATCGTCAACAAAAACGACCCATTTTCTTCCCTGGTATTCCTGCCAGGACAAAGACTCGCAAAGATCTTCTAGGTACGGCAAGGAATTGAATACGGGGACAATTACAACAACTTCCGGGCAAGAGACATTTGGGCTCACGCGCAGCTCGCTTAATCACATTTAAACAAATCGCAGGTGTAAACCTTTTCAGCAATATCAACCAGGTCTGCGTTCCAGCGATTAGCGATGATCAGATCGCAATCGTTCTTAAACTTTTCGAGATCGTTCTGGACTTCGCTTCCAAAAAAGGCAAGGTCGGTGAGGGTCGGCTCGTAGACGACCATCGTGATCCCCTTGGCTTTTACTCGCTTCATAACACCCTGGATGGACGATGCACGGTAATTATCGGAGCCCTTTTTCATGGTCAGGCGGTATACGCCGACTATCGGGTTTTCAATGCCATTGCCGCGAAGTTCATCAACGCGGGCTAGCACTTCCTCTGCCACAAAATCCTTGCGAGTGCGATTCGCCTCCACAATTGCAGAGATGAGGTTTTGAGGAACGTCCTGATAATTCGCCAAAAGTTGCTTGGTGTCCTTCGGCAAGCAGTAACCGCCGTAGCCAAAGCTTGGGTTGTTGTAATGGTGTCCAATACGCGGATCTAGGCAAACGCCTTTTATAATGTTGGCTGCATCAAGCCCCCGAACCTGCGCATAGGTATCGAGCTCGTTAAAATACGCAACGCGGAGGGCGAGATAGGTGTTGGAGAATAGCTTTATTGCCTCAGCCTCCGTCGCCCCGCACAAGAGCACAGGTATGCCGATGCTGCCATCAGCGTTTCTGCGCTCCATTTCCCCAGCTGCCGCACCTTCCAGCAAAAGATCCGCAAAAGTTTCCGCGGCCTGCTGCGCTTCATTGCTCTTTGGTGAGCCAACAACGATGCGCGAAGGGTGAAGATTGTCGTAAAGAGCCTTGCCTTCACGCAGGAATTCAGGAGAGAAAATTATGCGTTCGTCGCCTAGACGCTCAGAAAGCTTTTGGGTATAGCCAACAGGGATGGTGGACTTTATCACGATCCATGCGGTTTCGTTTACAGCACGAATTGCGCTGATGGCAGCTTCAACGCTCGATGTGTCGAAAAAGTTCTTTTGCGGATCATAGTTGGTCGGCGTAGCAACTATGGCAAAGTCCGCATTTTCGTATGCCTCGCGTTCGCTTTGAGTTGCCGCAAGGTTCAGCTGAAGGGCCCCTTCGCTACGCTGGCGCAGAAAGCAATCGATCTCTTCATCCGCAATGGGGCTTTTGCCTTGGTTCAGTAGCATCACTTTTTCCGGCACAACGTCAAAGATGCGCACATCATTGTGCTGCGCCAACAGCATGGCCAAGGAAAGACCGACATATCCCATTCCTGCTACAGCTATTTTCATTAAACGGTCCTTTCATCTGGCAACTAATAGCACTGGTTCGAATGGAACTATGCGCTAACGATACCCTTCGCAAAACGGTATGAAGCATTATCGATCTTAAAATCTTCACTGCCCAAATGCGATATTTTTTCAACCGCCTTTACAACCCACTCACTTTTGTTTTTGCCGTATTCCAAACCATAATCTTCGAGAAAAGTTTCTAGTTCACCTGTTGAGAGAATATGAAGATGGTAGCCCCTCAAAACGCTTATCGAGCCCTCGATCTTTCCACGAACATCATCGTCGAAGTGCCTTGCCCCCATCTCATGATAAACGCGATCCCTCTCGAGCTTTTTGTCTTTCTCGAGCTCATCAGGAACCCCACCAACCATCTCGACAGAAGAATCGATCATTTCTCTCATTTTATCGGTATATGAAATAAACTTGCCTATCTCTGCCTCAGGGACGCCAACGGCAACCAGCAGTTCGCGAAACTCCTTTGAAATCCTAAAAATGTCAAAATCAACCACGACTTCAAATCCAACACCAATCCTACGATACATATCGGCAATCAAAGCCAAAGTCTGCTTATTTTGCCCATGCGCAAAATAAAGCCCAGAATGGGGAAATGCCTTTTCGATATATTCTTGATAAACCAGCTCATCAGCTTCCGCCTCTGTCAGCACAACTTTATCGCAAAACAAACCTTCAAGGACTCTCGAAACCCTCAACAGCGGCGTCTCGAGAGTCGTCTTTAGAAGATCGGACTCCAGTAGCCTGAACCCATTCATACCCCCTTCACCCCTAACGACCCTAATTACATTAACATCATCGCATTTCGACAAAATCCCCTTTAGGATTTCCACGCTATGCGTTGCAACGAATACTCCCTTAGCGCCATCGGAGGACTCTCCGATAATTTCGCCCAACTGACGAGCGAGCGGAGGATGAAGAAAGGCTTCAGGCTCATCGAGGAAAAGATAATCAGCCTGCCCGTCATTAAGCGAAAGAAATGTGGATACAAAACTCTTAAGACCATCGCCTTGGTCGTCGAGCCTCGGACATTCGAAAAGATTCTTTGCGGCTGTCTCGTCAAGCGCCAAACCTTGGTCGCCCGCGCCCCTCTCGCTTGCGCATCTAAAAACAAGCCTATTACCCAATGTTTGGCTGTCTAGAAAAACATCGAGCCCGAATAATTCTTGCGTTTTATCCGACAAAGCATCAAGAAGGGTTTTTCGATACTTGACCGAAGACAAGTAATTCACCTGCGGAGAATCCAATCCGTAGCTCATCTGGGCCTTACAAATTGTAAGCCGTTCCTCTGTTCCCATGTATCTAAAGAAAAGACTGCCGAAGCACTCGAAAAAAGGCCGATCGCCTTGCCCCCTTGCAACCAAATCAGAAAAATAGTCTACCCAATTCCCTCCATAAGACGGCTGAAACCTAGTCCATGAGCTCTCAACACTTGCGGTCATATTGTATGGCTGAGAAGGCTTATTTGAATAGGCCCTCAGAAAATAATTCCCGTTCGAATCGGGAAGCATCCTATTTGCAATACCGTAGGATTCGTCTAGTTCCTCGAACGATTCAGGAAATGAGCATTCAAGGCCTTCAACAATTTTTACATCACTTTCATCGCCCAGGAGATAATCTCTTATCTCTCTAAGAATACGGCTCTTACCTGAATTGTTTGGCCCAACAACAACATTAACGGACCTAGGGCTCAAGGGAAAAATTCCACTTGAAGACTTAAGGTTTATTTTTTTGATTTCGAACCGATACATTATGCCCCTATTCGTCAAAACGGCTATTACGGAAATGTCAGCAAAGTCTAACCGGATGCCCTTTAACGGTACCCAACCCTCTTGCCTTCCGATAAGCATCCCATCTTCTGCAAATTCAACGAGTAGAACCTTTGCCTACCCTTGCGCGTCTCTCTCAAAAACCCTAGCTCTTTAATAAGCTTGCGCTTCCTTGCCATTGTGGGCTCGGACATCTCGGCTGCCGCACACAGCTCTTCAGTAGTTGCACCGTTTTCCGAAAACAGATCCGCTTGAGCAAGAATGAACGCAACTCGCCAAAGACCGGCGTCCTCTTCTTTGGTAGCGATTGCGCGATTTACCGCCCCAACCGCATCAGCCAAATCGCTCTGCTTCGCCTGCAGCGAATCCAGCATGCTTTCTATCGTATCAACCACCAGCCCCGAAAAGGAAATCACAAAAGGCGTTATATCTCCCTTATTCAGTGGATGCTCGCAAATCGAAAACCCCTTGTAGTATTTTTCGATACGCTCTTTCACGGAATACGAAAGGCGATACCCGACTATAGGGCTAAAGCTGCGAGAAAGGACATAGCTGCTGATGAACCTGTTGGTTCGCCCATTGCCATCGTAAAACGGATGAATATAGGCGAACAGAAAATGGAACACCGACACCCGTACAAGCGCGGGGATGGCCTCATCAGCAAGGATCATCAATGCCCAAAAACCTGCGCGTCGAGATCCATCGCCTTGATGATTGGCTCGTAAATAGCAGAGTCCATTACGTAGAATGCTTGGTTCCCGCTTATCTGAAAGCTAAGACGCACAGCATCCTTGGAATTGAAGCGCTGCTCGTACGCGAACCTGGCGTCATTTTCTGAGACATGAAATAGGGTTCTTAGGTCCCGATATTTTGACGACATCCGACAGCGTCGCGACAATTTGGCGACAGTGTCGCATACGTGTCGCGAACCTTAAATCCGGTTCTGCAGGCGGTTTTGGTTCTTGAATCTTCAAATCAAATGCAACAAGCGCCTACTATCTGCCTGAGTGTTTCTACAATCTCCGCAGGGACAATCCCAATTCTTCCATTAAAAGCACGGGCAAAGCTTACGCGATGTTCGGAGAGTACGACTTCATCCGAGAAAAGCTGATTGAGAACAAGAACCGCTTCCATCCGGATATTTTGAAACTCTGCGCCCGCAAGAGATTCGATAACTACGAAGGCACCTGCAACCACATCGGTCCGAGCTTCCGTCGAGAATTTATCTACCGATGGAAAAGCGACTACGAAAAGCTGCTTGCAGCTGGAGAAGTAGAAGAACGGTTCTTTGAGCCATGGCAATGGACCTGGCTCAACACTATCCTCACCGACCCCGACAGGTACTATTACGAGCACGAATACTGGCAACCGGAATCGGATCGCCTATGGAGCCGGATTCATGAGCCGGAGACCGAAAACGCCTCACTTCGCGAAGAGCTTAATGGGGTTTATGACTCTACGAGCCTTAAAGTTGGGTTGGCGGTAACCGCGCCTTTGAGGGCAATTAAGGGAAAGTTCACAGGATAAGCATGACCGAAAGCATCACTCTATATCACGTAAGCTACGATTTATCGAGCAAACTAGAACAGAGATTCGATCCGCGCCTCCCAAGCAATCCAATGCGAGGCGAAAACACCTCCATCCCAAGAGTATGCCTAAGCAATACAATCGTTGGCTGCTTTAACGCCATGAAAGAAAATCTCAAGTCCCGAATCGATAACCACGCAGCTAACATGATAATTTGGCAGAAAAGATTCAACCTGGAAGACCCTAGCCTGGTTCATTGGAGAACGCTGTACGAAAAGGGATTGGTTCCAGATGCCGCGCTGACCCATGAATATTGGTACAAAAAACCAGTCACAATGAGTGGAGCATTCTTTGAGATCAAGCAAGCAGGTTGTGGACTCATCGCAACCGAAGAATTGCTTATCGAACCAAAATACCGCACCATGATATTAGAGTATTTTAACGAACAAGGCGTATACGACAGTTGCTTTAAATGTATGGATATCTGCACAATCGTTAATCGATGGCTCCCATCTCATCAACCACAAAAATGCGAGGAGCTAACGGAAGGGATCAAAGAGCTGATGCGCATCCCTGACCCTAATAGTGACATTGATGAAGATATTGCTATAACCTTATTCGGAGAGGCCCCCGAAAAATTAACTGTCTACGACTACGAATGTCAAGCTATTTTTAAGTCAATCCCCATGACAAGGCTTGGCTAACGACAATCTACCAACTCCTTTATCGTTTAATCCGCGAAAGAGTCTAATCGCATCTGAACAAATCGCAGGTAAAAACCTTATCGGCAATATCCGGTAAATCGGAATGCCAACGATTAGCTATCACAAGGTTGCATTCGTTCTTGAATGCAACCAGATTATTCTGCACTTCGCTTTCGAAAAATGTCGGGTCGCTCAAGGTTGGCTCGTAAACTACCATGGCCACGCCCCTCGCCTTCACGCGCTTCATCACTCCCTGAATGGAGGAAGCGCGGAAATTGTCAGAGCCCTTTTTCATGGTTAGGCGATACACGCCCACTTTTGGATTCACGATGCCCTTTTCGCGCAGCTCGTTTACACGCGCCAATACTTCTTCGGCAACAAAGTCTTTACGGGTGCGATTTGCCTCCACGATTGCAGAAATGAGATTCCGCGGAACATCTTGATAATTAGCAAGCAGCTGCTTTGTGTCTTTCGGCAAGCAATATCCGCCATAGCCGAAGCTGGGATTGTTGTAATGGTTGCCGATACGCGGATCGAGGCAAACTCCTTCGATAATCTTTGCTGCATCCAGCTTGCGCACCTGAGCGCAAGTGTCCAACCCATCGAAATACGCAACACGCAGAGCGAGATAGGTGTTCGAGAACAGTTTGATGGCCTCAGCTTCGGTGGCACCGCATAGAAGTACAGGAATACCTGTCGTTCCATCTGAGTCAATGCGCTTTTTTCTTTTTCAGAAGCACCGTCCAGCAAAAGGGTTGCGAATGCATCTGCAGCCTGGCACGCCTCGTCACTCTCATCCGCGCCCACTACAATTCGAGACGGGTGCAAATTATCATAGAGGGCTTTCCCCTCACGCAAGAATTCAGGCGAAAAAACAATGCGTCTATCATCTAAGCGCCGGGATAGCTTTTGCGTGTAGCCAACGGGGATGGTGGGTTTTATTACGATCTAGGCAGATTTGTTTACGGCGCGCACAGCAGCAATGGCAGCCTCTACGCTTGAAGTGTCAAAGAAGTTTTTCTGAGGGTCGTAGTTTGTCGGCGTGGCGATTATGGCGAAGTCGGCGCTTTCGTACGCTTCACGTTCATCTAATGTTGCCACGAAATTCAGCCTGCGAGACCCTTCGTTTTGTTCACGCAGGAAACGCTCAATTTCCGCATCAGCGATGGGGCTTTTGCCCCGGTTTAACAGCTGAACCTTTTCAGGCACCACGTCAAGTGCACGCACTTCATTATGCTGCGCCAACAACATGGCCAAGGAGAGGCCCACGTATCCCATCCCTGCTATGGCTATCTTCATTAACATCCTCTTCCAAAAAACTCTCCCATGCTCAGCCATATATTCAGGCCGTTAATGCCTTGCTTCACCGCGAGCTAGTATCGCTTTTCTCTCGGCATCCCTGTCACCCAAGGCCGCTCCTATCCGCTGAACAAGCCTCCTATCTAGATACGGATTTCGCAAAAGATAAAGATTTGCACAAAGCTTGTACATGCTTCTCTCGCGTTGCGGCGAATGCCCTCGCGTCAAATTTTTAACGGCCTGGCAAAAATATTCAACAAACTCTTCGCTCCTCATTCCGTAAGAGGCCATATACATCTTTTGGGCACGCGTGCATATGTCGTCAACGGAATATTCACCCAAGAAATTAAATGTTTGAACAGACGAGCAGCAATATCCCATATGATCGAATAGACTACTTACGAATAGGTAAGAGAAATCGACCATAAACTTAGCAATGTCGCTTTCACTTGGAACATCATCGACGCCTTCAGCAGCCAATAGAGATTCCCGTATAGAGCTAACCCTTTCGCTAAAGTTTTCATCGATTATGGACAAAGCGCTTTGAATTATCATCCTTGAGTATTCAAAAATAATGCGCCTTTCTTGCTCTTTCTCGTTCGATCTACTTCTTGCAAATCTCAACGAAAAGCTCCTTGACAATATCTCGAGACACTTCAGCGTGCACAGGAGCTCATCATCCTGCGCACCCGAATCATCGCTTCCTCTTCGATATGCGTCTTGGTAATCGAGAGCATCTCCTTCAGGCAGGCTTCGTTCCACGCTATCAAGCAAATCGGTGGTCTCACCAGCCCCTCCCCCGAAAAGAGGAATTTCCGATGCATTTTGCCCTTTCAGATAAAGAATGCTTGGAGCATCGAGATCGAACAGCGACCTCGTCCCAAATTCATCCAACTTTTCGCTCAAGACAGAAACCCATATGGCACTATTTTTCGATGATGTCAGAAATTGAACAACTCTCTCGTTCACGCCCAGACATATCCCATCGACCAATTCCTTTAAGGCCTCACGAATATCCCCGTCATCGCTATGCCTTGCCTCTATCGACTCCGCAACAAAAAAGGCCAGCGTATTCACATCCCTTAATCTATATTTTGCGGTCTTTGGGTCTTTGAGCATAAGCTCTGATTTCTCGAAAACATCCAGCACCTGGCCAGGATTAAGCTTCAACAGCTTTTCTTCGTTAGCCTCTTCGATAACGGCAACAGCATCGCCCATCGCAATCATCGGCTCTTTTCTAGAGTGCATAGATTCTGATATCAATTCCAGAACCATCATATGCTGTTCCAAGGTCCCATCGTCGATTCGACAGCCCATAACCTGCCTGTACGCTTTAGACAAGCAATCACGAACATTGTCTCGATAAATCTCCGTCAGCGGAAGGGTGTCGGACGCATTGACATACGCCTTGTTTCTGATGTAGTACTCGGCATAAGCCAATATGAACCAGGGCTTTAGGTCAAGCATAGATCTATGCTCTTGAGCCACCGTATTTACAGCATCGACTACGCATTGGGACTCGAAATCAGATAAACCCCTCGAAAGACATACAGACTTCACCAATGCCGTTCTCCTGGATTGATATGTAGGTTCAATCGAAACAGAAATCTGCTTCACTCCAGAAAAACCAAGCTCCGCAGCTTCGAGCAAATCTGTGCCAAATTCCGAAGGATCGAAGAATTCCGAAGACGTAACCACCACTTTGCCCACATACTGCAAGAGCAAAGCCCTGTCCACCTTTAAGACCTCATCAACAAATAGGATTTTCTTATCCTTCGGAGCAGACCAATATGCATCAACGAAGTCTCTCCCATACTGGTCTTTAACCAGCTTTTCTATTTTCTCGTCAAGGTTTCGCGATAAAAGTCCGCCCGCAGCAAGCAAAGGGGCATAACCCCTTTCTACGCTTTCGCGGCAGAGCACTCTGAGCAAAGTCGACTTGCCCGAACCAGTGCTCCCAGAAATATCGATAATATCCGCCCCTTCAATTCTATTAAAAAAATCATCTTCCGAATCGATTCTTATTCTTTTTCTGGGATCCGCTGACACGCTTCCGACTAGCGACGGAAAGACAAAATACTCGCTAACGTTGTTAAAACCGCCAAAACTGCTATTATCGCGCTCCAAGAGGTCGACAAAGCTTTGATTCAGAGGAATCAAAGCTTTTCTAGGAACAGATCGAATCATTACGGTGCCTTTGTCTATTCGGTTAAAAAGCTGGCCATCCCCATCCCAACTAAAGTTACTCCTTCTCAAACGCCGTGTTGAGAAATCGAAAGAAATAGCCGAGAAGAAGAACTCGCCTGCCGGCCCCAAGCTCGACTCGTCCGCTTTCATAATCGTCAAGCCGCTTTTTCCAAATTCGTCGACCCAAAAAGACTCGTTGCAATGTTCATGTCCGATAAACGCAATATTCATAGATTCGCACATTGCGTTAGCAAGGGAACGACGACACGATTCGTCAAACCACTCCGGGCTATGGTGCATTAACATGATATTCAGATTATTTTTTGGCATTTCGCGAATAAGGGCGATTGAGTCCTCATCGATATGGTGCAGCCCCTTATCTTGAACCCCAACGAACGATAAGGGTGCCGTATTGACAAGGCATATCGTTATCTTCTCTTCCTCGCCTCCCTCCACGATAGATTCTTCGTAGAATTGCGTAAGGCCGCTGTCTAGAGAGGGGCTTCCAAACGAAGATGCAAACGAGCGATAATTCTCCAGCTCGAGATTCTGCAAGTCGAAATAATCCCGCCAATCTGAACGAAACTTCGCTTTCTCGTATGGGTATTGCCTTAAGTTCGACACATCATGATTCCCGGGAACAAAAAAGAATGACACAGGGGTGCCTGTCAACTCTATGGCTTCCCTCAAACAGTTAAGGGATTTTGCCGCATTGGTATATTCGGCTTCCTTTCCGCTGTACGAAATATCGCCTGTAAATAAAATTATTGCCTTCGAGACATCATCGAAGCTGCCTAACGATTGGCATATCTTTCTCGCTTTGACTCTTGAAAGAACCGCGTCTTCTTCCTTGATATGAAAATCACTTAAGTGAATAAAAAGAACCTTCAAATCGTCAGCCCCTTCTAGAGAGTCTTAACCGCCTCGACAATCTGCCTTACATACCCATGCGCCACATCATCGCTCAGCGCCAACGATCCATCAGCTACGAGTTTCTTGATATATCGCTGCGCCGTTCTCGAAGTGACGCCGGCAGCTGCGGCAAGACTTGCCGATGTAACATATCCTTCTCTGTCAATGATAGAGAGCGCCAGCACCTTCGCAGAATCAGCGCCTCTTGTTTCTGCACCGTATTCAATAGGAGCGTACGCACGGAAGACATCACCGTCTTCCAAAATAGGCACTTTGCCGCTATAGAGCCTGGAATACTTATCTAAATTGCGCAGCCCACTTCCCAGCTCTTCGGCTAGCCCGATATTTATAAAAGCCGAGGCAATGGTCGGATTTTTCGGAGCAGGATTAAAATCGTCTAACGTTAGCCTGCCCTCACAAAGAGTACGACTTGCATTCTCGGTCTTGATCCCCTCTTCATCGATAATCAATTTCGCAGGAAACGGATTCATGTACTCTCGATGGATGAGCGAATTCGATATGAGCTCGCGAGCAATAATGTCGCGCGCACTTACGCGCTGCGAGCCCTCCAAAGCAAATCTGTCAGGCAAATGCTTTTGCGCAAACGACAGCAGCATGTCATACGACTCGATGAGGTTTGTCTTCGTCACGATTCTGTCATCGTATCTGTCGACATTCTCTTTTCTGAATATAGCGTCGGTTTTATACGCGGGGCACACATCGCCAATAACATCATCGCTGCCCACCAACAGCACCGCAGCCAATGTGAATCCCTCTTCACCAGTATTTCTGTTCTTGGCATAGAGCTTTGCGCTCCTCAGCAAAGCTGAGTCGTCCAAAGCCTCCCAAGGATGGCCTGCCGTTTTGGCTGTAGCCATTCTTCGTATTCGGCCGATCAGGTCTGGGCGCAAGTCGTCCATCCCAACGTATTTGAACACTTTTCTTTCGGAATACATGTTCTGTTTGCGCAGATACATCAAGGTAATTTGGTCGTCTCCACGCACCTTCAAGTCACTGTCGGAAACGCGATCGTAAATCACGCCTTTCCAGCTGTATACGGCCGGGCCAGAAGGAACCCAGATTCTAAGAACAAGTCTACCTTCGCAAACGACTCGCTCTATCTCTATGACAGGAGAGGGCTTAAACAGATTAGGGTCATTCAGCTTCTTGACGATATTCCGCTCGATGCCAACAACGCAATCTTCGTTTACGCCACAAATAGATCCGTCATCCTCAACACCCAGAAAAATATTTCCACCCTGTCTGTTGGCAAACGAACATATCGTTTCAAACGTGTCACTTCCTGGAACATCGCTGCATCGCTTAAATTCGCAAGAAATGCCCTCGCCCGAAGCAAGATGAGCTTTCAATTCTTCAGGAGTCATAGCCTGCTCCTTTGCTGGCGTTAATTATTTCAATAGCTGTGTAACGGCATTATATGCGACAATGTCGCGACAGTTTGGCGACATTGTCGCATGGGTGTCGCCCCAGCCGTCACCACAGGCAATCCAACAAACCAGCAGATTCGACCTTCGATTCGATACCCTCGGCAATCTCTCGTGCCCATGACCGTTTAAGACCCGCCTTCGTTCCCACCACCAGCAAATCATCGAGCGTGATTCCCTTACCCTTGCCGTTCACCGTAGTGGCGCGCTCCCCATATGTACCGGGATTTTGAGTCAAATCGTACGCCGGCGACAGAGACCACCTCCCCGCCACTTCGTCGTACAAGAATGAGAAGTTCTTCGCATGGTCATCTCTGTTGCCAATGAAAACGTTGAAGCACATCAGCCGATAGAGTTGCTCGATATCGCGAGCCGAATCGGTCAGCAACAAGGTCAACCTCATAAGCAGCTCGTATTCCAGGTTCGGAACCCTGTGGGACAATTCCAGCAACGCGCCAGCTGAGGCCATGTGAACCTTCCGCAAAGGATCGGCCCCGATGCGATCGAATCGCCTGACCCCAAAGTATCCCGAACACCGATTCGAAGGAAGCAAGCGAACTTCGGGAACATCCAGACCGCACAACATGGCAAGTTTGGCAATGCGATATTCCCGCTCGCCAATGTTCTCGGAATCAACCGAAGAAGGAAACTTGACGATCCATTCTTCGCCTTCGATCTCCGTCAGTACTTTGGGCCGCGCTCCACCAGACGAACCGCCCAAAGCAAGCAACTCATCTAGGTCACCCGATTCGTTTGTCGCAAGCAAGCGAGCGCACTCTTCGGCGACCACATCGAAATCCAGCCCTCCAAGCGAAGCAGCAATTGCGGTTTCCGGCTCATATTCAAGCGCACCCATACCGCTCGCCCCGACGAAGGACAAACGCGCAAGAAAACCAACCTCCCGCGGATTCAGGCCATGCTTGGCTAGCATCCTGTCGACCAAGAGCCTTCCCCATCCATCAGGCAAGCTGTCGTCGAAAACACCAAAAATGACATCGAACGGACGCCACCGCGCAACAAAAACCCGCTTTTCCAAGGGTAGGCTGAACGGACTTACGCTAAACCCATTGGCAAGCCATTCATCAGCATATTCGAACGCCATCAGCCCTTCAGGAGTTGATGCTATAGAGCCAACCGTCTCCCCGTGGAAGGAAACACGGACCCTATTAATATCGGGAATTCGCACGCGCTACCCCTTTCGCTTACTTTCCGCAATCACATCTTCGATGGAAGCGTATTGCTTCTGGGCGAACAAGTTGGCGAAATCCCCTTCACAGTGAAGAGCGAAAGCAATATTCACCAACGATGCAAGCGAAATTTGATGCAACCGCTCAAACCTTTTGATAGAACCCAGGCTCACACCCGATTTTTCGGCGAGCTGCGCCTGCGTAAGCCCCTGCTCTTTACGACGAGCTGCTACGCGATGGGCGATGTCGGCCAGAACCTCGCCTGGAAGTTGGTGTTCGAGAATGTTTATCATGGTTAATATATTAGCTAATTTGCTATATTTTTCCAACTATAGTTAATATATTAGCCATGATTTATACTATCAGGCAGCAAGCTCCAACGCCTTCGCTCTGACTTCTCTTAAACCGCACTAATTGATTCCGATTTCGCACGAATTGCTGATAATTCGTGCGAAATAACCCGTATTTGCCGCAATTAAAGGCGCTAATTCGTACAAAAAATTGCCAATTCTTATTCATGACTACAAATTAACGATTAGTTTGTACGAATTGCCAGCAAAGATTGCTAATTAGTATTTTCCGGATTATCAATTAGCGCTTTCCAGCGGAGCAAAAACACGGGGCTGGAGGGATATCCCTCCAGCCCCGCAATGAGCCATTACCCCCTGCCGCCTTGTCGGCGGTCGAGGCGGCAGGATGCGGGCGGTAAGCTGTCGGTAAAGGAAATGACAAAATGGGGACTGTCCCCATTTTGTCATTTACGGACGCCAAGCGCTGCCTTCGGGCCTGCTACCAGCAGGTAGTACAAGCCCTTGCGCAGCGGCGTGGGATCGTTGGGGAAGAACTGCTCAAAGCGCTTTGGGTGCTCCATCAAGTAGCGCAGGTTCGCATTCTGATAGTCGCTGAACAGCGAGCGGTCATACGCGCCGCCCCTGAACCCGGCACGCAAATCCTCATGCATCCTAACCACAAATTCACGACGCTGCTCAGGCGCCAAGCGTGCAAAGTTCCACATATAGCTGTCATAACGCAGCCTGAACAGGACTTTTCTCAAATCATCGCAATCAGGGTCGTTCTTGATGAAGCGCTCGGCCATGTCGAATTCCTTGCACACGCACATCACTTTTTGCGCGTCGTTCACAGAAGACGCCTCGTTGTCTTGGCGGTAATGCAGAATGGCCTCTTCGGACATAACAACCTTCTGCGCAGTTACCCACACTTTGAACTGGAAGCCCAGGTCCTGGAAGCTTGCGCCCGCCGTTTCAAGGAAACGCACGCCCTTATCAACCAGCATTTCGCGACGATACAGCGACGACCAAATGGAAGGAATGCAGTAGAACACTTCGCGAACATCGCGCGGATTGAAGGGGGCATCCGTCATAGGGGGTTTGCACACACTTATAAGCTGGTTGCGTTCCTTGGGCGTGCTCCAGTAGAACCAATAGTTAGCCTTGGCCACATCAACAGGAGCGTCGGCACTTGCGTCCTTCACCAAGCCGTACAGCAGCTCCAGCGCATTCGGCTCGAAGAAATCATCGGGCTCCAAAATGCCAATGTACCCGCCGCGCGCGGTGTCGATGCCCAAATTCATTGACGCGCCGTAACCGGAATTTTCCTTATCAATCAGGCGAAAACGCTGGTCTTTTTCCATATAACGCTTGATGATGTCCAGAGAACCATCGGTACTGCCATCGTTGATGCACAGTGCTTCGAAGTCGGTGAACGTCTGAGCAATCAGCGAATCAAGCGCCTGCTCCAAATACTGCTCGGAATTGCAAATGGGCACCAGCACCGAAATAGCAGGCGCAGGCCCTTCAGGTGCAGGGCTGATCTTCGCGCTCGCACGCGCTGCATTCGCACGCGCCTGCTGCTGAGAAATCTGGTTCTTGCCCTTTTTCTCGGTCTTCGCAGCGGCGTTTCCGCCACCGGCGCTCTTCGCGTTATTCTTCTTAGCCATTCCCTGCCCCTCTCAAATCAATTAGGTAAAAGTATACCGTTCATACAAGAAGCAACCACAGGGCATATTTCAGCTGCTGCGAATCACGTCAAGCAGTACCGCGGGCCCGCGCGTCCCCGACAGCCGCGAATTACGTCGGACGTCTGCAGGCACCGCGCTGCCACGAACGTCACAAATCGCGTTTGGCGCCCGCGGACGCCAAACGTCCACGGGCATCACGAATCGCATTGGGCGTCCCGCGTTCGCCAGCCACCCACTTTCGCGAGCCCCAAATATCCAGCACCGCAACCCCGCACTTGTCGCCACCCCGCCAATCGCGCCACGCACTTCACGACAAAGCTTCAACACTTAATTAATTCCTCGCAAACGAGGTGCTTTCCTCGAGCGCATCGCATAGAATCGATCTAATGCAAAACGCGTTCATAAAACGGCGCCAGCAGAGCGCAACATTATTCGCTTCAACGCGTTATTGAAGCCCGCCGCCAACAAGGAGGTTCTTATGAAACTTGGATTCATCGGATGCGGAAATATGGCCAAAGCCATGATCAAGGGAATTATCGCTAGCGGTGCTGTTGCGCCTGGTGAAATCTACGGCTCCAATGCAACGCCGGAACACGCCGCTGCCATAGCCGAAGAATTCGGCATTAACGCTGGCACCAACAACATCACCGTCGCCGAAAACGCCGACATCCTGTTCCTTTCCGTAAAGCCCTACCAGTACGAGGCCGTTATTGCCGAAATCCGTGGAGCAATGCGCCCTGAACAGACCGTCGTCACTATCGCCCCCGGCAAGACCATCGCCTGGCTGGAAGAGCAGTTCGGCACGCCCGTCCGCATCGTACGCACCGCGCCGAACACGCCCGCACACGTGCTGGCAGGCGTTACCGCCTACTGCCCCAACAGCTTGGCAACCGCTGAAGACGTCGCCGCCGTCGAATGCCTGCTTGCCAGCTTCGGCACCACCGTTGAACTGGAAGAATCGCAGCTCGATGCCGCAAGTGCCATCGGCGGCAGCTCACCCGCCTATGTATATATGTTCATCGAGGCCTTAGCAGACGCAGGCGTGGCCGAGGGCCTGAAGCGCCCGCAGGCTTACCAGCTTGCCGCACAGGGCGTACTGGGTGCTGCAAAACTCGTGCTCGAATCCGGCAAGCATCCTGGCCAGCTGAAGGACGAGGTGTGCTCGCCTTCCGGATCCACCATCCGCGGCCTTGAGGTTCTGGAAAAAGGCGCATTCCGCGGCACCGTCATCGACGCACTGCGTACCACCATCGAAAAGGCACGCGCTCTATAACGCAAACGGGCGCGGTTGGGTGCCTGCGGTGCCGATGCGCTGCGGCAAGCAGCGATTGGCGGAATCCAGAGCAAAACAATTCGACATCAAGGGCATTTGAGGCAGAGCAGCGGAACTGTTTCTGATTGACGACATCGATTAAGCCCGAAGGGAATATGCATGGTCCCTCTGCGCTGATTCTTCAGAAGGACCATGCCGACGCACAAACCGAACGTCTCTGACCAAAAAATAGCCGCACTTGCTTACGCAATCGCTGCGAATCATCACCCCCGCAAACGAGCCCTCGCTGCATGCGCCAGGGCGCACACCGCACCTACGCCCGCCCGCACAGCACCGAACAAAGACGAAGCCCCGCGTCAGCGACGACATTTACCCGCCAGAATTCAACGTAAACGTACCTAAAATCCCATATAATTCATTATTTTTTTAACAATGTACCCAGAGGGTACATTACTATGGGCTTATCTATCCCAGTTCAAAGGACAAACAGAAAGGCAAGGTGGGATCGCATGGCAAAAGCGTCAGCGAAGAGTAAAACGCTTTCCACTGCGGTAGCACTTGCGATGGCTGCTTCGCTGAGCGTTCCTTTCACGGCATATGCCGATGAAGATGCGAACGCTTCGCAAGAGGCAACCCAGCAAGAGGAAACGACAGCGGCAAACGACGGATCCGTAACCAACAACGAAGAAACTGCAACAGTTAAGGCAACCGGCGAAACTGAGGCAGACGCGAAAGGCGCAATTGCGCTGCATTCCAACGAATCCGCGCAGGCAGTGGCCGAGGTTGACGGCATGAAGTACGCAAGCATCGCAGCGGCAATCGCGGCCATCGACGCTAAGGGCACCGTTACCCTCCTGGGTGATGTAACAGAGGACGTCACCATCCCTGAAGGCAAGGCCATCACGCTCGACCTAAACGGTAAGAAGCTCACCAACAAGGCAAGTCACACCATCACCAACAATGGAACGCTCACGGTAACGGACTCCATTGGCGGCGGCGTGGTTGACAACATCACCCATGCAAAGGCTGCTCTCTCCAACGCAGTAGGCGCAACGGCCACGCTTGAGGGCGGCACGTTCATGCGCAGCAAGGAAGCCGGCAAGGACGGCAACAACAGTGGCGGCAACAGCTACTACACCATTGAAAACTATGGCTCCATGAGCTTCGGTTCTGGTGCATCGGTGGAAAACGCTGGTCACTTCTCCAGCATGATCCGCAACGGCGGCAAGAACACCGCTGAAAGTCCCGCTGAAATGACCATCAATGGCGGCACGTTCAGCGGCGGCATCAACACCATCAAGAATGACGATTACGGCAACCTCACCATCAACGATGGCAACTTCGACAACACGTCCCAGTACGTAATCATGAACTGGAGCAAGGCCACCATCAATAACGGCACGTTCAAGACCTCCAGCAAAGCCACCTCTGCTGTTCTGTTCAATTCTTCGTACGGCAATGACCCCGCTGACATCGGAAGCCTGGAAGTAAACGGCGGCACGTTCACCACCAATTCCGCCGCCCAGCCCGTGCTGACGAACTACTACGACGCCAACAACACGGCAACGTCCACGGTGATAAACAACGGCATCTTCAACGGGGATTTGGTAAACGAGTCCGAGCATAAGGGCCCGCTTTCCGTTTCCGGTGGTACGTTCACGGATCCGGCAGTCGCAAAGCACCTCAAGAGCGGCAAGGCAGTTTTGTTCAACGATGGCAAATATGCTGTCGGTAACAGGGACGCCGTGAAGGGCGATGCAACCTATTCCGTAACCAATACCGACGGAACGGTTGTTTACTTCACTGATGCTCAGGCTGCAAACGACTATGCTAAGGAATCGGGCGCTCAGGCTCCTGTGGTTTTGAAGGTTACCGTTAACTTCGATTCCAACCAGGGCACAGCAGTCGACTCTCAGCTTGTTGCCGTTGGTGACAAAGTGGCAAAGCCGGCAGATCCTACCAAGAAAGGCTATACCTTCTCGGGATGGTTCACTGACAAGGACTGCACCAAGGCTTACCACTTCGATGCTGCTGTAGACAACACACAACCCGAGTTCACCCTGTATGCCGGCTGGAAGGCAGCGGCTCCTTCTACCGTTCAGCCCGGTGCTGGCGACAACGGCAATAACTCCTCTGCCAATGCGAACGTAAACGTCAACGCCGTTAACGACAATGGCGACAATGCCGCAAGCGAAGCAAAGGCGACTACCGTGAAGACGGGTGACAACCTTGCTCTTATTGGTGGCGCAATTGCCCTGATTGCCGTTGCGGCTGCTGCCGTTGCAGGATTTGCACTGCGTCGCAGGAAGATGAACTAGCTTTTTGCTCACTGCGTTTCACTGACCGTAAGGCAATACGGCGGTAACGCGTACGGCAAAGGGTCGGGCCTGAGGAAATCTCGGACCCGACCCTTTTGTTTTGCTTTGGGACAATGGGGACGGATGCTGTTTTCTCGCGCATCCTTTCACATTGGCCTTTTGAGTCCTGGAGAAATCCAGGGCTTTTTGCTTACCCGTCTAACAAGCAGAGCCCTGCTTGCGACCAATTACGCCAACAGGGCTCTGCTTTTGTGCGTGTTGCCAAACAAAAAAGGGCGGTCGCTTTTGCGAACGCCCTTAGTAAAGCTGGGAATTTGGTATCAGTCCCTATATTCCCACTTACGCCATGAATTTGTAGACGGCTTGGGTGTAGGCCACCGGGTCGTCGATAGGCAGACCCTCAGTGATCAGCGCCTGATCGTACAGAATCGTGGCGTACAGGTGCACCTTTTCGGTATCGCCATCCTCGAACGCCTTCTGCACTGCCTTGAATACGGGATGCTCGGCGTTCAGTTCGAGCACTCGGTCGCTCTTTACGTGCTCGCCGTCGGGACCCTGCGCCAAGATCTTTTCCATTTCCAGCGTGATGGGACCTTCTGCGGTTACGCATGAAGGGGTATCGGTCAGGCGTGCGGAAACGGCAACGCGCTTAACCTTGCCATCGAGTGCCTTCTGCATTTCGGCGAACAGGCCCTCGTTTTCCTTCGTAATGGCCTCAGCTGCGCTCTTTTCGTCCTCGGTTTCAAGGCCCAGGTCACCGCCGGCGACATTCTTGAATTGCTTTTCGTTGTATTCGCTCATCGACATGAAGCAGAACTCGTCAACGTCCTGCGGGCACAGCAGCACATCGAAGCCCTTCCCCAGTACCGTGTTCACGATGGGGCGCTTCGCCAAACGGTCGATAGCTTCGCCCGTTGCAAAGAAGATCGACTTCTGGTCCTCCGGCATGGCCTCCACGTACTCGGCCAGCGTCACCATCTTCTGCTGCTTGGCGGAGTAGAACAGCAGCAGGTCAGCCAGCACATCCTTCTTCATGCCGTAGCTGGTGTAGATGCCGTATTCCAAATTGCGGCCAAAGCCCTTGAAGAACTTTTCGTAACCGTCGCGGTCGTTCTTCAGGAACTTCTCCAGTTCGCTCTTGATCTTCTTTTCGAGCTTGCTGGCAATAGCGCGCAGTTGGCTGTTCTGCTGAAGCGTTTCGCGCGAGATGTTCAGCGAAAGGTCCTGCGAGTCCACCACGCCCTTCACGAAGCTGAAGTAATCGGGCAGCAGATCGCCGCACTTTTCCATGATCAGCACATTCGAGCTGTACAGTGCCAGGCCCTTTTCGTAGTCCTTGTTGTAGAAGTCGTACGGCGGGCGCTTGGGGATGAACAGCAGCGCATCGTAGGTCAGCGCGCCTTCCGCGTGCACGGAAACGGTGCGGGCTGGGTCCTCGAAATCGTGAAAGTCGGTCTTGTAGAAGGTGGCGTATTCCTCGTCGGTTACCTCGGATTTGCGGCGCTTCCAGATGGGGATCATGGAGTTGATGGTCTTAACCTCGCGCACCGTTTCGAACTCGGGCTTGTAGTCGTCGCCGGCATCTTCGGGCTTGGGCAGGGGCTTGCGCTCCTCCATTTCCATGTGGATGGGGTAGCGCACGTAGTTGCTGTACTGCTTGATAAGGGCCTGGAGCTCATACTGGTCTAGGAATACGTCGTACTCTTCTTCGTCGGCGTTGTCCTTCAGGTGCAGGGTGATGCTGGTGCCGTGGTCGGCGCCCAGTGCGGCGGCCTCCTCAGCGGTGGCGGGCTCGATGGTGTAGCCCTCAACGCCGTCGGATTTCCAGGTGAACGCCTCGGCCTCGCCGTATGCGCGGGAGGTTACGGTAACTTCCTTGGCAACCATGAACGAAGAATAGAAGCCCACGCCGAACTGGCCGATGATGTCCACATCTTCGCCCTGCTTTTCGGCGTTTTCAGTCTTGAACTCAAGGCTGCCGGAATGGGCGATGGTACCCAGGTTGGTTTCGAGCTCGTCGCGCGTCATGCCGATGCCAGTATCGGAAACGGTGATGGTGCGTGCGTCCTTGTCGAAGGCAACATCGATGGAAAGGTCGTCCTTCGAAACGGCGATAGAGGTATCGGTAAGGCTCTTGAAGTAGAGCTTGTCCACCGCGTCGGATGCGTTGGAGATAAGCTCGCGCAGGAAGATTTCCTTATTCGTGTAGATGGAGTTGATCATCAGATCTAGGAGCTTTTTGCTCTCAGTTTGGAACTGCTTCATTCAGATCCTTCCTTCTTTGGGCGAATGGCACGCGCCACACGGCACAGACGCGGCAACACCCTATTTATATTGTAGGCAAACGCAAATTAGCACTCCCGCAAGAGGAGTGCTAATACGAATTCTAGTATGGGAATTGCACCTGTCAAGGAAGGCGAAGGCCGCCCGCCCGTTTGTAACGCGGCTGTTGCCTTTCGGGCGGTTTGCGGCGAACGGGCGCGGGCGATGGCAGTGCGCAGCGCGTCAATCACCGTGCCGCGGAACGCGCCCTTTCACAGAACCACAACTCCGCGAATGGTGGAACCGAAAGGCGAGCGCACCTCGTCCTTCAACTGGCCAGGATGCTTGCCCGATTCCAGCACCAGCTTCGCAGAACCCAAAACCGCCTGCGCGGCAATCTGCTGGGCCTGCGGGCGCTTCAGCCCTTCGGCCGCGCCGGCGTCGCGGCCTTCGCCTATTACCAGCGAAAATAACAGCAGCCCTAAGCGTTTTAGGCGCTATTCCTTCTCTTCGCCTTCTGCCGTCTCGGGCTCTTCCTCGAAACGGACATCGATCTTGTCGATGCGCAAACCATCCATCACGCGGGCCATCATCGTGATTTTCGTGCCCTCGTGATGCAGCTCGTACGAATCGCCCTCGGCGGGGATCTTGTCCAGCAGGTCGAGCATCAATCCACCCGCGGTCTCGTAGTCGAACACAGGCACGGGCTCAAAGCCGATGAACTCAACGAACTGATCAACCGGCAGCGAACCGTCCACCAAGTAATGATGCTCGCCTACCTTCAGAATTTCGTCCTGATCATCATGCAGATACTCGTCTTCCATGCGGCCGATAATCTGCTCGACCACATCGGTCATGGTAACGATGCCGGACGTGCCGCCATGCTCGTCAACCACCACGGCGATTTTCGTGTGCTTAGCCTGCAACACCTGCAAAAGTTTCGCGATGGAAATGCTCTCCGGCACCGCCTGAATAGAGCGAATCTTCAGGTCTTTCATCGTGGAGCCCTCGGGCAGCAGATAAGCATCCTTAATGTGCACGAAGCCCACGATGTTGTCCTTGTCCTCGCGGAATACGGGGTAGCGCGTGAATTTGTTCTTCCCCATGAAGTCGAGGTTCGTCGCAAGGTCATCGTCGTAGTCGATGGCCAGCACCTCGGTGCGGGGCGTCATGATAGCCTTCGCGTCCTTATCGTCCAGGTCGAAAATGTTGTCCAGATACTGGTACTGATCCTGCTCGATAGATCCGCTCTCAGCGCTTTCTTCAAGCAGCAGCTTAATTTCTTCCTCGGAATAAGCCTCAGTTTCATTCTTGGCATCGTGGCCGGTCAAGCGCATAACGCCATTGGTGGTAGCGTTAAACAGCCACATGATGGGATAAGTAATGCGATAAAACGCATGAAGCGGACCCGCTGTGTGCAGCGCGTAGGTTTCCGTCTTCAGAATAGCCATGCTCTTAGGGATGAGCTCGCCGGCCACCACATGCAGCGTGGTCATGATGAAGTAGCCAATACCCACCGAAATAACGGTGACAGCCGTGTCGGGCAAGCCAAAGAACACGAAGATCGGGTGAAGCAGCGCGGCGAACGCGGGCTCGCCCAGCCAGCCCAACGCCAGCGAAGCCAGCGTAATACCAAGCTGGCAAGCCGAAAGGTACTCGTTAACGTTGTCGGCCATCTCGAACGCACGCTTGGCGCCCTTCTTGCCTTCTTCCACCAAAATCTCAATCTGCGATTTACGCACGCGCACCAAGGAAAACTCGGCGATAACGAAAAAAGCGTTCATCAACAGGAACAGAACCACCAGTATCAAACTTAACCAAATAGGCATCTAGGTACAAAACTCCTTGCATAAGCGGGTGAGAAGCGGAATCGCCATCTCTCACTGCGGGGACGAGAAACAGATCGGCCGTTTCTCATTGCGGGAATGGGATCGGGAAAAGAGTTTCAAACTGCTTTTCCGCTAAAGGGGAATCGGTGCGCTTTGCGCCCTTTCCGAGAAAACCGAAATTACACGGCCATCTCCCCCTTTGGGAAGGGCATAAGACGCGTTACGTCCGTCAACAAGGAAAGGTGCTTGCGCACGTCCAGGCATAAGCCACGCGCAAAGAAGAACTGCAACGCTGTTTGCGCTGCAGTATCTGAATACAGAAACGCAGCCTTTTCTTCACACGAAGACAAAGACCGCGCGGGACCAAAAAGAGAATCATTGCATTGTACGGTGCGTTTTCGGGTCGAGCAACATCGACCGCCGCCGTCGGAGTCGTTCACGACAGCTTCATCTCCTATTCTGATGGCCGCCGCCATCGTTGGTCCCACAACCCGTTTTGCGTAAACAGGCACGATATCTTTCAGAATAGTACCGCGGAACAACGGCAATTCAACGAAACACCATCACAGCGCCATGTTTTCGGCGGCAAACGACACGATCCCGCTGTTTCGGCCTCGTCGCGGACGCGACGACAGAGATGCGAGTGCCGGCCTCATGCGAAATCCCAACCAAATCAACAACGCGCGCCGCCGCGAAGCGAACGCGCAGGACAAAAGGCGCGTGGACGGCGAGGCGGGACATACCCAGCGACGCGAGGCGAATGCGCTTGCCCCGCGTGGGGGACGACGCGGAATGTACGCACACCTCACACGGGGGCAACGGGCACGTCTCACGCGAAGGCGGGCGCGACAACAGGAACATCTTGCGCGTGAGCGGGGAGCAGCTCGAAGCTGCATGTGAGCGAACCCACGAAACAGCCGCTCCACCCCGCACAAACGGGGACAGTGCGCGAAATACGAGCACCTAGGAATGGCAAGATCTGCGCGCCGTGCATGATTCGAGGGGTCCGTGCAGCGAAAGCGGGCCCTTCATGGCAAGATCTTCGCGCGGTGTATTCCCAAACGGCTGTTTGCAGAGCTTTTCGGATGCATGGCGCGCATATCCTGCCAAAGCCAGCCCGTTTTCGGATGCATGGCGCGCGAATCTTGCCACGAACTGGCGATTTTCCCGTCCGAGGCACCTTTTGGGATACATGAAGCGCAAAACTTGCCACGGATTGCCGCCCGGGAACGCACCAGGGCGAAATATTGCCATCGCCAGGCACCCGAGAACGCACCGTGGCGTCACGGAACCGGGAGACGCCACGCGAACGAAACATCGGCCAATTCAACACCACGCGCTGACACGTCCAAGAAACCATGAAAATATTTTGGTACCTTCCGCCAAGAAACGGCGCTGAAAACGTGCTCGCGTAGTATGGCGAACATGAGCAAAAAAGATACTTACATCAACGACACGGACGGGCGCGATAACGGCAACGAACCGTCCGGACATGGCAGCGCGGCATCATCGGAACACGACGGCAACGAACCGTCCCAACGTGGTGACGCCGACTCATTGAATCATGGCAACACCGAACTGTCCGATCACGACAGCGCAGCCTCGCCGGAGCGCGACAACACCGCTTCGTCAGAGCATGGCGATACCGCCTTGCCGGAACGCGACAACGTCACTTCGCTGAAACACGGCGACACCTCCTCATCGAAACGCGGCAATGCCCCCTCGCCCGAACATGGCAACGAAGCAGCAGCGCAGCGCGACGGTGTCGGCGACGTCTCATCGGAACGCGAGAACGCCGCCATCGCCGACAAAGAAGCAGCAAGCCGCTCCAATCATGCAGAAGAGGCACCGCTCGATGAGCGCAGCGCTGCTCACGCAGCAAAGGCAACGCCCATCGAGCACCGCACCTCCCGTGCAGCAGAGACAGCATCCGCATACCTCAAAAAGGCCGGCGATTTCCTCGGCCTGCACAAAAAAGCTTCCGCCATCGCTGCAACCATTGCGCTGTGCGCCGTAGTGGGCATCGGCGCATCCGTGGCTTCAAGCAGCCGGCCCGCCCCTAACGGCATCCTCCTAAGCAGCAGCTTTGTGAACTACGCAGCAAACGCCGTTGCGACTACCACGAATACTGCCGCAGAAAAAGCGGCAGCGGGGCTCGTCGCTCAACGTCTCACGCCCAACGCGCTCAACAGCGTCGATTCCTTCGCCACCGCCCCTGGCACGTTTTCCCTGATAGAAGGCGAAGACGCCGCACCGCTTTCCGAAGAGCAGCAAGAATCCCTTGCCGCAGCCACCCAAAACATCGAAGGCGGCGGCTACACCGTTGGCTTCACGCTGATCAACCTGAACACTGGCAAGGGCATCGCCTACAACCTTGACTCGCGCGTTTACGGCGCCAGCTCGTTCAAGGGTCCCTACGCCGCCTTCCTGTGCCAACACTTGGGCGACAACGACGCTTCCTACCCATCCGGCAGTGAAGCGGCGGGCTCCGGCGTTTCGTCGTCCATATATTCCCTGATGCAACCCATGATCCTCTATTCGGACAACAGCGCCTTTAGCAGCTTGCGCAACACATACGACAGCGCAGGGTTCGCCGAATGGCTCAATTCCTGCGGCGTGGATTCCGAGATCATGCACGACACGCACTTCCCGCGCTATTCCACGCGCGAGTCCGCCTTGTTGTGGCTGCACGCGTACCAGTACCTCAAAACCAATACGCCCACTGCGCAAAACCTGGCATCTCTCTACGAGCAGACGAACGTATCGTTCATTCGCTCTGGCGTGAGCGACGATGGCGAAGTTGAAACCGTGCTCAACAAGGCAGGCTGGTGCTCTGGCAGCGAACGTTTCACCGGTCTGTGCGATGCGGGGCTCATCAAGTGCACCGACGGCACTACCTACCTCATGAGCACCATGACCAATTCGCCCGACGGCGGCCTATACACCGTCCGTCTGGCGAACCTGGCATCCACTCTCTTTGAGTGCCGCGACGTGCTGGAATAGCGCCTAGCAAACAGGCAAGCGCAAAGCAGGAACTGCAGGGCAAAGGTCGCTTAGCGGTGTAATTTTCCTGCCTCTTTCGCCCACCTTAGAACGTAAAAGCTACAATGAACAATGCTGCGCAAATGCGCGTTGAGTGCATTGGGGCGAAACTGCACCACGCAAGGAATGCCCTTGGCATGTCTGCGCAGCGGGCAACGCAGGAAAATCGCTTTCGCACGATGCATGCGCAACAGCCTCTCGCCTTTGCACATGCCGACGCTGCTCCCGCAAAGGCAACGTCGCACAAATGCGCATCGATTGCACTGCGCCTCAAAGGAGGCCTCACACAACCGATACCGCACCAGCGTCGAACAGCACAGTGCCCCCCTAAAGGGAACCGCACTGCCAGCGAATAACAAACCCCGAACGAAAGGATTGCCGTGGTGAAACTTGCTCGCGAACTTAACCGTCATTCCGCTTCGGCAACCCACGAGCAAACGCATCTTGCCGAACACCCAGGACAGCTGGTGTGGATTTTCATGGGCATGTCCGTCGTTGGCCTTATGGGTGAAACGCTACAGCACCTTGTGGCGTTCGGCGAATTGGAAAGCCGTGCCGGCTTCATCTGGGGTCCGTTTTCGCCCATCTACGGGCTGGCGGCAGTTCTGCTAACCATGCTGCTCGAACCCCTGCAGGACAAAGGGGTTCCACTGCTTTTGACGGTAAGCGCCGTCGTGGGCGGCAGCCTTGAGTACTTCGCCAGCTGGGCCATGGAAACATTCTGGGGTGTTGTGGCATGGAGCTATCTGAACATCCCCCTCAATTTTGACGGGCGCACCGACGTTTTCCACTGCCTGATCTGGGGCACCATTGGCGTGCTGTGGGTAAAGGTTGGCCTGCAATTATGCCAACGCATCTTCAACCATGTAAACACTGCCGGCGCCCCGTACCGTGCGGCAACGGCAGCGCTTTCCATCTTCATGGCGCTCGACATTGCCATGACCATCATCGTTTTGCTGCGCGCCGATGCCCGCACCGATGGCATTCCGCCGCAGAATCCCATCGAACAATTCTGCGATACCGCCTATCCCACCGACATGCTGCAGAAGCGCTTCCACAACATGGGCGGCCTCGGCATATAAGCGAAAATATAGGGGCGGATCCCGTTTTCCCAGCTAGTTATAACGAAAAAAGAAGCCTCGCCTGCGACGAAGTGAACTGCACCCCAAAATGCAGAAGACCCCTATAGTTGGACAAACAATGTTCTGCTTTTCCTATAGGGGTCTTCTGCAGAAATGGGAGGCAGTTCAAAACTCGCGGGCGAGACCCTGTTTTTGTGCGCCGTAGCGTAAGTGGGAATCTGATACCCGTCCCTATTTTCCCACCCTAAAACGCTTGCCCCACCATGAAGCGGTAGCCAGGATACGGCACCTTGCCAAAACGTCCATGATAGTCGGAGCCGCCCGTGCAAAACAGGTTATAACGCGCGGCAAACTCTTCGCACAGCTGCGTATCGCGATAGTCGTGATCGGGATGATACTTCTCGATGCCAACAAGCCCCGCATCAACGAGCGCAGGCAACGCCTCGTAATTGTCGAACTGGCCGGGATGCGCCAAAACTGGCAACCCGCCGTCAGCCGCAATAGCAGCCACGGCATCGCACATGTCAACGTACTCGATATCGCGCTGCGCAATACCGCCGCCCTTGAACAGTGTCTTGTACAGGAATTGATACTCTGCGCTGCTGAAATCGGCATCGGTCAATGCAGCCATCAGATGCTGCTTGTAGAACCCCGTCGACTGTCCAGCCAGCTGCGCCGCATATTCAACGTCCACATCGTAGCCAGCGTCAAGCAGCTGCCGCATCTGCCACGCCGTATTCGCGGTGCGGCGCTCCAAGGTATCCGAGCACAAATCGCACACCGCCGGGGCATCGGCGGGCATGCCCAATCCCACAAGATGCACGCGCCGCTTTGCAGTCGAGTCCCACGCACTGATCTCTACACCGCACACAACCGAGAATCCATGCTCTGCCGCCTGCTGCCGAATAGCATCAAGCCCGACAGTGGTGTCGTGGTTCGTTACCGCCAGATGGGTAACCCCCCGCACGCGTGCCTTCCCCATCAGCTCCAAAAACGAATCCGACCCATCGGAAAGCGTTGTATGCGCATGCAGATCGGCACGAAATTCCCTCCCAGGCTGCACCCCCAGCAAATCCCACAGCGGCTCCTGCCGAAATGCCTGCGCGGTACGCTCTTTGGTGCCCTGCCATTCGCTCATTGAACTATCTCCCCCTTTTGCATATTGAACTCATGGTCGCACAGGCCCTCCATAAACTCGAGGTCATGGAAAATCCCCAACATCGTGGTCCCCTGCGCCTTCAATCGCTCTATTAACTCGCGCACTTTCACCTTCGACGCCGCATCCAGCGAAGCAGTAGGCTCGTCAAGCAGCAGCAAACGAGGCTGCTTGATCATGGCGGCAGCAATATTCAAGCGAAGCTTTTCGCCACCAGAAAACGTACGCGGATACAGCAGCCACAGCGATTCATCGATGTCAAAATGGCGTAGCATGCGCTCGGTTTCCCACATTGCCTTTTCCTCCTCATCGGCACCGAAGGTTTCCAGGGCGCTCTTCAATACGATGTCGTAGGCGGTTTGGCGCGGCAGGGCATTCAGAAACTGCGAAACATAGCCCATTTCGTATTTGCGCAGGTAGATCATCTGACGCTCGCTCGCCTGGCACAAATCAAGCGCTCCAAACGATTCCGAGTTGTACCAAATGGCGCCCGACTCCGGCAAATTGGTGCGGTAGATGCAACGCAGGATGGTCGATTTGCCCGATCCGCTGCGCCCCGTAATGCCCACGAATTCGCCCGGCATAAGCGAAAGGCTGATGTGCTGGCACCCCAAGATATGACGCCCCGCGCGATGCATCACGAACGACTTGGAAAGATCGTCGATCTTCAAAAGCTCTTCCATAGCAGCCTCTCCTAGCGATCGTAACCATGAGGCTGATCGGGATAATGCGAACGATATACCGAATTGCCGCCCACGAAAGCGCGCGTGATAACCGGCGTGGTGATACGCGCATCAGGCGTGCATCCAATTTCGCGAACCAACAGAATATCCGCTCGCTTGCCAACTGTAAGCGTGCCGACTTCGGAATAGATGCCCACCGCCTTAGCGGGATTTGCCGTAACCAACGCAAACGCTTCAGAAAGGGACATAGCACATTCACGATGCAAAATGAACACCGCATCAATAAGAGCTGCCGGATAGTAGTCGCTGCACAGCATGGTAATCACGCCCCGCGCTACGCCCTCACGCGCCGAAAGGTTGCCCGAATGGCTGTGCCCCATCATCACGTTCGGGGCTCCCGCCAAGGTAAACATACCTCGCTCATGCGCATCGCGCGCTATTTCCATGTCGACGGGAAACTCGGAAATCGACGCGCCCAATGCGCCCATGTAATCGAGCTTCTCCTTCGAATCATCGTCATGAGAAGCAAGCGAAACTCCCTGCTCGTGAGCAAGTTCGGCAAGCTCGCTTAGCTGCTCGGAACCAATCTTGTCGGCCGCCTGCTGCTCCATCACGATAGCAGCGACCTCTTCATCGGAAATACCGTCACGGTACCCTTTGATGGTGTCGCTGAATACCAGCAAATCCCGATACTGACCCTGACCCGGCGTATGATCCATAAACGAGATCAAGTCGACTTTGCCATCCTGCAGGTAGTTGTACACCTCATCCACGCGGTCGACCGAATCAAGCTCTAGGCGCAAATGGAAACGATGGCGAATAAGATGGTCATGCTCTTCGCTTTCGCGCATAGAGAAAATGCTTTCGGCAAGCTTCCTCACATTCTCGAAATTTCGAATGGGCTTGTGGTCGAAAATCTTAGCTCCGTATACCGAAAGAGAGTGATAGATCGTGGTCACACCATGAGATACCAGCTCACGGTCCACCTTATACAGCGAAGTGGGCAAATCCATAACCACGCTCGGACGCGGAGATGCCACCGACTCGATGTAATCGGAGTGAACATCGATCATGCCTGGAACCACATAGGCGCCACGCGCATCCACCACAGGGAAACCAGTTTCCCTGTCAACCACCATGCCCGACGTGTTCTCGTCAAGCTGCGCGTCAACCGTGCGAGCATTGGCAAGCGTCGGCGCAATGCGCGCAATGGTTCCGTTTTCAACGACGATGTCGTGGTTGGGCAGAATCGCATCTTCGGTAACCACATTACCTCCGCGAATCACAAGCGAATTTGCTTCCATAAATGCATTTCTCCTTGCATTGGGTTATCAATCTATGCGGCGCTCGTAAAAGCGCCACCGGGCGAAGAGGCCCATTTACAGCAGCGAATACACCAGCTGCTGAGTGTAGGAATGCTGAGGGTCTTCCAAAACCTGATCGGTAAGACCGTGCTCCACAACTTGCCCATTCAGCATCACGAACGTGCGATCGGCTAGCATGCGAATAACTCCCAAATCGTGACTTACCACCAGCATGCTTACACCGAAATCGCGTTTGATCTGCAGAATCAGATCAAGAACGCTGGCCTGCACGGAAAGATCGAGACCCGTGGTAACTTCATCCAAAAGCAACACGGGCGGGTTGTTCGAAAGCGCCTTGGCAATCTGAACGCGCTGCTGCATGCCGCCGGAAAACGTTGCCGGCGCATCCCCTGCACGCGAAAGGGGGATGTTCACCTTCCCTAAAAGCTCATTGCCGCGAGCACGCATCGACTCCACGCTGCGATTGCCAGCGGCAATCATCTGCTCAGCAATGTTCGAAAGGGAGGAGAAGTTCATGCGCAAGCCCAAATACGGATTCTGGTACACCATGCCCAGCACCGTGTTGCGCACCTTGCGCTTCTGCTGCGAGGAAAGCTCAAGCAAATTCGCCTCGCCGCCATCATAGGCAACAGCACGCACTGTGCCCGCAGTGGCAACCTGGTCGAAGTACAGGCACTGCATAAAAGTGGATTTGCCGCTGCCCGACTCACCCACGATCCCCACAATTTCACCGGGATACAAATCCAGGCTCACATCGCGAACCGCATGCACCGTCTTGCACTTTGGGCATATGTTGCGCTCCAACTCGCCACCGCCCAAGCAATAGTCGCAGCCTTCACCAAAGCGCTTCGACACATGGCGCACCTGCAAAAAGGGCTCTTCATCCATAACGGGCACCTTATTCATTGCGCCCCTCCTCTCGCCTTTGCTGGCAGTACGCCGTGTCGTTGCACTGGTAATATGTTTCGCCCGTTTCCTCGTCCACCAATTCGTCCAGGTACACATCGGTGGCACCGCACAGGCGACAGCTCTCCCCCTCAAAGCTCTCTACCGCAAAGGGGTAATCTTCGAAATCGAGCGGATGAACATGGGTAAAAGGCGGGACGGCATAGATCTTCTTTTCACGACCCGCACCCAAAAGCGTCAGGTTCTGAGCCATGTTAAGCCTCATCGTGTCGAAGCGGGGAATGGGCGAAGGGGCCATTACATAGCGCCCTTCCACCAAACACGGGTGGTCTGCGTTGGTGACGGTATGCCCATAGCGCACGATCTGGTCAAACAGCCCCAGCCACGCCCCGGTGTAGTCTGCCTCGGCATGAAGCACGCGCGTTTTTGCCTCGCTTGGCTCGAAATTTCGCAGGGGCTCGGGCATCGGAACCTGCAGAACAAGTATCTGATCTGCCGAAAGCGGCTGTTCTGGGATGCGATGGCGGGATTGGACAAGGGTTGCATGCTGCGTTTTCTCGGTGACCTCAACATCAGTGGTTTCGACCACGAGCTTCTTTATGTTCACCGCATTCACGCTGTCATCGGCGCCTTGATCGATCACCTTCAGCACGTCGCCCTGACCAATAAGCGCCAACGTTATCTGCAAGCCGCCCGTGCCCCAACCTCGGCCAATAGGCATTTCGCGCGAAGCGAAGGGAATCTGATGGCCCGGAATGGAAACACCCTTGATAATGGCGCGGCGAATCTCGCGCTTCGACGCCTCATCGAAAAAGGCAAAGTTATAGAGCTGGCACATTACTGCCCATCCCCCTTCACGGTTGAGCGCACACTGGAAAGCTTTGATTGGAACGTTACGTAGTGCGGCAACTTCAAATGAGAAACGAAGCCGGTAGCCTCAACGCCGTCCACGTGGTATAAAACGAATTCCTCGTCCTGCGTTGGGTAGCGCTTGTCGCCCTGTTCAAGGCAGAAATCAAGAACGCTCATCGCAATTGCCTTCGTCTCTTGACGCCCCATCACCATGCCGTACCCCACCTTGAAGCCCATCTGCGACTTGCCTTCCCTGGAGCGATCCACCGCAAACACGCTTTCCACTTCCGTCACAGGAATGTTGCCCAGGTAGTAGGCGTCGTCTTCGCTGGCATCATCAGCCAAAGGGTGGTCTACCAGCACTTCAACCGAACCGCAGCGCAATTCTCCCACCGTAGGGTGCGAAGGGCCAAAGCCCCTAATGGCCGCATACCCTAAGGTAGTTACGCCCTGGGTCATGCCGCGGGCCAACGTCTGCAAACGCGCAGACCGTGGCGCAGGAAACACCAGCGGCTCCATGGTCACGTCAACAGGAGCCTCGTTGTTTTCGGCGCATTCATCGATCAAGCCTTCTTCGCGCAGATAGCCCAGCACCTTCGGCTTATGCTTCAGCTTCGCCGCAGCAGCACGATGTTCCTCGCGCTCCTCTTCGCTGAGCGCCGCCCATTCCGCATCCAGCTCATCGTCGTAAGCACGGCGCACCTTCGCCGCATCTTCGTCGGTCTCGTGCTCCAAATCGAAGCGAATCAAGCGGTGGGAATAATCGCGCGTTGCCCCCAGCAGCTGACCTCCAAGAACATCCTTGAAAGCCGCCGAGATACGACGCTCAACCGCCATGTTTTCGCCCTTGATCTCGCGCGAGACATACGGGCGTTCAAGCGTCGAGCGAAACGCGCGCAGCAGAAACACCGCCTCTTCGGGCGAGCCCTGTGCCTGCTTCAATGCCACTGCAGCAAGGCGAGGCGCGTAGAGAGAGGCTTCGCCCATCACCTGTTCCACAAGACCGGGAAACGCATCTTCCACCGCGTCGGCAGAAACGCCATCCGAGCCTTCAACGCGCTCGCGCTCAAGGAGCTTAAGGCTTTCTTCGATGGCAAGGCCGCCGCCACGTACTGCAACGTACCCCATTACGCCACCTCCCCTTTTCTTCCGCCCAAGCAGGTGAACGTATTTTCGATGCGGGTGGTACGAGGAAGCGCCGCCACGTTGCCCTCGCCGTCAACAAGCAAGATCTCGATGCCGCAGGGGTACTCATCGGCCCGCTCCGCGCGAGCATGCGCCCATTCCGCTTGGCTTACATACAGTTCGGCGGTCTTTTCGATGCCAGGCCCCGAAAGCTCAAAGCACGTTAAGTCCTTGGCGGGAGCTGTGGAGATGGAATCGACCAGCAAAACAACCGTGGCGCCCCTTTCCGGTTCCTCAAGCGTGCCCGGCTTTGCCTGGGCAATCGCTTCAGCATGAACCGCGTCGCTTGCCACGGGGGCCAACACGAAATCGGCCCCTTGCGCGTGAGCCTGCTTTGCGTGGGTTTGCACGGTCAGCCAACGAGCAACATCCTGCGATGCGGGCCCAGCCGAGCAAAAGGTCACCGCCTGATCAACAAAAAGGCGCACCGCTGTTTCAAAACAGCCCGGCACTGGCGCAGTCTCGCCGCTTTTCGGAAAAGCATCAACCTGCCCAACGGTGCCAGGGCGAGCAAAGACTTCCAGCACCTGCCGAAACGCGCGCTGGGCCACATGGGTTTCTATATTATTCGCAATCATCCTTAAACTTCCATCGTCGAAAAATCCACCTGGGTACGGAGCAACGCCTCCGCGCGCTTTTGCTCCGCTTCAGCCAAACGCTGCCGCTCTTCCTCGAGCATCTCTTCCCAAGCCAGCAGTAAAATCTCGTTGCCGCCTACGGCATACACCGCATCGACAATCGCCAAATCACGGGCTTTCTTGCGGTCCTCTCCCAGCACCATGCCGTAGCCATGGGCGCCACCGATGCGAACTGCGCACGAGGTCATAAGCGCTTCGCCCAGATAAAACAGGCTGCACTGAGCTCCCTCGCGCACCTTCAGCATCACCAGCTCCTCTGTGGGTTCCCTCACCATCGCAACGGCATAAAGCTGTTCCGCTTCGCACGCCATACGGGAAAGGACCTTGCGACTGCCTTCCACCAAAATGCGTGTACGTTCTTTTCTGTTCATCTTTTCTCCTAGTTCTGCACGATGAGGCGCTTGCGCAATTGAGTCGAAAGAAGCTCCAGCGCAACGGCAACCGCGAAGCAGAAGTACACGATTAGGCCCACTTCATGGATGTCGTAATAGAAGCTGCCCGCCAAAAATAGCTGATAGCCGATGCCACCCGCGCCCGCAACGGCGCCCACGGCAACAACGTTGACGAAGTTGATTTCGAAGCGAATGAATGTCCAGGAAAGAATCTCAGACAGCTTTTCGGGTACAACAGCGGAAAACACCACCTGCCACCATGAAGCGCCCGAGGCGCGCAGGGCTTCCACCACGCCGGGGTCAACCTCTTCGAAACTTTCTGAATAAGCCTTAGTCAGGTACGCAATGCCGTGGAACAAGAGGCCCGCCACCGCTGCTTCGGGGCCTAGCCCGATAGCAACCGTGAAGATAAGCACCCATAAGATGGTGGGAACGGCGCGGAACAGCGACATAACCGCCTTGATGGCGTTCGAAGCCACGCGGTTCGACAGGTTCATGGCCGCGCAAAGTCCCAAAACGAAAGCGATAACCGCACCCAGCACCGTGGTGAGCGTTGCAAGAGCTAATGAAACGAAGAGGCCGTCCACTAAATCGGGAAGGGTGAAATGCCCGCCGAGTCCTGGCTGCGTAAGCATGGTTGCAGAGTCGCCCAGAGCATTTGACGTTGCCTCCAAAAGAGGTGTGTCGCCGTAATCCATCAGCACGAAGGTCAACACCGTTACCGCTGCCAGTAAGCCCAGCGTTGCCCCAAGCACCACATTCGACTTGTTCATGCAGCGCGTCTTAATCTTGCCGGTTCGCGAAACGCGCGCTCCGGCGCAAGCCGCGCCTTCACAAGCCTTGCCCTGATGATCTACAGGCTGGTAAGCTGCGCCTTCTTTAGCAAACTGACTCATAGGATGCGCCTCCTTACATAGTTGGAAACGCTTTCGCAGCAGATAACAACCACCACGATCAGCAGAATCACCAAGCCCGCCACGTCATAGCGGAAGCTCTTGTAAAACAGGTTGAACACGAACCCGATGCCCGTACCGGTAAGGATGCCCACCAGAGTGGCGTCACGAATGTTGGTCTCCACCATGTACAGCATCCAGCTCACTACTGAAGTGACCGAAAGGGGAATTACTCCCTGCGCCACAACCTGCAAATAGCTCGCGCCCGTGGCCCGAAGCGCCTCGATGGTACCCGAGCTTATTTCGTCGATGCTTTCCAAAAAGCAACGGGTCAGGTAACCGAAGCTGCCTAGGAACAGCGCCAGAAAGCCGGTGAACTCGCTTTGATGGAACGAGAACAAAAGGATAAAAGCCCAGGCAACAACGGGAATGTTACGGAACAGCGATGCGATACCGCGCGCCAAAACCTGCGCCACGCCGCCGAGTCCCACCGAACGCGACCCAAGCACCGCAACCACATAGGCAAGCAGCGCCGCCGTGGTGCTGGCAGCAATCGAGTCGAGCACCGTGGAAAGAAGCGCAGGCATAATCTGCGGCAATTTTTCAAGTGATGCGGCATTTGGCAAGAAGTTCACCGCCATCCAGGCAAGACCACCAGGGATATCGGCTGCCGCCTCCATAAAGTCGAAATCGACATACGCACCGGATAGCGCGTTGATGGCAAGAAAGCCCGCCACCAACCCCACAATGCACAGCGTTCGCTTCCGAAAGAACCAACGAGCGGTATAGGCCTCCGCTGCCGCCCTGGTTTCATTGCCGGCGAAAACCGCCGAGCGGCCTTCGTCGGAGGCTGTTGCCTTCGCAAACTTGATGGTCATGCGCCCACCTCAACATGAGGAGCGTCGTCAGTCCGCAACTGCGGCTTGCCAGTATGCGCCCGTGCAACGGGCTTCGCCTCTCCAGCAGCTGCAGCATTGACGCGGGTAACGGCATTTGCCTCTTCAGCCATCTCGGCATTCGCTCGCGTGACAGCCTTTGCCTCTTCGATCACCGCAGCCACGGCCGCCCGATCGAGCTCGGCGGCATCTACCGCAGCTGCACCTTGCCTTTCTGCGCCGGTTCCTCGCCCCGCCGCGCCCGCGGCCGCCTCGAGTGCTCCGCCAGCACTTCTCGCACCCGCGCCAGCCGCTCCGGCGACAGGCATGCAAGCGCCCGCCACTCGTGAGCCTCTCGCATCCGCGCCCTTCGCACCTGTGCTCTCTCCCTCCACGCCATGCGCACCCTCGTGTACGTACGACGTGCCGTAGATGTCGGAAATGGTTTTCGCATCCAGTTCGTCAGGCGTACCGTCAAACACCTTGACGCCCCCCTTCAGCGCAACGATGCGGTCGGAATACTCGATGGCATAGTCGACCTGATGCAGATTCACCAGGCAAGCAACGCCCAGCTCATCGGAAACCCAACGAAGCATTTCCATCGTCACGCGTGAAGACTTCGGATCGAGGCTCGCAATAGGCTCGTCGCACAGCATCAAGAGCGGGTCCTGCACCAACGCGCGTGCAATGACCACTCGTTGCTGCTGGCCACCGGAAAGCTGGTCGGCGCGCTGATACACAAATTCGGCAAGGCCCATTTTGTCCAACAGCTCGAATGCACTGCGCTTGTCTTCTTCGCTGTATAGACCGAAGATACCGCGGAAGTTCGACAGGTACCCCAAACGCCCCTGCAAAACGTTTTCGATTGCGGTGGCTCGATGTACCAAGTTATAGTGCTGAAAAATCATCCCGATATCGCGACGGGCTTCGCGCATCTGACGCTTGTTCATGCAGGTGATCTCGCGCCCGTCAAATTCGATACTTCCCTCCGAAGCATCGATAAGGCGATTGATGCAGCGTAAGAATGTGGATTTGCCTGCTCCCGAAGGCCCGATAACCGTGACGAATTCGCCACGACCAAGGGAAAGCGACACATCGTGTAGCGCTTTCCCCTTGCCGTCGTAGCTTTTCGTCAGGTGCTCAACGGTCAGCAGTTCCTGACGTTGCTCCATGCTTTATGCACCAAGCTCGCGAATTGGGTTGTACCATGCATCATCGCAGGCAACGAAGCAGGTCTTATCGGAGTCCTTGTCAAAGATCGCTTTGGCGTTCTCGTCGTCAGGATCGGCAAAGATTTCCTTATTGGATGCGGTTTCAGCAGAGCAGAATGCCTCGGTGATCTTCTTCTGCTCATCATCGGAAAGCTTATCGGTGTTGTAGCAGAACGGTGCGTTCAGCACAGGAGTGATGCCGATGATGGTGAATTCCTTGCCACGAACCGAGTCAAATGGTGCAACTGCATCATCCTTTACCTTGTATACGGCGCCGGGAGCATTTGCGCTGCCAGATACCAGGTCGAGGTACATGTCTACGTCAACGTCGTCGAATGCAGCAGCATCAGACTGACCAGAAAGCAGGTTTACCGCAGAGCCCTGGTGGGAATCGCCGAACATTACCTTGCTGAAGAACGTGCCGTCCTGCAGAAGGTCGTCGGAAGACTCAACACCGCACTTCTTCATAATGGCACTAGAGGGGACCTTGAAACCCGAAGTGGACGTTGCGGATACGAACGAGAACTTCTTGCCTTTGAGCTTGTCAAGGGAATAGCCGTCGCCGTCCTTGTAGTTAGCGGCCTGGTCGGCAGGGACGCAAATGCGGCTGTAGTAGCAAGCGCCGTCGAGCGCTCCGTTTTCATCGCTGTTGGTGAAAGCGGCCTGCACAGCATCGTTCTTTGAATTTGCCTGGACGTAGCCCTCAGCGCCAAGCAGCGCCATCTGAGCAGAACCGGAAGAAATCGCCTCGATGGCTACGTTGTAATCGGTGGTAGTCATCAGCTCAACGTCGCGGCCGGTTGCTTCCTTGATCACATCGCCGATAGCCTCGCGAGACTGGGTAAGGTCGGCAGACGAATTATCAGGCAGCCAAACCATCGTGATGGGGTCGCTCGACTCCTTTTGATTGCTCTGTGATGAGCACCCCGTAGCGAACAGCAAAGCGCTTGCGGCCATCACCAAAGCCAAAAGCACCATTCCAACGCGCTTTGCGTTCCAAGCTTTTTGTTCCATTCGGTTCTTCCTCTTTCCTCTTCTTCTTTCGAACCAGCCCGTCGCCTATGAGTACGCGTAGACGACGGGCACGGCGCTAGTATTGCGCCATCGAAGAGGAAATCTGGAGCTGAAAATCGAGTTCTCAAACCGTTTTAACGTCAGCGCTGCAAATGAAAAATTCACCTGAACCGTTGTTAATTCAGAAGTTACACCCGAACGCGTTTTTAACGTTTTAGATACCGGGAATATAAGGACAGGTACCAGATTCCACTTATGCCATAACGAACAAAAGCAGGGCCCCACTTGCGAACTACATCGTAAGCGGGGCCCTGCTCGTTGGGCAGGAATCTGGTACCTGTCCTTTTCTCCCGCCCTACTCGTAGAAGTCGGCGGCATCCTCGAGCAGCTCGATGATGTTGATGCCTTGCGGGCACATGTCCTCGCAGGCGCCGCATTGAATGCAGGCGGAAGCGCGACCGTCGCGGGTTTGCCAGGCGTACTGACTCTTCGCAAATTCGCGATTCTCGGTCATCTTTTCCAAATTCAGCAAACCCAAGGCTTCGGGAATATTCACGCCAGCGGGGCAGTCTTTCACGCAATAGCGACAGTTGGTACAAGGGATCAACCCCACGCTCTTCAGAGCATCAACCGCATCGCCCAGCGCCTTTTCTTCGAAGGCGGATAAGGGTTCGTTCGCCTTCCATTCGCGCACGTTTTCCTGAATCTGCTCCAACGTCGATACGCCCGAGAGCACACTGATAACGTTGGGCAGGTTGTAGCAGAATCGATATGCCCACGAAACCGCGCTCTTGTCGGGGTCGGCCGCTTTCAGCACGCTTGCGCCACGTTCCGGCAAGTCCGCCAAGCGACCACCGCGAGCGGGTTCCATAATCACCACGGGTACACCGTGCTTTTGCGCAACTTCCATGCATTTGCGCGATTCCACCACAGGATCTTCCCAGTCGAGGTAATTCACCTGCAACTGGACAAAATCCATATCGGGATGATCGGCGAGCAACTTGTCCAACGTTTCGGCGTTGTCATGCATCGAGAAACCCAAGTGCTTGATGACACCTTCGGCTTTCTTCTGCGCGGCCCATTCCCACATTCCGTACTCATCGAATTTCGCCGTGCGCGCACCGCCCATGTTATGCAGCAGGTAGAAATCGGTGTAGTCAGTGCCCAGGCGTTTGAGCGAAGTATCCAAACATGCTTTAGCGTCTTCTGCGGTAGGCTGAGCCCAAGCCAAGCACTTGGTTGCAATGGTGAACGAATCGCGCGGATAGCGCTCCACCAGCGCCTTGCGCATAGCAACTTCTGATTCGCCTTCGTGGTAGACATAGGCAGTATCAAAGTACGTGCCGCCAGCCTCTATGAACGCATCGACCATCTTCTTCAAGTGCTCGATGTCGATGCTCTTCTGATCTTTGGGGTCAGTAAGGGGCAAACGCATGCAGCCAAAACCCAACTTAGGGGTATCCAAAAGATTGCTCATAGGGGGGGCTCCTTGCCTGTTCTTCTGCAAATTCTCTGCGCTCATTGTAGCGGAAAACCAACTTTAGTAACGTGGCGTTACTTATTTTAAGAGAAAGCAATAACACGACACGATACACGAGCAAGCGCCCAAACCCGCGGCACCGCCCGTGTTTCGCAACGCCGCGCTCGGGCCACATCACGACGCCACGCCCAAACAGTTCCCTAGCGCGGCAGTGGGGCAACATCACGATGCCGCACCTGGGCAACACCTTGGCGCGGTACCCGGACAGCACCCAAGCACCGCGGCCAAGCAATACCCTGGCGCTGCATCGAGTCAACCCTGCCCCGCGCCAGATCCACCCCCGCTCCGCATCGGGCCCACAACGACCCAACGCCGTATCAGGTTCAACCCCCGTTCCGCATCGAGCCCATAACATCCCAGCACTGCCTCGGGGGCCCTCCCAGGAACCCAGAAACAAAAAATCGGTCCGAATTGCAACTTTTTTGCGATTGGCAATTGTTGCGAGCTCCCAATCGCGAATCGCGGCACAAAAACGCAGCAAAAATGGCATATTTCAAGCCTGAAGGAACCGAGAAGAGCCCCTAATCGCAAAAAAGTTGCAAAGATACCGAGTTTTTTGTTTTTTGCAATGGGTCCGATCGCTGCAACAGGGCAAATCCCGCGAAAATGCGCGGAGCATCATGACCAGCAATCCAAAATCAGAAACAAGAAAGGCGCCCGCCATGCGGACGCCTCAAGAAAAACCAATTCGGCTGAAATCTACGCTTCCTTGGCACCATACTGCTCGTAATAAGCATCGAGTGCAGCCTTCAACGTATCGTCGATCACCACTTCGCCCTGAACTTCGTGGTTGTACAGGAGCTCGGTAACTTCAGCCATGCTTACGATGGAAGCTACAGGGAAGCCATACTTTTCCTGGACTTCCTTCTGCGCAGTCTTCACGCCGCCCTTGCCAACTTCCATACGGTTCAGGGAGACAATCAGGCCCTTAACCTCAACATCAGCAGCACCCTTCAGGATAGGGTAGGTTTCATCGATGGACTTGCCCGACGTGGTAACGTCTTCAACCATGATCACGCGGTCGCCGTCGTGAAGCTCGGCACCCAACAGGTTGCCGGCATCGGCGCCGTGGTCCTTCACTTCCTTGCGGTTACAGCAGTACTTAACTTCCTTGCCGTACAGCTCCTCCAAGGCGATGGCGGTAACAACAGCCAGCGGAATGCCCTTGTATGCAGGACCGAATACCATATCGAAATCCAGGCCAAAGTTGTCATGAATGGCGCGAGCGTAGTACTCGCCCAAGCGCTTCAGCTGACCACCCGTAACATAGGCGCCGGCATTCATGAAGAAGGGAGATTTGCGCCCGCTCTTAAGCGTGAATTCGCCGAACTTGAGCACATGGCTTTCCACCATGAACTCGATGAATTCTTTCTTATATGCCTCCATGAGCGCACTCCTTCTCTAGTGAAACTACTCTTTTCATTCTACAAAAGCCTGGGGCAAAGCCCCTGCGGCTACTCGCGGTAAAAGCCGTTCATCGCCTTGTACACGTCGATCTCCCACTGGCGGCGGTGGCTCTTGGCGACCGTGTCCAGGATAAGTCCCGTCACGAAGGAGAGGGCGCCGCAGCCGGCGAGCGCCAGGCTGCCGAGCATCGTGGGGATGCGGGGCACCAGGCCGGTGGCCGCGTACTCGGCGACGACGGGGATGCCCGCCACCACGGCCAGTACCAGCAGGATCAGGGCCAGCCAGCCGAAGAACGCCAGCGGGCGGTAGTCCTTGAACAGGCTCGTGATGGCGCGCAGCACCTTCGCGCCGTCGCCGAAGGTGGACAGCTTCGAGTAGCTGCCCTCGGGGCGGTCGCGGTAGTCGATCGGCACGTCCTCGATGCGCCAGCGCTTGTCCACCGCGTGGATGGAGATCTCCGTCTCGATCTGGAAGCCCTCGGAGAGCACCGGCATGGTCTTCACGAACACGCGGTTGAACGCGCGGTAGCCCGTCATGACGTCGTCGAAGGCGAAGCCGTAGATCTTCTTGATCAGCCAGCGCACCAGGTCGTTGCCGAAGCCGTGGAACGCGCGGTCGTTCTCCTCGCCGTAGGAGCCGTTGGACAGGCGGTCGCCCACCGTCATGTCGGCGCGGTCGGCGCGCAGCGGCTCCAGGAGCGCCGGCGCTGCCTCGGCGGGGTAGGTGTCGTCGCCGTCGACCATCAGGTAGTAGTCGGCGTCGATGTCGCGGAACATGGAGCGGACGACGTTGCCCTTGCCCTGGCGCCCCTCGAACTTCACGATGGCGCCGTGCTCGCGGGCGATGTCGGCCGTGCCGTCCTTGGAGTTGTTGTCGTAGACGTAGATGTCGGCGTCGGGCAGGACGCGCTTGAAGTCGTCCACCACCTTGCCGATGGTCACGGCTTCGTTGTAGCAAGGTATGAGTACTGCGACCTTGTCTGCCATTGGGCTCCCTTTCAAACAAGCAAACAGCAAGCGCAAAAGCGCGAAATGTATCGATTGCCGACTATGCACCTACGGCGCATACCGCCCGATACCCCTCAGAGCAGCAGTCGAAGCGCATAGCCATAAGCCATATTAGTTTACTCGCTTTTTACGTTGAAAGAAACGGCGCACGGAAAATGGGCACAGGTGGGAATCTGGCACCTGCCCCTATTTTCCCATCAGTTAGTTATGAGTGCGGTGGTCACGGTAATTGGCCAGATACGTTGCGAATTCAGCCGAGGTGTCAGAGTTGCCAGAACGCCACATTTTGTGGTCGATGATGGTGCTTTCGCTGCCGTAATACGCATCGATGTAGGCAATAAGCCCGTCAATCGCTTCAAGCTGCGCTTCGGGATAGGCGCCCTGCCCGCCCACGTGCACTATTTCGATGCCAATAGAATACGAATTCATACCGTAATCGGTAATACTCTTCGAAGGAGCTTTGGTGGTCCCCTTTTTGTCGTCGCGTCCATCTTCCGGCACGCCATACTCGCTGTTGTGACCTGCGTCGCCATAGCCAGCATGATGGGCAATGGCATCCATCGGCACACATTGCACGATAGATCCGTCTTTATTCACGATGAACTGCGAGGCCACTTTGTTGCCACTGCTCTCCCATGAATTAACGATAGAAGCCGCGCTGCTATCCACTTCGGTGTCGTGCAGCACGATGTACTTCTGATAGCTGGCCCCTTTTTTGCCGTGGTTGAAGTCGGAACGATAGTCTTCCGTTATATCCAGCTTCGCGCGCAACTCACTTGCCGTCGGCTTAGCTTCCTCCGCAGAAGAAACGCCCCCTTCGGCTCCTTCGCCACTTTGGGCACCGCCATCCGAAGAAACGCCCGCATCATTCACCTTGAGCTGAGAGTGGTCGGGCTGTTGCTGCGGAGCTGCGCAACCCGCCAACGTGCACGCCAAAGCAGCGGCGGCAAGTATCCCTATCAGTCTCATACGTTTTCCTTTCAACCGAACGGCGTGCCCAGCACAGCGGCGCCAACGTTCTCGCTAGGCACAAATCACAGCGAGCCTGGTCAGCTGCCCTTTCGGCAACCATACCAGGCTCGCAATATATCAATGCAAGAAGATGGAGATCAACCCTATTTCCTCAGGTCAACGCCAAGTTCAGCATTCACCAAATCAAATGCCGCGTCGATAGCCTTGTCCATATCGTAGTACTTGTATCCACCCAAACGGCCAGCGAACACCACGTTGCCTTCCTGCTTGGCGAGCTCAACGTACTGCTCATACAGGGCGCTGTTGCGATCGTCGTTCAGAGGATAGTACGGCTCATCGCCGCGCTCCCAGTTTGCGGGATACTCGCGCGTAATGATGGTGGTTGGCTGAGTGCCGTACTCGAAGTGCTTGTGCTCGATAATGCGCGTGAAGGGCACCTCGCGCTCGGTGTAGTTAACCACCGCGTTGCCCTGCCAATTCTCACATTCAATACGCTCGGACTCGAAGCGCAAAGAACGATACTCCAGCGCGCCAAGCTGATAATCGAAGTAAGCGTCAATGGTGCCGCAGTAAATAACGCGGTCGGCAATACCTTCGTTTTCAGCAACGAACTCACGATATTCGGTATTCAGCAAAATTTCCGTATCGCCGAACATGCGCTCAACCATAGCAGTGTAGCCGCCCATGGGGATGCCCTGCCAACGGTCGTTGAAGTAGTTGTTGTCATAAATGAAGCGAACGGGCAGGCGCTTGATGATGGAAGCGGGCAGCTCGGTGCAGCTCTTGCCCCACTGCTTTTCGGTGTAGCCCTTGATCAGCTTCTCGAATACATCCTTGCCGATAAGCGAAAGCGCCTGTTCCTCAAGATTAGAGGGCTCGCCTTCGCCAATCTGCTCGGCTGCTTCCTGCTTCTGGCGCTCAATGATTTCCTTCGCTTCAGCGGGAGTCTTGATTCCCCACATCTTCGAGAAGGTGTTCATGTTGAACGGCAAGTTGTACAGCTCGTCCTTGTAGCTGGCAACGGGGCAGTTCACATAGTTGTTGAACTCGGCGAACTGATTTACGTAATCCCAAACGGGACGAAGCGACGTATGGAAGATATGGGCACCGTACTTATGCACGTTGATGCCATCGATTTCTTCCGTGTAGATGTTGCCTGCAATGTGATCGCGGCGGTCGATGACCAAGCAGGTCTTGCCGATCTTGGCGGCTTCATGAGCAAAAACGGCGCTCGTGATGCCAGCGCCAACGATAAGGAAATCGTAATGGTTGCGCTGCATGCCATGCCTTTCTGTGTGTAACGTTTCAGCCAGCAAGCTGCCGGCCGCTCTAGTATGTTTAGAATGCACCGCACGGGCGCACTGCTTCTTATTTTAGACGATGCTGCCCTACTATCGAAACTCAGGCCCAATAAAAAAACGCCCACAAGGACGTTAACGAGCTTTGGGGTATGCACCAGTAGAGTCAGCGAGTAAGATTCTGGCGAGTGCGGGGAGATTGAAAAGCCCATAGGGCTGGCCTTTGCGCCGCCCTATGGGCTTTGAAATTTCCCTGTGCCGCCAGAATCCCGCGCAGCATCGTCGCGTCTCAGGAGCATGTTGCGCTGATCGTAGATCAGCGCAACCGACTAATCCTGCTTTACAACAAGAACGTCGCAGCGAAGGTTCCTGATCAGATAAGTGGAAACGCTGCCAACGAATACGTAGGTGATGTTCGAAAGACCGCGCTCACCGCAGATAACCAGCTCGGGCTCGAACGGCTTGATCATCAGGTTATGGATGGTTTCCTGAATGCGACCAACCTTAACGACAACCTCTACGGAAGGGATGTCTGGATCTTCCTCGGCTGACTTCAGCGTATCGCCCAAGGAATCGACCAAACGGTTGCGAACCGTTTCAGCAAGCTCTTTGTAGTCGGTGCCCGTCAAGGAATCGGGAACCGAATCTACTACATGGCCGAACATCAATTCTGCATGGTTGAGCTTCGCAATCTGAATTGCGCGCTCGGCTACTTCCTGCTGAGTGCTGCCGCCATCGAGTGCTGCAAATACGCGCCTGTACTGCTTCATAGCTCTCGCCCCTCTTTCTCCTTCGCCATACGGCAAAGGCCCCAGTATCGAAGCGCCCCTGCGCCTCGCTTATTATCTTTCTTTATTCTAGCAGGATACCCAAGCAAAAACGTCACAATGCTGTAACACGTTCATTCCTTCTTCCCCAAAGAAACCCCAAATGATGAGGGGATTGTGAATGGTTGCCTCTGCGAAAGCCATACCTGTCACGAAGCTGTTCCGGCACTCCCTCCCGAACCTGCATTGGCCACTCTTGGCTTAACTCCAGCTAAAGCACGGGCGTTCTGCATTGCCTCCAAATATGCTTGAGCATCGCCTGGATCGTCGTCGATAGACTCATCGCCCAAATCAACCTCGCGAGGAACGCGACGATACAGGATGTCGTACATAACCGGCACCACATACAGCGTCATGAACGTGGCGTACAGCAAGCCGCCCACAACCACAACCGCCATGCCGCGCTGCATCGACGATCCCACCGCATCGCTGAACACCATCGGCAACATAGCGAAGATGGTGGTAATTGCCGTCATCATGATGGGGCGCATGCGGGTACGTCCCGCAGCCACCAGGGCATCGTGCTTTGACAGGCCACCACGGCGCAGCTGGTTCACATAGTCAACGAACACGATGCCGTTATTCACCACCGTGCCCATAAGCACCGCGAAGCCCAGCAGCGAAAGCATGCTCAACTGTTCGCCGGCTGCCACCAAACCGAACAAACCGCCGGTAAAGGCAAGGGGGACAGTCAAGATCACGATGAAGGGAGAAAGCAAGCTCTGGAACTGCGCCACCATGACAAGGTAAATCAGCACAAAGCCCAAAATCAGAAGCAGCATCATTTGAGAAAGCATTGTGTTGATGTTTTCCAGTTCGCCACTGGTTTGAATGGTGTAGCCCTCGGGCAGCTGATAATCCTTGAGCTTGGTCTGCAGATCGCGCGCAAGCAAAGCATTGTTGTAACCATCTTCGACATCGGCCGTCACCGTAATAGCACGGGTTGAGTTCACATGAATCATCGTGGGAGAGGCAACTCCCTGCTCAACCTTAGCGAACTCGCGAAGCTTGTGCGTGGTGGTATCGCCCGTCTGCTGATTGGTTATCTCAATCTCGGTATCAAGAAGATTGTCTGCCGTAACAGGGTTTGTCTTATCCACTACAGACACATTCATCTTGCTGCCATCGAGCGTCATGGAAGGCGCATCGGCGCTTTCGGAAAGCTTTTTCGCCAAATCGCTATACAACTGAGCAACCGTATAGCCGTCCTTGGTAAGCTTGTCGCGATCGACAACCAGGTGAAGCTCGGTCGCAGCATCTTCCATGCCGTTTTCGATTTCGGTATAGCCCTCCACCTGGCCAACGATCCCCATCACATCTTCGCTGATACGCACCAGCTCATCCTGATCGGGACCTTGGATCCTCAGCGAAAGCCCACTGCCGGTCATAGAGCTCATCGCCTCAGAAGAAGAAGCGTCGGTAATCACTTCGCAGTTCAGGCCAGAAGTACGCTGCTGCAGCTGATCCAAAATCGAAAGCACCTGGCCTTCGGTGGTCACTGAACTGTCGGTCTGTACGTAGAACGTGAACACCTGGTGGAACTTGTCGCTGCTGCTACTGCTGGAAATATCGCTAGCAACCATCGAGGTCGAAGACGTTCCGTCCATAGCGCCAACGAATTTCACTCCGTCGATGCCCATGGCTTCGTCCATAACCTTATCCGCCGTAGCATACGCCGTCTCCTTGTCGGTATCTTCAGGCATGGTCACTGTCACCGTTGCCGTTTTCGAGGTCATGGTGGGGATCATAGTGATACCCATGTTCACCACGCCAATCACTGCAACAGCCAAAAGCACTACCGACACCACAAGAGGCAACGCCTTATGACGCAAGAAGAATGCCAGCGAACGAGCGTATTTCGTCTGCAGCGTCTCAAACCAGTTGTTGCGGCGAGGAATATAGTTCTTGAACAGGAACGAAGAAGCAGCGGGAACCATGGTCAACGCGATAAGCAGCGACGCGGTAAGCACGTAGGCAATGGTCAGCGCGAAGGGCAGCATCAGCTGGTTCACCATGCCCGTAGTAAACACGATGGGCAAGAATACACAAATGGTAGTAAGCGTGGAAGCAATTACCGCGCCCGAAATCTGCTTCGCACCCTGAACGGCTGCGCGAGCAGGCGGAATGCCGCGGCTGCGCAGGCGATAGATATTCTCCAGCACAACAATCGAATTATCTACCAGCATGCCAATAGCGATGGAAATACCGCCAAGCGACATAATGTTCAGCGAGATGCCCGAGAAGTACATCACCACCAAGGCGCAGAGCACTGAGAAGGGAATGCTGAAAGCCATGATGAGCGTGGGGCGCCAATCGCGAAGGAAAACGATGAGCACCACCACGGCAAGAAGCGCGCCCAAAAGCAGCGACTGCAAAATAGAGTTGATGTACAGCGCAATGAAAGACCCCTGGTCACTCACCACAGTTAGATGCAAGCCGGGATTGGCCTGCTCAATTTTGGTAAGCGCTGCTCGGGTATCTGCAGAAACTTCGCTCGTAGAAGCAGTGGAATTCTTGAACACCGAAAGCAATACGCCATCTTTGGCGTTGATACGCATGTACTGATCTCCGACATTGTCAACTTCGGTGATGTCGGCAACATCGGCAAGGCGGATTTCACCCACCCCATCGATGTCGGCGAGCAAAAGCGAACTCAGGTCGGAAATGGAAGAAATGTTGTCGCCCACACGCAACAGCCACTGATCGTCCGAGCCGCTATCAAGATAGCCAGCCGGCATCGAAAAATCCTGGGCTTTAATAATGCCTGCTAGCGTTTCCTTGTCTACCAAGGCATTGACATTCGCCTTGGAAAGAGCCTCTTCACGCGAGCTTTCGTACTGAGAACGGGCATCCGTCAGCTGTTGTTTGTTGGAGTCGATGGTCTGTTGGGCGCTGGCAAGCTGAGCGCTGGCGCTGCCGAACTGCGTTGCTGCGGTAATAGAGCCCGATTGCACTTCGGCAAGCTGCTTTTGGTAGGCTTCAAGTTCTCCCGTTACCGTTTGCGCCTTCTGCACAAGCTGCCCAATTTTCGCCTGAACCTGGGGGTTTGCGCCGCTAGGATCGACGGCCTTCAGCGCTCCGATCCCCGCCTGCAGCGAAGTGATCTCGCTGGTTTTCCCGGAAATTGCCAGCGTTAAGCCAGAGCTTGCCTGACCAAGCTGATCGCTTGTTTCCTGCCGCTTCTGCTCGAGCGCTTCTTTCTGGCTGTTTAGCTGGCTCTCCGCTTCAGCCAGCTTCGCCTCACCTTCATCGATGTTTTTCTTGGCATCGTAAAGCTGGGAATTGACGCTGGCCAGCAGCTTGTTGTTGATGTCTTCAATCTTGCTGTCGGAAAGGCGCACCTCTACCGATTTTTCCGCCGCCCCAACCGTAGAAACGTCGGCAACACCGTCAATGCGCTCCAATTCAGGAACAGCTTTGTCTTTCACCAACGAAGTGGTGTCGAAAATATCATGGTCGTCGTAGGATGCGGCAACATACAAGGTTGCCATCATATCCATGCTGATTTCCATGTAGTTAGGGCTGCCAGCGGTTTCAGGCAGCTGGGAAGAAACCTCGTTTACCGCAGACGAGGCCTTCACCATGGCGGAATCCATATCGCTTCCGTCCTCGAACTCGAGGAATATCATGGAATAGTTATCAGCACTTTGGCTTTGGACGGAGGAAACACCGCTTACTTTCGAAAGCGAGCCTTCCAATACATCGGTAACTTCGGATTCCACCTTTTCAGCGCTAGCGCCAGGGTCGGTGGTGATAACCGCCAGATAGGGCAAATCCATATCGGGCAGCAAGTCGGTCTTCATCTTGGTAAGCGAAACACCACCCAGAATCAGGATGATGATCACCGCAACCGTAACGATATATGGCTTCTTTACGCTAAAGCGGCTAAGCACAGCAACTCCCTTAATAGTGCAGTTGAGGTAGGTTTCGGGCGAGTGCCAAAGAGAGCCTATTGACTCCCGTATGTTTTATTTAGTAAACATTGTGATTTTATGCCGCATCACCACAGATCTCGCCCACGAATCCGCGAAGAAAGCCCCATACACGCCGATTCCACACTATGCAACGAAAAGTCGAACGATCTGCCCTGATTGTTGAAACGGCAAAGTAGGAATATAGGGACAGGTACCGTTTCCCACTTTAGTTTTGAGGCGCCGCCCGCACTAATCGTATGGAGTTGCCGGGCACCCCCCGGCCCTGCCTAGTGGGAAAACGGCGTCTGCCCCCATACCCCACTAATAAAGCTCCGGCCTGCGATGCTCAAGGACGGGCATGGCTGCGCGAACTCCGTCAATCGCCGAAAGGTCTATGCGGGCAGCAACCAGCTCTTCGCGGACGCTGCCACTGGCCAGCATCACACCATCAGGCCCAAACACGGCACTTTGCCCAATGTAGCCCTTGTCAACGCGACTTAAGCCCGCAACGAAGATCTCGTTCTCGATGGCGCGCGCCGAAAGAAGTGTGCGCCATTGCTCCGCCTTCAAGCGGCCATCCACCCAGGCGGCAGGGTTGATTAACAGCTGGCACCCATGCGTTGCCGCAAAGCGCGCCACTTCCGGAAAACGCAAATCATAGCAAATCGAAAGACCGATGCGCCCAAAGGGAGTATCAATGGGCTCGAACAACGCAGAGCCCGCCGCCATACGATCGGATTCCTTAGTGAAATCGGTATCGAACAAATGCACTTTGCGGTAAACCCCGTGCTTTGTCCCATCGCTTCCCGCAATAACAGCCGTATTAAAGGGATTCCCCTCATTGTTTCGCTCATTCACGGTGTATACAAGCCAAAGGCCATAACGCGCCGCAAGCGCATCCATTCCGCAGCAAAACGGCCCATCGATTGGCTCAGCCTCGGAAGCGAACGACCGTTTATCCAGTTCATAGCGGGTCATAAGCGACTCGGGGAACACCAAGATATCCACCCCACGAAGAGAAGCTTCGGCACACCACTGTTCGGCCATTTCCAAAACAGCTTCCGTACCGCCATCTTCAGGATGACGGCACTGAGCCAGCCCGAGGACAAAAGTCATGGCAACTCCCCTCACGCGCGATGCGATCAAACGCAAGTCAAATACAGGTTTGCTTCATTTTCCCACTAAAAAACGAATGGACCGGGAATAACCCAGTCCATTCGCCTGCTAGTACCTCTGCCTCAAACGGACAGCGTATGCATTAGCTAGTTGCTGCGACGGCGGCGAAGCAGCGCAGCAGCGGCAGCCAAGAGGCCCGCGATACCGCCAATGCCAGCGACAGCGGCAACGTTGGTGGCGTCACCGGTCTGAGGGGCGATGCTCGATTCATCCGCCGCTTCGGCGTCATCACCGGCAGCTTCCTGTTCCACGGCTTCTTCACCATTAGCGGCGTCGTCCGCAGCAGCCTGGTTTTCGGAGTAGAAGGCGTAATAGGCTACCACACCGTCCTGGTCTTCATCCTCAACTGCCTTGCTGAAGTCAACGGGGGTGTACTCCCAGTTGCCCTCATCGTCCTTGAGGGTGGAAGACCAACCCTCGAAGGTCCAACCGTCATAGGTGGGGTCGGCAGGCTTGGCAACGGCCTCGCCCTTCTTGACCTCGGCGGAAGATTCGGTCCCGTTGAAGTTGTCAACAAACTTAACGGTGATCTGCTCGGCCTGAGCATCGGTAGCCTTCCACTGAGCAACAACATCTACCGTGTCGGTATTAGGCAAAGCGGTATCAGCAGACAGGATGGAGCCATCGCCATCTTTATAAGCCCAACCCTGGAATTCGTAGCCATCACGCTGGGGCTGATAAACATTCAGCCAACCAGTGAAACCCTTTTCCATTTCCGAATCAGGCACATTGAAAGTTGCGGTGCGGGAATCAGAGCCATCGTTAAAGTCGTAATTCACGACATGCTGATGCATTTCATCTGCCTTAGCCTCGTCTGCTTTGTAATAGACGTAGATGGTCTTCATGCCTTCAGCGATTTCGTCGTCAGCCGCAAGGTCCGCGCCGGTCTCTGCGCAGGCATAACCATCGAAGGCATAGCCAGCAACGTTATGACCGGGAACAGCATCGGATACCTTTGTGCCGAGCGCAGTGCCCTGGGTGCTTCCAAATTCCTCGTTCACGCCGTCCTTCTCACCGCCCTGGAAGATAGCGATAAAGCGCAGGTCAGTAGTCTTAACCTGCTCAGGCTGCTGCTCGGCCTGCTCCTTGGCGTTGTAGTAGACGTAAACGGTGTTGGTGCCCTTGACGGAGTCGGTCATGTTCACCTCAGGGCCGGTGGCCTCGTTGGCGGACATGTGGTCGAGGGTGTAGCCGTCGTAGTCGTGGACGTACTGCGCAAAGCTGTCGCGCACATCGACGCCCTGGGCAGTGAGAAGTTCCCTGTCGCCGTCAAGCGCGCCGCCGCGGAAGAAGCCGATGACCTTCAGGTCCTGCGTCTCGACCTCGGGCTGCTGCTCGGCCTGCTTGTCAGCCTTGTAAATCACGTAAAGCGAAGTGATGCCCTCCAGAGAAGAGGTCATATTCACCTCGGGGCCGGTAAGATTATTGGCGCTAACGCTTTGCGGAGTATAGCCATCGTAGCTCTTGACGCAATCTGCTACGCTGCTGTCGGCAGTAATATTGACCGTATTCTCTTCAGTGGAGCCGTCGCGTTCGCCGCCCTGGAAGAAGCTCACAACGTTCAAGCTCTTAGCCTCAGGCTGCTGCTCGGCCTGATCCTTGGCCATGTAGTAAACATAAATCGACGTTACGCCCTCTAAAGACGAAGTCATATACAACTCAGGGCCAGTGGCGGCATTGGCGGACATGGCCTGGAGGGTGTAGCCGTCTTGGTCGTGAACGTACTGCGCCACGCTGTCCTTAGGGCTGACACCCTCTGCGGTGAGAATTGTCTCAGACCCATTGCGAGCGCCGCCCTGGAAGAAGGCGATCACCTCAAGGTTCTGCCCCTGGGCTGCTGACTGCTCGGAAGTAGCTCCCTCGTTATTCTCATCGGCGTCATCGGCCAATGCTACTGCAGGCACGCTACCAAGAGCAAGCGTCAAGCTCAGGCTTGCCGCAATTGCTTTCTTAGAACGCAAATCCTTCATTTATTCTCCTTTTCGCACTGCATTAGCCCGCGCCCTTACGCGTCAGACTAGTTACCCTTTTTATGCATTCGCTATTTAAAGGCAGTTTGAAAAGGATCCGTTGCGCAACATTAGTTACCGATTTGCTTTGTGCACAACATGCGCAACTGAGAGGTTTACCCGTTAAAACTATTCAGAGATAATGGCATTGACCTCGTATTTCTGAGTTAGAATATGAATTACGCGCAGATAGTAACCGTTTTTATCGTTTTAACTTGCAGCGATATTGCGCACCGGACAAGGATATAGATGCACACACCGAGCTCCTATATGTATTCTGATCTACGCAGCTTTGGCGGCATCACCAATAAAGAAGCTGCAAGCGAGCTCCTTACCGGTCGAACTCTGTGCAGCAACGGTGCGCCCCGTGATCGAATTAATGAAAGAACCTTTTTATCAAGGCAGATCGTCCACGCAACCCCAAGCCAGGTACATCCTGAGTTTTTTGGCGACTTTCATCAAAGCGCCCAAACAATAACAAGCAAAATCGTTTCCAATTTAGCCAAACCCTGTGCGTACCACGAGGTTATAGAGCACTACGGTGGTGTAGCGGCAAAGGAAATGGGGGCTCTTCTCAGGCACTATTCCCTTGATGGAAATCTGTATGCCAACGCTATTCGCAGAATCAACGCATCACCTATGTCGGAAACATCCGATAAGGCCGTGCTTTTGGTGATGATGTTTCTGACTACTGGATGCCTCGCAGATCCCGAAATTGCGGCAAGGACAACGCACAGTTTCATGGAGAAGAAGCTTTCATTCACATTTTCAACGCTTCAGCCAACACTAGCGCAACCAAAGCACACAACCAAATCCGCTGACAGCCCCATAAAACTTGGGCTAATCAGGATCGATAACGAGGTTGCGTGCTCTCCTATATACCCTCTCTCTACCTCCGAGGAAGGAACCACTATCGGGCTCTTGGCAACAGGTAGCAACAGCATCAATGATGTCGATATTGATGTTTCCAGAAAACATCTTCGCATTTTCGAAGACGGAAGCGCCTGGTATGCTCAGGGATTAGGATCGACAAACGGCACTACTCTAATTTCAGGGGCCGATAAATCTATCACTGAGATAGAACCGCAAGGATCTGCTAATAAAAAGTACCCCCCCCGTCAAAATCAGCCATGGTGACACACTCTGTCTAGGCAAAACAACGAGGTTTCTTGTTCTGAAAATTGCCGATTAATAGTTAACTGGCTACATGGGCCCATTACCTTGTTGCGCAACATTCAAGGCTCATCAGATTGCAGTATTGATCAATCACACTGTATGAAAGAAGGGCAGTTTTGGATTCAGTTGACCCATGCTTCGGGTTCAATAACCAATTAGAACAACGAGTATCTATTCTCTCCCTGGACTCCTTTACGCCAGCTTTCGTGGACCCAAACTGCACAAAGGAAGAAACGAGTCGTCGTTTTCTAACATTTTTCCTGGAAAATAAAGCCCCATATTCCAACAGCATGGTTATGCGCAAAGCCTACAACACGCTCAATGAATGCGTCGCGCTGAAATCCCCTTTGTTCCACGAAGACGGCATTAAAGAAATCAAATACAAGGAAACCTCTCAAGAAGCGCTGCAAAGATACGAAGAAGTTCAAACACTGCTTACCATGGAAGAATTTCGCAGTTCATTGGCGGTTTCACATTTAAAGGGTTTTCCCCGCATATTTGGGCTAGGGAACGCCAAGGGCAAGCCAATTATCGTCAGAGAGTATGTTGAAGGGGTCACGCTGGCAGCAACAATAGACTTACTTCCCCATGTAGACCTTGATGCGTGTATTGGGATCGAGCCCATTACGGTTGCCGCAATTGCCAAAGCGGTCCTAAAAATACTCCTCAATGCCAAATCGCTTGAGGGTGCCTTCGTGCACCGCGATCTATCACCGCGCAATATCATTATCAGAACAGAAAGAGCAAGCCTTCAGCAACAAGTAGACTCCTGCTGCTTTGATATATGTCTCGTTGACCTGGGAAGCGCTTCGTACATTGAAACAGATTCCCCATTTACTACCACTCAATATGGCATCTGGCGTTACGGAACAATTGAGTATGCCCCACCTGAAATGCTCACCCGCGATGTAGAGGGCATTGAAGAACTTCGACATTCAGAGACGATCGATACCTATTCTCTCTGCAGCATAATGCATTTGCTGCTCACGCTAGAAACCCCGTACCAACTTGCTTCGAGGATCAATGATTCGCCTTACTTGGTTAAGATGAAAGAAGAGCCGAAAATAATCCCAAACGTTCCTGTATGCAAATTGCTGAAGCTTGCTGATCAGGGAATCAAGGCGAACCAAGAAGAGCGCTTCAGCGTCAGGGAACTATACAAAGAGCTATGCCAGCTCGTCTAAGCGGTATAGCAACACTTAACTAGATAAATTTGGATAACGGACCGGGATCAACCCGGTCCGTTTAACTATTAGCACGTTTAATGCAAAAAGACAGCGCAAGTAATGATTAGTTGTGCGACGGAGGCGAAGCGGCGGCAGCAAAGATGCTCGCGATGCTGCCAACGCCGACCATCGCGGCATCATTCATTGCCCCACCGGTCTGTGAGGAGGCGATGTTCGACTCGTCGGCGTCATCACCAGTTGCGTTGGCATCATCGTCAGCGGTATCCTGGCCAGCGGCGTCCTCATCGTTGGCAGCGTCATCCGCAGCAGCCTGGCTCTCGGAGCAGAAAGCGTAATAGGTCACCACAGCGTCCTGGTCTTCGTCCACGATTGCCGTGCAATAAAAAAGCCGAGGCAGATAACCTCGGCTACAATTTCTATGGTGGGCGTTACCGGGATTGAACCGATGACCCCTTCCGTGTGAAGGAAGTGCTCTCCCGCTGAGCTAAACGCCCGATATAAAAATGCCACGCAAAAGCGTGGCATGTAATTAATGGTGGGAGATACAGGATTTGAACCTGTGACCGTTTGCTTGTAAGGCAACTGCGCTCCCGCTGCGCCAATCTCCCATATGTCACGATCAAAGATTATCCCAGATTCTATACAGAATTTCAAGATAATTTTTAACCACTGAGATACATCTCAGATTTACTTGGGTCAAATGCCCTGCATGAGCGGAACGGCCTATCCTCCCACGGACTGCACCGCAGTACTTTCG
>OLSG01000314.1_pt1 | contig 63794 bp, 66 predicted proteins | sample 1673041 | NCBI WGS metagenome assembly OLSG01 (sample SAMEA3136749, study PRJEB25190) | human gut metagenome | reverse complement strand
GAACCTCTACTAACAGAGTCAGAGTCTGCTGTGCTGCCATTACACCAATCCGCATTAGTGTGACTTACTCTGCTGTTTTATTTGTCCAGCGAATATTAATTATACACATATTCAAGAGAATGTCAATAGATTTTTTACATTTTCACCAGACATTTTTCAAATCGCTGATGGGGACGTAGCATTTTAACAAAATGCTACGTCCCCATCTACAATTTTACTACAATTTACATTTCTTTGATTCTCTTGATTGCTGCTACTGTGTTTTCGTATGTTCCAAATGCTGTCAGGCGGAAATATCCTTCTCCGCTTGGTCCGAATCCTGAACCTGGTGTTCCGACTACGTTTGCTTTTTCAAGCAGATAATCGAAGAAATCCCAGGATGTCATTCCTTTTGGTACTTCTAACCAGATATATGGTGCATTCACGCCGCCGGATACGTTGTATCCTGCGTCTTTCAGTCCTTGTTTGATTGTTTTTGCATTGTTCATGTAATAAGCGACCTGATCTTTTAACTGAGCCTTTCCTGCTTCACTGTATACCGCTTCTCCGGCGCGCTGTACGATATAAGGAGCACCATTATATTTTGTTCCGTGACGTCTTGCCCACAGGGAATGAAGCATCACGTCTCCGGATTTCAGATCTTTTGGAATAACGGTTGCTCCAAGACGTACTCCTGTAAATCCTGCATTCTTAGAGAAGCTTCGAAGCTCTATTGCGCATGTTCTTGCTCCTTCGCACTCGTAAATGGTGTGTGGTACGTCTGACTCGGAGATATATGCTTCATATGCAGAGTCGTAGATGATGACTGCTCCGACTCTATTAGCGTAATCTACCCACTCCTGAAGCTGTGCTTTTGTGATTGTGGATCCTGTCGGGTTATTCGGGAAACACAGATAAATGATGTCCGGTGTCTCTTCCGGCAATACCGGTGCAAAGTTTGTTTCTTTTGTACAAGGCATGTAGATCACATTGCTCCATGTCTCTGTCTTTGCATCGTAAGTTCCGGTACGTCCTGCCATTACATTTGTATCAACGTACACAGGGTAAACCGGGTCACACACTGCAATCTTACTGTCTGCCGCAAAAATTTCCTGAATATTTCCTGAATCACATTTTGCACCATCAGAAATAAAGATTTCGTCTGCCTGAATGTCGCAGCCTTTATCCTGATAATCGTTCTTTGCCATGGCGCTTCTTAAAAATTCGTATCCTAGATCTGGTGCATATCCGTGAAATGTCTCGGCATGGCCCATCTCATCAACAGCCTTGTGCATTGCCTCGATGATTGCTGGTGCAAGTGGCTGTGTTACATCACCGATTCCAAGGCGGATAATCTGCTTGTCCGGATTATCTGCCTGATATGCTGATACTTTCTTTCCAATCGTTGAAAAAAGGTAACTTCCTGGTAATTTCAGATAATTTTCGTTTACTTTAAACATCTTTCTAGTCTCCTTTATTTATTCATTATGTGATATCTTCTTACAGTTCTATCTCCCCGTCAAATACAACGGTCGCCGGGCCTGTCATATAGACATGATTATCTTCTTCATTCCATTCAATCTGAAGATTTCCTCCCAGAAGACGGATTTCTACTTCTCGCTCTGTATATCCGTTTAAAATGCTCGCGACTGCTACAGCACATGCTCCGGTTCCACATGCAAGTGTCTCGCCGGATCCTCTCTCCCACACACGCATTTCCACGGTCTTTCTGTCGATAACTCTTGCGAATTCTGTATTAATCCGCTGTGGAAATCTCTCATGGTTCTCGAACTTCGGTCCGATTTTTTCAATGTCAAGTCCCTGTACATCATCAATGTAGACAACATCGTGAGGGTTTCCCATTGATACACCAGTCATATGATACTCTTTCCCGTCTACTTTAATCTGAGCATTTAATACCCTATCAGTTTCATCGGAATACCCTTTCATTATAATCGGAATTTTCTCCGGGTCAAGCTCCGGTTCTCCCATATCAACACGTACCAGTGCAACTTTTCCATCTTTCACCGTCAAATCCAGATATTTAATTCCTCCAAGTGTCTCCACGGAGATGTGTGTCTTATCAGTCAGTCCGTAATCATAGACATACTTTGCGACACAGCGGATTCCATTTCCACACATTTCTCCTCTGGAACCATCTGCATTATACATCTCCATTTCAAAATCAGCCACCTTAGACGGATTGATCATGATCAGACCGTCTGACCCGATTCCGAAATGTCTGTCACTGACAATCTTTGCCACCTCAGGTGGATTGTCGATTTTTTCTTTGAAACAATTTACATAAACGTAATCGTTCCCCAGACCTTGCATTTTTGTGAATTTCATTTTTATTATTTCTCCCATCTTTATTCATTCATAATGCTAAGTACCATCTCCGCTGTCTCTACGATATTCGTTCCGCTGTCCATACTGTTCTTCTGAAGATACCGGTGTGCCTCTTCTTCTGTCATATTATTTCGCGCCATCAGCAATTCTTTTGCTTTTCGGATCAATGCTTCCTGTTCAGGAGTCCTGCTCTTAATCGTTTTCTTACGTTTTCTGCGCCGCCGGTCCATATTTTGAAGCATCATCTGAAGGGTATTCATAAGATCATACGCTTTGATCGGCATAGTCAGTCCCATGACACCACTTGCCAGCCCTTCTTCCCATTTCCCTTGTGACGCAATCAAAAGCATCTCAAAACGATCCGGCAAATATTCTCTTAATTCTGAATACATCATATCTTTTAGTTTGTATCCACACACGATAATTCCTTCATCAACAGAATCTGCGTAGTTCATCGCCTGCGCTCCTGTCGTGCACACTCCAGTAACATTAAGCCCTGCACGCACTAACAGATTTCGGATATTGGTCGCATTATCCTTGTTCGGAAATACAACTATAATACCTACCAATTTGCCACCTCCTGCTGTGTATCGCTGATAAAACCGACCTTCTGTCCGCTTTTAGCAGCTTCCTGAATCTTTTCTTCTCCCTGATAAGAAATATTTCACACAACAGCAGGCTTAGATTCGATGTAAATATTTATTAAGCTCCCATTCTGTGACCTGGGTTACATATTCCTCGTATTCCTTTTTCTTAGCTTGTGTATACTTCTGCACCAGATCATTTCCAAGCACATTTTTAATATACTCATCTTTTTCAAATTCCTGACACGCTTCCATCAGATTCATTGGAAGCTTTTCTACTCCTACCTCTTTGAGTTCTTCCTCGCTCATCTCAAATAAGTTGCGGTCGATGCTGTCCGGTGGCATGATTTTACTACGGATACCGTCCAGTCCTGCTGCCAGACATACTGCCAGTGCCAGATAAGGGTTTGCTGCAGTATCCGGACTACGAAGTTCGATTCTGACGTTCCCCCCACGGTCTGCCGGAATTCGGATAAGTGGCGTCCGATTCTTTCTGGACCATGCGATATGCACCGGTGCCTCAAATCCCGGCACAAACCGTTTATAAGAATTTACAATAGGATTCGTGATAAATGTCATGGCTTTAATGTGCTTCATCAAACCGCCAATAAAATAGTATGCCTCTTTACTCATACCATTCGGGTCATTCTTGTCATTGAATACATTTTCCCCCGCTTCATTATGAAGGGACATATTCATATGCATACCAGAGCCATTTTCATTGTACTTCGGTTTCGGCATAAATGTAGCATGAAGCCCGTGACGCTTGGCAATAGTCTTTACGACTAGTTTAAATGTCATAATATTATCCGCAGTTAAAAGTGCCTCATCATATTTAAAATCCACTTCATGCTGTGCCGGTGCAAATTCATGGTGAGATTCTTCTACTTCAAATCCCATATCCTCCAGTGTCAGAACAATATCACGCCTTGCATTTTCTCCTAAATCTAACGGCCCCAGATCAAAATAACTTGCCTTCTCATGAGAAAATGTAGTCGGAAGTCCGTCTTCGTCCGTATGGAATAAGAAGAACTCACACTCTGGTCCCACGTCAAATGTATACCCCATCTCTTTTGCTTCGGCAATCACTTTCTTTAACACATATCTTGGATCACTTTCAAACATACTGCCGTCCGCTTTCTGTACATCACAGAGCAGCCTTGCTACTTTCCCCTGCTGCGGTCTCCACGGAAAGATTTCAAATGTATTCAGATCCGGGCGAAGATACATATCCGAATCTTCCATTCTCGCAAAACCTTCAATGGCAGAACCATCGAACATGCACTCATTATCCAGCGCCTTCTCAAGCTGGCTGCTGGTGATTGCTACATTTTTCAAAGTTCCATACATATCTGTGAACTGAAGACGAATGAAACCAACGTCCTCCTCTTCAACCATCCTCAAAATATCCTCGCGTGTGTAATTGTTCATAAGAAACCTCCCGCTTGTTTTATTTTTTACTATCTGACTCTCTAAAAGCCAGATGCTCCGTGCTTTGCACTCCCGCATCTGCTGCCACATTCACAATCCGGGCTTTCGCCCTTCTTGTTCATGCAGCTCAGATTATCTAATAGATAGCCTGTAATGCATGTAAACATGCCTCCAAGCTATCTATTGATAATACTTTTATAGCAAAAAAGGGCGCTCTCATACAAGGATGAAAACGCCGTTGTCTCACATGTTTATGATTATAAAAAGAAAATGATGCTTTGTCAATCCTGACAATTGATTAATATTATCTTATGCGCAAGACAATATCTGGTATAAATTGTCTTATACACAAGACGATATCGTATATACATTGTCTATTTCAAATAGACACTATAAACAATACCTATTTACATAAAGAAACAAACGAAGACCTTCTGTTCAACACTGAAAATCCTCATTTGTTTAAACTGTCTCTAAAAAATTGTCCATTCTACTCTTCGTCATCTAACCAGTAATCATCTGCAAATTCATTATAATTATTTCCATTGTTATTACCAAAAGAAATTCCTTTTTTAATTGGAGAAATTATAAATCCATAAATCACTCCTAAAAGAACACAACAAAGCATAATCAGAACTTTCTCTTCACCTGACCATTCACGTTCAAAAACTTTCTTCACCTTATCTAAAAAATCACGCATACCGCTACCTCCTGTTCTTAGCACTCACGCACAAAATATTCTAAATCAAGTATACACACAAATTCTTTCAAGCGCAAGTTATCTATTCTGCCGATCTAAGAATATCGGTTTCGAACCGTCATCTATTCCAAAACTATTTCCATCAACTCTTATATATACGCTTCCTATCTTAGCTTTTATATACGGAATAATATCTTTATCATAATTACAAATTGTATTAACGGCAAATATATGATGATTATTCGAGTCATTCATATATTCCTCGTCTTCATTACCAGCCAAAAATCTCCAACCACTATCCGGTCTTCCTTCTTCTGGCTTCTCTCTATACATATAGCCAACCTTAAATCCTTCTTTTGTAATTTTATCCGATACTACACAGCCATCTCCATTGGGCTCATTCCAATCAACCAGTTTTTCTACCTTTATTTTAATAAAATCGGCTTTTTTCTTATTAAGATTAAAAAGTTCCATGATCATAAATTCCTTCGAATATTTCTTATAATCCTACCATACTCTGATCTTTTTGTACATTTCTTATATTTCCAATTCCATATTCAGCAATTGTCGCAAAATTTGCGATAATTGACTCATAATGGTTGTCGCATTTTTTGCACCTACCAGTTTTCGCTTACGTACCACTACCAGCGGAGGGTAGCGCAAGCGTGCCTCCCCACCTGAATCTAAGATATAGAATATTGTATATAACAAAAAATCCTCCACTACAAGGTACTCCGAAGCGGTCAGCACTTAGCGACCGTCTTTTGGTCGCTTACGTACCGCTACCAGCGGAGGGTAGCGCGAGCGTGCCTCCTTGCCCGAATCCAGGACTTAAAAGTATAAAATAAGGCACAAGAATAGTCCGTAAAGGTACTCTGGAGCGGTCGGTACTTAGCGACCGTATTGAGGTCGCTTACGTACCGCTACCAGCGGAAGGTAGCGCGAGCGTGCCTTATAGGACTATTCTTGTGCCTGTATTATATAATTTTATATCCGATGAATACCACTCTGGATCTCATCTGCCCATCTTTGTAGTTCTTCGGATTTTCCTCCGAAGAGCTTGAGCAGTGTTCCTGTCGGGTTCTCGGTTCCTGCGAATGCATTTGCCTCGTCTGTATCTACGTGCATTGCAAGTGCGAACTGCGGACTGACGCGAACGATGACATCTGCGAATATCAGTGCCCGTTCAAAGCTCTGTGTAATGACGAATACAGAGTCGTTATCTTTTACATTTAACTGATATGCCTGTACCGGTGTCATGTGTATATGGCGTTTTGCCACAATGACACCGTGGTCTAATTCCACGCTTCCACACGGTCCCACCAGTGTACATCCAGGTGTCCCTGCAGTGTCTCCGGACTGACGTATCATTCCTGGAATTCCCAGTTTTCTGGAATCTGTCATAGAGATTTCCACCTGAGTCTCCCCACGGAAAGGTCCAAGAACTGCAACCCTCTCGAATGCTCCTTTGGGTCCGCGGACCTCCAGGCGCTCTTCACAGGCAAACTGTCCCGGCTGGCTGAGCTCTGACTTAAATGTCAGCTCTTTTCCTTCTCCGAATAATATTTCAAAATCTTCCCGGCACAGATGAATGTGCCTTGCACTTGTCTCGATTGGTATTGCAAGTCCCATGCCTTTACCTCATTTCCCTAATTCATAAATCTTACTATATTCTTGCTGTGAGATGCTCATCATGCAATGCATAGCATATTCTTCTGTGCATCTCTACAAGCTTAACCCGAATCTTTCATTTCTTACTATTTACAGATTCAAAATAAATCTGTCTCTTATCTTGAACATCTGAACAGAAGGTCTTCCCATCTTCTGTCTACTTCCTTTTGGAATGCCTCAAGAAGGTCTTCGTTACCTTTCTTGAATAAATGTTTGAATCTTCCCTGTGGTCTTAAGAAGTCCTCGATTGGAAGTTTCTTCTTTGGCTCATAGTTCAGGATCCATTTTCCTTCTACGACCTCGAACAGCGGCCAGTAACATGTCTCTACACCAAGTTTACAGATTTCCATAATGTCTGGTGTGTTGTATCTCCATCCACGCGGGCATGGTGCCATAATGTTTAAGAATGCTGCACCCGGTGTATAGATAGCTTTTTCGGATTTGATGTGCAGATCTTTAAAGTTCTGTACAAATGTAGTCTGTGCAACGTACGGAATATCGTGTGCCGCAATTACAGATGCCAGATCTTTTCTGTTCTGCGGTTTACCATTGCTCTCGCTTCCAACTGGTGTTGTTGTTGTATCTGCATACATTGGTGTTGCAGAAGAACGCTGGATACCTGTGTTCATATAAGCTCCGTTATCGTAGCACACATATACAAGATCCTGATTACGCTCCATTGCCCCGGATAATGACTGAAGTCCGATATCGTATGTACCGCCGTCTCCACCAAATGTAATGAATTTGTAATTTGTATCCTGTAATTTTCCTTTTCTCTTTAACGCTTTGTAAGCGCCTTCAACACCGCTGAGTGTTGCCCCTGCATTTTCAAATGCATTGTGAATGTAGCTGTCTTCCCATGCTGTGTATGGATATGTAAATGTAGAAACTTCCAGACATCCTGTTGCATTTCCGATGACTGCTTTGTCCCCTTCATGAAGACCACGAAGGACATTTCTTACTGCGATTGTTCCGCCACATCCGGCGCACATTCTGTGTCCAGGAGCAAGACGCTCTGGTTTGTTCATTGTCTCTTTAAAATTATAACTCATCTTCTTCGCGCCTCCTTATTCTCTGATTCCCATGTAACGATACATTTCTCCGGCATCACCATCTGCAATGACCTGTTTCAGTGTTTCGTATACATTTTCCATATCTTCGACACGCACATCACGTCCACCAAGTCCATATACATAGTTAATTGCGAGTGCCTGGCTTCTTGCACGGAATAATGCAGACATCACATCTGCTCCAAGTGGACCACCGTGATTTGTATAACTCTCTGCACGGTCCATGATCGCGATTGCCTTGACATTTTTCAATGCTTCTGCAATCTCATCAGCCGGGAATGGACGGAACAGACGAATCTTAATCAGTCCGACTTTCTCTCCCTGCTCGCGAAGTCTGTCTACTGCATCTTTTGTTGTTCCTGCTGCGGAACCAATGATAACAACTGCACGTTCAGCATCTTCCATACGATACTCCTCGAAAAGTCCGTATTTTCTGCCGGAAAGCTTCTCAAAATCCTCAGCCACTTCTTTTACGACACGGCTGACATTTCTTGTTCCTTCTGCCTGGTTACGCTTTGCTTCCATATAATAATCTGTAATAGAGTAAGGGCCGACTGCCATCGGGCACTCTGGATTCAGAAGATAATCTTCCGGCTCATACTCACCAACAAAATTCTTGACGTCTGCATCTTCCAGAAGTTCAATGTTCTCTACGGCGTGGCTTGTGATAAATCCATCCTGACAGATCATGATTGGAAGGCGTACATCTTTATGCTCGGAAATGCGGAAAGCCTGAACCATGTTGTCATAAGCTTCCTGATTATTCTCTGCGTAAATCTGGATCCAGCCTGCATCTCTTGCTCCCATACTGTCAGAATGATCACAGTTGATATTGATCGGACCGGACAGTGCACGGTTTACAAGTGCAAGTGCAAGCGGAAGTCTGTTAGAAGCTGCAATGTAAAGTTCCTCCCACATATAAGCAAGTCCACAGGAAGAAGTTGCTGTAAGGCTTCGTGCTCCTGCAGCAGATGCTCCGATTGCTGCTGACATAGAACTATGCTCACTCTCAACCGGGATAAATTCTGTATCCACCTGTCCATTTGCTACAAATGAAGCGAAATACTGTGGAATCTCCGTAGATGGTGTGATTGGGAATGCCGGAAATACGTCCGGATTAATCTGTCTTAAAGCGATTGCTATTGCTTCATTTCCTGATAAACGATCTCTTTTTCCTGCCATCTTATTTCACTCCTTCCATCGTAATTGCACCGAACGGACATGCTTTTACACAAATACCGCATCCTTTGCAATGGTCATAATCAAATGCGCCTCTTTTCATATCCTTAACCGGGATACAACTGTCCGGACAGACAGGTACACATAACAGGCACTGTTTACATTTGTCTTCAATAAATTCCGGCTTTACACTTGTCCACTCACCGGTGTGGAAATCCTTTGAAGTCCCTGCTCCGGCAACGATCATTCCTTCAGTCAGATCCTGCCATTTTGTCTTAACTCCTAATTTGCTGATATCTGTAGCCATTATTTTACCTCCTTCAGTGCCATCTCAAGAGCCTTCATGTTACCGTCGATAACCTCTGGCTTGCTGGCGAATTTATGTTTGAAAGAAGCCTGCATCTCTCTTAAAAATGTCTCTTCGTCCATGATATTTGCAACTTTTACGATTGCTGCAAGAAGCGGTGTATTCGGGAAATATTTTCCCATAGCTTCCATAGATACTTTGTGTGCATCAATCGTGTAAAGTTTTCCTTCGTATCCTTTCAGATGTGGAATAATCTCTTCTTTCGGGCGGGCTGTATTTACAAGGATCGCCCCCTCTTTTTTCAGTCCTGCTGTTACATCTACAGTCTCAAGAAGTGACTCGTCTACAACAACTACGAACTCTGGATCATAAATGTTAGAATGTACACGGATCACCTCATCGCTGATTCTGTTGTACGCTGTGATCGGCGCACCCATACGCTCCGGACCATACTCCGGAAATCCCTGTACGTATTTTCCTGTCTTAAATGCAACATCCGCTAACAGTAATGCTGCTGTCTTGGCACCCTGACCGCCACGGCCATGCCATCTGATCTCTGTGTGATTACTCATGCATCTTCTCCTTTCTCTTGTTGTGTATAAGTATGATGCCTACAGATTACTCCACGCTTTAACTCTTCTACATCTATGCTTCTATTAGTGCAAAGCTTGTGTCACTGGCATCATATATACAAAAAGTCCGCCCCTGAAATAGGGACGGACATATTATCAGTTCCGCAACCACCCTGTTCTTCTAAAACAAGTGATATTCACTACGTACAATCATACGTGATTTCTATAACGGGAAATCCCCGTGAAAACTTACCTGATGTGATTCTTTCAGCTTTCCTTCTCAGAGATGATTTTCAAAATAAGCCTCCCACTGTCTTTCAGCACCGACAGCTCTCTGTAGGGAAATCTCTTATCTTTACTCTTTCTCTTCACAGAATTTAAATTATAGAGCGCAATCTGTTTTTGCGCTACATAAATATTACTCTATATTCAGAGAAAGGTCAATAGGTTTTTGAAAAATTATATCCACTACATTTTTGTTACACATCTGTAACTTCTTTATTCGTCCTCCAAGTGGCATGCCACGTAGTGGTCTTCCCCAATCAGGCGAAGTGCTGGTTCTTCCTCTCGGCATCTTTCTGTTGCGTATTTGCAGCGATTCTGGAAACGGCATCCCTTTGGTGGGTCTACCGGACTTGGGATTTCTCCACCCATCTTAATTCGCTCTTTCTTCGCCTCTACGTGTGGATCTGGAATCGGAATCGCAGACAGAAGTGCCTGTGTATATGGATGTGCCGGCTGCTCATACAAGCGGTCAGCGGCTGTAATCTCCACTACTTTTCCAAGGTACATGACCATAACACGGTCGGAAATGTATTTTACCATAGAAAGGTCATGGGCGATAAACATATAAGTCAGACCCTTTTCTTCCTGCAATTTATCGAGCAGATTTACAATCTGAGCCTGAATAGACACGTCAAGAGCAGAAATCGGCTCATCACACACGATAAATTCTGGTTCTACTGCCAGTGCTCTGGCAATTCCGATACGCTGCCGTTGTCCACCTGAAAACTCGTGGATATAACGCTCTCCATACTGTGCATCCAGACCGACTGTTACGAGAAGTTCATTAACCCTCTCTTTAATCTCTTTCTCGCTCTTTGCCAGTCCATGTGCTCGGATTCCTTCTGCGATGATGTCCTGAACTTTCATCTTCGGATCCAGGGACGCATACGGATCCTGGAAAATAATCTGCGCGTGCTTCGTGAACTGCTTGCGCTCCTCACCTTTCAGTTTGTGTACATCTTTTCCTCGGTAGAGAACTTCTCCATCTGTTCTGTCATACAGACCAAGAACTGTTCTTCCACATGTTGTCTTTCCACAGCCGGATTCTCCTACGACGCCAAGTGTCTCACCCGAACGAATGTAGAACGAGACATCGTCAACGGCTTTTAAAGTTCCTTTTCCGACTTTGAAATATTTTTTCAGTCCTTTTACTTCTAACAAATATTCGTTCTTCTCCACTATCGTCCCTCCTTCTGAAGCCAGCAGCATACTTCGTGACATTCACTCAGCTTACTTTCTTCCGGAAATGCTGTTTCACAGATGTCCATTCTTTCTTTACATCTCTGTGCGAATGGACACCCCTTCGGCGGATTGATCATGTTCGGCGGTGCGCCTTCGATTGTCTCCAGTTTCTCGCCTTCCATATCCAGACGCGGAACTGCACGCAGCAGTGCCTTTGTATAAGGATGGGTCGGATGATAGAAAATATCTTCTGCCGTGCCACGCTCCACGATTTTTCCTGCATACATAACAATAATATCTGTAGCAAAATTTGCAACAATTCCAAGATCATGTGTAATCAGGATAATACTCATCGGGTGCTCTTTCTGAATCTCTTTCATCATATCCAGAATGTCCGCCTGAACTGTTACATCAAGTGCAGTTGTCGGCTCATCGGCAATAAGAAGATCCGGATTCAGTGTCATTGCAATAGCAATCATAACACGCTGGCGCATTCCACCGGAAAACTCATGCGGATACTGCTTCATACGCAGCTCTGGATTCGGGATTCCTACTCTCTCCAGCATCTGAACTGCTTCTGCCCACGCTTCCTGTTTGCTCACTTTCTTATGAACTCGGATTTTTTCCATAATCTGTTTTCCAACAGTCATAGTCGGATTCAACGCTGTCAGCGCATCCTGGAAGCAAATGGAACATTTCGGTCCCCGGTAAGCTTCCCACTGTTTCCTATTATATTCCTGAATATTTTCCCCCTGGAAAATTATCTGACTGTCTTTGCTTACATATCCAGGCTTTTTAATCAATCCCATAATCGACTTTGATGTAACGGATTTTCCACAGCCGGACTCTCCTACGATAGCTGTCACACTACCTTTTTCTATATCAAATGATACATCCCGTACAGCCTGTACTTCCCCTTTTAATGTCCGGAATGATACAGATAAATTTTTCACTTCTAGTACTTTACTCATTTTCTGCTCTCCTTCCTGACTATTTCACTAATTTCGGATCTAACATCTGCTGTAACATATCTCCTAATACATTAAAGCATAAAACTGTTACAAGAATCATCACTCCAGGTGCCACTGCCATAATTGGGTTATGTAAAATAAATTTCTGAGCTGTCTGCAACATACTTCCCCAGGAAGCCATCGGAAGCTGAACTCCGTAACCTAAGAAACTAAGTGTAGACTCATCCAGAATCGCATTTGCGATACTAAGGCTTGCTGACACGATGATCTGCGGCATCAGATTCGGAATGATATGCTTACGAATAATAGTTCCCTGGCTTACACCCAGAGCTTTTGCAGCAATCACAAAATCTCGCTCTTTGAGTGTCAGGGTCTGTGCACGCACAACTCTGGCTACCTTGGTCCATGAGAAAAAGGCCAGCATTCCTACCAATGTTACAAGGTTACGTGGCATAAATGCATATACAACAATAATAAACAGCAAGCTTGGGACAGACATAAATACATCAACGATACGCATCATAAATGCATCAACTGCACCACCCATGTATCCACTGATGGTTCCAAACAGTGTACCTACTATAACTGCCACGCACATTGCTGCAAATCCAACAAGCAATGAGATACGTCCCCCATATAAAGTTCTTGTAAATGTATCTCGTCCGATATCATCAGTTCCAAGAATATGTGTACTGCTGATTCCCTGCATTTTTTCTGCTACGTTAGATGCATCTGGATCATACGGAGAAAGAGGAGCCATTAAAGAGGCAATTACAATAATCAAAATCAAGACTGTACAGACAACCGCCATTTTATTCGAAAGAAACATTTTCTTTATTGCTTTTCTATCCATTACTCTTCTCCTTTCCCTGTTTAATTCTCGGATCCGCAAATCCATATAAAATGTCTGCCAGGAAGTTACCAATTAAAAGTACGACACAGGCAAGCATCGTGATTCCCATAATCATCGTATAGTCACGGCTGTTGATTGCACTCATACAAAGAGTTCCAAGTCCCGGCCACCCAAAGACAGACTCTACAACGAATGAACCTGTAATCAGTGTTCCAAAGTTCATTCCAACCATTGTAATAATCGGGAGCAGACAGTTCTTCAATACATGTCCTTTCATGACTTGGAACTGCGGCACCCCCTTTGAAACTGCTGTCATAACATAATCTTCTTCCATCTGCTCAATGGTATTTGCACGGATATATCGTACAAATACTGCTGTATTATTTACACTCAATACAAGTGTCGGAAGAATTGCATGCTTAATCAAATCTCCAGTAGATGTATTTCCAATTGCGTGCATACCTGAACTTGGAAGCCAGCCCAGATTCAGGGAAAATAAAATGATCATCATAATTCCGAACCAAAAAGCTGGCAGGGAAATTCCAAGGTACGAAATTCCACTGACGATATTATCAATCCATTTATTCTTATAATATCCTGCTAAAAGTCCAAGTGGTATAGATAACAGGATTGACAGTACCAACGCTGCTCCCATAAGTCCGATTGTATTCGGAAGTTTATCCATAATCTGTTTCTTAACCGGCTGGTGGTTACTGACAGACAGTCCCCAGTCACCTTGTAACATTTTTCCTGCCCAGCTCACATAACGCTCTGCTACATTTCCATTCAGCCCCAAAGATTCACGCATGGCATCTAACTGTTCATCCGACATCTTATATGATGAAACTGCCGGTGAAGTATACAGATACAGTGGATCTCCAGGAGAGAAATAAATAATAGAAAACGCAAACATGGATACTGCAACAAATACAACGAGCATCTGTGCAAGCCGCTTTGCAATAAATTTTTTCATTCTGATTTTTCTCCTATATTCAGAAATAGATTCTGCATAAAACAGAATCTATTTCGGCTTTTCGTTATCTTGTTACATTTATCTTATTTGAAAGACAGTTTTGTATAATCCTCAAATACTGGTGTTGTTGAATATGTCTCTGCTCCCTCAAGGTTGTCGCTTGTAGCAAAGCAGTAGTTAGGGTAAGCGATTGGGTATGTCAGATAAGACTCCATTGCTTTCTCCTGTAACTCTTTGTAGATCTCCGTTCTCTTCTCTACATCTGTAGTTTTTCTACCCTGCTCGAAGAGGTCAAGAATCTCCTGTGGAGTATCGATGTTATTGCCCCATGTTCCATCGAACATACCAGCTACGACCTCACCTGGGTCACCGATTGCTGCATACTCATTCAGGTATAACTCATAATCATCCTTATCTGTGAATACTACATCGAAGAATCCGTTTGCATCAATTCCCTGAATGTCAACATTTACATCGATTGCTTTTAACTGCTCCTGAATCAGAAGTGCTGTTGCCTCCATGTAACTTCTGTCTGTGTTATAGTGAAGAGTAATTGTCTTTCCTGCAAGTCCTGAACTCTGAGCTAACTTCTTAGCCTCGTCAAGATTCTGCTCATACCCTTTTACGTCCTTATCGTAGAACAGGTTTCTGTTACTGAAAACAGAGTTTGCTGTTGTTCCCATAGAATCTCCGTAAGCACCCTTAACGATTTCTTCCTGGTTCAGTGCCATAAATACAGCTTTTACTGCATCACGGTTCTCCCATGTAGGGCAGTATTTGTTCCAAGCGAGGTATTTTACACGTCCCTCTGCTAATTTATGAAGAGTAACTCCGTCTGTCTCTTCCATCTCTGTTGCTACATCATCAGAAGATACTGCGAAGAAATTGATCTCGCCATTCTTAAATGCAACTTCCTGTGAACTTGCATCTGGAATAACTTTGAATGTAATCTGGTCAATCTGCGGCTCATCACCATAATAGTCCTCAAACTTCTCAAATGTCAGAGACTCACCGTCTTTGAACTCTACAAGTTTGTACGGACCAGATCCGATATCTGTAAGGTTAGCATCTGCAGACTTGATGTCTGTATTTCCGTCAAATGCATGCTCTGGAATCAGAATTAATTTTCCAAGAAGCTCATAGTAAGAAGCAGAAACTTCTGGAAGTGTGAATTTAACTGTCAGGTCATCAACCTTCTCAGCCTTAACTTCTTTGTCACCTACAAATACAACATTGGTATAACCGGCACCGTTGTCTGTGTTCTGGTTACAGTTAAATGTAAAGATTACGTCATCTGCTGTAATCTGCTCACCATCATGCCATTTCAGATTATCTTTTAATTTTAATGTATACTCAAGACCATCCTCAGAAACCTCACAGCTATCAGCCAGGTACCATCTTGTCTCGTCCTGGTCAACATAGTAGAGTTTATCCTGGTATGGAGCAAGCTGGAAAGCTCCCTCTGCCATTGTCTCTAAGTCACCGTTTAAGCTTGTTACTGTTGCAGATACCGGCATTACCAGTGAACTGCTATCACTGCTGGAAGCAGAATCTGTAGACTTGCTGTCAGAACTTTTCCCACAACCAACTGCTACAGTTGCTACCATTGCTACACATAAAAGTGCGCTGATGATTTTCTTTTTCATTCGTTTCCTCCTTAGGTTTACTTTTGTTTCTTTGCATTATTCATTACATGTTGACACTGTATTTTTCCTGTCACATATTGTCAACAATTCATAAGTACGAGCATTATTATATCAAGCTAACATTTCATTTGTCCAATCAAGATTTTAAATAAAAGAGACAGCAAATATTAAACTATTCTATATATGTTCTTTAAATAGAGTGTACTCTAGTTTTTCGCCCATTTTACGGGCTTTTCGAGGAATCTATTTTGCGTCCGGAATTTGCCTTCCGGTCACATCCATATGGTAATTTTCTTTATAAATCAGTTGCGATATCGGCACTACCTGATAACCTTTTTCTTTCAATCCGTCCAGCAATGCATCCAGAGCATCTGCCGTATATTTCGCCCCATTGTGGCACAAGATAATCGAACCATTTCCAAGTGCCTTATGATTCAGCACCGTATTTAAAATACTGTCAACCCCGTAGTCTTTCCAATCCAGACTATCCACGTCCCACTGAATCGGATAATATCCATTTTCCCTGGCATTTAAAACAACAGCGTCATCATAATCTCCATATGGCGGGCGAAACAACTGCATCTTGACTCCTGTCAACTCCTTCACTTTTTCATGAACACTCATTAACTCTTGCGTCTTCTCCTCATCAGAAAGCTGAGACATATTCTTATGATTCTGACTGTGGTTTCCAAGGTCATGGCCTGCCTCATAGATTGCTTTCACATCGTCAGGATAACTTTCGACCCACCCGCCAGTCATGAAAAATGTGACATGTACATCATGTTCCTTTAAAATGTCCAGGATTCTCTGGGTATCATCATTCCCCCATGCCGCATCAAATGAGAGCGCAACCTTCTTTTCGTCGGTCTGGACACAGTAAATCGGAAGTTCTTTCCCATTGACATTACTCGAAACCTTGACAATTCCTGATATGTACCTACATGAACCTATCAATGCTATTGCAACCACACATGTAAAAATCCCACAAGTCAACCATTTCTTATTCAATTTCTTTTGAATACTCTCGCGATTTGCCCTTATTCTCTCAAGTTTTATAAACTTTCTCATAAAAAAACTCCGGAACATCTGCCTTTATAACAGTATATGTTCCGGAGTAAATCATATATTCTACACTTATCTTTGAATATTTGATAAATTAATTGTAAGCTTGCCTTGATATATTCCTGCAGATATATCTTCTGAAAATGTGTATTCCTGCATAGTATCTTCGTCAAAATTATATACAGTAATTCTATTTTTCAATGAATCTACAATCCAGTATTCCCTAACCCCTGCGGTACGGTACTTAAACAACTTTATCATGTAATCCATTCTCTGACTGCTTGGCAATACAATTTCAATCACCCAGTCCGGAGCACCATTGCACCCTTTATCGTTCAACTTATCTGGATCACAAATCACAGATATATCCGGCTCTACATAATTCTTGTCATCTTCATTCAAGAAAACAGCAAATGGAGCTAAATATACACTGCAAGAGCCCTTATTACTATCAATATAATTGTATATTGCTGTACTTAATGCTATTAATATCCTTTGATGAGTTGCTGATGGCGATGCCATATCATATATTTTCCCATCGATCAGTTCAGCACGTTCTCCATCTGGCAATGCATATATATCTTTTATTGTATAAATATTTTGTTGCTCCTTTCCTGTAAAACCTTATGTCTTTGTTCATATTATAGCCATATAATATGAATCTCTTTACATTTTTGCTAATTTAAATTCTTCCAGAAGTTTCTGTCTATATACCATATCTGTAATTGCCCTCTGTATATCTTCCATTCGATTCAATTCCGCCAGTTTCCCACATAAACCAGCTATCTCCTGCCGTTCACGTTCTTCACCAGCTTTTTCACCCTCCAAACGTCCACGTGCTTCTCCAATCTGCTCTCCCGCTTGTCTTCCTTCCGCATAGGCTTCCTGACGGTCTAATACTTTTTCTTCCCACGCCTGCATAAATTTCGCCTCCACTTGCTTATTTTTCTTCAGTCGGCTAATTTTTTGATGTAATTCCTGAACCTTTTCGCTTTTACAATGTTCTGCAGTTTCTTCCGTAGATTTTTCCATATACTTAAGCAATTCAATTAATTCTTCACTTACCAGTTCCGGATGTTTCCCATGTGTATTTAAAAATATACGCGTAGCGCCATCATCTAATTGAAGTTCTGGAACTTCCTCACATTTCATATGAAATGTATACTTATATAACCCACGTCCAAAAATATCAAACGGTGTAATCAAAATCACGACCACTGTATTTAATGCATTGAAATCAATAGAACCTGGTGGAAGCAAATTACTGTCTATCAGTCCCTGATATAATCTGCTTCGCTTCGGAAAGTTTTTTGTATTCGTCTTCTGGGGCTCTGCATCATAAACAACATCTTCTTCATCCATTGCATAGACATCCAATCTGACCTGACGGTCTTCATTTGTTCGTCTACACTCCTTTTCCGTCTGAGTCGGCTGTTTCAAATGTGTTGTCTGATTCAAAATAATATCCAGCAATAACTCCATATTTTGATTATCTTCCATTGCTTCCGCAAAAAGGAATCTGTCCAGTAAATTTAAGTCCTTAAATCTTTTTCTCTCTTTTGTCTGAATCATTCTTACTCCTTTCCTGACAAATAAATTTATCCGAAAGAAGTATGTTTTATAATTCCTTATAGAAATAGTAACATATACTTTAAATATATTCCAGTCGTAATTAAAAATATATACTGAATTTCAAGTAATTCACATACGCCGCACTTTTCTTTCGAATATTATTTAGTTGTCACTAGTTCATCACTTTGGAATTCTGCCTGATATTTCCTGGGCTCCGAAATGAATGAAATATTTACAGATACCACTGTGGATGACTAGATGCATCATCCACGTGATGTTGGAATATCATACCTATATTATTTTTACAAGTTAAGAAGTATTACGTTTTTGTTTCAAATCTTTTCTCTATCTACAAATCAAGTCCATGAGAACACACATTGCAATTCTTACAACACCTGGCATACACAACACATGCTGTACATTTATTGCTTCTGCAGCTTCGAGTAATTTCTTATTATTCATACATTCAAAAATATCTTTTTATTTTCAATCCATACAAATAATTAACTCACTCTTGATTCCATTTAGTTCAATCACATTGTCCGCCTTCGGTGTATCAAACCGCTCTGCCCTCTGCCCAGCCTTCTCATAGGAAATGCTTGTTCCGATACCTTTTGCAACAGCCTGGAAAACCACCTTTTCTGGAATATGTATTTTAGATGTCGCAGACACCTGATTAATTGCAATCTCGCCGTTCAGTGAATCACACATAATCTCCATATCAAGATTACAGTCAACCTCCACCGAACCGACAACATTTTCTAGAATCAAATTCGTTGTCTTCACACCAAGTTCTATATTTTCACATTCTATGGAACGGATTTCTACCCTTTCCGCATGAGCTTCACACTCAATCTTATCCACATACTGCACCGGAATCTGCACGAAAATATCAATTTCACTCTTTGCCATTGCTTCCGTGGTACCATTCTTCCGTTTTACATCTACATCAATCCGTTTCCGGATATCATCAATCTTTACCTTAAAATCATTCTGAAGCGTTGAAAATGTATTGGAACCCAGACGAACCTGAATTTTCTCGCCCTCATATCCAACCAGAACAAGCTGCTTCGCCCCTCCCAGCTTCATATCATAACGCTTCGATTCATCAACATCATACTCCGTAACACTCTCATACAAGTACTCTGTCTCCGGTAGCTTTTTTGAACCGCTTTCATTTGAAAGTAAATCGTCTATGGAAATGTTAAACAGAGTAGAAATCGCCATTATATTTTCAATATCCGGAATCCCCACTCCCGTCTCCCATTTTGTAACCGCCTGTCTCGATACACCAAGCTTCTCCGCCAGCTGCTCCTGTGACATACCAGCCTGCTTGCGAAGCATCTTCAAATTTTCTGCAAAAGTCATATCCACAATCTCCTTGTCTTTTTTAGACTCGCAGGGAATCCACAATCCCCAAATGTCCTATAACATAACACAGTATAAAAAACTGCACTTTCCATCACAAGCACACAAAGATGTCATCAAAACATTTTTCTGCTACTTTGCGTAGCATTTCTCTTATTTCCCTATTTTACCACATCCACACAAAAAAAGTACAGTCCACTGTTTCTCAGATGATTGATGTAATTTCCAGTATTTTGCGAACATCATTAAATCTGGAAGTGCGCTGTCTGAGCCGTTCCTCAGGCGAGTTTGCACGTACAGATTTTAATAGATAGCGCAACAAAATCTGCGAAATTCATCACATCTGAAAACAATGAACTGTACTTCTTTTTATTGTATCTACATGATGCCCACGGATTGCTCCGTGCTTTGCACTCCCACAATCCTACCCAATATTCGAATATCGTGTGGCTTGCGCCCCACTTTTATTCTCATATTGGGGCGGGTCACTAAGTCATATAAGCATTTATGTGCAAGCACAACATGCTTATTGACTTTTGACCCTGGCATCATTATATCCTCGTATTCTTCTCCCTTGACACCTTCAACCGGTTCATGGCTCTTGCCAGGGATGCTTTCGTGTGATAGTATTCCTGGATACTCTGCTTCTGACGAAGTTTTTCTTCCATGACTTCACGCCGTTCTTCTGCTCTTCTGGCGTCAATTTCTTCCGGTTTTTCAGCGGTCTGTACCAGCATGGTAACACGGTTGTTAACAACCTCAAGGAATCCGGTTCCAACGGCAAGTGTCTCCCACGTTCCGTCTTCCAGCTGCATCTTCGCTTCACCGACTTCGATTGCTATGACCATGTTCTCATGATCTGCCAGAATTCCCATCTGACCGCCGTCGGCTGCAGGTACAATCACCTTCTGGCATCGTCCGTTATACGCCACGCGGTCACTGGCTATGACTTTCAACCAAAATGTTTTCATAGTTTACGCACCTCTTACTCTCCGTCTTTCAGTGTCTTTGCTTTCTCGATAACTTCGTCGATCGTTCCGACATTGAAGAAGGCTGCCTCCGGATATTCATCCATTTCTCCGTCGATGATCATTTTGAATCCACGGATTGTCTCTTTCAGTGGTACATATTTTCCAGGAATTCCTGTAAATGTCTCAGCTACGAAGAATGGCTGTGACAGGAATTTCTGAATCTTTCTTGCTCTCATAACCGTTGCTTTATCTTCATCGGACAGCTCTTCCATACCAAGAATGGCGATGATGTCCTGAAGTTCTTTGTACTTCTGAAGAATCTCTGTTACCTGGTTGGCTACTTTATAATGCTCTTCACCTACGATGTCTGCCTCCAGGATACGTGAGTTAGACTCCAGCGGATCTACAGCCGGGTAAATTCCCTGCTCAACGACCTTACGTGAAAGTACGGTTGTTGCATCCAGATGTGCAAATGTTGTTGCCGGTGCAGGGTCTGTCAGGTCGTCGGCCGGTACATAGACTGCCTGAACGGATGTGACAGAACCATTCTTTGTAGAAGCAATACGCTCCTGTAATTCACCCATTTCTGTTGCCAGTGTCGGCTGATAACCTACGGCTGATGGCATACGTCCAAGCAGGGCGGAAACTTCAGATCCAGCCTGTGTGAATCGGAAAATGTTATCAATAAAAAGCAGCACGTTCTGATGTTCTTTGTCACGGAAATACTCAGCCATTGTAAGTCCTGTCTCAGCGACACGCATACGAGCTCCAGGCGGCTCGTTCATCTGACCAAATACCAAAGCGGTCTTCTCAAGTACACCAGATGCTTTCATCTCTGTCCAGAGGTCATTTCCTTCACGGGAACGCTCTCCGACACCTGTAAAGATAGAATATCCACCATGCTCTGTTGCTACATTTCGGATCAGCTCCTGGATCAGTACAGTCTTACCAACTCCGGCTCCTCCGAACAGACCAATCTTACCACCTTTTGCATATGGTGCAAGAAGGTCGATGACCTTGATACCTGTCTCAAGGATCTCGACAGCAGGACTCTGCTCTTCAAATGTAGGTGCCTGTCTGTGGATTTCCCAGCGCTCTGCATCTTTCTCTATTTCTTTTCCATCATCGATGGTCTGACCAAGCACATTGAACAGACGTCCAAGTGTCTGATCTCCAACTGGAACTTTGATACCGCTTCCAGTTGCACGGACTTCCATATCTTTGTGAAGTCCTTCACTTGCAGCCAGCATCAGACAACGTACTTCGCTGTTTCCCAGATGCTGTGCAACTTCCATAATACAAGTCTTGTCTCCGTTATCTACCTCAAGGGCATCTTTGATATTCGGAAGCTCTCCGTCTTCAAATAAAACATCGACAACAGGACCCATGACCTGTACAATTCGTCCTTTATTCATATCTGTTCTCACTTCCTTTTCCGTTTCTGTGCCTTCGCACCTGCGCATACCTCTGTGATTTCCTGCGTAATGGCTGCCTGTCTTGCCCGGTTATAAGCAATAGACAAATCTTTGATAATTGCCTCGGCACTGTCTGTCGCTGACTTCATAGCCGTCATTCTGGCATTATGCTCACTTGCATACGCCTCGACCAAACAACCGTAAATCATTCCGGTCACATAATTCGGTACGATATTGTCCATGACGCTCTCGACAGACGGATATAACTGAATCGCCTCACGCCTTAAGTTTGCCGGAATGCTGTCCTCTCCGAATGCACTTCTCTCAAGCGGAAGCAGCTTTACAGTCTCCACCTCAGATACCATAGAATTCTCCATTCGCGTATAGACAACATACACTTCGTCCAGCTCGCCATTATTAAACTGTTCCATCAATGTCTCAGAAATAATTCTGGCTCTGCTCAGGTTCGGTTTCTGCACAGTATATTGGAAATTTTGTTCAATCTCATGTCCCTGACTTACAAAATAATGTCTTCCAAGCTCACCTACGACAAACAATTTGTGGTGTCCCGGCATTTTCATGATTTCCTCTTCTGCTTTTTCTACATTATGATTGTAAGCTCCTGCCAGTCCTTTATCACCGGTAATAACTACAGATCCGATTTTCCGTTCTTCTTTCGGAATTTCTTCCCTACTGTCAAAATACTGGTTGCTCACTTCCGGCATATGACGCAGGATTCTGGCAATCTCAGCCTGCAATTTATAAAAATACGGCTCTGCATCTGCCAGTTTTTTTCTGGCCTGACGCATTTTTGTAGAAGAGATCAGGTACATGGCATTGGTGATTTTCATCGTATCTTTTACACTGTTAATTCGTGTCTGTATTTCTCTGATATTTGCCATACATTAACACCTGCTCTTTTTGAATTCCTCTGCAATCTCCACGATCTTCTGGGACAACTCTTTAGACAGATCCTTTGTCTCCTCAATTTCTCTTGCGATTTCCGGATGTGCACTTGCAAAGTAACTTAACATATCCATCTGGAATCCTTTTACTTTTGCAGTTGGAATTCCAAGCATGACTTTATGTCTTGCAGCACAAAGTGTAATAACTTTCTCTGCCAGTGACATTGGTTTTCCAAGCGGCTGCTTCAGAAGCTCCATCAGTCCGCTACCATATTCCAGCTGTTCTTTCGTTGCATCATCAAGGTCTGAACTGAACTGTGTGAAGACTTCCATCTCACGATACTGGGCCAGATCGATACGAAGACTTCCTGCTGCCTTCTTCATAGCCTTTGTCTGTGCATCTCCACCTACACGAGATACAGACAATCCTACGTTGACCGCCGGACGCATTCCTGAGAAGAACAAACTGCTTTCCAGGAAAATCTGTCCATCTGTGATGGAAATAACGTTTGTCGGAATATATGCAGATACATCTCCGGCCTGTGTCTCGATGATTGGAAGAGCCGTGATAGATCCGCCACCTTTTTCCTCACTCAGACGGCTGGAACGCTCCAGAAGTCTTGAATGCAGATAGAATACGTCTCCAGGATAAGCCTCACGTCCAGGAGATCTTCCAAGTAACAGTGACAATGCACGGTACGCAACTGCGTGTTTGGAAAGATCATCATAAACGATCAGTACATCTTTTCCTTTGTACATAAAATACTCTGCCAGTGCAGTTCCCGCATAAGGAGCAATGTACTGAAGCGGCGCACAGTCGCTTGCTGTTGATGCTAATACGATGGTGTGATCCATAGCTCCTGATGTCTTAAATGTATTTACAACTTTTGAAATCGTTGATGCCTTCTGACCGATGGCAACATAGATACAGATTACTCCGTTTCCATTCTGGTTCAAGATCGTATCTGTTGCGATAGATGTCTTACCAGTCTGTCTGTCACCGATGATCAGCTCTCTCTGTCCACGTCCGATTGGGAACATGGAGTCGATAGAAAGGATTCCTGTCTCCATAGGAACGCTGACGGATTTTCTGTCAATGATTCCAGGTGCTTCATTTTCAATCGGGCGATAATCATCTGCCTCAATCTCTCCGGCACCGTCGATTGGTGCACCAAGGGCATTGATAACTCTTCCGATAAATTTATCTCCTACCGGGATTCCGGCTTTTTTCTTTGTACGTGCAACCTTTGTTCCTTCTTTGATTCCTGTATCTGATCCAAATAAGATACATCCGATCTCGTCTTTCTGGATATCCTGTACCATACCCTTCAGACCATTTTCGAAGGTAACGATCTCGCCGTACATTGCATGATCGATTCCGTAAATGGTAGCGATTCCGTCTCCGACTGTTACAACAGTTCCGACTTCGCTGTCTTTACTGATCTCATCAAAATTCTCTATTTCACTTTTCAGAATTGAAATAATTTCATCTGAATTGATTGAACTCACTTACGTTCACCTCCAGGTCAATTTTTGTTCTAACCGGTTCATTCTTCCACGAATGCTCCAGTCATATTCATCACTGCCCGCTCTCAGGATAAATCCTCCAAGCAGTGACGGGTCTTTTTCGACCTCCAGATTTACCTTCGATTTATGATATTTATCCATAATAAATGTTTTCATCTTCTCAGCCTGCTCTTCGTCTGGCTCGTCTACACATATTAAAGTCGCAGTCATAACTTGCTGCTGCTCCTCACAATATTTATCATAGCTTTCGAAAATGTCCCAAAGCATGCCCATTCTCTGGTTCTCGCATGTTACCTTCAGGAAATTACAAATAGACTTTGGAAATATCTGTTCGATAACACTGTATTTATTCTTTGCCGTAATTACCGGATTTAACAGTACTTCATATACTTCCGGTACCTGACAGAAGATCTCTTTTGTTTTCTCAATATCTGCTTTCGGAATTTCCAGTTCGTACAGAACTCTTGCATAGCGCTTTGCTGCCGGCTGAACGAACTTTACTGTATTACTCGTCTTTGCCGTCATGAGCGTCACCTACGCTTTCCAAAAACTGATCATAAATCGCCTGATTTCCTTGTTTTCTTGTCTCTTCATCTACAATCTTTCTGGCTGCCTGCATTGCAAGTCCTGCAATCTGTGTTTCAACGCCATCCAGTGCCTGCTTTCGCTCAGTCTCGATGGTCTTTCTGGCACGTTCGATCGTGGCATCTGCTCTTCTGTCCGCATCTGCAAGAATCTCATCTGACTGTCTCTTAGCCTCTACACGGGCATTTTCAACGATTTTAACCGACTCCTCTTTTGCACCGGAAAGAGCTGACTCATACTCTTTTTTCAGAGACTCTGCCTCTTCCTGTCTGTCACTTGCATTTTTCAGTCCGTCGGCAATCATCTGCTCACGCTTTTCCATGATCCCCATAACTGGTTTGAACAGGAATTTCTTCAGTAATAGATAAAAGACTACAAGGTTTATTATGGTCCAGAGAAGGCTCAAATCTACTTTTATCACCTTTTCCCACCTGCCTTTCTTCTTTTCTCCTGCTTCTTTACGAACTGCTAATTATTTCAGCATCAGGATAATCAGAAGACCGATGATAAATCCATAAATAGCTGTTGCCTCTGCAAGGGCACAACCAAGAATCAGGTTCTTGCTGATCTTTGACTCAGCCTCTGGCTGTCTTGCGATAGCGTCTACTGCCTTGCTTGTTGCAAGACCAATACCAATACCTGCTCCTAAACCTGTTAAAACTGCGATACCTGCTCCAATTGCTACTAACATAATCTTAATCTCCTTTTCTTCTTGTCTAAAAATGTTTTCTTAAATCCCTTTTAAGTCTGTTCGTCTTATCTTCCGGCTTTACTCCTGTTCCTCATTCATGAACAGCGCCGTCAGAAATACAAATACATAAGCCTGTAAGAATCCATCAAATATATCAAAATAAAAACTAAACGGGATTGGTATAATCGCCGGAGCTACTATTTTTAAAAGCTCCATGATTACAAATGCTCCCAGCACATTACCGAACAGTCGCATGCACAAGGACAATGGACGGATTACAATCTCCAGTACCATGATCGGTGCGACGAACGGAACCGGCTTTGCAAAATGTTTGACCCAGTGTTTTAATCCGTTTTTATGTATTCCGGAATACTCGATCAGACACATACTCATAACAGCCAGCGCTATTGTGACATTCAGATCCTTTGTCGGCGGTTTAAACCCAAACAATCCAATGATATTGGCAATTCCGATATAAATCAGCACCGTGATAAGATATGGGATATATCTTCGGTTTTCTTTGCCCATAACATCTTCAAAGAAGTCCACTCCTTTTCCGATTGCGGATTCCAATAAAAGCTGAGCTTTCCCCGGATTCTCTACACTGAGATTCCTTACGAATATGACACACAGCAGTACAACTACAGCCATAATGATCCATGTGACCGCCACGGACTCACTAATCTTAATTCCCCCGAATAACGGAATAGTAAATGCTGTATCACAATTCAGCTCTTCCAACAGACTCTCTGTTAATTTCTCCGTATGACTCCCTCCCTTTCTTCTTCAAATTTCGTGATTACTTTACTCTCCTGTTTTTTAAATGTCAATCATTTCTTTTTTTCTTAACAATTACTTTATTTGACAATTTTTTAAGCATATTCTCTTATTTGAGTTTTTTCATTTGTCCAAAATTTAGTCACTTTCCTCCCGTTTTATATACCTTCTCCTTAACATGTTGAAAATTTGCACAAATTATTTGTGTTTTTCAGAAAAATTTTAGTCGTTACGCATATTGCTTTCGGCAATATGATATAGATATGACCGCTATACACCATTGAGTTTGACTTTTTTTGCCAAAGCCTGTAAACTAAGGCAAGGCAAGAATCTCCCGGATTTGGGAAGTTTGCAAATAAAGAAATACAACAAATAAGGAGAGCATATATGCGACTTAGAAATATCCCCCGCGCCGAAGGCGTATTAAAAGAGTGCAGTCAGGTTATCGAGACTCCGGAAGAATTCCGTGGTCACTGGGCATCTGATGTATTCCAGAATGACTACCCGGTCCACATTGAAATCGGCATGAGAAAAGGCCGTTTTCTCATGGCACTGGCTCAGAAAAATCCACAGATCAACTACATCGGAATCGAGCGCTACACAAGCGTCCTTCTCCGTGCTGTGGAAAAGTTAAACATATATATAGAAGAAAACGAAAGCACTCTGCCAAACATTCGCTTCATTTGTATGGACGCACAGGACATAGCAAATGTGTTCGCTGAAAATGAAGTTGACCGGATCTATCTGAACTTCTCCGACCCATGGCCGAAAGCCCGCCATGCAAGAAGGCGCCTCACGTCACCGGATTTTTTTGCACGTTACGACAAGGTGCTTGTCCAGGACGGACAGGTAGAATTCAAGACAGATAACCGTGATCTTTTTGATTTTTCCGTTGAGTCTTTAGGGGAATCCGAAACATGGGGCATTTCCGAATGTACTTATGACCTGCACCATGATGAAATTATGAACGTTGGAAATATTATGACAGAATATGAAGAGAAATTTTCATCCATGGATCACCCGATTTGCAAGCTCATTGCTAAAAGAAGATGTCTGCTGTGACTTTCTTAGCGCTACAGCGCATATATTATTAATGAGAAAGCCTTCGGAGTCTGTTCGCCATGAGCCGAAATTGTCATAACAAAAAAAACTTCCGACAAAAGTTTTTTGAATACACTTATCGAAATCGGTGTCTGCACAGGTGGATCAATTGTTTCAGGAAATCCCTGAAAGAAGTATATGATATTCTGAACCACGGTTCTGACTGCCGAAGGCACTGATCAGAAAGGTTGATTTGATGTTACATTTAACTGCAAAAAATTTTCAAATAGAAGTAAAAGATACCTCTCTCCCGGTCGTCGTTATGTTCTACGCTATCTGGTGTGGGAAATGTGCCATGATGAAGCCGGTCGTGGAGGATATCGAAAAGAAATACGCCGGAAAGATCAAGTTCTGCGAAGTCGAAATTGAAGAATCTGCAGTACTCGCCGCAGAATACGCTCCGGAAATCGTCCCGACATTTGTTCTCTTCAAAGATAAAAAGGCAATCAGTGTCATGGGTGGAATGGTGGATGAACACACATTTGAATCCAGAATGCTGGAAATCCTGTCTTAGTCCACAGATGTACACAAGCCGTAACAAAATCTTTCGAAATAGTTAAGAATTTTTTACTTTTTACTTTTACACAAGTATGCTATTATTGGGTGTACAGAAAGGAGATGTGGCGTCTGACACCACAGGATAATTATGAGTATGAAAAAATTAAAAAGGGTTCTGCCGTTTAGCCTGGCAATCATTCTGGCATCTGTAAGCCTGCCGGTAACTGCCCTGGCTGACAGCGCAAAAGTAGTCACTCTCGGAGCGAACTTATCCGACGAGCAGAAAGCTTCTATGTACAAATACTTCGGTACTTCCGCCGATCAGGTAGACACGATCGAAGTCACGAACACAGACGAAAGAAAATATATGGAAGGGATCGCAACCGAATCCCAGATTGGTACAAGAACATATAGCTGTTCTTATGTTGAGCCGACAGACAGCGGCGGAATTCAGGTAAAAGTCGCAAACCTGACATTTGTAACAAGTTCTATGATCGCCAGTACACTTTTGACTTCCGGCGTTGAGAACTGTAACGTTGTTGCCGGATCTCCAATTGAAGTATCCGGAACCGGTGCACTGACAGGTATTATGATGGCTTACGAAAAAGCCAGTGGAAAAGAACTTTCCGAAGACCAGAAAGCAACTGCAACAGAAGAGCTGGTAACAACCGGTGACCTCGCCAAGGATCTCGGTCAAGATACAGCATCTGATCTGATCAACGATGTCAAAGAATCCGTTATTGAAGACAAACTGACTGATCCGTCCGATATTCAGGACGCGATTTCTGACATAGCCGATAAGCAGGGAATTACACTGACCGATGACCAGCTTGCGAAAATCACAAGTCTGATGGAATCTATTTCCCAGTACGACTACGATGTCAAAGCACTGAAAAAGACTCTCGACAACCTGGACGGGAAATCTGGAGGATTCTTCAGCAACTTGTGGTCCTCCATCAAAGGCTTCTTTGGCGGAGATAGTTCTGGCGGTGGAATTATTAACAATACGGATGATGCAGCACTCGGAAATGATGCAATCATCGACAGCACATTAGATGCCGTAAAAAGCAAAGCAAACGATGCCGTAAATCAGGCAAAAGAGGAAGGACTTTGGGATAAAATCGTAGGATTTTTCAAGGATCTGTTCGGAAACGATGATACCGAAAACTCCGATAATACAGATAGCACTGACGCAGTCGAAGAAAATACGGACAACAACACCGATACAGGCAGCACCGACAACAATGCTGATAACGACACTTCTACAAACGCAGAATAAAATTAATTCATAACTTTAGCAGGGAGATGGAATACTCAAATTCCATCTCCCTGTTTCTCTTCCACACCTCTCTTATTATACATTTTAAAATTCAAAAACTGCTACCCCATACGGCGGCAATTTGTATCCAAATGAATATGGTCTTCCATCACATTCTTTCTTCACGGCATGATAAATGTTCTGTCTCTTCTCGCCATTTCCGCCATATTTCACATCGTCACTGTTCAGAATCAGCTTATACTGCTTCTTTCTAGGAACGCCTACACGGTAATCTTCTCTTGCCATCGGTGTGAAGTTGATCACGAACAGAAGGTTATGCTTTCCATCTTTAGAATGGCGGATAAAGCTGTAAATGCTTCTGTATGCATCATCTGCATTAACCCACTCGAATCCTTCCCATGACTGATCCAGTTCATAAAGTGCCTGTTTCTTTTTATACATGTGGAGTAAATCACGCATCCATGACTGAATTGCCTGATGCTCCGGCTCCTCCAACAGATACCAGTCCAATTCACGTTCCTCTGACCACTCGCGAAGCTGTGCAAAATCCTGTCCCATGAACAACAATTTCTTTCCGGCGTGTCCCATCATAAATGCATATCCTGCTTTCAGGTTCGCATATTTATCAAATCCAAGTCCTGGCATCTTATTGATCATGGAACATTTCAAATGGACAACCTCATCATGCGACAGTACGAGAATGTAATCTTCGCTGTACGCATAACTCATGGCAAATGTCATCATATGATGATTGTCTTTTCTGAAATACGGATCCAGCTTCATATATTCCGTAAAGTCGTGCATCCACCCCATATTCCACTTAAGGCTAAATCCAAGACCTCCGTCTTCTACATCTCCGGTTACCTTCGGCCATGCCGTAGACTCTTCCGCTATCATAAGTGCACCCGGATTTCTTCCAAGTACAACTGTGTTCAGATGCTTGAAGAAATCTACTGCCTCCAGGTTCTCATTACCTCCATACTGGTTCGGAACCCATTCTCCGTCTTTCTTTCCATAATCCAGGTACAGCATAGAAGCAACTGCATCAACGCGAAGTCCATCAATATGGAAGTGCTCCACCCAGAAAAGTGCATTGGCAATCAGGAAGTTCCTTACCTCATTCTTGCCAAGATCAAATATCTTCGTCCCCCAGTCCGGATGCTCCCCTTTTCTTGGATCTGCATACTCGTAAGTTGCTGTTCCGTCAAACTCGGCAAGTCCATGCTCGTCCTTTGGAAAATGTGCCGGAACCCAGTCCATAATGACACCGATTCCATTTCTATGCAGATAATTGATCATCCACGCAAAATCTTCCGGTGTTCCATAACGGCTTGTCGGCGCATAATATCCTGTCACCTGATATCCCCATGATCCATCAAATGGGTGTTCTGCGATTCCCATGATCTCCACATGCGTATATCCCATATCTTTCATATACTTTGTGATTTCTTTTGCAAACTCACGATAAGTATAGAATCCCTCGTCCTCTGTGCCTGGGTGCCTCTTCCAAGAACCCATATGAACCTCATATACAGACATTGGTTCTTTTTTGTGGTTCCATTTTTCCCGTGCAGTCATCCAGGAACTATCGGTCCATTTCAAATTCTCAATATTCGTTATTCTTGATGCTGTACCCGGACGAAGTTCTGCATAATTGGCATACGGATCTGCCTTCATATGATACTCCCCTGTAATCGTCTCAATGCAGAACTTATACATCATACCTTCTTTTACTCCCGGTACAAAGCATGTGTAAATTCCGATATATTCCGCCCTTGTCATAGGGTTTCTTGTGCGATCCCAGTCATTGAATTCCCCCACTACAGACACTGATTTCGCATTCGGTGCCCAGACAGCAAAATAAACTCCTTCCTGCCCTTCGTTGTCCACCATATGTGCACCCAGCTTCTTATAAATTTCGTAGTGATTTCCCTGTCCGAAAAGGTACTGATCTAATTCTCCGATTTCATAAGCTTTCCATTCTTTCTCCATAAACTTCCCTCACATTTCATCCGGATTTCAATATCTTAAGTATACCTTAGCGGAACACAAAATTCAATCTATGTCACTCGATTCCAGACAAAAAACAGGGATACAATTTTCTACAATTGTATCCCTGCTTCATCACTTACATTCACTATATCATTAAATTTTAAAATCTTCTTCCTTCAGAATAATGCGATCTGACGAATCCGTAGATTTTCCAAATACACGTCTTGCAAGATGCTTTACATTTGCTTTCTGTGAATGTTTAATTGCTTCATCCATGATTTCTTTTACTTCCGCAACTGTAACCGCATGATCTTCACGCTGCATTACATCAATTCGGCTGTAAAGTGCCAGAATTCCCATTTCATCAAGCTTATATCCATTTTCCTTCGCATAAGTCTGACCAAATGTTACTAACTCATCATTGATGAATACCGGAAGCTCAAGCTTAGAAGTGAATTTCTTTTTGAAATCCGGATTAGCTGTCATAATTCTCTCCAGAGGTTTTCTCTGATCTTCAAGAACAAAGAGAAGCTCTCCGGTCTTTCTTGACATCAATGCATTCAGTTCCTTGATTGTTCTGGAATTCAACTTACCAGCCTTTTCGATGATAATCGCTCCACCGCGAAGCTTCTGGATAATATTGCCAAGTTCCTTCTTATTCAGCGATTCACCTGTAACAATAGCAACTTTACCCTGTTTCAGATTTCTTTGTTTCTGGATTGCTTTTACAATATCTACTGCAAGTACTGTTTTTCCAGATCCTTTACGGCCAATGATCATTAAGTTACCGGTTCTTGAAGTTCCCTCTCTCTGGGCACGTCTGTCATTATCAAGTACTGCAACAATCTGTTCACTCATTCCTCTGACCGGTACGAAGTAAGAGAATAATTTCTTCTGCTCCTCTGTCAGTCCGGCTTTCAGTCCAATCTCACTGGTTGCACTTAAGTCATATCTTCCTGTTACAACAAATCCGGTATCAAATGGAACTCCGCTTCCTTTTGACTTCTTAATTCTGCGCTGAATCTCTTCCTCAGATGGTTCTTCAATTTCCAAGTCTCCTTCAAGGTCTTCCGGATCCGGAATCTCAGGAAGCTCATCTTCAAAGTCGTCTTCCTCAAAATCATCTTTCTCAAAATCATCCTCTTCCTCGAAGTCGTCCTCTTCCTCGAAGTCGTCCTCTTCCTCGAAATCGTCTTCCTCGAAGTCGTCCTCTTCCTCAAAGTCATCCTCTTCGTAATCGTCGTCTTCTACATAATCATCTTCATAGAAGTCATCCTCTTCCTCAAAGTCGTCTTCTTCCTCAAAGTCATCCTCTTCCTCGAAGTCATCCTCTTCCTCGAAGTCGTCCTCTTCCTCGAAGTCATCCTCTTCCTCGAAGTCATCCTCTTCCTCGAAGTCATCCTCTTCCTCGAAATCATCCTCTTCCTCGAAATCGTCTTCGTCCTCGGATTCATCTTCCGGGAATTCATTCCACTCTGCATCGAATTCCTCTACTTCTTCCTCATCTTCCTCCGGGAATTCATCTGCAAAACCATCTTCGTCAAAATCGTCTTCGTCGAATCCATCTTCCTCTTCAAAATCATCTTCTTCGGATTCCTCGTCTTTAAAATCGTCTTCGAAATCATCCTCGTCTTCGGAATTGTCTTCCGAAGCATCCTGGTTTTCTGTTTCCGGAATTTCTTCATCTTCTTGTACTTCTTCGATTTCTTCTACAGCGTCGACTTCATCTTCTGCTTCAAACTCTTCGTCCTCACCCTCAAAGTCTTCGTCTTCAAACTCTTCCTCTTCGAAATCATCTTCATCCTCAGAATCCTCGTCCTCCGTCTCCTCTTCTTCCGAAACTGCTTCAACAATCTCTTCTTCAGGTTCTTCTTCAGACTCTTCAGGTTCTTCCACAATATCGTCCAGCTCTTCTTCTGAAATAAACTGATCTACAATTTCTTCTTCAACAGATTCCCCTTCTGCTTTTGCAAGCTCCAGTTCCTCTTCTATATCAAAATTTTCCTCTTCTTTCTCCTGTGCTGTCACACGATCTTCCAGCTCTTCCACAAGCTGTCTGATATCATCAGAAAGCAATGCCTTTCTTCTTGCTTCCTCTGCCTCAAGACGAGCCTTCTCTTCCGCTTCACGACGAGCCTTCTCCTCCGCTTCACGACGAGCCTTCTCCTCTGCTTCACGACGAGCTTTCTCTTCCGCTTCACGGCGTGCTTTCTCTTCTGCTTCCTGACGGGCTTTTTCTTCTGCTTTCCGTCTTGCTATTTCTTCTACCTCGCGTTTCTCTGCCTCAAGTCTTTCTGCCTCACGGCGGGCTTCCAGTGCTTCTCTCTCTTTTCTAAGTCGTTCTTCATCGGATGCTTTTTGCTTTGCGATCGCCTCAGCATTTACCTTCTGCTTGGCTTCCCATTCCATCAAGATGTCTTCAATCTTCATCTGACCTTCAATGCGGAGTTCTTCTTCTCGTTCCTCCATCTTCTTCTGGTCTTCCGGATTAATTCCACTCGCCATAGCCACACCATTAGCCAGTGCTTCTTGAAGTGTCGCACCCTTCACAACTGTCGTAATAGACTTTTTTGGTCCTTCTGCCGCATGCTGAAGAATTCCTTCTAACTCTCTGACATTCCGAGCTTCTTCCGGAGTTTCCTTTCCGATTGGTTCAATGACTGGTGCTTCCATTTCTACAACTTCTGGTTCTTCTGAAACAGCTTCTTCCGGCTCTTCTGAAACTGGCTCTTCTGAAACTGGTTCTTCTAAAACCGATTCTTCTATCGGAACTTCTTTGTCTGCCTTGGCATTTTCTTCCATTGCCTTCAATGCTTCTCCAAGCTCTGCTGTCGGAATTCTTCTCGTTGCATCCAGACCATCCACAGTTTCTGTTGTATTGGCTCCTGATTCCTGCTGTTCTGCCTCCGCAGCTTCTGCTGCTTCCTGCGCTGCTTTAATCTGTTCTTTTGGAAGTGATACAGTATCCTGTGGAATACTCTTTACATCCTTAAGCGCAGCTCGCTCAGGTTTTTTATCCGCTGCTTTCTTAGGCTCTTTTTTCGGTACACCTTTATACTCATCGTACTTTTCCTGTTGGAGTGGTGTCAGTGGTTTGTACTTCATCTTCAATTCCATTGCCTGATATACATATTTTCCTTCGCTGAACCACAAGATCAAATCGTCACATTCTTCCAGGCACTTTGAGGTCATGCCTGCTTCATGATATAGCTTTGCGAGCTCATACGCCCATTTTTCAATATATTCTGCCTTTTTAAATTCTTCCAGTGCCGAAATCTGTTCTGACAGATCGGACCCTTGTGCCTTCAAAATCCGATATTTCAAAATGAATTGATTCGGATCTCTCGGTGCCAGTTTTACAAATTCCTCATAACAGTCCGAAGCCTCATTAATATCATTCAGTTTCAAGGCAAGTACTGCCAGACGATACACAACCTTTCTGCTGGACGGTGCTCTGTCAAATGCGATCATAAGCGTATCACGGCTCTTCTGAAACTCCCCGTTATTCTCGTAGATTTCGCTTACTGTATTTAACATTGCCGGGCTCTTCACCCTTCTCCAGTCTATTGTATCGGCAATTTCCATTGCTTTTCTAAATTGTTTCTTTTCGTAATGTTCGAGCATCTGCTCGGTTTTTACCCGATATTCATATTTATCCAATATTCTCACCTCAAATTTTTTGACAATTCTACAGATACAAGTTTATCATACACCAGTCTTATTGTCAAAAACATACGAGATTTTGTTACAAAAATGTTACAAAATGATATCGTCCACTTTTTTGAAATCTTTCAGGCTATACGCTTCTATAATATTTCCCTGGATAACATAAAGCGTATCTTCTATATAAATACCTCTTGTGATCCTCATACTATTTCCATTGATTTCCTCATGCATCGTACATGTAAATCCTTGTTTTTCGTCGTAAGAAAATGTATAGTACTCCCGGCCGCCTTCGCTGTCTGCAGCAAAACCAATCAGATTTTTCTCTGCATCTACTAAAGCTGCCTTATAATCATAAGAAACATCTGTATAGTACACATTTTCAATGACATAAGTCTGCTCCTCTTTCACATTTTCCGGATCAGAAATATCGAACATCGTCAATTTCACGCCATCTGTTGACATAGTCTTTTCATCAACATTCATCCCAATACCCAGTAGCTTATTTTTCCCATACGGATGCAGATAATCTGAAAATCCAGGTATCTTCAACGCTCCTATGATCCTTGGATTTTTCGGATCCGACAGATCAACGGAAAATAACGGATCCGTCTCTTTAAATGTTACAAAGTATCCTGCCTTTCCCATAAATCTTGCGGAGTACACCCTCTCATCTTCTGCCAGACCTTTGATGGAGCCAGTTTCTTTCAGTTCTTGATTCAAAACATAAACACTGTTCGTGTCGCCATCGGTCACTACAACTCTCAGATATCCATCATATTCATCAATAGAAAATGAATCATTAATATAGCCGTCTATTTTGCACTGTGCCCCAGCCGTCAATTCCCCACTTTCATAAGAAACTTTTCGGATTGTCGTCACATCTTTTCCGGAATATTGCCACACATTTTCATAAAAATAAATATTATCGTTGCTCACATATAAATTGCCACCGTCTGCCAAAAGTGCCTTACTGTGCGCTGTCTCATTTGGATTTTCCAGAGAAACGGATGTGATGATTGAATACATATCTGCCTTTGAAATGGACGGAAGACAGATATCTGTTTCTTTGATCAGATTATCGTTTACAAGTGGTATATAGGACTTCGGATTCTTCGCCGTTATACCATCAAGTGTTACATAATAATCACTGAATAAGTATAAGTATCCATCTGCAATTCTTGAAGAATTGTAATATCCACTCTGACTGACCCTGCCAACTTCTTTTGGATTTTCCCGGTCTGAAATGTCATAAGTTACTGCGGTCGTATTAACCCTCTGACCATATCCATAATCATCATCATTCCATTTACCGCCCACATAACCATCACACACTGCGATTAATTGATTTCTCTCAATGTCCAGATACATTTCCTGGATTTCAGAAACATCTTCCACTGTTATAGTAGCCGTTTGCTTCATCCGATTATCGCGGGTATCTATAATGGCAATCTGATCGCTCTTATCTTTTAACACGTAAAGGTATGTTCCATCTGTTTTAGCTGTATCCCCCTCGTCCACACCTTCCTGACGTACATTTGTCTCAGAATAAGAACCGCTTGCCATTCCGGTGTCCGCTGCTGCAGTACTGCTTTCTTCAATATTCTGTGCTGCATCTCCACTTGCCTTACTGTCAGCTGATTCATCGACTCTTATATCATTCAATGATCTTGCCCCGCTTGAAGTGTATGCACTGTCTCTTTCCTGATCTTTCTTATATTTTTCCAAATATGCATAGACATCCTTATATTCCGCCGCACTTTCTACTTTCGTACTGTCACTGATTGTCACATCACTGCCTGCTATCTTATCATCTCGAGCCGAGTCTTCCATTTTAAAATAATTCTGGTATACCATCACTCCCACGATCAGCACCAGGCATGCGGCTGCCAGCCCACTAATTCTCGCCGGAGTCCACACTTTTTTCTTCTTTCCTGCAAGCTTTGCTTCAATCTGTCTCGGTTCAAGCGCTTTCGGCACCGGAACCTGTTCTGACTTTTCCTTTATTTTCCGAATCATGTCCTGCTCATTCTTATTCATAAAATGTCCTCCCATCCAACACGCACTGCATCTTCTCCAGCGCCCGGCTTCGTTTTACCCGTACAGTTCCCGGCTTCAGGCTTAGGATCTTCCCGATTTCTGTACTGTTATAACCGCCAAACACTGACAGCCCGACTATCATTTGCTCTTCTTCTGAAAGAATAAAAAATGCATTTCTCACATCCATCGCAAGTCCCACATCTTCTTCATGAATTCCTTCCACCTGTCCTTCCGGGAAAAAATCTTCTGTCTGCTGTATTCCTTCTTTCGCCACCTGTTTCAATCTTTTCTTACATGTATTTGACAAAATTGTAAAAATCCAGCTCTTGAAAGCTTCTTCTTTTCGAAGTTTATGTATATGTTCATAAGCAGATAACACTGCCGCACTCACCGCGTCTTCTGCCTCATGCGGATCACGCATCAGACAAAGCGCGTAGCGATAGAGGTCTTGATAGACCTGCTCATATAGCTTTGAAAATGCTTTTGCATCACATTTCATTCTTTTTCCTCCTCAATTTGTTTTTCTCAAGAAGTTCTCCACACTCCTCCATTGACTTATCCAATTGCCGTTCCCCAATACTCAGTGTAAAAAGTATTATTACTTCTTCTACATATAAGAGTCCAAAAATATCCCAAGTGTTACAAAAAGGCGTCACTTTTTTTCATAAGTGCCGCCTTTTATTTACATTCGTTTATTCAATTATATTACCGCCGAAAATACTGCGCAAGATAAAATTCAGCGTAATTCCCAGTACAACGGAACATAGAACGTGAATTTTACCTATCGGATTATTTAGCCCTTATAATAATTAATCAGACAACCTTTGAGAATAATCTCTCTTTCTGCGTCTGTCATATCTCCAAGTGTAAATGTGACTTCTTTCAATGTATCTCCGACTACATAAGCTTTGATCTCTGCATCTTTGTTTTCCACTGCTTTTCTGATTTCCGGTACAAAGATATAATCGCCATTTTTGAAGCTTAATTTCTTGTCGTCTTCTTTTGTGATAAATGGAAGCATTCCCCAGTTGATCAGATTGGAGCGATATCTTTTTGTCGCATATTCATTTGCAATATTCGCCCAGCCACCGAGCACCTTCTGACAGGAAGCTGCCTGCTCTCTTGCTGAACCGTCACCTGGTTTTACTGCAAAGATCGTACTTCCGACTCCGATATTTCCTTTTCCCGCTTCCGGATATTTCTCCTGGATCTTTGCCATAACCGGTTTTAATTCTTCCAATACCTCTAACGGACATTCGCCTGCTTCGATTGCTTTCTGTGCTTTCTGTACTTCCTTTGCACGTCCTACATATGCAGGATCTTTTCTGGAAAGTGCAAACTCTGCCAGTCCAAGTGGATTGGATCTGTAAGAAGATGTTTCTCCAGATGGGATCAGCTCATCTGTTGTTGTAACCGGATCGTGAATCTCTGATACAACTTTCAATACCAGATTCTCCGGAAGTGCTGACATTGCCGGCCAGTCTTTGATATTCGGTCCGAACTTGATCTTTGTATCCGGATCAGCCACACCATGACTGTCAAATACACGATTTGCATAAATCTTCTGGTCAAAGTGGTATTTCTGTCCCTTGTATTCTACGTCCATATCTGTTGCAGGTGTCAGGAAGCCTTTATTTGCTGCTGTTGCTGCAATTGAACGGGCATCCATAAGTGCAACGGATGCAATCTGTCCACTCTGAAGCTTGGAACCTTCACGGTTCGGGAAGTTTCTTGTAGAGTGGCGAATAGAAAATGCGTTATTTGCCGGTGTATCTCCAGCTCCAAAGCATGGTCCGCAGAATGCTGTTTTTACAATTGTTCCTGCTTCCATAAGATCCGCAACTGCACCGTTTTTCACAAGTTCCATATAGATCGGTGTGCTTGCCGGATATACACTAAATGTAAATTCATCTGAGCCAATGTAATGACCTTTTATGATGTCTGCTGCTGCGCAGATATTTTCAAATCCACCACCGGCACATCCTGCGATGATTCCCTGATCCACATAAAGTTTTCCATCAATCACTTTATCCTGAAGTGAATAATCCACAGCACCATCCAGGCTCACCAGTGCTTTCTGCTCTACATCGTGAAGCACGTCTTTCAGATTCTTACGTACGTCGTCGATTGTATATACATTTGACGGATGGAACGGCATTGCAATCATCGGACGTATCTCGCTTAAGTTCACATAGACCATACCATCATAATATGTAACTGCACCAGGATTCAGTTCTTTGTAATCTTCACTTCTGCCGTGGATCTCATAGAACTCCTTAATCTTATCATCTGTTTTCCAAATAGAAGACAGACATGTTGTCTCCGTTGTCATAACATCGATTCCGATACGGAAATCAGCACTTAACTTCTCCACACCTGGTCCGACAAATTCCATAACTTTATTGTTTACATAACCATTTGCAAATGTTGCACCGATAATTGCCAGTGCCACGTCCTGTGGTCCGACGCCTTTGACCGGCTCTCCGTCCAGATAAATTCCAATCACACCTGGCATCTTAATATCATATGTCTTATTCAGGAGCTGTTTTACAAGTTCCGGTCCGCCTTCACCCATAGCCATCGTTCCAAGTGCTCCATAGCGGGTATGGCTGTCGGATCCAAGGATCATCTTGCCGCCGCCTGCCAGCATCTCACGGGCAAACTGGTGAATAACTGCCTGATGCGGCGGTACATAGACACCGCCATATTTCTTCGCACAAGTCAGTCCAAACATGTGATCATCTTCATTAATCGTTCCGCCGACCGCGCAGAGTGAGTTGTGACAGTTCGTCAATACATATGGAATTGGAAACTTCTCCAGCCCGGAAGCTCTCGCTGTCTGAATAATTCCGACAAATGTAATATCATGAGATGTCAGCTTATCAAATTTGATCTGCAGTCTCTCCATATTGCCTGATGTATTATGAGCGTCCAGAATTCCATAAGCCATTGTCTGCGTTCTGGCTTCCTCCTTGGATACCTCACGGCCTGTCTTTGCCTTTACTTCTGCTTCGTCCGTAATGATCTCGGTGCCATTTACCAGATACGCACCGCCGTCATATAATTTCAACATGTCTAGTCCTCCTGATTACCTGTAATTATATTCTTCTGAATAATTACCTTTATTTCCAGATTGTATACATGTATATATTAGCACATCACATGACATATGTCCAACCATTTATTCACCCTTTTTCAAGAATAACTCTGTTGCTTTTTCAATCTCTTCTCCTGTCGCTTTCAGCAGCCTTTTTGCATCATTCATCGTTCCATTTCGCAGGCATTCCGCAATTGTTTCTAATCGTCCCGTCTCTATTCCCTTTTTCATTCCCTTTTTCATTCCCTTTTCTTCAATACCTTCTGATAAATTACACATATCATTCAACTCCTCCCTGTACTCATAGTACAAACAACTTAATGTAGTAACATTTTTTCTTCATGTCGGATTACTGTCTCGAAATCTGAAACACCGAAATGAGATACCTTACGGCTTAGAACTTTTTTAAATATAGAATCTTTTCTAAAAGTATTCATAGGATAACACAAAAGGAAAGATTTCGCAAGTGTTTCTCACGTAATCTTTCCTCTATTCTCTAAATTCTTCTCGTCTATTTTACACCATCACTTTTCGTTTTCCCAATAGTGCCATTTCTTCCACATTTTTTGTAGCATACAGTATTGTAACTCCGGTTCTCTCCTGCAATTCCACCAGCTCCTGAGTCAACTGATTATGAAATTTGGGACTTACATTGCGAAGCGGCTCATCCATAAGAATTACATCTGGTTCCAAAATCATGGCACGCGCCAGCGCGGTCCGGTGTTTCCACAGATCTGACAAGTTTTTTACTTTTGCAAATCGGACTTCTACAAGATCTAGAAGTTCCAGAACTTCCAGTGTCCGTTTTCCTATTTCTTTTTCATCTATGCCGCGAAGTCTTAAGCCCAGTTCTACATTTTCCAGAACTGTCATTCGTGGATACACAGTATAATTCTGAAAAATCATGGCAATTCCGCGCTCCTCCGGCGGAAGACTGTTCACCAGCTTGTCTCCAATCCATATCTCTCCGTTTTTCACTTCATCAAGACCTGCGATCATGCGCATAACAGCACTTTTTCCACTCCCGGATGGGCCAGTCAATATTACAAATTCTCCGTCTTCAATCTGGAAATTTAAATCCTTTACTGCCTCATATCCATTCGGAAATGCGCGATCTACATGTTTTAATGTCAGACTTGCCATCTGATCAGCCCCTTTCTTTGTCTTCCCCTGACTACTGTAATTCAGGCTTTTTATCCATCATTACTTTTTTACAACAACGCCTGGTAAATGTCTCTCTTTCCGACTCCCCGGTCTTTCGCGACCATTTTCATTGCTTCTTTTTTCTGAATCCCCTGATCCATATAATAATCCATATGTTCCTGAATAGACATTTCTTCCCATTTCTGGCGTTCTTCTTCTATCTGTTCCTGACGGCTCTTACCCTCAATGACAAGCACGCATTCCCCTTTTGGTTCCTGCTCTTTATAATATTCCACTGCCGCACTGATCGTTGTTGCAAAGACTGTCTCATGCTTTTTCGTAAGCTCCCGGCAAATGCGGATTCTTCTGTCACCCAAGGTCGCAAGCAGAAGCTCTATTGTCCGGACCAGTCTGTGCGGTGCTTCGTAGATAATCATAGTTCTTGTCTCTTCCGTCAGTTCGTTCAGCACTGCCTGTCGTTCTTTTTTATCTGTCGGAAGAAATGCTTCAAACGCGAATCTTCTTGTGGACAATCCGGAAATGGTCAGCGCTGTGATGCAAGCTGCTGCCCCCGGAACTGCTGTCACAGTAATTCCTGCTTCCTGACACATTGCCACCAGCTCCTCACCAGGATCGGAGATTCCCGGTGTTCCCGCATCCGTGATCAGTGCAATATCTTCACCATTTTCCAAGTGCTCGATCAACGTATGCGCTTTTGCAATCTTGTTATATTCATGATAACTGGTCATCGGTGTGTGAATATCAAAATGATTCAAAAGCTTAATGCTATTGCGGGTATCCTCTGCTGCGATCAGATCAACTTCTTTTAAAATACGGACACAGCGAAATGTCATGTCCTCCAGGTTGCCGATCGGAGTTGCACACAGATATAATGTTCCTGACATATAATTCTCCTTTTATTTCATCCCGTACAATTTCAGTACTTCTTCCGTATACTCCCCGTCTTTCGTGTAGACTATGAGCGGCGGGTCTACGGCGAGGCGTGGTTTTCCGCCTTTGAGGCCTTCGATAAGAACCATGTTTGGCTCTTTGTCTGCATATGGGTGGACGAGACGCATGCGTTTCGGCTCGATTCCGTAATTACACATTTTTGTAAAGATTTCCGGCAGGCGGAAAGGACGGTGCACCATGTAGAAACGTCCTTTCATTTTCAGTACTTTTGCACTTTCTCGCAGAAGATCATCTAATGTGCATAACGCTTCATGTCTTGCGATATACAAAGCCTCGTTATCATTTTTCAGGCCGTGTTCTCCAATCATATACGGTGGATTGGATACAATGACTTCATACGAATCATTTCCAAATATGTGACTTGCCTTTTTGATATCACCGGTAACGATATCTATCTTGTTCTCCAGCCCGTTGTGTGCCACGCTTCTTCTTGCCATATCAGCACTTTCTTCCTGAACTTCCAGACCTGTATAATGAAGTCCCGGATTCTTTGCTTCCAGTAAAATCGGAAGAATTCCGGTTCCGGTCCCAAGATCCAGTGCTCGTTCCCCACGTTTTACTTTTGCATAGGAAGACAGAAGCACGGCGTCCATGCCAAAGCAGAACCGACCGGGCTTCTGTATAATCTCATAGCCCTTCACCTGGAGATCATCCAGGCGCTCATCGGGCTTCTTATTAGTCATCATTTAACTTGGAGGCACCATTTTTCTCCTCCAGGGCTTTTAACTGTGCAAACTCCTCTTTCGAAAGCTTTGCATCTTTTTTCTTCTTTCTTGATTTGAATCTCAGCTCACCTGCCGGATATTCACGGATTTCTTTTTCATCGTTATCCAACGTCACAATAACCTTTACGATCTGACGCAGTACGTGAACGGCCTGAACTTCACCATGAAGTCCTTCCGGCGTCGTCACATGATCTCCAACTCCCGGAAGCTGACGGTTCAGCTCTTCATAGGTCTCTTCTTCGTTAGTCAGACAGCACATCAGTCTGCCGCAGACTCCGGATATCTTTGTCGGATTCAGAGACAGGTTCTGCTCTTTCGCCATCTTGATCGATACCGGTGCGAACTCAGACAGATACGTGTGACAGCAAAGTGGTCTTCCACAGATACCAATGCCTCCACGAATCTTCGTCTCATCACGAACACCAATCTGACGAAGCTCAATACGTGTACGGAACACGCTTGCCAGATCTTTTACCAGCTCACGGAAATCAATTCTTCCATCTGCGGTAAAGTAAAATAACACTTTATTATTATCAAATGTATACTCCGCATCTATAAGCTTCATTTCCAGACCGTGTTTACGGATCTTCTCTAAGCAGATGTTAAATGCTTCTTTTTCTTTTTCTCTGTTTTTCTCTTCTTTTTTGTAATCCTCTTCGTTTGCAATTCGAATCACAGATTTTAAAGGCTGTGTGATCTTGTCGTCTTCTACTTCTTTCGGACCTGTCACAACCTTTCCGAACTCAACACCGCGAGCCGTCTCTACGATGACACGGTCTTGGGGTTTAATCTCTAATTTCCCCGGTGAGAAAAAGTAGATCTTTCCCGCCTGGCGGAATCTTACTCCGATTACTTTTGTCATAAATCTAGTTCTCCTTTATCGTCAGGAACAAAAGCTCCATGACCAGATCAAAGTTAACATTTGCTTTTAATCTGGCTTTTGCTTTGTCAAGGCTGTCCAGAATCGTCTCAATTCCTTCATAAGAACTGCGTCTTGCCTGCTCACGCATGCAGTCAATCTGATCTTTGAATACAACCTTATCTATTTCCCTTGTCGCTTTATATAACAAGACATCTCTGTACCATACCATGATCAGGTCAAGATAGTCGTTGATTTCAACTTTATAAAGAGTGCAGCGTTTCACTGCCTCCACAAGCTCACTGATATCCATCTCATTTATATGGCGCATCAGGTTCAGGACTTCGTCCTTGAGCTCATTAAAATGCTCGGAACCTGCCAGTTTGATAGCTTTTCCAAGGTTCCCCTGTGCAAATGCAGCGCAGACTTCAGCCTTGTAATCTGGTACTTCCATTCTCTCCATGAGATATTTTTTAATCAGTGCATCTTTGATGTAGCGAAGTTTTAACATGACACATCTGGAATTAATTGTCGGAAGCAATACGTCTGCATTTTCCGTCAGCAGAATAAATACTGCATACTGTGGCGGTTCTTCAATCGTCTTTAATAACGCATTCTGTGCCTGTACCGTCATAATATCAGCTTCCGGAATAATATAAACTTTATACGGGCCCTGATATGGCTTGATTGCAACTGTATTATTGATCTGTGTGCGCACATCATCGACTCCGATGGATCCCGGCTTCTCATGTGTCACCCAGATAATATCCGGATGGTTATTCGATTCTGCTTGTACACAGGAATGACATTTATTACATGGTTCCGGTCCATGTTCTTCACATAAAAGTGCCATGGCAAATAACTTTGCCAGCATCTTCTTTCCGGTTCCGCGCTCGCCATTCACAATGTACGCCTGTGATACCCGATTCTCGGCAACTGCATTCTGCAAATATTGAATTACATCTCTGTGTCCTACTACATCTTTAAAACTTCCCATATCGTATGTCCTCTATAATTTCATCTAAGCATCTTTTTTGGTCATCATTGTAATAACGCTTCTTTATTCCCGCAGCTCTCAGATGCTCCTCGGAAAAATCTTCCGTATCTGCGAGAAATCTTCTGCACATCTCCGCGTAACGTGGCACTTCCTGCTGCCGCTCTCTCGTAAGTGCACGGTTCAGCCGCTCGCCGTCCTCTACTTCGATGTACACCGGAACAAGATACGCCGCTCCGTAATATTTCTTTAACTTTCCATAGGACTCCAGCGTTCCGATCATCAGATAGTCGGATTCTGCCAGATTGACCTGTCCATCTTCTATTGTAGCATATTTCCATGCTCCGTGAACAGTATTATAAGTACGAAGTTCAACAACCTTTCCCTGTCTCTCGAAAATATGCATCTGTTCATCTGTCACAAAATGGTATTCGACGCCTTCTCTTTCACCTTCCCGCTTCGGTCTGGTCGTGTAAAGCGTCACTGTCTGAAGCATCGGCAGCTCTTGCTTGATCTTCCGGAATAATGTATCTTTTCCAGATGAACTCTTGCCCATTATATAATATATCTTACCCATGCGTCCATACCTCTATGTATCCTTCTTTTTCTACTCCCTGTATCTCATATGTTCTTTCCATATACCATTGAAAATGTTCCCGGATCTGCGCTGTGATCCGTTCCCCCGGCACCAGCATCGGGATCCCCGGTGGATAGAGATACGCGTACTCCGCGGAAATGTAGCCTTCGCTCTGTGTCAATGGCACAACCTGAAACCCATCTGCCCCTGCGTCTTTCATGCTGATGACCTGCGCCGGTGAATAGATTACTTCCGCCTGTGGCAGATATCCCGGTTCTATATCGTAATTTTTTTCTTTCTTTTGCGACTTTTTGATTTCTCCCGGCACTATGTCTGAATCTACAGTGTTATAAGCCCCCTGTAAAGGTTTATATTTCTTATCCAACTCATAAATTGCTTTTATGAGCCGTTTCATTCCTTCATCGGTATCCCCGACCGAAGTCATGGCAATCACATAAGTCCCCGCGGCCATCTCCATTTGCAGGTGGTACTGATTTAATAAATCTTCCTGCAATTGAATACCTGTTGCTTCTGCGCCATATGTATCCGCAAGTCCTTTCGTAAGTCCTGCTACTGATAATACAAGCTTTGACTTATCATAATGTTTGGTTTCTGCCAGCCGGATATGTTCACATTTTCCAAGTTCTTCTCTACATCTCTTCAAACGCTCCACATACGGGTCAAAAACTTCCTCGCAGTGATGATCCAGCATCTCCATGCACTGATCGATTCCCGCCATCAGAATATAAGACGGACTGCTACTCTGTAACATATGCAGATATCGTCTCACCTTTTCCCGGTTCACCAGATTTCCATTCATGTGGAGAAGTGCTGTCTGGGTAAATGCCGGAAGTGTCTTGTGAACACTGTGAATCACAATGTCTGCGCCTTTTTGATTTGCATTTTCCGGAAAATAGGGATGAAAACCAAAATGAGCCCCGTGTGCTTCATCCACGATCAGCGGCAGTCCTTTTTCATGTGCGGCCTTTGCTATCTCGGCCACATCCGACACAATTCCATCGTAAGTCGGAGATACAATCATGACTGCTCGGATCTGTGGATACCGATTAAGGGCCCTCCTCACATCCTCTGCGGATATCTCAATATTCAACTGTAACTCTGAATCAAACCTGGGATAGAGATACACCGGATTCAACTCATTCATGTAGATTGCATGATAGACCGATTTGTGGCAATTGCGCGCCACAAGAATCTGATCTCCTTTATTCGTCACACCCGCGATAGCACTCAGAATTCCAACTGTACTTCCATTTACCAGAAAATGTGTCTCATCTGCATGATAGATTCTGGCTGCCCGTTCCTGAGCCTCTTTCAGGATTCCTTCTGCGTGATGAAGATCATCAAATCCTTCAATCTCTGTAATATCTACAGTATAAGGATCCGCATGCCAGGACATATGCATCTTACGCTTATGTCCCGGCATGTGAAATCCATAATAGTCAGAATCGCTATACGCTTTTAATTTTTCGTATATCGTTGCCATTCTTATAATCTCTTAAGAAGTTCTTCTCTTTCTTTTTCGTATCCTGGTTTTCCAAGAAGTGCGAACATGTTCTTCTTGTAGCTCTCAACACCCGGCTGATTAAATGGATTTACTCCAAGAATATATCCGCTGACACCGCATGCGAACTCGTACATATAGAATAACTGTCCAAGTGACTTCTCGTCCTGCGCCGGAATTGTCACTTTCAGATTCGGAACCTGTCCGTCTGTATGTGCAAGAATCGTACCATTCATAGCACTCTTATTTACAAAATCCATTGTCTTGCCTGCAAGGTAGTTCAGTCCGTCCAGATCCACCGGCTCCTCACCGATTGTGATCTGCTCTGTCGGCTCCTCCACTTCCATAACTATCTCGAACATGATTCTGCTTCCATCCTGAATGAACTGTCCCATAGAGTGAAGATCTGTTGTAAGGTCTACAGATGCAGGGAAGATTCCTTTCTTATCCTTGCCTTCACTCTCTCCGAAGAGCTGTTTCCACCACTCAGATACATAATGCAGGCTTGGCTCATAATTTGCCATGATCTCAACCGCTTTTCCCTTACGGAGCAGAATGTTACGTGTTGCTGCATAGAGCATTGCGTCATTTTCCTCAAATGGATTCTCAAGTGCGAATTTTCTTCCTTCTGCTGCACCTTCCATCAGCTTATCAATATCAGCTCCGCTGACTGCGATTGGAAGAAGTCCAACAGCTGTCAGTACAGAGAAACGTCCTCCAACATCATCCGGTACTACGAACTCTTCGTATCCTTCCTCATCAGCAAGTCCTTTCAGAGCTCCACGAGCTTTGTCTGTTGTTGCATAGATTCTCTTAGCAGCCTCAGCTTTGCCATACTTCTTCTCCAGCATCTCCTTGAAAATACGGAATGCAATTGCAGGCTCTGTTGTTGTTCCTGATTTGGAAATGATATTAACTGAGAAATCTCTGTCTCCAATCACTTCAATCAGGTGTTTCAGATATGTACTGCTGATGCTGTTACCGGCAAAATAAATCTCCGGAGCTTTGCGGATCTCTTTTGACACTACATTATAAAAGCTGTGTCCAAGAAATTCGATTGCTGCTCTTGCGCCAAGATAAGATCCTCCGATACCGATTACTACCAGCACCTCTGAATCTGACTGGATCTTTGCAGCGGCTTTCTTGATTCTCTCGAACTCCTCTTTATCATAATCAACCGGAAGATCGATCCAGCCAAGGAAATCATTTCCTGCTCCCTCCCTTCCCAGGAGTTCAGCTTTCGCAGCCTCGGTAATCTTCTTCATAGATTCCATCTCATGTGCGCTGATAAACGCATCTGCCTTTGAATAATCAAATGTTACTTTACTTCCCATTGGACTCGTCCTCCTTATGCTACCTGTTACGTTCTAGTTCTTGTCTCGAAGAAATCTGTATAATTTTCTTCTTATAAATGTGACAGCTCACAGACAGTCCTTGTTTCACAAAACTAACTTTGAGCCGTTATCTATATTTTAACAAATCAGTCTCTTATTATCAAGCCATAAACTCCTCCAGGATTTCTCGGATACGCTGATTTCTGTTTGCCTCGTCCTGCGCCTTTGTCTCTTCCGATTCTATTGTTTTTTCTATTTTTTCTGTTTTACCTGGTTTTTGCGATATAGCTGTCTTTTTGACCTTCCGGTCATCTTCCACCTGCAGCGGTTCTGTCTTATACATCGCCCAAAGCAGACTGTCCATAGATCCAGGAAATTCCTGCTTTGGTTCCTGCTTCTTCTGATTCACAGATTCGTCTGGCAAGTTATCCCCCTCTGCCCTTCCTGCATTTTCTGGCATTCTGGTATTCTTCACAATTCCTGTATCTTCTGGCATTCTGGTATTCTCACCCATTCTCTCTTCTTCTGGCATTCTGGTATTCTCACCCATTCTCTCTTCTTCTGGCATTCTGATATTCTTCGTCATTCCTGCATTTTCTTGTGTTCTGGCACTCTCCGCTATTCTCGCTTCTGCTGATCTTGCCTCTTCTGCCAGAACTTCTTTCTTGTATGTTTTTTCATAGCGATGCTGATAAATATTTTCCAAGTAATCTACCATATAATTTCGTACTGCCTCCAGCCGGTACTCCTCATCCGTCAGCATATGTACCAAGAATACGATTAACGCCAGCGCCACGCCGGTTCCGCCAATCATAGCTGTCTGCTCTGTCGCCCCTTTAATCCGATAATTTATGATTGCACCGACTCCGCCAAGAATCAGACAAAGTCCGGCTCCCGCCATCTGTAACCGCCGCCATGCATGGAGCCTGACTCCACCGACCCGGTATTCATAGAGATACTTGTCCACAAATACGCCTACGTTTTCCACCTTTTCACTGATCATACAGGTGTGCTCGAATTTCGCCCGCACAAGCCGCATCAACGGATGATTACTCTTCCCCATACTTTCCGCTGCTGCCACCAGCTTCCTAAGTGTTCTTCCAACGACCACCTTTGACACAACTCCGGCAAATGCACTCATTCCCATCAGTACATAGATCACATGTCTGTCTAACATTAATTCTAACATGATAAAAGCCCTCCTTTTGGCACCAATTATAATGGATTTTCCAAAAGAAGGGCGAAAAACCGTTCCCCATAAAGCGACATCTGCACACCGCAGATTATGGTATTTTTTCTTATATTTTATCGAATCATTTATTCTCTGGTTTTAAATCATCGGGAGCAATTCCTTTACAAGCGCCACGCTGTGGGCAATTGCCTGTTTTTCAAACTCTGGATAATCCATCGTTGCACTGTTGTCAGCTTTATCAGAAATTGCTCGAATGATGACATACGAAACTTTGTTAAGGTAAGCCGCGTGCGCGATTCCCGCGCCCTCCATCTCTGTACAGAGAGCCTGAAAATTCTCCACGATACGTGCTTTCACTTCTCCGGAAGAAATGAACTGATCTCCACTTGCGACCCTTCCTGTAAATGTATGGATCTGCGGATTTGCTTTTTCATTTGCCTTCACTGCAAGCTCTACCAGATGCGGATCTGCCGGGAATGTGCGTGTATCCATTCTTGGCACCTGCCCGATTGCATCTCCAAATATGGTTGCGTCCATATCATGATGCACCGCATCTGTAGAAATCACCATATCACCAATGTCAATTCTTGCATCCAGGGATCCTGCAATACCTGTATTGATCAGCGTATCTACGCCAAATTTATCCACCAGAATCTGCGCACAGATTGCCGCATTAACTTTACCGATTCCACTTCTTACGACAACCGCGTCCTTCCCACAAAGAGTTCCTTTATAAAATGTCATGGAAGCAAACTCTGTCACTTTAGCATCTGCCATCTCACTTTTCAGAGCTGCAACTTCCTCTTCCATTGCTCCAATAATACCTATCATCCGATTTTCCTCCTGCTATGCATTTTTACTGTGCGATTCCCGCACATTTCCTTTATCCGACTGCCTTTTTCTCTATCATTACAAACATTTCCTGTTATCCTGTACATTATCCCCTACCCCATGCACAAATGTCAAGCATTGATACTCTTTACTGTACCTGTGTATTCCTCTATGTACTCTTTTTCATACATATGATGTAACCGGATTGCTCCATTGCTATGCAGTTCCCGCAATCCTCGAACACCTCAAGCTTCCATCATATTATTGGAAATCTTAATTTTTCTTTACAAGTAGATTCTTCTCTGTTAGAATGGCTTCTGATATTCATATATCTGGTATAACACATAGGAGGGTATTTAACATGGATTATAAAACACATGGTGTCTGTTCCAGCATGATTCACGTAGAGCTGGACGGCGATAAAATTAAAGATGTAGATTTTGTAGGTGGATGCAACGGTAATCTTCAGGGAATCTCAAGCCTTGTAAAAGGAATGAAAGTGGAAGATGCCATCGAAAGACTTTCCGGAATCAAATGCGGTTCCAAAGCAACTTCCTGCCCGGATCAGCTTGCCAAAGCACTCCGCGAAGCAATCGCTCAGTAAATTGATTCAATTGCAAAGTAAGTCACATGGAAAAGGACACGCAGCTTTTAATAGCTTGCGTGTCCTAAAACTAAACTTACCTAAACTTACTTCTCTTGATTGTTATAATATTTTTTCTTTTAAATTTTCTTTGAACTGTCTCCAGTTCCTTCGCCCTTCCAAAGCCCTGCGAACCAACGTAAGGGCCATGAAATATGTAGATTGCTGTGGAAGAGCGTCTAATTGTTTCAATATTCAGTTGTTATAAAATTTCTAAAGTATTATAATCCAACCTACTAACTTTACCCGAAATTTGTTTTTCCCATCATTATAATGGTCTTGCCCACTAATCTGATTGTAATTATAAATTTGTTAACTTCTTTTCTCTTTTCTACAAAATCATACTTAAGGTTCCTCAATGTAAACTCCATTTGTGAAACTGCTGCTCATATCTTCACCAGCGGAATGTGTAGTTCTTACTCGGTAATAATAGTCTCCTTCTACATCCAGATACTTCTTAGCTGAAACACGGTCTGTATTTTCAAGAAACTTATTCCAAGAATCATAAAACGTCCACTCGGTATCTTCTTCCTTTGCACGTTCAATAATTACGCCTACGCCTACTTCTGGAACTACATGTGAAGCAATTGTTGTTCCTCCGGCATAGATTTGTCCCGGGCCCATTCGAACGATTTTGGAATATCCGGTCAGAAGATCCTCGCCTCTGGCAACTTTCTGGTTATAGCCGATGGATTCTGCATCTGTTGTAAGTTGTGATCCGTCGATCACCTTTACGCTAGATGCCGCCTGTGTATCCGTCGATACACCAAAGCTTAATCCTAAAGCCATAGCAAATACGCAGCATATGGATCTACATCGTTTCATTTATCTACCTCCCATCTTTGTCTATTTAGGGTTCCCTATATAATAGACACATGAGTAGCAAAAAACTGACGCATTTTATTTCATAAAATACAAATTTTTTAAAATATTTTCCATTTCTTCCTTTGTCATCGTTCCTGTTAAGCAATAATACAAATTTTTATATTTAAATTCTGCTTTATATCTATTGGTTCCTGTCTCTGGCGTTTTATATTCTGTAACCTCAATTTGAATCTTTTTTTCTTGTTTATAAAAATGATCAGTAATCTCATCCTCATTATCTGCACCTAATGATGCTTCTCCATAAGAGGCACTAACCACAAATTCTGTATTTTCATTATTGTATAGGTAATCAAGTTCAGCCAATTGGATGTCTGTATCCAATGACATTTTTTTAAATTTCATCCCTTCTGGACGCCATATTATCTTCACCGGTCCCAAACCAAATTCTTCCCCTATCTTCTCATAGGCCTTCTCTTCGTCTTCTTCCTCGATAACTTTGTTCTTATCACTGGAATCAACTTGAGAAACTTTTCTTCCACCTACAGAACTCTTCATAAACTGCAGCATTCTCTCTGGTCCGCCAAAGCTTGTCATTCCAACTGCCATTACAAGGATCAGCACTGCTGCCAGTGCTACAATTCTACGGATATTGCGTTTTTTCTGGCGTATTGTATAGATTTTCTTCTCCTCGCTCTGATTCTTCAACATCTCCCGTCCAAGGCGAAGTGCTTCCTGGTCTTCTTCTGAGAGTTTCGCATACGCATCTGTTCGCTTCATATCTTCAGAACGCATTTCACGCTCACGGATTTTTTGATCCAGTGCATTTTTCATGCGGATCTTCAGTTCATTTGGAATCTCTTCATTATCGTTAAGTCCGACTTCTTCTTCAATCTGTTTCGCTTCTTTATTCAATTGATCTTTTAGGATTTCTTTCAACTGATCTTTTTTTTCACTCATAATCTACCTCTTAACGAAATCTATCCTCTCTTTCTCTTGACCAAATCTCCCGGGAACGTATAATATAATTATATGCCAAAGTTGAAAATCTTTCCCTGTTTCGTACAGTATATACGAAGCAGAATAATCCGTACGGCATTCTTATTGTAACATATATTATCGAAAGGAGCTTTTTATGAAACGTATTATCTTAACCGGCGGCGGTACTGCCGGTCATGTTACACCTAACATTGCCCTGTTACCACGTCTTAAAGAATTACAATACGACATCCACTATATCGGCTCATATAACGGAATTGAGAAGGAACTTATCTCTCAATTCGGTATACCATATCATGGCATCTCAACCGGTAAACTTAGACGTTATTTCAGCGTCCAGAACTTCACAGATCCATTCCGTGTTATCAAGGGAATGGGTGAAGCACGTAAACTGATTAAGATTCTGGAGCCTGATGTTATATTTTCCAAGGGAGGTTTTGTCTCTGTACCAGTAGTCCTTGCCGGTAAGGGACAACATGTACCAGTCATTATCCACGAATCTGATATGACTCCGGGTCTTGCCAACAAGATTTCCATTCCTTCTGCAACGAAGGTCTGCTGCAACTTCCCGGAGACATTATCTTCTCTCCCGGCAGGCAAGGCTGTTCTCACCGGATCTCCGATCCGTCAGGAACTTTTAAGCGGAGATAAGTACCGCGCCAGAGAATTTCTTCACTTTACTTCCGACAAACCGGTCATTCTGGTTGTCGGCGGAAGCCTCGGTGCCGTTGCCGTGAACAATGCCATCCGTGCGATTCTCCCGGAACTTCTGAAAAACTTCCAGGTCATTCACTTATGTGGCCGTGGCAAGCTCGATCCTTCTTTGAACGGAACGGAAGGCTACGCACAGTTCGAATATATCAAAGAAGAATTACGTGACCTCTTCGCACTGACCGACATTGTAATCTCCAGAGCCGGAGCCAATGCTATCTGCGAGCTTCTTGCCCTGCACAAACCAAATCTTCTGATTCCGCTGTCTGCCAATGCAAGCCGTGGTGATCAGATTCTCAACGCCCGTTCTTTCGAGCGTCAGGGATTCAGTATGGTGCTCGAGGAAGAGGAACTTACGAACGAAACACTTCTCAGTGCAGTTCATGATCTCTATCATAACCGCGAGAAATACATCGATGCAATGAAGCATTCTTCCCAGCAGGATTCTATTGATACCATCATTGATCTGATCGAATCTGTAACTGCTTAGATACTTACAAAACTATCTGATTCTGACGCAGATGTCTGATAGAAGAAAACAGGTGTCATATCCGGCACCTGTTTTTTATTTGCCATCCAGTTGGTGAAACTGTTCTTCGTAGTACTTCTTAATCCATTGCTTTGCCCTGTATAATGTACTATACAGCGTATCCACAGATATCCCCATTTTCTCTGCAACTTCTTTTTGTGGTTTATCCAAAGTATATGAAACGGTAACTGCCTCATACCATCTTGAATTTTTCTCATATAGATCTGCAAAGATCGTATCGTGTAGCTCGCGGCATTCTTTCTGGCGAAATACTTCTATGAGTTGAGCATCCAGTCCTTCTGACGAATATGGCACCTCCTGCTCCGGAACCTCTTCCATCGGTGTCTCCCATTTACTGTCTCTTAGATAGTTCTTTGCCATATTCTTTGCGGTAGTGATCAGCCATGCAGGCACGGACTCCATACATATATCTCCCAGGTTGTCGTATAATTTCAGGAAAACTTCCTGCACAATCTCTTCTGCCACATAGTGATCTTCGACGTAGTACAATGCCGTTCGGTACACTTTACTTACATTTTCTTTGTAAAGCCTGTCGATTTCAGCTTTCTTTACATCTTCAGATTCCACCATTTAATTTCCATCACTTTCAAGTTTATAATTTAGACAGAATATCCTGCTTATCCTCTTCGGTAAGCTCACCCATCTTCCAGCCAAGTCCAACTTCGTCACCTTTATAACGCGGAATCATATGTAAATGGAAATGGAATACAGTCTGTCCTGCTGCCTCGTTATTATTCTGCACGATATTGTACCCGTCACAGTGTAAGATGCCTGTAAGCTTTGTGATCATTTTCTTAGCCAGCACCATAACTTTTGCAGCCTTATCATCGTCCAACTCATACAAATTGGCATAGTGTTCTTTTGGAATAATCAGTGCATGTCCTTTCGAAGCCGGGCTGGCATCCAGAATCACGCGGAAATCTTCATCTTCATACAATGTTGCTGTAGGAATTTCTCCATTTGCCAGTTTACAAAAAATGCAGTTATCATCTTTCATTTTCATGTCCTTCTTTCCTTTAAAAAGTCATTTTTAAAATTGTTGATTATTTTATCCGCCAATGCTACACTATGAAAAAATAAATTCATAAAGGGCGGTAATCATTATGTTCACAGAATCTGATTATGAAAAATTACACCAGATCATGGCAGAAAGTCCTGAGAAAGAAGAGCTTCTCACCAGACTTCTTCACTCCCACCGTATGGATATCAGTACCATCAGCCATGAAATTCGCAACCCGCTGACTCTTATATACAGTACCTTACAGATGATCGAAGCATCCAATCCGGAAGTTCTGAATATCCGGCACTGGTCAGACTTACATAGCGACATCGAATATATGAAACAACTACTGGAAGAACTATCAGCATACAACAACGGTCAACGTCTGTCACCTTCTTCGACAGATTTCGACATCTTCCTCAAGAAAATTTCCTTATCCTTTGCTTCCTCCATCATTGAAACCGATATTGAATTTATCTCCCGGATAGAGCCGGGACTCCCTGTTATGCCTGCAGATTCCATCAAACTTCGGGAAGTTCTTCTGAATCTTCTTGGAAATGCGCGCGATGCAGTACTGATTCAACAATCTACATGCTCTAATCATCTTGATTCTGCCTGTAATTGTGAAAGTAACAGATCTTTGGATACCAGCAAAGCACTTACTTATTCTCCGCAAATTCACTTTCACGCATGGAAAGAGCATTCAAATCTGATTATCTCCGTCTCCGATAACGGCTGTGGTATTGCACCAGAACATCTATCTTCAATCTTCGAACCATTTGTCACGTACAAATCGTCCGGAACTGGCTTAGGCCTGCCACTTTCCCGCCGAATTATCGAAGCACATGGCGGAACACTGACTTTCCACTCAGAACCAGATTTGCCGGACTGCCAGCTAAAAACTACATTCACCCTTACAATTCCAATCCCTTAAAACATTTTTAATAATGTTTCGGCTTATGTTTCCAATATGTGAGTACTGCCAGTAAAAATCCGGATACCAGCCCGCCAATGTGGGCTGCGTTATCCACCCCTTGTGCGGTGAATCCATAATAGAGACTTAAGCCTGCCATCAGAACAAGTCCTCTTGTTGAAATCTCTCCGACTCGTCCATGATTACGGATTGCAACATAAAGAAGTGCTCCCACAATCCCAAAGATCGCTCCGGAAGCACCCGCTGATACCGCATAGCTTCCCTGACTCACATCAAACCATGCCGATACGAGATTTCCCATCAGTCCGCTTCCAAGATAAATGAGCAGAAAACGGATTTTTCCAATCTCTGGTTCCAGGCTGTAACCGATGACTAGCAGCATCACCATATTGTTCATCAGATGACTGAATCCAAAATGCAAAAACATACTGGTGATCAGTGTATAATATCGTTCTCCGTTCATGAGATATGGAACATACATTGCTCCGTGTTCCATCATAAATGCGGAATCCTCAGTCATACCCATGAAAGACAGTCCGAGGAAGATCAGAACATTCGCTGCTGCGATTGCAATTGTACAAATTGGTAATTTCTTGTAATTTCTCATAGGAAAATTCTCTCATTAATTTTCTGTAATGTCAACGTTATTCTGCAAGATTTTACTCATCAAACTCTACGATCAGATAGTACCCTCTGTCCGTATGTTGTATTTCTTTGATTACGCCCTGTCTTGCATGAATACGCTCAGATGTCTTGTAAATTCCGGACATTGCAACTGCCGGTTCCACTACATAAGTAAACAGGTTCGTATTCGGACTTCTCTCTGTTACTTCCACTTGCTGGCCTTCTTCCACCAGCCCTTGTCTTTCCATTTTAAACCGTTCCTGTCTCACGACAAACCGCCTCCTGTCTCTGATATTCCAGCCGGGATTTTTTCCGGCATCATTCCTGTCAGTACAGTATAACACTAGAGATCTTCTTCTTCAATATACAGCCCGTCCCAGTCTCCCCACTTTGGTTTTCTGCGTCTGTGAAGAAAACGTTTCATCGGTGTCCACAGGTTTTCTGTCTCACGAAGTATCGTACTTCCCATTTCCTGGCTTGCGATCCAGTCATGTTCTGTCCGGTCAAAATATGTGTTTCCTTCCTTTTCTTCCTCTGTTCCCAAATCTGTATTTTTATCCTCTGCCAAAACATTTTCTTCCTCTTCTTTTACACACTCCTTTATAATCTGTTCCAGACTGTAATTTTCTTTCATAGTCTCTTTATGCAAAAGGAACACGATCTGGACACATTCTTTATCCTGATAATCTGCACATTTCACCAGATATTCACTCAGATGGTGAAATCCTTCCCACAGACTTTTTTCTTTCGGTGGATAATAACAAAAATAATACTTTTCTTCTGTGTAAAAAATATACTCCGGATCCATCAGAATACAATTCACATTGAGAAGATACCTTTCTACTTCTTTCACGACACGCAAAATAGATTTTAGCAATATTTTTATTTCTTCTCCACTCATCGTATGCTTTTCATAGAGCGCTTTCATGGACACTTTTCCACTCACATCATAATCATAACAGCTTTTGTCATCCATTCCCCGTCCATGCATTTCCAGCAGTCCTTCCACCTGATTTTCTTCCAGCATTTTATTTTGATAGTCCTCTGTATAAGGGACTGACTCTTCTATCGTAATCTTACGTTCCATTGACGAACTCCTTTATTTTCTTAATATCCCGAAGCTTTTTCTCCGGTTCTGTAATTGCCGCACGTTTTTCCACACTGACTTTCATCTTCCTCCATGTTCCCTGTGCCCGGACACAGACTTCATCTCCTTCCACCGTAACCTGTCCCTGGATTGTAGATAATAAGATACACTTTCCATTCACACGACTTTGAAAAAGTGTTTCCAGTTCCGCCACATCTGTCCCACTTCTATCTCCAGATCCAGTCTGTGAATCCGGTTTTTCTCTCGCCTTATTACTGCCGACTACCGCTGTCTCATAAGCTGCTCCCGCAATTATATTCTTGTCATGGTAATAAAAAAATGCATAGATACTGCTCATGACCAGCAACATAATGATTGGCATTAAGAATGACATCTCTACTGTATAACCTCTCACGCTGCACCTCCCTGCTCTGCCAGCATCAGAATATATCCAAGAGTCAAAAAAGGAAAAAATGGCATCGTCTTCACCCGTCCGCGAAACGCCAATATCACCGAACAGACTCCACTTGTAAAAAATGCTGCTGCCAGCACTCCCACAACTTTCCAAAACCCCAGATATCCTCCAAGAATCATAATTGCCACGCTGTCCCCATAACCGATTGCTTCTTCTGTCACTTTACTGACAAGAAGGAACAGCACTCCCACTCCGATTCCTGCACAGATTCCAGCAAGATTACCTACATTCGTCTGTTCCATCTTTTCCAGGAACACTCTGATCTGATAAAAATCCACTATTTTCCAGAAGACTGTCAATATTCCCCACAACGTCAGAACTTTTCTGGAAACTTTTTTATTTCTAATATCTGACACAGACAGCCCGGTTAGAATTAACAGCACAACTATATCTACCATTCTATTTATATTTCCCACATCTTGTACCTCTTCTCATTCTACTTGTCATTCCCGGCATTCTACTTTCCACCACATTTTGAGCATGCGCGCTTTCCCGGTACTTCAGAAATTCTCGCTGTATATACGGTACGCTTTAATCCGCTGCATGTCAGTGAATTATGATACCGGTCACCCTGATCAGTAATATACACACTTCCACCCATACTGCTGCCATGAACACATTTCTCACAGGCATGATACTTTCCGCCACTTTCATTGCGAAGGCTATTAAGTTCCGATGACGTCGCCGCATGGATCGACAGGTCCAGATGCGTACAATGTGGATTTTTGTGATAGACAACTCCTGTATCCGTTACATATACAATCTGATCATCTTCTTCACCAAACCCTCCTGCCTCATAGCCGGTCCATGCCTTGATCCTCATAGTTTCCTTATAAGAAATCGGCGCTATAGAAAAGCCCGGAACCGGAATCCGCACCTGATAAGATGCCTGAATTTCTCCAATTCCCGTAAACGGCGACAAATAAGATTGATTGCAATTGATTCCTGAGCTGCCACCTTCTACAATGCTTCTCTCTAACCGTTCTGCTCCAATAGAATTTACAACATCACGTTCCAGATTTGACGGAATCACTGCCGGGACTTCTACTGCCTGCACTGCAAGCTTCTTTCCCGCTTCCTGAAGTCCGCTTCGCACAGCCGTCTGCACGGATAACAGCTCCAGCAGTAATACCAATGCCAGCGTCGCAAAAAAGAAGATTGGTACTGCCATGGCAGCCTCCACGGTAATGCTTCCTTTTTTTCGGGTGGATGCAGATGCCCTTCCTGTATGCTTGGATTTGTATATGCTGGATAATAAAGGGATATCTTTATCTGAGTTCATCGAATCTTTCTCCTTTCATTTTTTATGTTTTCAGTTAGCAGAAATTTTATAACTCCCGGTAGGGGGAGCGGAAGGACATCTGCACCCACCCGTCATTGATTCATTTCGTTATCGATTCATTTCGTTATTGATTCATTTCGTTTTTAATTGTATCCAAAATATGTCGGAAAATCGTACATGATTCCACGACGCAGATTACATGTGCTGTGAAATTCTACTCTGCTGATGCAGGCATCTGCCCGAAAAAATGTCTGTCCATATCGTATCTTTAAATTTTGTTCCACCATATCTAATGTACGCATCCCAACTTCATCCTGGGATTTCAGGAACAACAGCATGCGAAGGTATTCCCGATAAGCAAGTCCGCTTTCCATATCTTTACCACTATCTGCTGCCACATTTTCTCCTGCACTGCCAAGCTGCATCAGTCCGGAAAGGCTTAGCTTCCAATCCTCTGCGTTCTTTACAAGTGGTACTTTTCCTCCACTTATCAGCGTTCTAATATCCATGATTGCTTCACCATAAGCCCATGCAAGTAAAATTCCCTGCGCGGCACCCTCTGCCAGTTCCGGAAGTCCGATCACCGTACATAATGTAAGCGCTGCCGCCTCGGCTTCTGCTTTCTTTTCCGGATCCGTCTGGATATATGCATAATCCGGCACAAATCGGACCATAAGAAGCTTACTGGCAACCGTCTCCAAATTTTCTCTGTCGCTGGCATGGCCTTCCAGAATATATTCCAGTTCATAGTCCAGACTCCCCGCACCTGCCATGTCACCAAGATTCCCGTTGCTGAAGTCTTCATTAGCAGAATCTCCTCTGACAAAATCTCCACCGACAGAATCTCCACTATTATAATTTCCATTGCCAGATTGCAGGCTATCTGAAGCCATCTTGAAATGTTCCAGCACGTACTCTCCAAACAGTAATTTACTGATTGTACTTCCCGATCCTGCTACATCTGAGAAATCTCCATATCCCTGATTTCGTTTTCTATGAGATACCATTTCCGATAACGTAATACTTTTTTTTGACATTACACGTCCCTTTGGCATAATCAGATCTACAAGAGGCATGCTTTTTAATTTCGCCACATGCGATAAGGGATTCTCTTCCTCTGGAAATTCCTCCTTCTGCGACAACAGCTCCTGTAATTCCTGTTCCGTTTTTGCCCCGTCCCTTTCATAATTTTGTAAAGCCTCCTCTCCTGCTTTCCATGTATCTGTCTGTCCAACCAGTTTCTTCACCTTATCCAGTCCGTATTTATTTTCCATATATGCCGTCACCTGCTCGTAAAATGCACTGGCACCTTGGTCCGTCAATAGCTGAATTCTTGTAATTTCCTGATCCATCCCGCTTGCTCCGTAATAGGCCAGCCGTTCCTTTAACAATTCTTCACTGTAACTGCCCGTCTCATAACTTCCTTCCAGCGCAAAAATTCCGTAGACTTCCCAGAGTTCCTTCTGATACTCTGCAAATATACTTTCCACCGCCCGTGTCATATCTGCTCTTCTGTAATTTTTTACATTCTGTAAAGAGGCACTTTCCAGCATTGCTCCGGCAAATGAAATAAGTAAAATAAATACCAGACTTAAATACACTGTGACTTCCCCCTTTAAATACCGCTGCTCTCGCTTGTAATCTTCTCGAAAATCGTCTCGACCAGACTTGTGAGCTGAGATTTGAATATAACGACAAGTGAAATCAGTACAACCAAAATTAAGATAATTTCCACAACTCCGACTCCGTCTTTGTTTTCCAATATTTCTCTCACTCTGTGTTTTAAATACCAAACTCTCCACATAATTAATCCTCCCGCTTTCTCTATTCTTGCTTCTCTACACCCGCTTTTCTATTCCGTCATATCTTCTGTGGCATATTTTTATATTTTTACAATGCCTACATTTGTACGGTAAAAAATGCCGGGACTACAACAATCACAAGCACCTCTGCCAGCATCAGAAACATCGGAAGTAATAGCTTTGTTCCTGCTTCTTCCCCGAGCCGTCTTGCTCTTGCTTTTCGCTCTTCAAAAGACTGGATTGCTTCCAGCCGAAGCAGGTCATTTAGACCTTTTGTACCTTTTCTCAGGTTTTGTGACAGCAATGCACCAAATCTCATATATTCCTGTGTCCCGCATCTTCTTCCGAATTTCTCATAACATTCTGCTTCCGGAACACCGCCATCCATCTGTCGGCATGTATACTTCATTTCTTCATAAACTGCACGCTTCCCTTGCTGCTTTATCCGCGAATCGTAATCATTTACAATTTTTCTCCATGCTTTGCGGACCGTCATTCCTGCGCCTAAAAGTAATGTCAGCTTACTGATGACTTCCGGATAATCCAAACACATCTGTTTTTGTCTTGCCTGTTTTTCTTTTATCTCGTTCTGCTTGTCCAGCGCAAAAAACAGCACGGAAATCACAACTGCAGCCGCCATAATTACTGCACCTCTCCAGTTCATTACCGTATAAAAATGTATTTCCTGTCCGTCCACCTGTTTTGGCAATGTTAACGTCCCGGATTCTCTGGTATCCTGATCTTTTTCTGCCACTGTCCGGCGCACCTTTTCTAATAACGCTCCATCACTTCCGGTCATTCGTGGATAGACCATTGCCATACATTCATACAGCACCTGTTTTTCTACATCTTCCCGATACGTCAATATGGCTGTCAGCTTCACCGGTGTCCCTTCACTTACAAGCTTATCTTCCTTTAATTTTCCGTAAATACTGATCACATCATAGCGGTCAAGCTTCCATGTAACATCGATTGGCTTTCCTGGAATCTCGGTCAGAAGATTCAAATCCCGGTCCACATGATCCAGACTTACATTCTCCCCCAGAATCAACGAATCCATTTTCTTTACTGCCTGCTTTAATACCTGACTGATTTCCTGTTCTCCATAGACCTGCTCTGTTACTTCGATCGGAATTTTCCCCAATACCCGGTCTTTTCCCTCTACACGCAGTTCTTCCGTCTTCTTCCCTTTGCCATAAGTTTTTCTTGTGATCTCCTCTACATTTTTTCTGTAGGCACCATTGTAATCCCAGATAAGAGCTGCAACGCCCACCGAAAACACCACTAACATGATCCCGATGCTCAGACTTCGATCTCGATGATCTTTCGCCCAAGCCCGTATGCGCCCAAATATATGATCAGACATCCTGTCATCACTCCTCTTCCTGCTATATTTCCGTAAAGATTTCCCATAAATTCCGGAAAACTGACAGTCATATAAAGTACAATTCCAAAAGGAATGACCGACATCACCTGAAATTCATATTTTTTCGCCGCCAGCATTGTATCAATTTCCCGTTTTACATCAATTTTGTCTCCAATCTGATCCGCTGTATTGCGGATAATAGACATCAGATTTCCTCCGCTTCTCTTGGCCGTGACAAAGACTCCGGCAAAGCTTTCCACATCTGGAAGCTTTGTTCTCTCGGACAGTTCTTCTACTGCCTGTTCCACCGGTACCTGTACCCGAATCTGCCTGACCATGATTTCCAGCTCACGTAGAATTGCCGCATCATCAGAGTAAAAAACCTGCATCTCTTTCAGGCTCTCTTTCACTGCATTTTCCACAGAATATCCTGTATTCAGTAAAGAGGAAAATGTCTGTATCAGTTCTTTGAACTGTACTAGAAATTCCTGTTCTTTTCGCTTAATACATTCGTCCAGAAGCTGTATGTAATACCACACGCCTGCCGGAATCAACAATATAACTGCCACCCATGAGCGATAATATATCCATGCCGTTCCTGTCACAATAATGATGACCTTCAAAATCATTTTTACATATTCACACTTCTTTATATCCTGCTGCCAGTAACTTCTGTGTATGAACCAGGTCGTCCATTTTTCTCCAAGTTCCCTGAATTTTCCCATCCTTTTCTCCTGTCTCTTCGAATCTGTACAGTGGACTCACCAGAATCTCACCGTCCTGATAATCCAGGATTTCTGAAACCTCCAGTACTTTACGGCTTTTATCTCTGAGTCTTCCAAGATGCACAATAATGTCGATTCCTGATGCGATCTGTCTCTGAACTGCCCCCAGAGGAAGATCCATTCCCATCAGCACCATGCTCTCCAGCCTAGAAAGCATATCCTTAGGACTATTGGCATGACCGGTACTAAGACTTCCATCATGACCGGTATTAATCGCCTTTATATGGACTCCCTATGTTCCCATCATGCAGAAATACAATATCTTTACTT
>OLSG01000309.1_pt1 | contig 64728 bp, 58 predicted proteins | sample 1673041 | NCBI WGS metagenome assembly OLSG01 (sample SAMEA3136749, study PRJEB25190) | human gut metagenome | reverse complement strand
AGCTGTGTTCGCCCTTGGGCGTGGCGGTCTGCTTCATCTGTCCGCAGCGGGAGCAGAGCTCCAGCAACTTGCCATCCGTTTCGCAGGTAGCGTCGCGGATGACGATGCTCTGCCATGCGTGACCGAGTGAGTCCACATAGTCGCGCTTTTCGATTTTGCCGCACTCCATACAGAGGTAGCGGTCATAGCCGAGGCTGGTGCAGCCGGCCTTGGTGCTGTCCAGCAGAATATACTTGTGGTTTTCACCACAGCCCTTGTCGGCACAGCAATTTCCGTTGCAATGCTTGTTCTGGCAGCCGCAGTTGGGGTTAGAGCAGCCGCAGCCGCAGTTGCCGTTTTCATCCGTCGTATCATCACGGAGCCAAACATAGGCCACACCGTTTTCCGTCATATCCACACCGTCACAGGTGTAGGTGATCTCGTAGTAGACCATGTACTGACCGGCTTCGGTGTAGTTGGGAGCGGAGGTCATGGTACAGCTATCCGCACTGTTGCCGTAGCGGATAGCGGTGCGGACACCGGCTTCGGAGAGATCACTGACCGTGATGGTGTGGGGATTGCCGTCCACCACGCCGTAATAGTCCGCAATGACCGCCTTTGCCGCCGTGTAGTCATAGCGGGTATAGTCGCACAGGCGGCACTTCTCCACGGCAGCGAAACGGCCATGAGCGGGCTGGGGCAGAGTCTCCGTTTCCATGTCATGCCGTTCCAGCACGGAGGACCGCTCATAATTCGTGCCGTAGCAGAAGCAGCAGTAGGTGCCGCCCTTGGTGACGGTGCGGTGGTACTTGCTGTCTACATATTCGTGGGTAACGGTCTCCGGCAGATCCTCAGTAAACTCCGCGGCGCAGTCATACAGCCAGTAGACGTTCTTCAGATAGCCATATTCGCTCTTACTCATATTGGTGTTGAGCGAGCCGCAGGTTTCACAAACGGCTTTCGTATAATGATACCCAGTGTAGTAGGCGTCTTTGCCGGGCGTCCCATCCAACACAGAGCCCTTGCCGACGCCATCCACCATGGTGCCATCCGAGTATTTGACATTACGGCTCATGGCAGTCTGCCCATCACGGGTATATTCAGGAACGCGGAACACCTCAAAGGATGTGGCCTTGCCGCATTCGCCGCATTTGAAGGTCTCACGTGTAACGGTGCTGTTGGCATCCAATTCGTTGGTACGGTTGTTGGCTGTGAGCCAATGCTCAGCAGGATCATGGTAGCTGTTCTGCTGGGCGGCTGATGCCGTGGGGATCATGCTGAGGCACAAAACAAAAGTAAGAAACGCTGAAATCAATCTGCGGTGTTTCATAGATAACCTCCAAAATTTTTGTTTGATGTAGAAATGTGTCTCGAATTGAGACACATTTTGAAAAGCGCCCCGCCGATGACTCACGGCGGGGCAGTTGACGGGTTCGCTGACGCCGCGTTGGATGCGCCGCGCTCCCAATATGGCAAAAGCCGCTGACAGCGGCTTTTGGGGTGTCCTCCCCTTGATTACCCAATGAGCCAGCGAACAGCCCGGTCAAGGCTCAGCCAGTGCGCGCACTGGCTGACTCCGCGCATGATTGCGCCAGCAATCGTGCGGCCTTGACAGGGATGGGCGATGGCTCATACTCCCCAAAGGGGAGACCCCCCCTGTTGTCGGGGCTTTACCGGGTGGGACGATGTACCGGGGCACGGCTGCGCTGTTTGCCCATCTCCAGATTCTTTTCGATGGAGCGCCCAAACTGCTTGCTGGTATCTTGAATGTTATCAAGGGCCTGTCGGCACTCCTGCGGTTCCCACCCCTCATAGAGGGCGGCGAGGTTCGACATATCTGGCATAGGCCGTTCAATTCCGTATCTGCGGCAGAGAATGTAGGAAATGCTCTGTGCGTCCAACTCACACTCGCTGCGGTCATAGCTGGAATTGGCACCTTTGGCATGGAAACGGCTGTGGGCCACCTCTGCGGTGATTGCCGCAAAGGCTTCGTTGTCGGGATAGTCCGGGTTGATGGCCAGTTCCAGATTGGCGGCGTCATAAAAGGCAGGGGCAGGGAGTTCCTTGTCGATGACCACTGGCACAACGGCATAGTTCAAAACGGTGGTCAGCGCCGCCTCCATTTCCTTGCTGTCATTCTGCAAGGTAATCCGGGAAATATCCCGGCCCTGTGTCTGCTTGATGTCATAGGCATCCGCCAGCGTATAGCCGCGCCCCATGGGAGAACGGGCAAAAATCTTTACTCCGTTGCTCTTTTCACTGTCCATAACGGAGCGGCTCAGCGTTTTCCAGCGGTCACGGGTTCCAAACACGGTGGCCTCCGGGTTGCCGAACATCACCAGCGCGATATTGCCGGCACTGTAAGAGGGGTTGTCCCCCTGCATCTCCAGATAGCGGGCGTATGCTTCGGGATTACTGGTGATCTCCGTAATACCGGCATCCTGCATCGCCGTAGTATTTTCCCTCTCGGCCTGCTGGGCTTCTTTCCACTTCGTATCGTTTTCGGCCTTACGGCTCACGATCTGTTCCAGATTTGCCATACTAAAAATTCCTCCTGTTATCTTGATTTCTGCTGTGTGGGCTGGGAACGCTGCTTTGCCTGACCGTCCCGCATCCCCGCAGCGGTTTTCTGCAACACGGCCAATCGGCCTTTTACCGTGGGAATATCACTGATTTTTTCAGCCGTGTCAGTAGTCCTCGTCATCTGGCTCGTCTTCGATGGTGTCGAGCCATTCCCGCGCTCTGGTGAGGAGTTCCCTTGTTGAGTGCGGGGGACGGCTTTTTTTGCCGCAGTGTCCTCCTGCGTCTGCATGGGGGCGGGATAGCCCCGGCGCTGCATGAACAGATTGACCTGCGATACAAAGTCCGTGTTGGTAACAAGCGCTACCAATCCGTCATCCTCCTTCGTGTCACGAATCGCCGCGAAGAGGATATTCGGCTTGGCATATTTGCGGAAGTCCTCTAAGTCCTCTGCCTTGATACAAAAGGTTTTCAGCTCCTTCTCATCACGGAGCAGACGCTTCATACTGGTTTTGCCGACAAGCTTCTTGTTGTCCTTCGCCAGCGCATATAAAAAGGCGGTCAGGTTCTTGCAGCCTGCCGCCAACAGCTTGATGCTTTCCTCTGTCAATTGGATGCTTTCTTTAACCATCAAATCGGCCACTTCGCCACTTGCGTCCATTTAATTACACCTCCCGGTTTTCAAATATTCGATCAGTTCCATCATGGTACATTGTGGGGCGTAACGCAGATAGCGGCTTATCATCTGCTTGATATGCCTCTCTCGCTGGGTATTGGGGAGCCGGTCAAAAAGCACTACATCTCGGACGAGTTCAGGATAGTCCATTAAAACCACACTCCCACGGCGGACATCGCCCTCCATGTACTCTGCGTGAAGCAGCAGCGTTAAAACCGGCCAGCAGGTCTGTACCTCAAACATAGAGAGAAGCCTATTGGCATCACTGCCGGCTGTATAGACCTCAGACAGCACCATCAAGCGAAAACGGTCTTTCCGGGCCAGAAAGAGATAATCGTTATGTCGGCTCTGCTCCAAAATCTCCAATTCTGCCTTTAGGCTGTCACAGTTGATGGGTTGATACGCTGCGGTCAGTTCCAACACTTTGCTCAGGTCTGCTTTTATCAGTTTTTTCATGGCGGCTCCTTTCTTCCTGTATTCTGATTTGTGCCTGCACGGCTGGAATATCGCCTTCGATGCGAGCGCATAACTTCAGCTCCCGGCGCAGTATCCGCAGCCGTGCGGTGATCGTGCCAATTTCCTCGGCGCAGGCCGCATCCTCCGGCAGCCGTCGGTGCAAACGGTAAAGATCGCCACGGCGGTCAGTCAGATTGTCCATCTCTGCTTGCAGTGCATCCATCTGCATGGACAGCTGTTCTGCGCTGTCGATGCGATTTTCCCGCAGGTAGTAGAATTGCTCCTGATAGCGTTCAAACTTGATGACCTCCGCCCGTGAGACTGGGGCCTTGTGCCGAGATGTCGGCTTTCTCAGCAGATAAAGGTATTCCAGATACAGAAGCCGGATACCCCGTGTACGGCCCGCCTTTAAGGGCAAATGGCCTTTCACACGGTATCGTCGCCCATAGGGGAAATACCGCTGCGGCAGGATGGGCGTGTGGTTGCTAATCTGCGGTGCCACGTCGGTGCGTCCGGCAATCAGCCGGGACAATATCTCCGCCTCGCTGTACCCAATTCCCAGCTTGTCCAGACGCAGAAAACGCTGGCCCCCCGGCGGCTTGACCGCCGCATGGGTCACTTGGGGATACCGCTTGACTTGATAGCCCATTTTCACCAACTCTCCCCAAAAAGAACGCATGGTGTAGGCGTTGGCGATGGCAGTGTCTATGTCCGCACGAGTCAGCCCCCGGAAATTGGGCTTCCCCGCCTTTTCTGCCTCCCACTCGGCACGGCTGACAGCTGGCTCACTGGGTTCGATGACGGACAAGCCATGCTCCAGACATATCGCATCCGATGTGCCCCGGATACCCACCCCGGAGCCGCCCAGCAAGTCCGAAATACGGTCACGGTACATGGAACCGTCCACAAAGGACACGCTGTTGAATACGATATGTGAATGTAGGTGCGCCTTGTTCAAATGCGTAGACACCACTACTTCGTATTTATCCGCCAAAAGCCGCTGTGCCAATTCGACGCCGATGGCGTGGGCCTGCTCCGGCGCGACCTCACCGGGGGCAAAGGACTGAATCACATGATAGCCCTTGCGTTTGCGGCTGGTCTTGCCCCAGCGGCGCTTGGTGTCCATCATGTCCGCATAGGCGGTTTCCCGGTCACAGTTCAGCGCAGTTTCAAAACAGTCCTGCTCGGTCTTATCCCGGTTCATGGCGTAGTCCAGCACTGTTTCCAAAGAGGTCTTTTCCTCGTCCTGCGTATAGCCCAGGCACCTGTCCAATCGGCTATGAATGACAATGATCTTCGTATACGCCATTCAAAGCCGCTCCCGCACCAATCGTGTGGCCTGCCGCACCAGCCGCAGGGCCTCCGTAATTTCATCCCCGGTGGCTGCGCCCCTTGCGTTGGCCTGATGGGCTAACTGGTTGATATTGTTGCCGATGGCGGACAGCGCTCGAAGCAGGTCGGCATAGGCGTCAGGGGGACGAGGACGGAGATTTACGCCCATAATGAGCTGCCGTACCAACGGCTACTTTTTCAGCCCGGTCACTTCTGCCTGTCGGCACAGGTGCGCGTACTCCGCGGCGTTCAGGCGAAGCGTCATGGTTTTATATGGCTTTATCGGCTTGTTCCCCCTTTCGGATAGACAGATTGTTTTTCTCTCGCACTTTGCGGGTTTGCGGAACGGTGCGGCCCGCTTCTCGCTCTGACCAATAGTCCGGGTGGTACTGCTGGATGATTCGGTTGATTCCTTCTTCAAATTTCACCGGGTCGCTGATCCGATCCGGCAGCGTCCACATCCCACGATCCAGCAGTTCACGAAGCACCACCTGTTCACAGCAATCCTCTTCAAACCAAAGGCAGCCGTTTTCACGAAAGCCGCATTTGCGTGCGGCGCCGGACAATTCAAGATAGGCGGGCCATTCCGCCATGATGCCGCCGTGGCCGGGTGTTGTGATGAGGTGGATACCGGGATACAGCGTTTCAAGAGCCTGTATTTCGCCCCATGGCGAATAGTCGGTTTGCACAGGGACATCACTCTCCTTGTAAAAAATAATGCGTCTCAAATCGAGACGCATTTCGACGGACGGCACGGGGTTTTAGGGGTACGCCCCTAACCAGCGGAATTTTGATGTCAAAATTCCATGCTGGCTGGGACAGCGACGCAGAGCGCCGCTGTCCTACCGTGTCGGGATATGTTTCCTTTTGGCTACGGATTTACTCTGCTCTTCCCGGCTTTTTTCAGGTGGCTTGGCGCATGACTCTGCCATATCTGCATCGTCCAGACAGGCCAACAGGTCATCCACTGTCTGCTTGCTTGGTTCTGATTTGTCAGGAGGGGCCAGTGTGTATCCGGGGGCCAGATGGCCGTTGATGCTGAACATCCGTCTGCACTCATTGGGGACTGGTGGGGAGATTTCTCGGAACAGGTGACAATACAGGTCAAACCGGCCTTGGATATAATGCTGTGCGGCCTCCATGCTGGGGTATTTTTTCTTATCCTGCCGCGCGACATAGATACTGTCTCCCCAATAATTCCGGTAGTTGCTGTCTGGCTGTTTAGGTGCGTTGTAGATGATTCCCCAGCTGACGAGGTAAACATCGGCGGCCTTTTCATAGGAGATTTTATATCGCATTTTATAGGTGCGGTTGCTGATCTCCCATATCCCGTTTTTGTCCTGTTTCCACTCATTGGAGGTATGCTCGACCTCTGGCGTTTGCAGATATTCCAGCGCCCGTTCCAGCAGCATCGTCTGTGCGGCCTGTTCATCCCACGCCGCCGCAAGTTTTTTTAGCTGGGCGTACAGCTCTTTTTCCAGCGTAATGCTGGCCTCCTTGCGCTGTGTGACTTCCTCTCTCGTCAGTGTGACCAGCGGGGCGATATGAGGGCCGGCCCGCCAATCGTTGAAAGAAATGTTATGCAGGATCGTCATTTTCTGGCCGGGCGTAATATCGTCCTGATATGCGTTCAAATAATAAAAGCTGTCCTCACTGTCCTTTTCAGGCATGGACTCAACACCTCCTATCTGGCCGGAGTGTCCGGTCCCTTTTTTGTTTTGGGCTGCCAGCCCTTTTGCAAGCGATGTTCCATCGAAATAACGCGGTACAATTCCGCCTCGCTTTTGGGGCAGCAGCGAAAATTCTGAATGGCTCCATACTCAAAGAAAATTTCTTCCCGCTGCTTTCTGTACTGCTCCATCGGCATACGAAACTTCTCCCCGGAGTAAAAAGTAAGCTCCACATCATCAAAGGGGATAGCTACTTTTATGACCCGCTGTACCTGTTCCCGGTAATTCAGCTTCACAACATGACCCATAGGGGCTGTGCCGCGCCGCCCAGTGATGGTGACGCGATAGGCTTCGATGCCATCGGGCATATCCGCATAGTGTGTCCAAATCTTATACCCGTCGCTGTCTCGGAGAAAGACATCCCGTTCCAGCACACACCATGTCCCGTTAGGGCGAGACATGAAGTAGAATATCCGTTCATCCATATAGGGGCTGTTCAGTGCGTCACGCAGTTTCTGAGCATCCAGTTCAAAATCTTTTCTGTAATGCTGCGTATTCCGGGACACCACTTCGTCCAGAAACGCGATCAAACTGATTTCTTTTCCCATAACGCACCTCATCGAATCGGTGCAGGACGGCGGGGTGCGGCTTTATGGAGCACCTTTTTCTTGGGCGGTCGTTTGACTGGGGATAGCCATTTGGCTTCAAAATCAGCCAGCGTCATACGCTCGCCGCAGAACTGGCCTTCAAAATCACCGGGGGACAAATCGAGATACCCATTGGGCGGAATGGGAACAGGGCTTGCGGTCAGGACGGTGCCGAAATGCTCCACCGTGATATGCCGGGCAAGCAGGCAAGGTTGGCTCCAATCCTGTTCACTGGTTTGCATATCATAGGCATACACGCCTTTTGGGATAGTGGCACGGTCTACTCGAAGGGTAGTGAAAAGGCCGGGGATACCTAAAATCTCCACGGCCTCATAGTGTTCTTTCCGGGCGTCAACTGCGCTCATAGGCATTTCTCCTTTTTGTTCGCTGTTTTTTCTGTGTAGGCGGCGGCAGTTCTTTCGGTGGGTCGATACCGTCAATCAGTTCTGCGGCGGTATTGCGGATCAGTTCTAATGATGCTTTCAGCTGCGATAGATCCTTTCCGTGGCTCCATCCGGCCACATAGCCGAAAGAGTAATCAGCGGTATCAATCCCGAAGTGCTGGCAGACTACATAGGCCACGCTTTCAGCCTCCATTTCCCGGACAAAGCGCCGCTTGCGCTGTGGTGGTGTTTCACCGTCACCGTCCTCTATTGGTGCATGGAGTTTAGCGTGACTGACCTCATGGATCATGGTTTTGATGGTTTGTGCTTGGCTCATGTCGGGCTGGACAAAAATACGTTGTTCCGCAAAATTGCAGCAGCCATAAGCACCGCCCGGAAACGACTCAATGGAAATGGGGTAAGGGGAAATGCTGCGCAGAGTCGCAACCATGCTCTCATACTGTGCTACATCGCCGGTCAGCTTTTTTACAAGCTCAGGCAGCGGTTTTCCCTCCGTCTGGCTCACATCGAATACCGTAACGGTGCGGAAACCCATGCGCTGCACCCATTGAACAGAGGTGGCGGGTGAACCATCCGAAGCAGCTTCCTCCACTTCTTCCTTCCTGCGGTATGGGCAAGGGGCGAGTATGGTGATACCACGCTCGCCTCGCTTGACCTGTCGGCCAAAATTCCTTCTCCAATCGTGATAACCTGCAACATTGGTGGCATTTGGGCATTGCATGAAAATCAGCATGGTATTGCCAAAGCTATAATGGTGGAATTTCGACATGGCAGTAAGATAAGCTGCGTATTGACCGCTTTGAAAAATATCTGACACGCCCTGCTCCAATTGATCTGTCAGTGCCTTCAGCCGTTCGCTTGGGGAAGTATATTCCTGCATGACAGCTCACTCCCGCCCCGGAGGGTCATTCCGGCTTTTTTCTTGGCCGGGGCTGCCTACCGCTTTGGGCTGCACCTTCATCGTGATGGGAGTATTGCCTGTTGCTCCAATCAGGATTTCAGCACAGTGAAATTCCTTCTTGTAGGATTTGACCTGCTCCGGGGTCAAAGAGCAAAAGTCCTCTTCGCCCAAGCCGCACACAAAAAAAGGGCCAAATACGCCGCCATATCCGCCGGGAACGCTTCGGTTGTACGGCATCCCCAAAAGAATACCCTCATCATTGCAGACAACTGCGGCCCTATCCTCAAAGGGGTAGATGGCCTGGATCATTCCGCCTACGACCCCCTGCATTTCATCTAAGCCGTTAATCTCCGCCTCATACGGAGCATACCCCGGTTTAACAATTACAACCGTCATGCTCCATCACCTCTCCGGTTCAGATTTCTTCTTAGGTTCCTTCTCGGTCTGCATCTTCATTTTCTGGCGTTCCAGCGCCTTTTTGCGAAGATCCATCGCCTCGAACATCGTGCGCTTGACCGTAGCAACGGTGGTTCCCTTGTCAGGGAAATAGGGGCGCAACTCGTCATCTTGGAAAGTGACCTTCAACGGCGGGTCGATCTCACGCTTGGTAGGCGCAACAGATTTCTCAATCTTCTGCGTAGTGAGCGTACCGGCACGGCTTTCCTCCTTGAGCTTGACCGCTTCCGTCTTAGAGGGGACTTTTCCGCCCTCTTTTTCGATGGCATCCGCAAGCGTTTTCTGCTCGGTGGGCTTCATGTGGGAAATCTGCTCGGCGGTATCCAGCGGCAGTTCCTTCTTGTCCACCATCTTTTTCAACGGTTCCTCCAGCTGATTGACGCGCATCAAACGCTGCACGCTGGCACGGCTCATACCCAAATCCTCGCCGACCTGTTCATCGCTTCGCTTCATCGGCTCTTTGCCCGCCAGAATATCCGCCTTGGAGCGGCGTCCGGCCTTGCGCTTCAAAGCGTCCATTTTCATCTGCGCGGCGCGGGCTAATTCAGAGATGGGAATGTCCTTGCGGTGGAGGTTGCCATCTACGCACTGAATTTGTGCGTCATCCTCATCCACACGCTCGATCAAAACAGGAATAGGGTAATTCAGCTGTGCGCCGATGTCATGGCGGCGATGGCCGGAAATAATTTCAAGTCCGCCGTTGCGGCCGGGGCGGCACAGGACGGGTTCACGGATACCGTAGTTCTTAATGGACTCAAACAGGTCTTTATAGTCCTGCGTCTCACGGTTCACCGTAAAGGGGTGATCCAGAAAGTCCTTCAGATATGCCGGATGAACGGCCATACTGTAAATTTCTCCCTCATTGGGGATGGGCAGCTTGAAAAAATCAGCTTCGGCAGGGGCATCCAGCCGATCCTCAAACACCTTGGTCACGGCAGAGCCTTTCGGCCCATCTGCGGTACGGGTAGCCGTAGCAGCATCCTTCGGCTGTTCCGGCGATTTCTGCGTCACCGCCGCCTTGGCCGGTTCATCGGGCTTTTTAACCTCGTCAGGCTTGGTGGAAGCGGCGGGAACATCAGCGGGCTTATCAGCCTTGACCGCCTTATCGTCCTTGGCGGGTTCGGCGGGCTTCTTCACCTCGTCGGGTTTAGCGGGAGTAAGCGGAGCCGCAGCGGGCTTGCCATCCTTGGCTGCCTTATCGTCCTTGGCAGGTTCGGCGGGTTTCTTCCCCTCGTCAGCTTTGGCGGGAGCGACCGGAGCCGCAGCGGGCTTGCCATCCTTGACCGCCTTATCGTCCTTGGCAGGTTCGGTGGGCTTCTTCACCTCGTCAGGCTTGGGGGGAGTAATCGGAGCTGCAGCGGGCTTGCCATCCTTAGCCGCCTTATCGTCCTTAGCGGGTTCGGTGGGCTTCTTGCTCTCGTCAGGCTTAACGGAAGCTGACGGTGCAGCGGCAGGCTTGCCATCCTTGGCCGCTTTGTCATCCTTGGCCAGTTCAGCAGGCTTCTTCCCCTCGTCAGGTTTGGCGGGAGTGACCGGAGCCGCAACGGGCCTACCATCCTTAGCCACTTTATCATCCTTGGCGGGTTCGGCAGGCTTCTTCACTTCACCGGGCTTGACAGCGGCGGGCGATAGAATGGGCGGTTTTGTTCCTTTGGCAGGAATAGGCGGTGCGGGAGTGGGCGGCGCTCCGGCAACAGGTGTCCGAAACGCACCAATCAGCGGGTTTTTCTTTTCGTTGGACATTGATTTACCTCCATATTCAAGTTTTATGTCGAAAAATGTGTCTCAATTTGAGCCACATTTTCAACCAAAATTAAGGGCCGAAGTCATGTTGGACTTCGGCCTGATAGTGGTTATTCATGGTCAGCGGGGCGTTGAACAGCGTGGTGAGCAGGTATGCGCGGATATTACGGACTTGTGTGGTATTGCGGCGCAGACACTCAAACACATAGACCATCAGCGAGTAGTCCAGTCGGTAGAAGCGGGCTTGCACCTGTGGCAGCGGGATATTCTCACCGCCGATCCGTACCGTTGACTGTGTGGAACACATCACATCCGCCATCAGCCCCACGACCTCATCTACATCATCGGCATTGAACTGTTGACAAAGAAACGGGTACTCGATATTCTCTTTGATCTCTCTCAGATACTCGCTTCTATCCATCCATCCCAGCTGCTCGGCGGAAGGCGATGGATGGATAGATTGATTTTTATAGCTAAAATCAGTTTGATTAGATTCAATATAATTACCGTCTGATTTTCCGAAGTCTGCACTTCGGAAAATCGGAAGTCTTGACTTCGGATTATCGGAACTCTTGACTTCTGATTTTCCGACTTCTTGACTTCCGATTTTCGGAAGTCTGGGAGTCTCCTGCGGCGCAGTGGTTTCAGCAGGTACTCGGCGGGTAGTGAAGCGTTTGACATAGATTTTTGTTGGTCTGCCTTGCCCTTGCTTTACTCGCTCGATCAGACCGCAACCTTTATCTGTATCCAGTTCGGACAATAATTTGACAGCCTTTTCGTGACCACAATTTAAGTCCTCTTGTATCTCATCCAATGTATAAAAGATATAGACCCTGCCAGCATCATCGTACCAACCGTTCCGCGCTGACAGGCCCATTCGGTCAAGCAGGAGGCCATACAGCAGCTTCGCGTCAGTGGATATTTTCTTGAACTGCTGCTCGGTGACAAGCTGGCGGGGGATGCGGTAAAAAGAAAATTGACTGCTTTCGTCTCCGTAGTAATAATCATATATCATACTCTCCGCCATGTCGATTTTCCTCCTTAACGCTGGAAAAAGGCATGAAAAAAGAGCCTGCTTTCATGGCAGGCTCTTATGTAAATGAGTGTTTCCAGCTGTGTATGTTGTTATTTTCTTTTGTGGCCTTTACACATCAACCTCGCTGGCGGCTTCCATCTTGAACTTGTTCATAGCGGCCTTGGCCTCGGGGATGTTGAGCTTGTTGCTGTTCTTGCTGGACATAATGATTTTCTCCTTTTCCTACAATTGTTTTTGGTTTCACCTGTTTGAAAGAGTTTTGCTGTTTGGGTATCGCAAGGGTAGTTTGACTCATAAAAAATCGGATATGCAGTTTTTCTGCTGGTAAGTTTTATCAGCGCTTCTTCGCGCACGAACGCTGATTTGACAATCGCTTTTCTTTCCTCTATAATTTATAATCAAAATTGCAACATGACGGAGGTATTTACGTTATGATCTCTTCCGATAACCGCCGCTACGCCTACGGCAAATCTCAGCTCATCGAGGTCATCTGCCAGCTGCGCTTCCCCACCATTCTCTCGATCGACACGCGCGAGCCCGCCGACTTTCAGGAGACCGTGCGCGCGGCGTTCCCGCGCTACCAGTGCCAGGTGGAAAAGCTGCCCGGCGTGAACGGCGCGCCCGCGCGGACGGTCAATAACCACACGTTCATTTCCGAAGACGGCGGCTACAAGCTGAGCCTCACGAAGGACTTTATCGCCCTTTCTACCATGCGCTACACGCACTGGGAGGACTTTGCCGCCCGTCTCGACGAGCCGCTCGGCCAGTTTATCAAGATTTACCGTCCCAACTGCTTTGACCGCGTGGGGCTTCGCTTTGTGAACGCCATTTCGCGCGAGCAGCTTGGCCTCACGGGCCGCCGCTGGAACGATCTGCTCCAGCCGCCGTACCTCGGCATTCTCGACGAGGACGGCGTGGACGAAGCGAGCGTCGCCAAGTGCTCGGTCGACGTCGAGCGCAAGCTCGATGCGCTCGCGGCGCTCAAGCTGCACGCGGGCCCCGGCTTTGTCCAGCGCAACATCCGCAGCGGCAACCAGGTCCAGCAGGTGCAGGAAAAGGAAGTGCGCTTCATCTTCGATCAGGATGTGTACTCCACCGGCAAAGTGAAGGTCGCCGCCGTGGCGGAGACGCTCAACGCCCTGCACGCGCACTCCGACAGCGTCTTTTCCGACGCGATCACCACCGTGCTCCACGACGCGATGGAGCCGGAATATCTGTAAAAGCGATGTGAAGTAAATTTTGGCAAAGAAAACACATGAACTGGCGCTGTGCGGCGTACTGTGCGCGCTCGCGGTCGCCTTCCTCTGGCTCAGCGGCGTCATCCCGCTCTCGACCTACGCCTGGCCGATCCTCGCATCGGCTACGCTTTTGCCCGCGCGCGAGGAATGCCGCAAAAGCTACGCATGGAGCTGCTTTGCCGCGGCGGCGGTCTTGGGACTTCTTCTCTGCGCGGATAAGGAAGCGGCCCTCGTTTTTTGCTTTCTCGGCTATTATCCCCTCGTGAAGCCGAATCTTGACGCGATCTCGCCCAAAGCGCTGCGGCTTCTGGCGAAGCTCGGTCTCTGCGCCGTGAGCATGGGCGTCATGTACGCGCTCATCATTTTTGTCTTCAAGCTCCCCGCCGTCGTGCAGGAGTTTTCCGAGAGCGCGACTTGGCTGCTGTGGGCGACGGCAGCGATGGGGCTTCTGCTCTTTTTTGTCTACGATCTGCTCATCGACCGGCTGGCGGTCGTCTATCGCCGCCGCCGTGGTAAAAAGGCATAAATTTCGGTTCTTTTTGTTATCTATCTTACCAAAATGCAGTATGAAAGCGCGGTTTTCCATTGTGGAAAGCCGCGCTTTGCCGTATACTGGTTTCGAGCAGTTTTGCTCACTTCCATTCCCTCCCGCCTGTGCTACTCCACCTCTACGTACCGCTCGCGGGAAATACAAAAGGAGGAACGTTTTCCGCCGAACCGGCGGTGCGGCAGTGTGGAGACCTGCCGTAAAGCGGCGCGCTCAGGCGGCTGCGAGGTCCTGCATCGCGGAGGCGGCAGGGCTGCGGTTCACGATTATGGCAGAGGTCATTCTGAAAAATGTCCGAAAGGTCTACCCCAACACCGAAAGCAAGAAGAAAAAGAAGAAGGACGAGGCCGTCGAAAAGAAGAACAATCTGGAGATCACCGACGAAGGCGTTGTCGCCGTGCAGGACTTCAATATCGACGTGGCCGACAAGGAGTTCATCGTGCTCGTCGGCCCGAGCGGCTGCGGCAAGTCGACCACGCTGCGCATGATCGCCGGTCTCGAGGAGATCAGCGGCGGCGAGCTCTTCATCGACGGCAAGCAGATGAACGACGTCGCGCCCAAGGACCGCGACATCGCGATGGTCTTCCAGAACTATGCTCTCTATCCGCACATGACCGTCTATGAAAACATCGCCTTCCCGCTCAAGCTCAAAAAGATCGCGGAGACGGACGCGGACGGCAAGACGCATCTCAAGAAAATGCCCAACGACGAGATCGACCGCCGCGTGCGCGAGGCGGCAGAGATCCTTGATATCACCCAATTTCTCGACCGCAAGCCCAAGGCGCTCTCCGGCGGCCAGCGCCAGCGCGTGGCCATCGGCCGCGCCATCGTCAGAAGCCCGAAGGTGCTGCTGATGGACGAGCCGCTCTCGAACCTTGACGCAAAGCTGCGCAACCAGATGCGCGCGGAGATTATCAAGCTGCGCGAGAAGATCGACACCACCTTCATTTACGTCACGCACGATCAGGTCGAAGCCATGACTCTCGGCGACCGCATCGTCATCATGCGCGACGGCTACATCCAGCAGATCGGCACGCCGCAGGAGGTCTTCAACCATCCGGCGAACCTGTTCGTCGCGGGCTTCATCGGCTCGCCGCAGATGAATTTCTTTGAAAACTGCCAGCTCACAAAGACCGCCGACAGCTATACGCTCACCGTCATGGGCGAGACCGTCACGCTTACCGCGGAGCAGAGCGCAAAGCTCGCCGCCGCAGGCGTCGAGAGCCGCAGCGTCACCGCGGGCGTGCGCCCTGTGCATATCTCGCTCGGCGAGAGCGGTATCCCTGCCGAGGTCGACGTCAGCGAGCTGATGGGAAGCGAGCTGCATCTGCACCTTGCCGCAAACGGGCAGGATGTTGTGGCGGTCATTCCCACCGCGAATATTGATCCGGGTGCGTATGCACGGCATACGGCGGTGAAGTTTGGGTTTGATGCCAAACTGGTGCATTTGTTTGATTCTGATTCTGAAAAGAATCTCATTTGATTTTTGGAAAATTTCCCTTTTAAGGGAAGAATATTGCAGCCCAAGGGCTGCGTGAATAAAGGGGGCCATTCTCTTTTGTGAAAGAGAATGGCCCCCTTTGCCGTTCCCCTGCGACGCGCAGGGAACTATATCATTCGATGGAAAGCTGATACTTAATAGGCAACGCCCCAATAAATATCAGTAGTGCACTCTTTGCCGCAGCAGACGCACTTGCCGGTGGTGCCGCTCTGCTTGAGGGGCATGCAGCGGGAAGAAACGCCCGCCTGTTCCTTCATCTTGAGCTCACACTCGAGGCTGCCGCACCACTTGGTGCGAGCGAAGCCGCCGCGGCCGGAGGCCATCTCCTTGACCTCGTCGATGGTCTTTAAGTCGAACGTGTTGTCTTCGAGGTTCTTTTCCGCCACGGTGTACATGTTGTCATGGATGGCGTCAAGCAGCGCCTTGATCTCGTCAACGATCCCCTCGATCTTGGCCGTGACCTTTTCGCCGTTGTCGCGGCGGACAAGGCAGCAGTTGCCCTCGGCCAGGTCGCGGGGACCGAGCTCGAGGCGGATGGGCACGCCGCGCATCTCGTACTCAGCGCACTTCCAGCCCATGGACTGGTCGCTGTCGTCCAGCTTGACGCGGACGTCGGCGGCGATGAGGTCCGCCATCACGCTCTTGGCTGTCTCGAGCACCTCGGGATTCTTATGCGCGGCGATGGGCACGATGACGACCTGCGTGGGCGCGATGCGCGGGGGCAGGACAAGGCCGTTGTTGTCGCCGTGGGTCATGATGACCGCGCCGATCATGCGCGTGGTGGAGCCCCAGGACGTCTGGAACGGGTACTGGAGCTTGTTGTCGCGGCCGGTGAAGGTCACGTCATAGGCGCGGGAGAACTTGTCGCCAAAATAGTGGCTCGTCGCACCCTGAAGCGCCTTGCGGTCCTTCATCATGCACTCGACGGTATAGGTCGCCTCGGCGCCCGCGAACTTCTCCTTCTCGGTCTTGCGGCCGGGGACGACGGGGATAGCGAGCACGTGGCGGAAGAAGTCGGCGTAGCAGTTGAGCTGCTGCATCGTCTCGGCCTGCGCCTCCTCGGCGGTCTCGTGGATGGTGTGGCCCTCCTGCCACCAGAACTCGCGCGAACGCAGGAACGGGCGGGTGGTCTTCTCCCAGCGGATGACGGAGCACCACTGGTTGTAGAGCATCGGCAGCTGGCGGTAGGTCTGCAATACGCGGGACCAGTGGTCGCAGAACATCGTCTCGGACGTGGGGCGGAAGGCAAGGCGCTCTTCGAGCTTCTCGCTGCCGCCCATCGTGACCCACGCGACCTCGGGCGCGAAGCCGTTGACGAGCTCGCCCTCTTTCTTGAGCAGGCTCTCAGGGATCAGAACGGGCATCGCCACATTCTCGTGTCCGGTCTTTTTGAACTCCGCGTCCATCAAACGCTGCATGTTCTCCCAGATGGCGAAGCCATAGGGGCGCAGGATGGTAAAGCCCTTGACGCTGGCATACTCAACAAGCTCCGCCTTGCGGCAGATGTCGGTATACCATTGGGCAAAATCGTCTTCAAGATTCGTGATCTGTTCTACCTTTTTATCTTTTGCCATGTTTATGTTCTCCCTCAGTTTCAGGATAGAGTTCTGAATTGTTATTGTATTGTTTTTGCGCCGAATTGTCAAGCACAGGCGCGGAAAAGGTGCGGAACGGCAACGCCTTTCCGCACCTTTCTGTATTTTTCTCACACCACCGTCGGGAAACGGAGGATGGCCTTGAAGAGGTCGCCATCGATGGCGAGCGACATCTTCCCACCCTGCAGCTCCGTCAAGCTCTGCGCGATGGAGAGGCCGAGGCCGTTTCCCTCGGTCGAGCGCGAGCTGTCGCCGCGCACAAAGCGCTCCATCAATTCCTCGGCGGGAATGTTCAGCGCCGCGCGCGAGGTGTTCTTGAAGGTCACGACCGCGTCGCCGCCGGTCTTTTCAAGCGTCAGATAAACGCGCGTGCCATTCTGCGCGTATTTGCAGATGTTCGAGAGCAGATTGTCGATCACGCGCCACATCAACGCGCCGTCCACATTGCAGAAGAGCTCCTTGTCCGGCATCACGCTCACGAGCGTCAGGTCCGCCGCGCTCAGCTTGTCGCCGTACTCGCCCTCGACCTGCGATAGAAGCTCGTTCATGCTGCACCGCACGGCGTTCACGGGCAGGTTACCCGTCGTGGCCTTGCTGGCCTCGACCAAGTCCTCCGTGAGCTTTTTGAGCTTGAACGCCTGCCGCTTGAGGACGGCGAGGTATTCTTCCTCCTGCTCGGGAGTGTGCTCATGCTGCAAAAGATCAACGTAGTTGATGATGCTCGTGAGCGGCGTCTTGATGTCGTGCGAAACGTTCGTAATGAGCTCGGTTTTGAGCCGCTCGCTCTTGAGCTGCTTGTCGATGGCCGCAGCCATGCCGTCGCCGATAGAATTCAAGTTCTCGGCGTGGCGCTTAACGTCCCAATACATCCACTTTGTGTCCACCTGCGCGTCAAGATTGCCGGCGGCGAGGGCTTCGCCCTCCTTCTGGAGCTTTCGCAGCTGCGCGGAAAAAAGGCACGCCGCAACGGAGAGAAGAAAAAGAAGCGCCACGAGCTTAAAGTATCCGTCGTAATAGCCTGCATCCGCCAGGATCACGGTCGCTGCACTGACAAGAACGCAGAGCGCGGCCGTGCGCCAGATCATCGGAAGGGCGTGCAAAAGATTCGCCACGCCGCGGCCGAAGGCGCAGAGCACGCCCCAGCACCACTTGACGATCTTCCAGCACAGGCACAGGAGCTTGTAGACAATCGTTCCCTTCCACAGCCCGCCCACCTTGACGCGCGCACAGAATGTCACCCACGCGGCAAAGACGAGCACCGCCAGCGCAAAGCTCATCGCCAGCAGCAGCACATCGTAGGGCGGGGTGTAAAAGCTCACATAGGAGTAGACCTCCTCCACCGCCACGCACAGCAGCGCAATGATCGTGCCGTCAACGAGAAGATAGAGGTCGAAGGGAATCTTTTCCTGCCAGCCGCCCTGCAGCTCGCCGTCCTCGCGCCGCGCCGCCGTGCGGGCGAGGAAGATGAGCAGGAACAGCTCCATCGCGCCAAAGAGGATGAGCATCTCCAGGGCGTTCTGTCCCCAGTTTTCTGCCTTGTCGTAAAAAACCTTCGCCCAGTAAATGTCGTCCTGCGCAGGAAGGCCCTTCACAAGGTAGACATCAAAGGTCTTGTCACCGTAAACGGTGCTGTAGCAGAAGGTATCACCGTCGCTGACGTTGCTGAACTCCACCTTGTCCTGCTCGTCCGTCACACGGAAGCGAATGTTGCTGTAGCTGTCTCCCTTGGAGTAGATCTTGTCGAGCTCATAGTTTCCGCCTTCCATGGCGATATAGTCGTCGCAGATCTCCCACGTCTTTTTGCCGACCGCAGTCAGGCAGAGGTCGCTCGTGTAAAAGTCCCGACCCATACCGCCGTAGGAGTAGGCAAGTCCTACAACATAGGTGAGGATCACCGGCACGAGCGCCGCCGCCAGCAAAAAAGCGACCGTCTTTGTCCAGAAATTGCGTATCCACGCAGCCTTCATTTCTTGTCCTCCATTTTATACCCCAGCCCCCACACGACCTTCAGGTAGCGCGGCTCGGAGGGGTTGATCTCCAATTTTTGCCGCAGGTGACGGATGTGCACGCTCACCGACGTCTCCGCCCCCAGCGAATCCTCCTTCCACACCAGCTCGTAGATCTGGGCGGAGGAATAGATGCGTCCCGGGTTCTTCATCAGCAGCCGCAGGATGTTGAACTCGATGGGCGTGAGCGCGACCTCGTCGCCGTCGACCGTCACGCTTTTTTTCTCCTCGTCGAGCACGATGGGGCCGACGGTGTAGACGTTCGCCTGCTCCTCCACCTTCTTCGCCCCAAGCTGCGTATAGCGGCGCAGCTGCGAGCGCACGCGCGCGAGCACCTCCACGGGGTCAAAGGGCTTGGTGATGTAATCGTCCGCGCCGATGTTCAGGCCCAGGACCTTGTCGCTGCTCTCGCTCTTGGCCGTGAGCAGGATGATGGGCACGTTGCTCTTTTCGCGCAGCTTCGCCGTCGCGGCGATGCCGTCGAGCTGGGGCATCATGATGTCCATCAGGATCAGATGGATGTCGTTCTTCTCCACGACCTCCAGCGCCTCGCGCCCGTTGCTCGCCTCAAACAGGCAGTAGTCCCCGCCGGAAAGATAGATCTTGAGCGCGTTGACAATGTCCTGTTCGTCGTCACAAATCAGAATGTTGTACATTTTCTCACCTCATGTTGATCATTGTATCAGCCGTTTTCAAACAAAAACAGCGATTGTTTCTTAATTCTTACTTAATATCCTCTCAAAAAAGGCCGAAAGGGGCTTCCTTTCGGCCTTTCTCGGTTGTTTTCTTATCTTTTTCGGTCAATTTTGCGATAGAGGCGGAGCGCTCTCTCCACCGCGACGCCCGCGGCGTGCGTAAGGCTGCGCGCGTTGTAATGAAGCTCTGCAAAGCAGAACGCGGACTTCCCCGCCGCCGCAAGGCGCAGGGATTTTTCTTCCTTTTTCCGCCGGCTGTACCAGATCGACATAGTTCTCCTCCTCACAAATCACACCCGTCGAGCGCGGCGAGGCCGAAGCGCGCGGCGAGGCTGATCTTCGCGCGCTCGTCGTCCGAGGATGCAACATCGAATTTCGTGCGCAGCTCACGCAGGAACAGGCCGCGCAGCGAATCCTCCTGCGCTCGCGCCCAGACGTCCTCGCCAATGCGCGTCTCATCGCGCAGCTCCAAGTGGAAGAAGTCGGGCGCAAACTGCTCTTCGATCGACTTGAGATCAAGCCCGCGCTCATCCGTCTCTCCGGTGAAAATAATGCGGTAAATATCGCGCACAGTCGCATCCGGCAGGCTTGCTCGCAGCGCGTCCTCCGCCGATCTTCCCGTCACATCGACGTTCAGGACCTCATACCGTCTGCGCGCGAACGGCACAAACGAAAGTTCGGCCTTCCCGCGCTCCACCGTGCCCGTAAGGATGCCCTTTTCGCCCAGCTCGTCGAAACCGCGGCCCTCCGGGCAGCCGGAGTAGGCGTAGGTCGTCTGCCCTTCGCGCAGGAAACCGCCGAACTGGTGTGTGTGGCCGAGCGCAAGATAGTCGATCCCGCTCTCCTTGATCTGCCCTTTCGTGAGGGGATCGTAGCGCGATTCCGTGGCGGAGATATCACCGTGCAGCACCATCAGATGGATGAAATCGTCCTCCGGTGCACGGAAGCCCGCAAGCAGGCTCTCATCCTGCACCGGCGCGGTAAACGCCGCTCCGTACACGGCGCACTGAAGCTCCGGAAGCTCCACGCGCTCGACCGTCTTCGACGTGAAGACGTGCACGTTCTCCGGCCAGGAAAGCGTCGCGTAGGGCGACTTCGCGCTGTACGGGTCGTGGTTGCCGGGGGCGATGAACACTCGCGCCCGCATTGCGCCCAGCGCCTCAGAGAGCGCTTCCAGCGTCTCGCGATAGGTCGTGTCGCTGTCGAACAGGTCGCCCGCGAGCAGCACGAGATCGACGCCGTTCTGATTCACGTAATTCGATAGTCTCGTCAGCAGCTCGCGGCTCTCGCGGCGGCGCTGGCGCGCCTGCTCGGCGCTCAGCGCGCCGAACGCGCTGTCCAAATGGAAGTCCGCCGCGTGGACGATCTTCACGCTCATGTGTTCTCTCCTCTCATGCCTGCGGGGCGGGCGCTTTCTCCTTGCACACGTCGACCCAGGCGACAAAGTTTGAGGAATACTTCTCAAGCTCGTCGCAGGTCATCTCGATGGCGCTGTTCGCGCTGCCCGCCGCGGGGAAAACCGTGTCGAAACGTTTGAGCGACACATCGAGATAGGTCTTCACATTCTCCGGCAGAGCAAACGAGCACACGCCGCCCGGCGCGTGCCCGGTGAATGCGCAGGCCTCGTCAAAGGTCAGCATCTTTGCTTTCACGTGGAAATACGCCTTGTACTTGGCGTTGTCGATCTTCCTGTCCCCCGCCGTCACGATGATGATGGGCGCATCGTCCGCGAGCTTGAAGCTCATGGACTTCGCGATGCGCGCGCCCTCCACGCCGACGGCGACGGCGGCCAGCTCGACCGTCGCGCTCGACACGTCGAACTCGCGGATGCGGTCGGCGATGCCGAAGTGTTCAAAATAGGCTCTCACTTTTTCGATGGACATTTGCGTTGTTCCTTTCTATCTCGCGCTTTCTCAGCGCACATCGACGCGCTCGACGCTCACGCAGAGCCCCGTCGCGTCATCTAATGTAAAAATCGCTCCCTGCATCTTGCCGGCGCTCTTCTCCGGCTCGCGGTAGCGGCCCGGAAGACCGCCGAGAAACGTCTCGACCGACTGCTCGGGCTTGATACCGAGCACGCTGCGCACCGCCCCCGTCATGCCGAGGTCCGTGAGGTAGCCCGTCCCTTTGGGGAAGACCTCTTCGTCCGCCGTCGGCACGTGGGTGTGCGTGCCCCAGATGGCGCTGACGCGGCCATCGAGGTAATAGGCCATGGCGAGCTTTTCGCTCGTCGCCTCGGCGTGGAAGTCAAGCAGCGTGAACGTCGGCTTTTCGCCGCTCTTGAGCAGCTCGTCCGCCGTTTTGAACGGATTGTCCGCATGGAACGCGAGGTCGCAGCGGCCGATGAGGTTCATCACCGCGATGCGGGCGCGCCCGCAGTCGAAAATGCCGTAGCCCCTTCCCGGCACGCGCGCGCCGAGATTGTGCGGCCGCAGAATATACGGGCATTCGTCGAGGTAGTCGGTGATCTGCATCTTGCCGAATGTGTGGTTGCCAAGCGTGATGACGTCCGCTCCCGCGGAGAAGATGCGCTCGGCGTCGTTCGGCGTCAGGCCGACCATCGCGGCATTCTCGCCGTTGACCACGGTGAAGTGGATGTTCTTGAGTTTTTTCACGGCGCGCAGATGGTGCTCGAGGCAGCTGACGCCGCAGCCGCCCACCACATCGCCGATGGCCAGAATATTGTAGAGCATGGCGTTCCTCCGCTTTGCGTTTTCCCCAGTATAGCAAGGCGCGGGACAAAACGCAAGAAAGGCATGAAAAAAGGCTCCGCAAAAGCGGAGCCTTTTTCTTATTTCGCGTATTCGATGGCGGTCGTCTCGCGCAGGACGTGCACCTTGATCTGGCCGGGATATTCCATCTCTTCCTCGATCTTTTTGGCAAGCTCGCGCGCCAGAATGACCATCTGGTCCTCGCTGACCTGGTCGGGCTTGACCATCACGCGCACCTCGCGGCCGGCCTGAATGGCATAGGCCTTGTCGACGCCGGGATAGCTGCCGGTGATCTCCTCAAGCTGCTCGAGACGCTTGATGTAGTTCTCCAGATTCTCGCGGCGGGCGCCGGGACGGGCGGCAGAGATCGCATCCGCCGCCTGCACGAGGCAGGCAACGATGGTCTGCGGCTCCACGTCGTTGTGGTGCGCCTGCACGGCATGGATGATGTCGTCCTTTTCGTGGTACTTGCGCAAAAATTCGACGCCGAGGGCGACGTGCGTACCCTCCATCTCGTGGTCGACGGCCTTGCCGATATCGTGCAGCAGGCCTGCGCGCTTGGCGGCGTAAACATCCGCACCCAGCTCGGCGGCCATCATGCCCGCAAGGTGCGAGACCTCGATGGAGTGCTGCAGAACGTTCTGGCCGTAGCTCGTGCGGTAGTGCAGGCGGCCGAGCATCTTCACAAGCTCGGGGTGCAGACCGCGGATGCCGGTCTCCAGCACGGCGCGCTCGCCCTCAGACTTGATGATGGCGTCCACCTCGCGGCGGGCCTTGTTGACCATCTCTTCAATGTGCGTGGGATGGATGCGGCCGTCGGCGATGAGCTTTTCGAGCGCCAAGCGCGCGACTTCGCGGCGCACGGGCTCGAAGCACGAGACGGTGATCGCCTCGGGCGTGTCATCGATGATGAGGTCGACGCCCGTGAGCGTTTCGATCGTGCGGATGTTGCGGCCTTCGCGGCCGATGATGCGGCCTTTCATCTCGTCATTGGGCAGGGGCACCACACTGACGGTGATCTCGGCAACATGGTCGGCAGCGCAGCGCTGGATGGCAGAGGCGACGATCTCGCGGGCGCGGGAATCGGCCTCGTCCTTGGCGCGCTGCTCCAGCTCCTTGATCTTGAGCGCGGTCTCGTGCGTCACTTCGCTCTCGACCTGCTCGATCAGGTACTTCTTGGCGTCTTCGGCAGTAAAACCGGAAATACGTTCGAGCATTTCGGTCTGGCTGCGCTTGATGATCTTGATTTCTTCGTTTTCCTTGTCCAGAGCGGCATGCTTCTGGTTGAGGGCCTCCTCGCGCTTTTCCAGCGCGTCGGTCTTGCGGTCGAGGTTCTCCTCCTTCTGCTGGAGCCGGCGCTCCTGCTTCTGCTGCTCGGCGCGGCGTTCCTTGACTTCCTTCTCGTATTCGTTTCTGGAGCGCAGGATATCTTCCTTTGCCTCCAACATAACTTCGCGTTTCTTGTTTTCAGCGCTCTTGATCGCTTCGTTGACAATACGAAGCGCCTCTTCATCGGCGTTGGAGATCTTCTCCTCGGCGCGTTTAGCGGCTCTCTTGCGAATCCAAATACCAAGAAGAATGCCAATGACGAGCGTCCCCACCGCGATAAGCGCAGCGTAGAGATAGCTGATCATACGATTCCTCCTGTGTGCTTTTTTTGATCGATGCGATTGATCTATCGTTGGGTTTTTGAATCATAAATGGGAGATTCCCCTTCTCTCCCCTCCATAAATCCAAAAAACATTGTAAACTTTTTATAACCAGCTGTCAAGGAAAAGTCGCGCCCGGAAAATATCGGAAACGGGCGAAGATCACACCGCAATGTAGGCCTGCGCCGCGTAGCCGAGTCGGCCGTCGTAGCCCACGGAGTACCAGCCCTGGAAGCTGCCGTAGACCTGCACGCTCTCGCCGTTCGGGATGCTGCCGACTGTTTCCCCGTCGATGCCCGGGTAGTTTCGCAGGCGCAGGGCTGATCCCTCCGTCGTGACGACGTCGGTGCGCACGAGCTGCGGGTAAATGAACGGCAGGCCGAAATACTCCGTCAGTCCCCGCGCGATGGCCTGCGCCGCGGCGTCGAGGTTATTTTCGATCCAGCGCGCATCGTCGTAATTGTCGTGATAGCCGAGCTCGATGAGATTTGCGGGGTATCTGGGCCGCCGCACCTCGCCGAGCGTTGTGGTCGCCTGCGTCGTCACCTTTGCAGGCAGCGGGTAGACCATGCGCAGCTGCGCGGCGAAGAGCTCGGCAGCACGCTTTCCGTCGCTGCTCGTGGGATAGTAAAAGACGATGATGCCGCGGTTCTTCCCCGCCTGCCCCTCCCCCGAGGCGTTGGAGTGCAGGGCAAGGTAAAAGTCAAAGCCGCCGAGGCTGTTCGCCTGCGCGATGGACGAGGCCGCGGTCATCTCCGGCGTGTTGCGCACAAAGGAGATGGTGTTTGCGTAAAGGTACGGCTCGAGCGTGTCGGCCAGCAGATTCATCCAGTATTCCTCGCTGCCACTGCCGTCGACATACGGGTTCCAATCCTGCGTGGAGGGACTCAAATAAATTCTGGGCATGTGCAAAACCTCCCGTCGTTTCCAGTCTATGCTTGAAAAGCGGCGCACATGCAAAAAAAGAGACCGCCGAAGCGGTCTCTTTTTCATCAGCAGGATGCTTTGCGTTACACGGACGCAGCCGCCTTGTCCTTCTTGTTCTCGATACGCTGGAGAACGAGGACGGCGACCAGCACCGCAAGACCCGCAAGGTCAGTGACCGTGCCGGGGATGACCATCAGCAGGCCGCCGATGACCAGCGCGACGCGGCTGATCGCCTTCATGTCGCGGATCAGGTAGCCCATCAGGCCGGAGGCGATAGACGCCATACCGAGGGTCGCGGAGATGACGATGGAGGCAACGCTCAGGAACTTGACGTCGTTGCCAACGAAGATCAGGGCGTTATTGTAAGCAAAGATGTAGGGGATGATGAACGCCGCGATTGCGAGACGGGTCGCGTTCCAGGCGGTCTTCATCGGGGGAGCCTTGGCGATGGCGGAACCGGCGTAGGCAGCCAGCGCAACGGGCGGGGTGATGTCTGCGACGATACCGAAGTAGAAGCAGAACATGTGGGCAGCCATCAGGTCGAGACCCATGCCGGAGGCAAGGATCGGCGCGCAGGTGGTGGCCATGATGATGTAGTTCGCGGTGGTGGGAACGCCCATACCGAGCACGATGCAGCAGAGCATCGTCAGCACGAGAGCGATGATCAGGTGACCGTTGGACAGACCGACGATCGCGCCGATGAGCACCTGGCCGAGACCGGTCATGGTGACGACGCCGGCGATGATACCAGCCATACCGCAGGCGATACCGACGCTCAGGCAGTTCTTGCCGCCGTTTTCAAACGCGTCGATGATGGTGGGCAGGCTCTTGACGTTGGGCTTGCTGATGGCGTAGTTGATAACCAGCAGCGCGAAGGCGATGGCAAGGCAGAGCGTGCTGCCGTTCTCGCCCATGAAGGTGCCCGGCTCGAAGCTGCGGCTCATGAGGGTCATGAACAGAAGCGGGATCAGGGGGATGGCCATGACGAGCTTCTTCTTGCCCTCTTCACGGCTGATCATGGCGACGACCACGCAGTAAAGGGTCGCGTACACGGCGGCGGTGGCCATCGTGAAGCCGATCATGATCATGTAGACCAGAACGACCAGCGGGAGGATGAGGTAGATCTGCGGGAGCAGGATCTTCCACTTGGGGAGCTCTTCGCGGGGCAGGCCCTTGAGGCCGAGCTTCTTGGCCTTGAAGTGCACGCCGAGGAAGATACCGAGGAAGTACAGGAATGCGGGCAGGATTGCACGCACGATGATATCAGCATAGGGAACGCCGACCATTTCCGCCATCAGGAACGCCGCAGCGCCCATGATCGGGGGCATGATCTGACCGCCAGTGGAAGACGCAGCCTCGACCGCGCCGGCAAACTCCGGGGGATAACCGGTCTTCTTCATCATCGGGATGGTGACGGAACCGGTGGTAACGGTGTTACCGACGGAGGAACCGGAGACCATGCCGCAGAGGGCAGAGGAAACGACCGCGACCTTTGCAGGACCGCCGGAAGCCCAGCCGACCAGCGCGTTCGCGCAGTCGATGAAGAAGTTTGCAACACCCGTGGCCTCCAGGAAGGCGCCGAAGATGACGAACAGCGCGATGTAGGTCGAGCAGACGCCGATCGGGGTGCCGAGGATACCGGTCGTGGTGTAGAAGAGGTTATACATAACGGTCTTTAAGTCCTTCCCCGCGCCTAAGAAGGCGTAGAGCACGAACACCGTCGCCACGCAGATGATCGGCATACCGACCACGCGGCGGCAGCACTCGACGAGGATCAAAGTGCCGACGATCGCAAATACGATCAGAAGGGGAATGGAAACGCTGCCGATCTGCACGACGAAAACCTTCTGGATTCGCGTACCGGCGGTAACGATTTTTTCAAGGTTTAAGGGGTAGAAGAAGAAACAGAACGCGCCGACTGCCGCCATGACGATATCGTACCAAGGCATGTAGTTGACCTTCTGAGAGCCCTTCTTGATGGGGTAGTAGATAAACACGAGAATGATGACCAGACCGAGGAAGAGCGGACGGCGCGCACGCTCGTCCATCTTGATCCACATGTTCATCACGATCAGGAAAATGCCGAACAGTGCCGTAAGGACACGCAGAATCTTGCGGGGAGTCCCCTCCCAGACGCGCGTGTTCGACTCACGGTCGTACTTTTTCATGATCGCATCGACGTCTTCCATGGTGCCGACGTCGTTGTCGACTGCAACATTGTTGAGCTTTTCGTTTTCAGCCATGATGCAATTTCCTCCTAATTCTATTTGAGAGCGTCCGTGCGCTCAGACGAGCCAGAATTCGTAATTAAAACGCACAGGCGCGTTTTTTCCACACAAATCACGCAGACTGACATCCTCGCCGTTTACATTGAGTACATGGTCAGAGACCGTACCGACAATGTAGCCGACGTTTGTCCTGTCCTGATGGATGTTTCGGATGACCATTGCCCAGCCCTTGTAATCGGGGCGGTCCACATAGACCTTGTCAAGCGTTTCGCCGGGGTTGAGCTCCGTCTGCACGCCTGCGCCAAAGGAGCAATAGGTCGTCTCCTCCACATAGATCGTTTTGTTTTCGATCTCGTAGGTATCGGTCAGGGGGTATTTGTTCACGGAATGGATAAAGGTCACGGAAAAGCGGTCTCCCTCGCCCATTTTGTACCGGGCGTAGACCTCGCCGGTGTCGCGGTTGCGCAGGGTCAGATAGTAGCCGGAGCGAGGAAGAAGCACGGCGGCCGCTGCAATAATCGTTATTATTGCAGCGGCCGCAATTATGTATTTCCGCAGATGAGAATTCACGTCAATACACGATAGCGATCCTGCTTACAGGACGCCGATTTCCTTGTAGTACTTCTCAGCACCGGGATGCATGGTGACGGTAGCACCAGCGGAGGCAGTCTCGGGATCGAGGAAGCCGAACTTGGCGTGGCCTTCGGTCAGAGCGTCCTTGTTGTCGAACATGGCCTTGACGAACTCATAAACGACATCCTCGCTCAGATCCTTGGAAGCAACGAGAGTAGCCTGAATGGCGACGCAGACGACATCGCCGGTCATGCCGGTATAGGTGGTGGAGGGCAGGTCGTCACGGATCAGGAACGGATAGGCCTCCTGAATGGCGGCGAGCTCTTCGTCAGTGAGGGAGACGAGGTTGAGGGTGTTGGTGGTGGCGTAGTCGACGATAGCGGTCGTGGGAGCACCGGCGACGGTGAAGGCGGCATCGATCTTGCCGTCCTTGAGCTGGTCAACGCCATCCTGGAAGGAGCCGTTCACCGCATTGACGTCGTCCTTGGTCAGACCCGCAGCGCCGAGCACCTGCCAGGCGTTGATCTCGGTACCGGAACCAACGTCACCAACGCAGACGGTCTTGCCCTTGAGGTCGGCAACGGTGTTGATGCCGGGCTTGGCAAGGATCTGAACGGTCTCGTTGTAGATACCGGCGACCCAAAGAGCGTCGGTCTCGGGAGCGCCGTCGAAGGAGTTGGTGCCCTCGTGCGCGTAGTTGATAACGTCGGACTGCAGAATGGCCATCTGAGCCTCGCCGTCGGTGATCATGTTGACGTTCGCGACGGAAGCGCCGGTGGACTCAACATTGAGGGTGGAAAGGGTCAGCTTGGAGTCGAGGACGGTCTTGAGAACGCCGCCGACAGCGTAGTAGGTACCGGAGGTACCGCCGGTCGCCAGAGTGATCGCAACGGGGGAGCTGGAATCGCCGTCGTTGTTCTGGCTGTCATCCGTCTTCTCACCGCCGCAGGCGACCAGCGCGAAGACCATCGCGAGAGAGAGGATCAGAGCTAAAAACTTTTTCATACGCAATCTCCTTTTTGATTCTTCCGGCATTCACCGCTTCACCGGCACATGCTCCGCCGCGTGGGGGCGCTTCGGAGCACCTACGTTGGAGAAGCGTTGAATTCCGAAATTTACTTGCCTCTTTCAGGCAGTCTCATTATAGCTGAATGACAGGTCTATTGCAAGACGTTTTTACTTTTTTGGATATTTCGCCAAATTATCGTTGAATTCCGTCATCATTCGACCGATTATTTCGTTAAACATTTATCAGGTTTTCAATTTTTTCTTTAGGTATAAAAAATCAGGGCGGCAAAGCGCCGACCTGATTCTATGAAAGGCTCAAATGCTAATTATGCAAAATCGGTATGCTATTATTTCTTTTCCTTGTTGTCCACGACCTGCTTGAGAAGCGCGGAGAACTCGTCCATGCTCATCGCGCCGAGGTCGCCGTCCGCACGGTGGCGCGGGGAAACGGTGCCGTTCTCCATGTCGCGGTCGCCGACGACGAGCATGTAGGGGACCTTCTCCATCTGCGCGTCGCGGATCTTGCGGCCGATCTTCTCGTTGCGGTAGTCGACCTCGACGCGGAAGCCCATGTCTTCGAGCTTCTTGGCCTGCTCGGCGCAGTAGTCGGCGGCACGGTCGGTGACGGGCAGGAAGCGCACCTGCTCGGGCGCCATCCACGTCGGCAGCGCACCGGCGTACTCCTCGATGAGGTAGGCGAGCGTGCGCTCATAGCAGCCGAGAGAAGTGCGGTGGATGATGTACGGCAGCTTCTTCTCGCCGTTTTCGTCGATGTAGTACATGCCGAAGCGCTCGGCGAGCAACATGTCGATCTGGATGGTGACGAGGGTATCTTCCTTGCCGTAGACGTTCTTATACTGGATGTCGAGCTTCGGGCCGTAGAATGCGGCCTCGTCGATGCCGACGGTGTAGTCGACGTCGAGGTCCTTGAGGATGCGCTCCATCACGCTCTGGGCGTGATCCCACTGCTCCTTCGTGCCCTCGTACTTGTTGTTCGGGTTCGCGGGATCCCACTGGGAGAAGCGGAACGTGCACTTATCAAGAAGGCCGACGGTGCCGAGGCAGTACTTGGCAAGGTCGAGGCAGCCCTTGAACTCCTCTTCGAGCTGGTCGGGACGCAGGACGAGGTGGCCTTCGGAGATCGTGAACTGACGCACGCGGATGAGGCCGTGCATCTCGCCGGAATCCTCGTTGCGGAACAGCGTCGAGGTCTCGCCCAGGCGCATCGGCAGGTCGCGGTAGGAGCGCTGGCGGTTCAGGTAGACCTGATACTGGAACGGGCAGGTCATCGGGCGCAGGGCGAAGCACTCCTTCGTCTCGTCATACGGGTCGCCGAGGATGAACATGCCGTCGAGATAGTGATCCCAGTGGCCGGAGATCTTGTAAAGGTCGCGCTTGGCCATGAGCGGGGTCTTGGTGAGAAGATAGCCGCGCTTCTGCTCGGTATCCTCGACCCAGCGCTGGAGCACCTGCACGACGCGCGCGCCCTTGGGCAGCAGCACCGGAAGACCCTGACCGATGCAGTCGACGGTGGTGAAATATTCGAGCTCGCGGCCGAGCTTGTTGTGGTCGCGCTTGACGGCCTCCTCGCGCTCTTTGAGGTAGGCGTCCAGCTCTTCCTTCTTCGGGAAAGCGACGCCGTAGATGCGCTGGAGCACCTCGCGGTTCGAGTCGCCGCGCCAGTAGGCGGCGTTGCAGGCGGTCAGCTTGATGCCGTTGCCCTTGATGCGGCCGGTGGAGTCGAGGTGCGGACCGGCGCAGAGGTCGGTGAACTCGCCCTGCTTGTAGAAGCTGATGACGGCATCCTCAGGCAGGTCGTTGATGAGCTCGACCTTGAACGGCTCTTCCTTTTCTTCCATAAACTTGATGGCCTCGGCGCGCGGGAGCTCAAAGCGCTCGAGCTTGAGCTTTTCCTTGCAGATCTTGCGCATTTCGGCTTCGATCTCAGCCAAATTCTCCGGCGTGAAGGAGAACGGGGCGAGCATATCGTAGTAGAAACCGTTGTCGATGCTCGGGCCGATGGCAAGCTTCACCTCGGGCCAGAGGCGCTTGACGGCCTGCGCCAGCACATGGGAGCAGGTGTGCCAATAGGTCTTGCGGTACTCGGGATTTTCAAACGAGAACTGGTTCTCTTCGCTGATCTTGACTTCTTCAGACATATTATTTACCTCCATTTTCATTTGAGGGTGCAAAAAAGCTCCACCCCCGATGTCTATCAGGGGTGAAGCATCGAAATACTCCACGGTTCCACCCTGCTTGCGCGTTGCGCGCCGCTTGTGTCCGCTGTAACGGGCGATCCCGTCCCGCTTGTTTCGCGGGCGGCTCAAGGGTGGTACTGCCGGCTCTGCACGCAGGACGCTTGCACCAAATGCGTCCCTCTCTTGGCGGCGAACTCCGGTTTCTTCCCTATCCAAGCCATTTTGATGATGGGAGTGTACACCCGCCGCGCCCGTTTGTCAAGCAAAAAGTGCGCACAGTGTGCGCACTTTTACAATAAATTCATCAAAACTCCGGCGGGCGGTTTTTGGGCGGCTTGCCGTCGTCCTCGTCTCTGCCGAGAATGCCCGAAAAGAGTTTTTTGCGCTTTGCACGCCTTTCCTCCTCTTTTTGCTTCTGCTCCGCCTTGTAACGCTCGATCGACTCCAGCTCTTCAATGCGCTCGCGCGCAACAGCGCGCAGCATATCCGGATTGGCATCGTAAACGGTCGCACGCAACTCGTCCATCGTCATTTCCTCGCAGGCATCCCGAAAGCGCTTTTCGCGCACGTCCTCCGGCTCAAAGAATGCCATGCGGCCGCACCACGAGCAGATGTACATATCCACCTCGACATGATCGGTCCAGAGATTCGAGCCGAGGCTCGAGCCGTTCATCTCGAGCGTCTGCTTCCCCTGAGGCTTCATTTCGTGTCCGCAGACGCAAAGCTTACCGAGCATATCGTTCCTCCTTTTTATGCACTTCCTGCTTGGGAATGTCATCGTAAAAGGCAAAGGTCTCTTCAAAGAGCTTCTCGCCGTAGGCGCGCAGCTTCTCGCAGTATTCATCGTAGGCGGTGAGCATCTGCCGCGCCTCGTCCGTCAGTACCGCGCCGCCGCCGTGCTTGCCGCCCGCCGTGGAGGTCAAAAGATGGAAGCCCAGCCCGTCCTCGGCATTGCGGACGACCGTCCACGCCTTGGAATAGGCCATGGACATCGACAGCGCCGCCGCGCGCAGCGAATGCAGCTCGTCTACGCGCTTCAAAAGCTGGGACACGCCGGGGCCAAAGCATTTCTGGTCGGAAAACACACGGGCGGAGAGAACAACGCGGAGCTCACGATCCATAGGGCGGCACTTCCTTTCTGTTGTATTTCATTATATCCAGGTGAATGCGGTTCGTCAATACGGCAAAAGCTAAGCGGGAGCATGCCGCTCCCGCTTTCTTCACTTTAAGGTGTTGTAGTGCGTATTTTCGCCGTCGAACAAAAAGCCGTCCGTGTCGTGCACGCGGCCGTTCGACAGCATCTGCCGGTAACGCACATCGTTCGAGATTCCATTGATATTTGTGCCTGTCAAACTGCGTCCGTTGCTGCGCAGCTGCGCGTTTGCGCTCTTTTCCGTCTCGGGGTTCAGATAGGTCTTGCCGTAGAGGTTGCCGTTTTCGTGCGTAATGGCCTTGTCGCTGCCAAAATAGCGGCTGCGGTCGCTGGCGCTCGCGGCGGCATTGCGGCGGTCGACGCTGCGTGTCGTATTCTCTCCGTCGCCGTCCATGTCGTCGCCCATCATGCCGTCGCCGGTCACGCTGTCGTCTTTTTTGTTTTCGCCGCTCATGTCGTCGCCCGGCATGTTATCCTTTTTTTTGCCGCTGTCCGCCGCGCCGTTGTCGGTCGTACCGGTCGACGGGCCGTTGGCGGTGTTGCTGTCCTTCTTCTCCCCGCAGCCCGCGAGCGAGAAGAGCAGCAGCGCCGTCACAAAAAGCATGGCAAGGGTCTGCTTCATTGCTGCATTTCTCCTTACGTTCATCTCCCGCGATACCCAAGCAATAGTATGCGCACGAAGCAACAAGAAACCAGACGTAAATTTTGTCAAAACGCATGTCACCGACACTAACTCGGCAAAAAGCCTCGCAAAGTTTCGCGCCTATAGGCGCGAAATAATTATAATCATTTTTCTGACGACATGTGCGTCAGAAAAATACTTCTCGCCCGCAAGTGTGGAAATCGACCGCCTGCGGCGGTTGATTTATGCGCGCAGCGGGTGTAAAAAGCAAAAAAAGAGGACACCTTACGGTGTCCTCTTTTTTTGAGTATTTTACTTGCTCGCCTTCGCGGCCTTGAAGGCCTCGATCAGCATCGGGGTGACCTTGAACAGGTCGCCGCAGATACCGTAGTCGGCGATCTCGAAGATCGGCGCGGTGTCGTTCTTGTTGACCGCGATGATGCACTCGGACTCGCTCATACCGGCCTTGTGCTGAATGGAGCCGGAGATACCGAGAGCAACGTAGACCTTCGGGTGGACGGTCTTACCGGTCTGACCGACCTGATGGTCGGCAGTGAGCCAGCCGGAGTCGATGGCAACACGGGAGCCGCCAACAACGCCGCCGAGCACATCGGCGAGCTCGTGAGCGAGCTTGATGCCGCCCTCGACATCCTTGGAGATACCACGGCCGACGGAGACGATGTAGTCAGCGCCGATCAGGTCGACGAGCTTCTTGGCAGCCTTGACGACCTCGACGACCTCAGTCTGGAGATCGGCGGCGTCGAGCTTGACGTCGTACTTGGTGACCTTAACGGCCTTGGCCTTCGCCTCGTCGTAAGCAGCCTTCTTCATAACGCCGGGACGGACCGTCGCCATGGAGGGACGGAAGCGCGGGCAGATGATGGTAGCCATCAGGTTGCCGCCGAACGCGGGACGGGTCATCTTCAGGTCGCGAGAGACATCGTGGTCCTTACCCATGACCTTCGCAGTGGCCATGCCGTCGATCTTGGCCTCGGGCAGCGTGGAAGCGCCGCGCAGGAAGTCCTTGTAGATGGGCATGTCAACGTCGAGGTGGGTGCAGTCGGCGCAGAGACCGGTGTGCAGACGGGCTGCGCAGCGGGGGCCGAGGTCACGGCCGATGTTGGTCGCGCCGATGAGGAAGGCCTCGGGCTTCATCTCGGAGATGACGTCGCAGATGACCTTGGCATAGGCGTCGGTGGTGTAGTTCTTGAGCAGGGGGTGGTCGCAGACGATGACCTCATCAGCGCCGTAGCCGCCAATGCTCTCGGCGAGATCGCCGACATTGTCGCCGACCAGCAGACCGCAGAGCTTGACGCCCAGCTCGTCCGCCAGCTTGCGGCCTTCGGAGATCAGCTCATAGGAGGTGGACATCATCTGGCCCTGACGCTGTTCGCAGAAGACCCATACGTTCTTGAACTCTTCGATCTTGGAGGAGTCATAGTTGGGATTAGCAAGTTTCACTTCGTTACGCATCGTATTGATCTCCTTTCCTTAAATGATGTGTTTTTCGAGCAGGATGCCGGCGAGCTTCTCGCAGGTAGCCATGTCGTTGCCCTCGAGCATCTGACCGGCGCCCTTCTGGGGGGGCGTGAAGGAGGTCAGGATGTTGGTCGGGGAGCCCTTGAGGCCGATGGTCGTGGCGTCGATCAGTTCATGATCCTTCAGCGCCTCGTAATCGAGGACCTTCATGGGCTTGGAATAGCACTCAAACACACCGGAGACGCTCATATAACGCGGGGTATTGAGCTCCTTGATGCAGGTGATCAGGCACGGAGTCTGAGCCTTGATGGTCATGTAGCCGTCCTCGAGCATGCGCTTGACGGTCAGGGTGTCGCCTTCCTTCTTGATGTCGGCGGCGTAGGTGATCTGGGGCAGGTGCAGCTTCTCAGCGATCTGAGGACCGACCTGAGCGGTATCACCATCGATAGCCTGACGGCCGCAGAAGACGATGTCGTCGTCATCGAGACCGATGGTGTCGAGAGCGGCGGCAAGGATCTGGGAGGTGGCGTAAGTATCGGAACCGCCGAACTCACGGGCGGAAACGAGATAGCCGTCATCAGCGCCCATGGCCATCAGCTCGCGCAGCATACCTTCTGCCGGCGGGGGACCCATGGTGACGACGGTGACCTTGCAGCCCAGCTCATCCTTGAGCTTGAGAGCGGCCTCAACGGCGTTCATATCATCGGGGTTGATGATGGTCTGCATGGAAGCGCGGTTCAGGGTACCATCGGGATTGACGGCAACCTTACCGGAGGTATCGGGGACCTGCTTAACGCAAACAAGAATCTTCATTATATCTTTACCTCCTTTTTTAGTTCACACCAAGATACTTGGCAACGACCATACGCTGGACTTCGGAAGTGCCCTCGTAGATCTCGGTGATCTTGGCATCGCGCATCATGCGCTCAACGGGATACTCACGGGTGTAGCCATAGCCGCCGAAGAGCTGAACAGCGCGGCGGGTGACGTCGGAAGCGGTCTCGGCCGCGAAGAGCTTGGCCATGGCAGCGTCCATGGAGTAATCCTCGTGATTCTGCTTCTTCATAGCGGCAGCGTAAACGAGGTACTGGGCAGCCTGAGTGCGGGTGTGCATGTCGGCCAGCTGGAACTGGGTGTTCTGGAACTGGCTCAGGCGGCGACCAAACTGGATACGCTCCTTGGTGTACTTGACAGCCTCGTTGATGGCGCCTTCGGCAAGACCGAGAGCCTGGGAAGCGATACCGATACGGCCGCCGTCGAGGGTCTTCATGGCGATCTTGAAGCCTTCGCCTTCCTTACCGAGCAGGTTCTCCTTGGGGACGACGCAGTCTTCGAAGACGAGGTCGCAGGTAGAGCTGCCGCGGATACCCATCTTCTTCTCGTGCTTACCGGTGGAGAAGCCGGGGAAGTCCTTCTCAACGATGAAGGCGGTGATACCGTGGTTGCCCTTGCTCTTGTCGGTCATGGCGAACACGACGAAAGTGGAGGCAACGTTACCGTTGGTGATGAAGCACTTGCTGCCGTTGAGGACGTAGTCGCCGTTCTCATTCTTGACAGCGGTGGTCTGCTGGCCGGAGGCGTCGGTACCGGCGCCGGGCTCGGTCAGACCGAACGCGCCGATCTTGCGGCCGGACAGAAGGTCAGGCAGATACTTCATCTTCTGCTCCTCGGTGCCGTTCTCGAAAATGGGAGCGCAGCAGAGGGAGGTGTGAGCGGAAACGATAACAGCGGTGGTGCCGCAAACCTTAGCGAGCTCCTCCACGCACATGGCATAACTGAGAACATCGCCGCCGGCGCCGCCGTACTGCTTCGGGAAGTAAATACCCATCATGCCGAGCTTGGCCATCTTTTCGACGGTCTCCATGGGGAAGCGCTCTTCCTCATCGAGTTCCTCAGCTAAAGGCTTGACTTCATTTTCTGCAAATTCGCGATACATTTTGCGGACCAGCAGATGTTCTTTGGACAGATGGAAATCCATAGTCTTTTGCTCCTTCACTATAAAAATAATTGGATTGTCTAATTTTTCACAAATCAGTTCCGTGACTCTCATTATATCCTGTGCGTTTCATTTTCGCAAGGGGAACTATCATTCCTTTTTGGAATTCGTGCTTTTCGCCGAATTCATTAAAGTCTTTTTGACATTTCCGTTCCTTTTATGACAGTTTTCTGTCATTTTCAGGAATCCTTTCCATTCCAAAAGAGAAAAGGGGAGGCAGTTTTTGTAAACTGCCTCCCCTTTTTATCCTTTTAGGGACGGATTACTTCTTGCTGTAATCGTAGAAGCCCTTGCCGGACTTCTTGCCGAGCTGGCCGCCGCGGACCATCTTCTTGAGCAGCAGAGCGGGACGATACTTCGGATCGCCGGTCTCGCTGTAGAGGACGTTCATAATGGCGAGGCACACGTCAAGGCCGATGAAGTCGCCCAGGGCGAGGGGGCCCATGGGGTGGTTCGCGCCGAGCATCATGGCCTTGTCGATATCCTCGACAGAGGCAACGCCGGTCTCGACCAGGCCGATGGCCTCGTTGATCATCGGGATCAGGATCTTGTTGACGACGAAGCCCGGAGCCTCAGCGACCTCGACAGGCTCCTTGCCGATCTCCTTGGAGAGGTTGTAGATGAAGTCGAAGGTCTCCTGCGTGGTGTTGGCGCCGCGGATGACCTCAACGAGCTTCATGCTGGGCACGGGGTTGAAGAAGTGCATGCCGATGACGGCGTGCTTGAGGCCGAGACCCATCTCGGTGACAGACAGAGAAGAGGTGTTGGTCGCGAAGACGGCGCTCTCCTTGCACATCTCGTCGAGCTCGCCGAGGAGCTGACGCTTGGTGTCCATGTTCTCCGCCACGCACTCGATGACGAGGTCGGCGTCCGCCGCGGCAGACTTCTCCTCGACGAGGATGTTGTTCAGGATGGCGTCCTTGGCCTCTTCGGTCATCTTGCCCTTCTCGACGCGCTTCTGCAGGGAAGCGGCGAGCTTATCCTTGTGGCGCTGAGCGGAAGCGACGCTGGAAGCGTACATCAGAGCGGTGTGGCCCTTGGCCGCGAAGACCTGAGCGATGCCGCTGCCCATGGTGCCGGCGCCGAAAACTGCAACTTTCATTGTGTGTATCCTCCTACAATATAAATAGATAATTCTATGGAATCACTTGTTGATAAAGGGCTCGTGCTTGCGCTTTTCGAGGAAGGCGCCCATGCCCTCCTGCTGGTCGGCGCTCTGGAAGCAGGAGCCGAAGGCCTTCTCCTCTATCACGACGGCGCGGTCAATGTCGACCTGAAGACCGTCGTTGATGGCCTGCTTGGACGCGCGCACCGCGATGGGCGCGTTGCCAGCGATCTGGCCGGCGAGCTTTTCCGCCGCGGCGTAGAGGTCAGAAAGCGGATAGACCGCGTTGACAAGGCCGATGCGGTAGGCCTCGTCCGCCTTGATGTTGCGGGCGGTGTAGATCATCTGCTTGGCCATGCCGGGGCCGACGAGGCGGGCAAGGCGCTGTGTGCCGCCAAAGCCCGGCGTGATGCCAAGGCCTGTCTCGGGCTGGCCGAAGACGGCGGTATCGGAGCAGATGCGGAAGTCGCAGCTCATCGCGAGCTCGCAGCCGCCGCCGAGGGCATAGCCGCCCACCGCCGCGATCGTCGGGATGGGGAACGCTTCGAGCTTGCGCATGACGTCGTTGCCCTGCTTGCCGAAGGCCTCGGCCTCCTCCTTGCTGAGCTCCTTCATCTGCGCGATGTCCGCGCCGGCGACAAAGGACTTCTCGCCCGCGCCGCGGACGATCAGGCAGCGGATCTCGCTTAAGTCCACCGCGTCGAGCGCGGCATCGAGATCGGCGAGCACCTGAGAATTGAGCGCGTTGAGCGCCTTTTCGCGGTCAATGATGAGATAGGCAATGTTGCCCTTGGGTTCATATTTGACAAAAGACATCGTGTGTCTCCTCCTGTCTTCTTCAACTGCCCCCTATTATATGGGCGGCAAGGCATATTTGCAAGAGAAAAATCACTTTTTTCAAAAAAGTTTCACACTTTTCCGGTGTCATTGCAAGAAACGTTGCATTTTTAATGATCTTTTCTCCCAATGCAGCAACTCTTGTATAAAATTTTTAAAATGACTTGTCTCTTGCACCAATTTTCGATATGATAGGCTTTAATTATAGGAAAACGAGGTTCATTCTATGCGAATGCGCAAAAAGAAAAACCTGCTTCCCCGCATGGAGCGGTGCGGGGCGTATCAGATCAAGGACCCCTACGAGCGCAAGGGCCGCTGGCACGACTTGATGCCCGAGGCGAAGGAGATCCGCGTGGAGCTCGGCTGCGGCAAGGGCCGCTTCACCGTCGAGACGGCCGCGGCGGAGCCCGACGTGCTGCTCATCGCGGTCGAAAAGGTGCCCGACGCGATGGTCGTCGCGATGGAGCGCGCGGCGAAGGCAGAGCTGCACAACGTCTTCTTCATCGACATCGACGCCAACCAGCTCCCTGAGATTTTTGATCAGGGCGAGGTCGACCGCATCTATGTCAACTTCTGCGACCCGTGGCCTCCCAAGCGGCAGGCCAAGCGCCGGCTGACGCACGGCAATTTCTTGAAGCTCTACCGCAAGGTGCTCAAGGACAACGGCCAAATTCATTTCAAGACCGACAACGACCCGCTGTTTGAGTGGTCGATCGAGGAGATCCCGCAGTTCGGCTTCGAACTCTCTGAGGTCACACGCGATCTGCACGCGAACGGACAGCGCGGCGTGATGACCGACTACGAGGCCAAATTCTATGCCGAGGGCAAGAACATCAACCGCTGCGTCGCCACGATGCAGCCGTGGGAAGAGCCCGAGGAAGAGGATACGCCCGAAGAGGCGGACGAAACGGCTGAATAAAAGGAAGGCTTTCAGCCTTCCTTTTTGCTTTCTTCGAGATACGGCGAATACATCATCACCGCGTCGTTCACGGCGACAGGCGTCTCCGCGAGCAGCTTGCCCTGCAAATCAAACGTCTGCCGGTAGAGCTCGTTGTGGCGGATGTAGCCGCCCCAGTACTGCGCGCGCATCTCGTGGCTGCGCTCGACGACCGCATAGCGCTCGGTCGGCTCGGCGCTCACGCGCCACTCGCCCTCAAGGTCTGTTTTGCCGACGCGGACGCGCATCTGATAGGTGTCCTGTGTGTCGTTGCGGATCATCAGGTCAAGATAGGGGTAAAAGCAGGTCGCACCGCTGCCGAAGGGCTGCGTGCGGTTCGCGTCGGGAAAGACGTCGTAGCCGTGGCGGTGGCGCTCGACGACCGTGAGCGGCGTGTGCAGCGTCATCCAGTAGATGAGGTTTGAGAGCTGGCAGAGCCCGCCGCCCGTCGCGGCCAGATACCCGCCGTTGCGCAGGATCATGCCGGGCAGATACCCCTTCCCCGCCGTCGGCTTTCCGATGAGATACCAGTAGCTCATCGTTTCACCGGGGCGCAGCAAAAGCCCGTCGAGCCGCGCACAGGCGAGGCGGAGATTCGTCACCTTGTTGCGCTGGAGCTGCATGTCGACGTCCTTGAGCTTTCGCATGAGCGGCGTATGGTGGGAAAACGCCTGATATGCTAAGTCTTCCCCGCTGCGCTCGCGCGCAAAATGCTTCCGCATCGAAAGCCATCTGAGTTTTCGCTGCGCGCTAAAATACGCGCCGCCGAGCTTCAGCCGCAAATTAGAGCGTTTTTTCGGTTCGCGGACAGTCATATGCTTCCCTCCCCTGTTTTTCTGCTTTTATAGACGCAAAACGGCGGGAAAAAGTTCCAACATTTTCTTATTTCAGGCTCATCACGTAGATTTGACACGGGTTCCACTCGTCCCAGAGCGTCGGGAATACCTCAAACTCGCCAAAACCGAGGGCGAGATAGAAGCGGTTCGTCGCGTCGTACTCAGGGTACTTCCCCATCTGCACGGTCTTGACCTGCAAAAACGAGTAGCCAAGCTCCTTCGCCCGCTGCTTCGCTGCGGCAAAGAGCATCTTGCCGACGCCGCGGCGGTGGTATTCTTTCAGCACGCCCATAACATAGAGTTCCGCCGTATCCCTCCCCGTTTCGGCAAGGTAAAGGAAGCCGACGGCGTTCTCGCCGTCGAACGCGGCGAAAAACGGCTGCTTAACACTCTTTTCGATGTATTCCTCGCGCGCCTCTGGAATGCCAAACCAGTCGGGCAGCGATTCTAAAATCAAGCGCGTAATGTGCCGCTTTTCATCGGGAGTCGTAATTTCTCTGATCTCCATAGTTCTCTCCATAGATTTCGTTTGCAAAAAAGCGGTATGGCATTGCCATACCGCTTTTTGATGTACGTTACCGCTGGCCCTTGTCGTAGGGGATACCCTCGGCCTTGGGGGCGCGGGAACTCTTGGACGTGAACGCCAGCACGAGCAGCGTGACAATGTAGGGCAGCATGCGGTAGAGATGGGCGCTGATGCCGATCTCCGCCAACATGAAGACGCCGTCGCCGTTGATGTCGATGCTCGCGTAGCTCGCCGCGATGCACTTGAAGAGGCCGAACAGCAGCGAGGAGACCGCGATATTCACGGGCTTCCAGTTGCCGAAGATCATAACGGCCAGTGCGAGGAAGCCGAAGCCCGCCACGTCGCCGTTCGAGGCGCAGTTTGCCGTTGTCAGCGCATAGACGAAGCCGCCCATGCCCGCGAGCGCGCCGGAAATGGTCGTGCCCGCGTAGCGCATCTTGTAGACGTTGATGCCCAGCGAATCCGCCGCCTGGGGATTTTCGCCGCAGGCGCGCAGGCGCAGGCCGAAGCGCGTCTTATAGAGCAGGATCGACAGGATGATGAAAAGCAGGATGCAGACGTAGGTCGCAAGGTAGACCTTGTTGACGAACGTCTCGCCGAAAAAGCCGAGGTCGGTGTTCTTGTCGATGCCGAGCGTAGACTTTTTGATCATGAACCAGCTCGCCGCGTCGCCCGTGAGCATCTGCAGCGTATTCTGGTTGGCGATGATGCGGATGAAGAACAGCACCAGTGCGGGGGCCATCAGGTTCAGCGCCGTGCCGCCGATGGTCTGGTCGGCACGCAGGTTGATAGAGGCAAAGCTCAGAAGCAGCGAGAACAGCGCGCCGAAGGCCGCCGCGACCAGCATCGTGAGAAGCTCCACGCCCTGAAGTGCGACCCAGTTGCCGCTCTGCTTGAGGGAGAGGATAGCGTCGCTCGTCTGCAGAATGCGCACAAACCAGACGCCGATGAACGCGCCGAAGACCATGATACCTTCCAGCGCCAGGTTGATGATACCGCTGCGCTCGGCGAACACGCCCGCAAGCGCCACGATCATCAGAGGGACGGCATAAATGAGCGTCTGCTGAATGAGGAATGTCATTTCGCGTCGCCTCCTTTCTCCGTTTCCGCTTGTGCACCGGCTGGTGCGGAAGCTGCCGCCGGGGCGGGCTCCGCGTTGGCGTCCGCGCCGTCGTCCTTCTTTTTGCCGAGCTTGCCGATCCACATCTTGATGACCAGCGAGAAGGCGCTGAGGTACACGATGACGGCGATGATGACGTTCGTGATGTACTCGTTATAGGCCGTCAGGTTCGTCAGCTGCAGGCCCGAGATATCGAGCATCGACATGAACAGCGCCGTGAAGATGATGCCGATGGGGTTACAGGAGGCGAGCATCGCAACAGGGATGCCGTTGAAGCCGATGGCAGGGAGCGACTGGTACGTGGACCAGAAGAACTCTGTGTTGCCGGAGAGATAGTAGAGCGAAGCGCCCGCCGCGCTCAGTCCGCCCGCGATCGCCATGGAGATGACGATGTTACGCTTGTCGGCGATACCGGCGTAGCGCGCAGCATGACGGTTGGAGCCGCAGGCTTTGAGCTGATAGCCGAACGTCGTCTTGGACATCATCACGTAAACGGCGATGGCAAAGACGATGGCGATGAGGATGCCGCCGTTGACCTGGGAGTTCGGGAAGAGCTTGTCAAGGCCCATCTTCGCGGTGGCAACGCCGTTGTAGGTCGTCTTGTAGATGTAGCCGGTCTTGGTGGACTCGGTGACGTTCTTGAAGTTACTGATATCAAAGAGCCATGTGACGAGGTTCGCCGCGATCCAGTTCGTCATGATGCAGGCGAGCACCTCGTTGATGTTGAGCAGGGCCTTGAAAAGGCCGGGGATCGCGCCCCAGATTGCGCCCGCGAGCGTGCCGCCGAGAAAGGCGAGCAGCCAGATAAGCGTGGTGGACATCGTCTCGGACGGAAGACCGAGGGCGATGGAGAGCGACACGAGCGTACCGATGAGGTACTGGCCCGGCGCGCCGATGTTGAAAAGGCCTGTTTTATACGCCATGCCGACGGAAAGGCCCGTCATGATGAGCGGCGCGGCACGGAAGAGCATGTTGCCGATATTCGTTGGGTTGAAGCCCCACGTCAGCGTGCCGGAGGCGTCGCGTCCCGTGGAGAACAGGCCGCCGAACACGATGCGGATGCCGTCCCACGCCGAGGAGAGCGAGAGGTTCGGGCTCGTGAGGCCGACGATCAAAATGACGATGCTGCCGACGGCGAGGCCGATCAGGATCGAGAGGACGGACGCCGCGACGGTCTTGAAGCCTTCGCTTTGCAGGAAGTGTTCTTTTTTCATACGGCCGCCTCCTCCTTCGCCATGCGCTTGGCGCCGGCCATGTAAAGGCCGAGCTCTTCGACGGTGGTTTTCTTCGGGTCGAGCTCGCCGACGATCTCACCCTCGTACATGACGAGGATGCGGTCAGAGAGGCTCATGACCTCGTCCAGCTCGAGCGAGACGAGCAAGATCGCCTTGCCGCGGTCGCGCTCGGCGACGAGCTGGCTGTGGATGAACTCGATCGCGCCGACGTCCAAGCCGCGCGTGGGCTGCACGGCGACGATGAGATCCTTGTCGCGGTCGACCTCGCGGGCGATGATGGCCTTCTGCTGGTTGCCGCCGGACATGGAACGCGCGCGCGTAATCGCGCCCTGGCCGCTGCGCACGTCGAACTTGTCGATCAGGTAGTTGGCATAGTCGCGCACAGCCTTGTTGTTGATAAAGCCGTGGTTTTCAAAGCGCGGCTCGTTGAAGCGCTGGAGCACCATGTTCTGCTCAAGTGTGAAGTCGAGCACGAGGCCGTGCTTGTGGCGGTCTTCGGGAATGTGGCTCATGTGCTCGCCGCGGTGGCGGATGGAGGCATGAGAGATATCCTTGCCGCAGAGGGTGATCGTGCCGGAGGACGGCTTATCAAGGCCCGTCAGGCCGTAGACAAGCTCCGTCTGACCATTGCCGTCGATACCGGCGATGCAGACGATCTCGCCCGCGCGGACGGTGAAGGAAACGTCATTCACGGCGTTGCGCTTCTGCACGTGGGAGTGGACGCAGAGGTGGTCGACCTTCAAGACCTCGCCCGCAGGCTTGGCCTCGTCCTTCGTGACCTCGAGCTGCACGGGGCGGCCGACCATCATGTTGGAAAGCTCCTGCTTGGTGGTCTCGCTCGTGTTGACCGTGCCGATATACTTGCCCTTGCGCAGGACGCTCACGCGGTCGGAGACCTCCATGATCTCGTTGAGCTTGTGGGAGATAAAGAGGATGGATTTGCCTTCGCGGGCAAACTCCTTCATCGTGGCCATCAGTTCTTCGATCTCCTGCGGAGTGAGCACCGCGGTCGGTTCGTCGAAGATGAGGATCTCGTTGTCGCGATACAGCATCTTCAGAATTTCGACGCGCTGCTGCATACCGACCGTGATATCCTCGACCTTGGCGTCAAGGTCGACATTCAGGCCGTAGCGCTTCGAGATCTCCTCGACCTTTTTGCGCGCCTCCTTCTTCTGCAAAAAGCCGCACTTCGTCGTCTCCGCGCCGAGGATGATGTTGTCGAGCACCGTGAACACGTCCACCAGCTTGAAATGCTGGTGCACCATGCCGATGCCGAGCGCGGTGGCGTCGTTCGGATCCTTGATGGACACGACCTTGCCGTCCTTTTTGATGATGCCCTCCTCCGGCTGATAAAGGCCGAAGAGAACCGACATTAAGGTCGATTTTCCCGCGCCGTTTTCACCGAGCAGGGCGTGGATCTCGCCCTTTTTGAGCTGTAAGGTGATGTTGTCGTTGGCGATAATACCGGGGAATTTTTTGGTGATGTTCAGCATTTCGATCGCGTACTGATTCTCCAAGTTTTTTCGCCCTCCTTCCGTTTTGATGGCCCGCACGCGCTGCGCTGCGAGGACGGAAACCATAATTACATTATACTATATCACGTTTCCCGATGAAAAGCAAAAGGTTTTCGCATGTCTTTCCCTGTCAGAAATGTGAAAAAGAACGGAAGACCGAAGTCTTCCGTTCTTTTATGTATGCGCTATTGGGAATTAGCCGCCGATGTAGTTGACGTTGACGTTGCTCAGGCCGGCGGTGGAGGGGTCAGCCATCTTGTCATTGTTGTCGATGGTGATGTCGCCGTTGAGGACCTTCTGGAAGAGGTCTTCATAGTCGGCAACGGAGAAGTTCTCCATGGACCAGGTAGCGGTCGGCAGGCCAACAGCGTTCTCGGTGACACCGAGAGCGGTCTTAACGCCACCAATCTCGGAGAAGGTGCCGTCGTAGACCTTGGCGATGGCCCACTCGGCAGCGTCGCTCAGGCCCTTCATAGCGGAGGTGACGACGGTCTCGGACTCGCTGGACTGGTCGACGTCGACGCCGACGACCTTGCCGTCCTCAGCGGAAGCGGCAGCGGCGACGGACTGGAACATGGAACCGCCGCAGGCGAAGACGATCTCAGTGCCGTTGGAGTACCAGCCGGAGACCATGGTCTGCAGCTCGGGGGAAGCCTGGAAGGAAGCGCCGTACTCCCAGGAGTAGTTCAGGTCGACGGTCTTATCCATTTCCTTAGCAGCGTCGTTGGCGCCCTGAGCAAAGCCCCAGCCGTAACGGATGCAGGCGGGGTTCGTGCCGCCGCCGCCGCCGGTGAAGCCGAGCTTCTCATAGCCTTCCTTGACGACAGCGTAACCGGCGAAGTAGCCGCACTGCTCTTCGCAGAATGCAACAGCCGCGACATTGGAGAGATCATTACCGTTCTCGTCCGCAACAGGGTCACCATCAATGAAAACGAAAGAAGTGTCGGTGAATTCAGCCGCAGCTCTGGCGAGGGCAGCACCCTGCATGAAGCCGGCGCAGACAACGACCTTGGCGCCGCCGTCCACGGCAGCCTTCATGGCGTCGTAACGGTCGTCATCGGTAGCCTGATCGCCGTTGGCGGGCTGATAGTACTTGTAGCTCAGGCCGTTGTTGGCGGCATAGAGCTTCACGCCGTCGAAGGTGCCCTGGTTGAAGGACTTATCCTTCAGCTGGCCGACGTCGGTGACGAAAGCGACTTCATACTTGCCGTCCTCAGACGTCATGTTGTCGTCGATATCGTCAGGATTGGTGTAAGTGGTGGTCCCGCCCTGCTGATCGTCAGTGTTGTTGGCATCCTGGTTGTCGTCGGTCTTCTTATCACCGCAGGCAACGAGGGACAGAACCATGACGAGAGCGAGAAGCAGCGCAAAAAACTTCTTCATTCTTCTATCCTTCCTTATTTTTCCGGTCGGCGGCGGGCCGCTCTCCGGTTTATTTTGAAGTGCGGACGCACCTCGTCTGACAGTATAGCAAAAGCAAAGGGGAGAATCAAGTCCGATTCTCCCCAATTTTACTTTTTTGTGATAATTGATGGGATTCTTTACAAAAAGTCCACACTTTTTACACGTTATTTTCTCAGTCGAGCTTCAGGTCGCCGTCCTTGACCCAGCCGAGGCGGCGGCAGACCATATTGATGAGCGGAGCAAGGATGGCGGGCAGCACGATGGCGACGAGGATGAGGCCCAGCCAGTCAAAGCCCGTTGGGCTCATGGCCACAGCGCCCTTGGCGACAGCCTCCTCGCTCGGGGAGACCCAGCCCGTCCACACGCCGATGAGGCCGCACAGGCCGCAGGTGCCCATACCGGAGTTGATCGGCGCACCGTTCATCTCAAGATGGAACACGCACGTGGCGATGGGGCCGGTGATGGCGGAGGCGAGCGTCGGCGCGATCCAGACGCGGGGATTTCTGACAATGTTCGGCATTTGGAGCATGGAGGTGCCGAGTCCCTGAGAGACAAGGCCGCCCCAGCGGTTTTCCTTAAAGCTCATCACGGCGAAGCCGACCATCTGCGCGCAGCAGCCCGCGACAGCCGCGCCGCCGGCGATGCCCGTAAGTCTCAGCACCTGGCAGATGGCAGCGGAGGAGATGGGCAGCGTGAGCGCGACGCCGACGAGCACGGAGACGGCAATGCCCATCCAGAACGGCTGGAGCCTGGTCGCGTTGTCGATGACGAGACCGAAGGCAGAGGCGGCTGTGCCGATGGGCGGCGCGATCCACTTGGCGAGCGCGACGCCGACTAAGATGGTCACGGCGGGCGTCACTAAAATGTCGATCTTCGTCTCCTTGCTCACGGCCTTGCCGCACTCGGCGGCAAGGATCGCGATGATGAGCACGGCGAGCGGGCCGCCTGCGCCGCCCTCGGCGTTGGCCGCCCAGCCGACCGCCGCGAGGGAGAAGAGCACCATCGGGTCAGCCTTGAGCGCGTAGCCGATGGCAATGGCCATCGCAGGGCCGGAGACGAACATCGCATAGGTGCCGATATCCGTCAGAAACGGAACGCCCAGTTGCGCGCCGAGCGTCTTGATGATCGTGCCGATGAGCAGCGAGCAGAAGAGGCCCTGCGCCATTGCGCCGAGCGCATCAATGCCGTAGCGCTTGGCCGAAACTTCAATGTTTTTGCGTTTGCAGAACGCTTTGAATTTTTCCATGATATCCTCACAGCCTAAAAATAAAATAGTGTCATGCGCAGGTGTCTTGACACGTGCACATGACACTATAATCGCTTGTGTGAGGATTGTCAACCCTTAATTTCCGTTTTCCTCCAGCAGGACGCGCAGTGCGCGCAGCGCACTCTTCGTGCGCTCGAACGCCGCCTCGTCGGGACAGGAGAGCGTGTGCAGGTGGATGCCGTCGGTGAGACTGGACAGCGGCTCCGCCTTTTTGCAGCGCTCAATGAACTGGCTGACCTCGTAGCGGTTCGAAATTTGCAGCGGGCCGGTGAGCTGGCCGTAGATGGGGTGGTCGACGATGACGTCGATGACCGTACAGCCGTTATCGACGATGGTGTTGAGCTCGGCTTCCATCTCCTGCGGCGTGTGCCTCACGGCAACGCGGCGGACGATGCCGCGCGCCTCCTTCGGCGTCACATAGCCGCGCGGAGTGGCGAGAATTTCCTCGCCCGAGGAGCGCAGCAGCGCGATATCGCCCACGATGATCTGGCGCGAGACGGAGAATTTTTCCGCCAGCGCGGAGGCGCTGACCGGCGCGTCCGCCGCGTGCAGCACGTCGGCAATGGCCTTTCGCCGCTCGTCAGAATGCATTCGCTCTTCCTCCCCTTTTCGCGCAAAAGCGCCAAATTCGATTACGTTTTGTATTGTAAAAATCAGAAATTACAGTTTGTTGTCGGATTTTGCCGATTTAATACTCAAAGCAGCTGCCGCCGACGAACTCTCGCACGATGGAGTCGCGCGGGACATAGTCCGTGCGCAGCGACGGCACGGAGTTGACAACGTCCATCAGGTCGCTCAGCCCGTGCTCGGCGATAAACTGATCGTCGAGCTGGCTGTAAAACTCGGGGATCTCCTTCAAATACCGCGCGAGGATGCACGGCTCGTAGTCGTGAAACGTGTCGATGTGGATGCTCGCGTTCGGCTTGTTCGGCATGATGTAGTTGAGCTCGCCGCGGTCGACACTCTCGGCGCGCTCGACGGTCTGACGCAGCGAATGGCCGCGGCCCTGATAGTCGCGGATCATGCGGCGCGCCACGCGCAGCTGCTCGGGACGAACGATGCGGTCCTTGTGCGTGATGATACGCGTACGCGGGGCAACGTAAACGCCCGTAGCTTCGCTTCTGAGCTGGTCGAAAATCAGCGGGTTGAGCATGTGGATGCCCTCGGCGATGATGACGGCGTCCTTGTCGCCCTGCATGGGCTTGTAGCCGCCGACGCCGCCTGCCTTGAAGTCGTAGACCGGCAGCTCCACGAGCTCGCCGTCCATCAGGCGGTGGATATCCTCGATGAGTAAATCGCGGTTCACGCAGTAGGGCGACTCCCAGTCGCTCGCCTCGGGCGGACGCTGATCAAGCGGCAGGAAAAAGTTATCCATGCTGAGCATGCAGACCTTGACGCCGAGGTTTTCGAGGTATTCGCGCAGGCGCATCGCCGTCGTCGTCTTGCCCGAACCACTCGGGCCCGTCAGGCAGACGATGGGCTTTTGCCCCTTGTTCATTAAAATGCTCGCCGCGGCGGAACTGATCTTGTCGTGAAAGACCTCCTCGCAGCGCAGGACGAAGCGGGTATCGTCCTTCATGTTGGTCACAATGTTTTCAATGTCGATCACGCGCATGGCATGATAATCTCCTTACTTTTTGGATTCTGCCGCCATCTTTACGGCTGTTTCGAGCGCGATTTTCATCATGGCGGTAAAGCTCGTCTGCCGCGCCTCGGGCGAAAGCTCCTCGCCGGTGAGGATATTGTCGGAGATCGAGCAGAGGGAAAGTCCGCGCTTTTTCGTATAGGCGGCGTTGCAGTAAAGGGCGGCGGCCTCCATCTCGATGGCGAGCACGCCCATGTCCGCCCACTTGAGCGACGGGTTCGACGCGTCGTAGAACGTGTCGGACGAGTAGAGGTTGCCGACGTCCATGCGGACGCCGAGCTCCTTCGCCGATTCAACGGCGGCGGAGAGCAGCTGAAAGTCCGCGATGGGGGCAAATGTGCCGCCAAGGCCGTACTGCGCGGCGTAGTTCGAGTTGGTGCACGCACCCATGCCCGCGACCACGTCACCGAGCTTCAAGTCCTTTTGCAGCGCGCCCGCCGAACCCACTCGGATGATGCTCTCGACATCGTACTGCGTGAACAGCTCGTAGGAGTAGATACCGATGGACGGCATCCCCATGCCGCTGGCCATCACGCTGACGGGAACGCCCTTGTAGGTGCCTGTGTAGCCCTGCACGCCGCGGACGTTGTTGACGAGCTTTGGTTCATCTAAAAATGTTTCGGCGATGAACTTCGCGCGCAGCGGGTCGCCGGGCATCAGAACGGTCCTGGCGAAGTCGCCCTTTTTCGCGCTGTTATGCGGAGTCGGCATATTGAGCCCTCCCCTTTCTTAAAGTTCGCCCTTGGCCTCGAGCTCCTTGACGGCCTTGACGATGCGGGACGTGCCGAGGCGGTCGGCGCCGAGCTTGAGGAAGTCTTCGGCGTCCTGCAGGCTCGCGATGCCGCCGGCGGCCTTGATCTTCTTGCCGTTGGTCATGTGGGCGGCCATGAGGGCGACATCCTCGCGGGTCGCGCCGCCGCCAGCAAAGCCCGTGGAGGTCTTGATATAGTCGGCGTGGGAGTTGGAGACGACCTCGCAGAGCTTGATCTTCTCTTCGTCGGTGAGCAGGCAGGTCTCGATGATGACCTTTAAGATGTTGCCGTGGCAGGAGATTTTCACAGAGTTGATCTCCTGAAGGATCTTGTCGTACTGGCCCTCCTTGACCCAGCCGAGGTTGATGACCATGTCGATCTCGGTCGCGCCGTCGGCGACGGCGGACTCGGCCTCCATGCACTTGATGCCGCTGGGCGTGTAGCCGTTGGGGAAGCCGATGACCGTGCAGATGGGCAGCTGGCCGAAGCCATAGTGCTGCTGCTCGGCGACGTAGTGCGCGGCGTGATTCACATAGGTCTGCGGGATGCAGACGCTCGCGCAGCCGTATTTGATGCCGTCGTCACAGATCTGCTTGATGTCCTCCCAGGTGGCGGTCTGCTTGAGGAGGGTATGGTCAACGTGCTTGAGAATTTCCTTAACGTCCATGATATATTTCCTTTCTGTCGTTGAAAGCGTATTTGATCAAAAATCGTTTTATTTTAGCATGTTTCCGTGCTTTTGTCTACCGTTTCGGCAGGTCTCTTACAGTGCGCTGCCGAAATACTCCGTCATCGCGCGGATCAGGAATTCATAGTCCTGCACGCCCGCGGTCTCCCACGAAGAGTGCATCGCGAGCTGGGGCAGGCCGATGTCCACCGTGCTGACCGGCACGAGCGTATCGGAGATCGAGCCGAGCGTCGAGCCGCCGGGAAGATCGGAGCGGTTCGACATGACCTGCGTGGGAACGCCCGCGTTTTCGCACACGGCGCGGAAAATAGCGCAGGAGCGGCCATCGGTCGCGTAGCGCTGATTGGCGTTGAACTTGATGACGACGCCCTCGTTCATATACGGGCAGTTGTCGGGGTCGGCGTATTCACCGTGGTTGGGGTGCTGGGCGTGCGCGTTGTCCGCCGAGACGAGGAAGCTGCGCGCGAGCATCATCTGGAGCTCCTGCTCGTCCTTTCCGAGGCACAGGGCGATGCGGCGCAGCGTGTCGCGCAGGAACGTCGAGCCCGCACCCTGCTTGGTGGACGAGCCGACCTCTTCATTGTCGAAAATGCAGCAGACGGCGATATTTCCGCTCTCCTTCGCCGCAAGGAAGCCCTCGAGGCAGCCGCAGGCGCACTCGAGATCGTCGAGCTTGGGAGAAAGGATGTACTCCTCGTTCTCGCCAAGCAGCGTCCCCTCGCCGCGGCAGTAGAGGAACAGGTCGCTGCCGAGGATGTCGTTTTCTGCAACGTCCGCGGCTTTGGCGACGATGGGCAGGATGCCGCCGCTGTCTTTACCGCCGAGCAGCGGCAGCGTGTCGATATTCGCGAGGTACTTCATGCCGTCGTTCGCCGTGCGGTTCATGTGGATGGCGACATTGGGAATGACGAGCAGGTCGCGGTCGACGCTCACGAGTTTTTCGACGATCTCGCCGTTTGCGCGCACGAAGACGCGGCCCGCGACGGAGAGTGGGCGGTCGAACCACGTGGACATCAGCATGCCGCCGTATTTTTCGGTCGAGAGCTGGACATAATGCGCGCTGCGGCGGTCGGGATGCTCTTTTAAACGGAACGCTGGCGAGTCGGAGTGCGCCGCAGCCATGGCGAAGCCGCCGTCGATCATCTCCGGCACGCGGAAGGCGATGGTGCTCGAGCCGTTGCGGCGGACGAAATACTTCCCGCCGGGGGCTACCTCCCAGCGTTCGCGTTCGGAAAGCTCGGTATAGCCGTTTGCGAGGAGCTTTTGGCGGATGTTCTCGGTCACATGGTAGCAGGTGGGGCTATTTTTGATAAAATGCAGCAGTCCTCTTGCCGGTGCATGTTGCATGGTGATGTCCTCCACAGTTTATTTTTGTTTGGCGGTATTATAGCACACGTCATGCTTCTCGGCAAGCGGACACTCCCTCTGTGCCGCACAAAACAGGGGCAGCATTTGTGCATTTGTCCATATTTGGTGGAATTATAGTTGATTCTTTTATCGAAATCCTTTATAATACAGTTGATTTCCGTCCCCCTCCCGCATCGAGCGGGCTTTTGTTTGCGCTCTTAAGCCGGAAGGAGGCTATTTCTATGAACGAATCCTCTTCTCCCGCGCCAGCTCCGGTCTCACCGCTGTGGACGCGGGATTTCACTATCATCACATTGGGCAGCGTGATCTCGATGCTGGGCAATTCGATGTCCGGCTTCGCGCTGAGCCTTCTTGTGCTGGACTACACGGGCTCGAACCTGCTCTACGCCATCTATGTTGCGACCTTCACGCTGCCGCAGATCGTCATGCCGATCTTCTCGGGCGCGATCCTCGACCGCTTTTCGCGCAAGAAGACGATCTACACGCTGGACTTCCTTTCCTCCGGGGTCTACCTTGTCGCTGCGCTGATCCTGAGCCGCGGCTGGTTCAGCTTTCCGATGCTCGCGCTCTTCTGCTTTATCATCGGCTCGATCAACAGCATCTACTATGTCGCCTACGACAGCTTCTATCCCCTGCTGATCTCTGAGGGGAACTACTCCAAGGCCTACTCCATCGCGAGCGTGCTGGAGACGCTCTCGGCGCTCATCATCCCGATCGCAACGTACTTTTATAATCTCTTCGGCATTGCGCCGCTGCTCGGCATCAACGCGCTGTGCTTCTTCATCGCCGCGACGGCAGAGACGCAGATCCGCGCCGAGGAACACTACATCGAAAAGCAGCGTGCCGCGCTCGCGCTCGAAGAGCAGCATTCCTCGGGCCGCCAGCTCCTGCGCGACATCAAAGAGGGCTTTCGCTATCTGATGAGTGAAAAAGGGCTTCTGCGCGTGGCCATCTATTTCACATTCAGCATGCTGGCCTCGGGCGCGTCGCAGGTCATCACGCTGCCGTACTTCAAGTCGACATTCGATAACGGCGAATACATCTATATGCTCGTCTGGGGCATGGCGATCTTCGGCCGCGCCATCGGCGGCGGCATTCATTATAAAATCAAGCTGCCTGTGCAGCATAAGTATTCCATTGCCCTGATGGTTTATGTCGTCATCTCGCTGTGTGAGGGCTTCTATCTCTACTGCCCGCTGCCGGTGATGATGGTCTCGTGCTTTTTAACGGGTATCCTCGGCGTGACGAGCTACACCATCCGCATCTCCGCCACGCAGAGCTACGTGCCCGACGAGAAAAAGGGCCGCTTCAACGGCGCGTTCAACATGCTCAACACCGTCGGCAGCTTCACGGGCAATCTGCTCGCGGGCGCGCTGGTGGCGTTTCTCCCCGTGCGCGGCGTGCTGACGGGCTTCATGCTCGTCACGGCGGCTGCAGCGGTCGTCGTCATCGGCGGCGGACGCAAGGACGTGTCCGCGATCTATAACCGGCAAGAATAAGAAATGTAACAATAAAAATTTGATGGAGGAAACAACATGAAATTTTCCGAAATGACCTACACCCGCCCCGATCCCGCGGCGAGCAAGCAGCGCCTTTCCGCGCTGACGGCGGAACTCAAGGCCGCCAAGAGCTATGAGGAAGCACGCAGAGTCTTCCTCTCGCAGCAGGAGCTGATGAGCCACATCTCCACCGCCGCGACGCTCGCGAGCATCCGCCATTCGATCGACACGCGAGACAAATTCTACGACGGCGAGGAAAAATTCTGGAACAACTTCAACCCCGAGCTTGAGGAATACAATCAGGCGTGGACGGCAGCGATGCTCGAAAGCCCGTTCCGCGCGGACTTTGAGAAGGAATACGGCGATCTGATGTTCGTCAACGCCGAGATCGCGCTCAAGACCTTCTCCCCCGCCATCATTCCTGAATTGCAGCAGGAAAACGACCTGACGCAGGAGTATGAAAAGCTGCTCGCCTCGGCGCAGATCCCGTTCGAGGGCAAGGTCTACACCCTCTCGCAGCTCTCCCCGTTCAAGACCTGCGCTGACGATGAAAAGCGCCTTGCCGCATGGAAGGCCGAGGGCCGGTGGTACAAGGACAATCAGGCAAAATTCGACGAGCTCTACGACAAGCTCGTGCATCTGCGCGACGCGATGGGCAAAAAGCTCGGCTACGAGGGCTATACCACGCTCGGCTACTACCGCATGGGCCGCAACTGCTATACGAAAGACGATGTCGAGAAGTTCCGCGAGGCGGTCGTCAAGTATCTCGTCCCCGTGGCGGACAAGGTGTACCGCGAGCAGGCCAAGCGCCTGGGCAAGCAGTATCCGATGAGCTTTGCCGACAACGCGCTCGAATTCCGTTCCGGCAATCCCCGCCCCGCGGGCACGCCGGACGACATTCTCGCCCAGGGTATGAAGTTCTACAGCGAGCTTTCGCCCGAGACGAAGGAGTTCTTCGAAACGATGCTGCGCGACGAGCTGCTCGACGTGCTCTCGACCGAGGGCAAGCAGGCGGGCGGCTACTGCACGAGCATCATGGACTATCAGGTGCCGTTCATCTTCGCCAACTTCAACGGCACGCAGCACGACGTCGAGGTCGTGACGCATGAGGCCGGTCACGCCTTTGAGGCCTGGACGAACCGCAAGCGCATCCCCATCGACTACATCTGGCCGAGCATGGAGGCCTGCGAGGTCCACTCGATGTCTATGGAATTCTTCGCCGAGCCGTGGGCAGACGGCTTTTTTGGCCCCGACGCGAAGAAGTTCCTCTACAGCCACCTCTCCGGCGCGCTGACGTTCATCCCCTACGGCACGATGGTCGACCACTTCCAGCACATCGTGTATGAAAAGCCCGAAATGACGCCCGCCGAGCGCCACGCCGTTTGGAAGGAGCTGCTCGGCGTCTACATGCCGTGGATGAAGCTCGACGGCGAGATCCCGTTCTACTCTGAGGGCATGGGCTGGCAGCGCCAGCACCACATTTATTCGAGCCCCTTCTACTATATTGACTACTGCCTTGCCCAGACCGTGGCGCTCGAATTCTGGGCGATGATCCGCAAGGACGTGGGGAACGCCTGGCAGCACTACATGGCCTACACCGTGCAGGGCGGCAGCCGGACGTTCACCGATCTTCTCAAAAACGCCGGCCTCGAGAGCCCGTTTGACGAAGCGTGTCTTCGCGGCGTGTGCGCCGAGGCGGAGAAGGCCCTCGCGGACTTTGACCTCACGGGCATCGAATAATGGGCGAACAGCACAAAAAGCACAACCGCCGCGAGCACCTGAACGACTTTCATCTGAACGTCGCGGGCGAATATGTTTACGATGGGGCACTCTACGCCTGCCAAAACGATGATGCAAAGCAGCGCAGATCTAAGCGCGCCGTGTGGGGAATGGCAGCCATTCTGACCGTTGCGGTCGCCGCGGGCGGGTGCATTCCTGCGCCGGGGATGCAGAACTGTTTTTACGTTCTGCTCCCCTACCTCGGCGAGTTTCTGGGCGCGGCGAGCGTCATCTGGGCGCTTGCAAAGCTCGGAACGGACTGGAGCACGGTGCGCGAGTACAACTACAAAAAAAGCGTGGCCGTTCTGCCCGTGCGAACGGCGGTCACGGCGGTCTTTTCTCTTCTCGGCATCGTGTGCGAATTGATCTTCTTTTTCGTCAATGACCACGCAGGACAGACGTTTTTCGCGCTGCTCTATGTCCTGCTGAAGCTGATAGCCCTACTGAGTGTCCTTGTTCTGCGCGCCGAAATTATGCAGGCAGAATGGGACAAATTGCCTAAAAAAAATAACTCCTAAGATTTTACTCTGTACAATGTGCATCCTTTCATGCTATAATCAAAAAAATTCTACGCGCTGTTTTTCGGCGCACAGATGTCCATAGGAGGCGCACTCCCCCTTTCCGCGCGTGTATACGCGCGGGCACCTTACTTTGTGCTGCACGGGGCGACCCGTTTTGGCAAAAATTTATAAAGGAGTAGATTCAATGAAAAGAACACTTGCACTGATCCTTTCTCTGGTCATGTGTCTTGGTCTTCTGGCCGGCTGCGGCGACAAGAAGACGGACGACGGCCAGACCGACGGCAAGACGCTTGTTGTCGGCGCGCAGAACTTCGACGGTAAGTTCTCCCCCTTCTTCTATACCAATGACTATGAACACCAGGTCATGGGTATGGTCTTCGACGATCTGTTTCTCGTCGACCGCGAGGGCTCTGTCGTCCTCAAGGGCATCGAGGGCGACGTCCGTCCCTACAACGGCACCGACTATACTTACAAGGGCATTGCCGACTGCGACATCGTTGAAAACAGCGACGGCACGGTCGACTACAACATCACCCTGAAAGAGGGCGTCAAGTTCTCCGACGGTGAGGAAATGACCATCGACGATGTCATCTTCTCTTACTATGTCCTGCTTGACCCCGCTTATGACGGCGTTTCCACGCTGTACTCCCTGCCCATCAAGGGTCTGGAAGCCTATCGCAGCGGTATGGACACTGTGCAGAACCTGATCCTCTCCGCCGGTCCTGACGCCTACGCCGCCAACGACTTCTACACCGAAGAGCAGTACAACGCTTACTGGGCCGCCTTCAACGCCGCCGGCGTGAAGTTCGCCCAGGAGATCCTTGACTACGTGGTCGACTCCGGTTCCGCCACCGCTGACGACTCCGTCGCCGCGCAGGCTGGCAACTGGGGCTTCGATCTCGCCGATGACGCGACCGTCGAAGACTTCTGGGCTGCCATCGTTGCTAAGTACGGCTACGACATCTCCGATGACGGCATCAACGCCGAGACCGCCGGCACCAGCATCTCCTCCTTCCTCGAGGCTGAGCTGGGCGACGCCTACACCGACTATACCGTCGCCGTCCAGACCGGCGAGTCCGCTCCCAACGTTGCCGGTATCGTCAAGACCGGTGACTACTCCATGACCGTCACCCTCACCGAGGTCAATGCCACCGCCATCTATCAGCTCCCCGTCACCGTGTGCCCCATGCACTACTATGGCGAGACTGACAAGTATGACTACGACAACAACATGTTCGGCTTTGTCAAGGGCGATCTGTCCCACGTCAAGTCCGTGACCTCCACCCCCATCGGCTCCGGCCCGTACACCTTCGAGAGCTGGTCCAACGGCGCTGTCACCCTGCAGAAGAACCCGACCTACTGGAAGGGCGAGCCCAAGATCGACACTGTCATCTGGCGCGAGATGACGGACGAAGATAAGATCCCCGGCGTTGTCTCCGGCACGATCGACGTAACTGACCCCTCCTACTCCAAGGAAGCTGCCGAGCAGATCAAGGAAGCCAACTCTAACGGCGAGATCTCCGGCGATACCATCCAGACCGACCTCGTCGCCAACCTCGGCTACGGCTATGTCGGCTTCAACGCCAACCGCGTGAAGGTCGGCGACGGCAACGGCGGTGATGAGGCCTCCAAGGATCTGCGTAAGGCCATCGCCACGGTTATCGCCGTTTACCGCGATGTCGCTGTCGACTCCTACTACGGTGAGTTCGCCAACGTCATCAACTACCCCATCTCCGACACCTCCTGGGCCGCTCCGCGCGTTACCGATGAGGGCTACAAGGTCGCCTTCTCCGTTGACGTCAACGGCAACGACATCTACACCGAAGGCATGAGCACCGACGACAAGTACGCCGCCGCCAAGCAGGCCGCTCTCGGCTACTTCGAGGCTGCCGGCTACACCGTCGCTGACGGCAAGATCACCGCTGCTCCCGCCGGCGGCCGCATGGACGCTGAAGTCATGGTCGGCGGCAGCGGCAAGGGCGACCACCCCTCCTTCATGGCTCTGACCCTCGCGTCCGACGCTCTCAAGGAGATCGGCTTCAACCTGATCGTCTCCGATATGTCCAACTTCGCCGAGATGACCAACGCGATCAACGCCGGTACTGCCGACATGTTCGCCATGGCATGGCAGGCCACGCCCGACCCGGATATGTTCCAGATCTATCACAGCCAGGGCGGCTCCAACGAGAAGTCCTACTGGATCAAGGATGCCGACCTCGATGAGCTCATCATGATGGCTCGTCAGTCCACCGACCAGACCTACCGCAAGACCCTGTATAAGCAGTGCCTTGACATCGTGGCCGACTGGGCGGTCGAGATCCCCATCTATCAGCGCCAGAACTGCGTGATCTTCTCCGCCAAGCGTGTCAACCTCGACACCGTGACGCCTGATATCACGACCTACTGGACCTGGTACAACGACATCGAGCTGCTCGACCTGCAGTAAGCTCCGTCGCTGCACAAAAACATTACTTAGGCGCATGGCTACCCTGCGGCTTCTGCCGCGGGGTAGCCTGCCCCAGGCACATCTGCCTATGATCCAAATGCCCCGGTGCATCGGAGCATTTGGCTGATATGCAGAGAGAGACATATCAAACCCGAAACGGCGACAAGACCCCGGGCGCGGGGCGGCCGTTATCAAAAAACGGAGGGATTCTATGCGCAAATATCTGGTAAAACGCCTGCTGCTGTCGGTGGTGATCCTCTTTTTTGTGACATTCATCATCTACCTGCTTATGCGCTGCATGCCCAGTTCCTACGTGGAGAATATGGCGCGGCAGCTCTCGCAGGCTCCCGGCTCCAAGCCCTATGAGGAGTGGCTGGCACAGCTCAACGCACAATACGGCCTGGACCTGGGCCTCATCCCCGGCTTTTTCGTCCAGCTCAAGAACCTGTGCACCGGCAACTTCGGCGACAGCTGGAAGTATACCGTGCCCGTCATCCAGAAGTTCAACGAGGTCATCTGGGTCTCGTTCATCATGGGCGCTATCTCGCTCGTGTTCGAGCTTCTCATCGCGGTGCCGCTCGGCATCGTGGCCGCCACCAAGCAGTACAGCGTGACTGACTACACCGTCACGACGGTCGCACTGCTGGGTATGTCGCTGCCGACGTTCTTCTTCGCGACGCTCTTAAAGCTCATCTTCTGCATCAAGCTCGGCTGGTTCGACCTTGTCGGCCTGACGGGACGTGACTTCAACTCCCTCAGCCAGTTTGGTCAGATCCTCGATATGGCAAAGCATCTGGTGCTGCCCATCGTGACGCTGGTCTTCATTTCCATCGGCCCGTGGATGCGCTATGTGCGCACGAACATGCTCGAGGTGCTCAACGCCGACTACATCCGCACCGCCCGCGCCAAGGGTCTTTCCGAGCATAAGGTCATCTATCACCACGCCTTCCGCAACACGCTCATCCCGCTCGTGACGTTCATCGGCGGCTCGCTGCCCGGCCTTTTTGCCGGCGCGCTCATCACAGAGACGCTGTTCGCCATCCCCGGCATCGGCTTCATCTCGTATAACGCGATGGTCGCGGGCGATATCCCCTTCTCCATGTTCTACATGACGTTCCTGGCGATCCTGACCCTGCTGGGCAACCTGATCTCCGACATCCTGTACGCGGTGGTCGACCCCCGCGTGCGCATCGCGTAAGAAAGGAGGACGTGACGAATGAGTTATTTTGACGATAGAACCGATAAAGACGTTTTCAATCCTGTTCACGGTGAAGGCGATGCCCGCCGCCGTTCCTACGAGCTTAACGACAAGTACGCAGGAAAGGACAACACGCCCTCCGAGGAAAACAAGCCTCCCGAGGAGGATTACTCCCTCAACGACGACCGCCGCGTCAAGGTCCTTTCCCCGGGCACGCTGGTCGCCAAGCGCTTTTTCCGCAACCGCCTCGCGGTCGTGGGTCTGACGATCCTCGCCGTGATGTTCATTTTCTCCTTCATCGGCGGCCTCATCAGCCCCTACGGGCAGGACGAGGTCTTCTACCGCGACGATATCCAGCTCAAGGAATACGCCGCCATGAGCGAGAACACCGAGTACCGCTATCTCGTGGCCGACGGCCAGGAGTTCGGCACGATCCTCCAGGCGCAGCTCACGCTGCACATGGGCAAGGACGACAGCTTCTCCTACAAGGGCGTCACCTACGACGTGACCGAGGAGGGCGACTCGCTTTACTCCGTCTCGAGCGGCGGCAGACTCCTTGCCATCGCCTATAAGGACATCATCAGCTCGAGCGACCCCAGCCAGAAGTTCGGCTTCAACTTCAGCTTCAACGCCCTCAAGGCGCACGCCAACGGCGAAACGGAGTTCACGGCCGGCGGCAAGACCTATACGCTTGATGAAGACAGCGTCATGCTGAATGGCGAGGAGATCGCCTACATCAGCCGCTTTGTCATCCAGTCCAAGGTCAGCGGCACGGTCATCAGCAAGGACTTCAAAGAGCGCGTGCAGCAGGCCGTCGAAAACGGTGAGACCAAGTACACCTATGTGAACGACGCCGGTCAGGAGCGCGAGATCAAGCTTGAATACAATCCCGCCAAGTACCAGTGGTCGATCAAGGAGGGCACGTCCACCCGCGTGTTCGACGCCTATTCCTTCCCCAGCTCCGCGCACTGGCTCGGTACGGATAAAAACGGTATGGATATGCTCACCCGCCTGATGTACGGCGGCCGCGTGTCGCTGATGATCGGCTTCATCGTCGTCATCATCTCCGCGGCGCTCGGCGTGGTGCTCGGCGGCGTCTCCGGCTACTTCGGCGGCTGGGTCGATAACCTCATCATGCGTATCGTCGATATCTTCTACTGCATCCCCTCCACCCCGCTCATCATCATTCTGGGCGCAGCGATGGACGGCATGCGCGTCGACCCGCAGATCCGAATGCTCTACTTAATGTTGATCTTGGGCTTCCTCGGCTGGCCGGGTATCGCCCGTCTCGTCCGCGGCCAGATCCTCTCTCTGCGCGAGCAGGAGTTCATGACCGCGACGGAGGCCTGCGGCATCAGCGTTTCGCGCCGCATCTTCCGCCACCTGATCCCCAACGTCATCCCGCAGCTCATCGTCAACTGCACGATGAGCCTCGGCTCCACCATCATCACCGAGGCAACGCTCAGCTTCCTCGGCCTCGGCGTCAAGTTCCCGTTCGCCTCCTGGGGCAACATCATGAACGACGTTTCCAACTCTTACGTCCTCACGAGCTACTGGTTCATCTGGATCCCCGCCGGCATCTGCCTGATGCTGACGGTCCTCGGCTTCAACTTTGTCGGCGACGGTCTGCGCGACGCGTTCGACCCGAAGATGAAGCGCTGAGAAAGGAGGGAATTTGAATGGCTAAGAAGCATAATGACGGCTATCTTTCCGCAAAGGAATCCCGCCGCATTTCCAAAGAAAACCGCAAGATCACAAATGCGCTCGAAAAGAAGCGCAAGCGCAAGAACGTTCCCGAATCCGAGTATCTGACCGAGATGCACGACCCCAACAACGCGGTCGAATTCGACAACCTGCACACCTACTTTTTCACCGACACGGGCGTTGTCAAGTCGGTCGACGGCGTCACGTTCTCCGTGCCCATCGGCAAGACTGTCGGCGTCGTCGGCGAGTCCGGCTGCGGCAAATCGGTCACGAGTTTGTCGCTCATGCAGCTTTTGCAGCGCCCGCAGGGTCAGGTCGTGGAGGGCGAAATTCGCCTGAACCTCGGCAGCAAGGCCTACGACGTCACGAAGGCGCCTGACAGCGTCATGCAGCACTTACGCGGCAACTATATCTCCATGATCTTCCAGGAGCCGATGACCGCGCTGAACCCCGTGTTCCGCATCGGCGACCAGGTCGACGAGGTGCTGGCCCTGCACAACGAAAAGGGCCACGACGAAGCGCAGATCAAGGCGCGCACCATTGAACTCCTTGAAATGGTCGGCATCGCCAACAGCGAGGGCGTTTACAAGATGTTCCCGCACGAGCTCTCCGGCGGTATGCGCCAGCGCGTCATGATCGCCATGGCGCTTGCGTGCAGCCCGAAGCTCATTATCGCCGACGAGCCCACCACGGCGCTCGACGTGACGATCCAGGCGCAGATCCTCGACCTTCTGCGCAATCTGAAGGATCAGATCAATTCCTCGATCATGTTCATCACGCACGACCTCGGCGTCATCGCCGAAATGGCCGACTACGTGGTCGTCATGTACGCCGGCCGCATCGTCGAGCAGGGCACGGCGGAGGAGATCTTCGCCCATCCCGCGCACCCCTACACCATCGGACTCATGGCCTCCAAGCCGGTCGTGGGCCGTCAGGTCGAAAAGCTCTACTCCATCCCCGGCAAGGTGCCGAACCCCATCAACATGCCGAACTACTGCTATTTCAAGGATCGCTGCGAAATGTGCGTGAACGGCTGCGAGGGCGACTACCCGTGCGAGGTGAGCATCTCGCCGACGCACAAGGTGAGCTGCTACCGCTATTACGACGGCAAGCGCCCCGACCTTGAGGAGATCGTGGAGGAAGAGCTGGCCGAGGGCAAGGAAAACGGAAAGGAGGGTGAATAAGATGCCGTTTTGGAAAGCCGGTAAGAACGACGATCAGGTCCTCGATGAACTGAAGGAAATGCAGAAGCAGAATGCCGATGAATTTGTCAAGAAGCAGGAGCACGCCGATGAGGCGCAGAAGTCCTCACTCATCATCGACAACAATTTCACCCCCGTGGAATATGACCCGCAGTACATTCTGCAGGTCAATCACCTCAAGAAATACTTCCCGATCAAGGGCGGTATGGTGTCGAAGACGGTCGGCTATGTCAAGGCCGTCGACGGCGTCACGTTCAATTTAAAGCGCGGCACGACGATGGGCCTTGTCGGTGAGTCCGGCTGCGGCAAGACGACCACGGGCCGCACGATCCTGCGCCTGTATGACTCCAAGTCCGGCGGTCAGGTGCTCTTCAACGGACAGGAGGTCTATGACCTCTCCCACAAGGAGCTGCGCGCCCTGCGCACGAAGATGCAGATCATCTTCCAGGACCCGTTCTCCTCGCTCTCCCCGCGTATGCCGGTCGGCGAGATCATCGGCGAGGCCGTGCGCGAGCACAACCTCGTCCCGAAGGCGGAATTTGACGATTATATCGACCAGGTCATGGACAACTGCGGCTTGCAGCCCTTCCACAAGGATCGCTACCCGCACGAGTTCTCCGGCGGCCAGCGCCAGCGTATCTGCATCGCGCGTGCGCTCGCGCTCAACCCCGAGTTCATTGTCTGCGACGAGCCGGTCTCCGCACTCGACGTGTCCATCCAGGCGCAGATCATCAACCTGCTGAACGAATTGCAGGATAAATACAAGCTGACGTACCTCTTCATCAGCCACGACCTTTCCGTTGTCGAGCACATCTCCGACACCGTCGGCGTCATGTACCTCGGCAACCTTGTGGAGTACGGCGCGAAGGAAGATATCTTCCGCAACCCGCTCCACCCCTACACGAAGGCGCTCTTCTCCGCCATCCCCATCCCCGACCCGAAGGTGAAGATGAACCGCATCGTGCTCGAGGGCTCCATCCCCTCCCCTGCCAATCCGCCCAAGGGCTGCAAATTCCACACCCGCTGCGCCAACTGCATGGCCTGCTGCAAGGAGGAAGCACCCGTCCAGCGCGAGATCGAGCCGGGCCACTTCGTGTGCTGCCACCTGTACGATAAGTGATGAAGAAGGACGACTTCTACGAGGAGGACGACGGCCGCACGATCGCCGACATGAGCGGCATCGAACGCCAGCCGACCTTTCTCCCACACTTTCACCGCAAGCGCAGCGACTTTTCCGCGCCCGACGCGCCCCGTGCGAACGACCGCCCGTGGGAAAGCGCTGCCGGTGAGCTGACGCGCGAGGAGCGCAATGCCGCCATCCGCGGCGCGCTCAAGGCGGGACTGCTGATCGCAGGTGTGTATATCCTCGCCGCTGCGGCGCTAATCGTCGCGATGCAGCTGCTCTGGTCTTAAATATGGAAAAAGGAAGACTCTTTCGAGTCTTCCTTTTTTATTTTTCTGCACGGCCAACGACAAATAGCTCTCTTTTCTTCGGATTTCAGATTGTTTTCATCTTTATTCTATGATATACTAGATGAATTGTATGTCGTAAAAAAGAGAGGAGATTCTTCATGGATCATAAAAGAGGTTCCTTTTCCGGCAAGATTGGCTTTGTCCTTTCGGCTGCGGGCGCATCCGTCGGCCTCGGAAACATCTGGCGCTTTCCTTATCTGGCCGCCAAATACGGCGGCGCTATTTTCCTGCTGGTATACATCATTCTGGCGATGACCTTCGGCTACACGATGATCATTGCGGAGACTTCGATCGGCCGCATGACCGGCAAGAGCCCTGTCGGCGCTTACAAGTCCTTCAGCGATAAGCCTGCGCTGCGCGTGGGCGGCTGGATCAACGCCATCATTCCGATTCTGATCGTCCCCTACTACTCCGTCATCGGCGGCTGGGTCATCAAATATCTGGCGGAATACCTGATGGGCAAGGCGCATCTCGTCGCGGAGGACGGCTATTTCTCGTCCTTCATCTCCAACGGCGTGTCCTCGGAGCTTTGCTTTCTCGTCTTCACGGCCATGACGCTGGCGATTATCTTTGCGGGCGTGGAAAACGGCATCGAGCGCGTCTCCAAGATCATGATGCCCATTCTCGTGGTGCTGTCGCTGATCATCGCCGTGTATTCCGTGACCCGCCCCGGTGCGCTGGAGGGCGTCAAGTACTTCCTTGTGCCCAATCTTGACAACTTCTCTTGGATGACGGTCGTCTCCGCCATGGGGCAGATGTTTTATTCCCTGTCCATCGCCATGGGCATTCTCATCACGTTCGGTTCCTACATGAAAAAGGACGTCCCGATCGAAAGCTCCACCCGCAATGTTGAGGTCTTCGACACGGCCATCGCCATCATGGCGGGCCTGATGATCATCCCCGCGGTGTTCGCCTTCTCCGGCGGCGATCCCAGCGCGCTGAAGGCCGGCCCCTCGCTGATGTTCATCACCATCCCGAAGGTCTTCGATTCCATGGGCTTTGGCACGGTGATCGGCATCGCGTTCTTCCTGCTGGTCCTGTTCGCCGCGCTGACGAGCTCCATCGCGCTGACGGAAAGTGCCGTCTCTACCTTGCAGGATGAGCTGCACTGGAGCCGTAAGAAGGCCACGAGCATCATGGGCGTCTCTATGGTTCTTCTCGGAAGCCTCTCCAGTCTGGGCTATGGCCCGCTGGCAAATGTCACCGTGATCGGCATGCAGTTTTTGGACTTCTTCGATTTCCTGACCAATTCTGTCATGATGCCCATCGCGGCCATCGCAAGCTGCATCCTCGTCTCCCGCGTCATCGGCGTCGACCGCATCGCGGACGAGGTCACGCTGAACGGCGCGCCCTTCCGCAGAAGAAAGGTCTTCAACGCCATGATCCGCTTCCTGTGCCCGTTCTTCGCGGCGATCATTTTGATCAGCTCGATCGCCAGCGCGTTCGGCTGGATCTCGATGTAAATAGTCGCGCTCACCGAGCGCGGCACGAGTCAAAGGGGGCTATTCTCTTTTGTGAAAGAGAATAACCCCCTTTCAATCCCCTAAGAGAAAGGTTTTAGATTGGCAGTCTCAATCCCGAATGACCTTTTTCCCTCCGGAATGGAAATGCCTGCGCGCGGCGATGCCGCGTTTAGAGCTACTATACGATTTGCCTCTGCTCCTACTACCTGCTGTTGCGCAGCCGTTGGCGGCTCTGCTGCCTTACGGATGCGGCACACCCCTTG
>OLSG01000272.1_pt1 | contig 69670 bp, 61 predicted proteins | sample 1673041 | NCBI WGS metagenome assembly OLSG01 (sample SAMEA3136749, study PRJEB25190) | human gut metagenome | reverse complement strand
AGAAGAAAAGCCTGGTTTCAACGTTGCCATCCAGATCCCGTTCTATATTGTCTATACAGGCAAATTCTCCACCGTTATCTGTAAGGATTAACGGGAAGCAGATTTTAAAAGTTAAGCCGGCATCAAGAAACATCTGATTTAATTTCATATGAAAAGTATTCTCAGAGTAGATTCCTTACTATGCTTAAATCTGGAATTTACTTTGGGAATTAACCTGAGCAATGAGAATAAATAAATTTTGAGTTTTTAATTGACAGGCTGGAATAAATTTTGTATACTTATTAAGTCATTGTACTATTGTGCTGTGACGCAACCGCACGAAGAAGGTTTATAAATGCGAAAGCTACCACATTCGGCGAGTATAGTAAAGAGGAGGTGCACAAATGTACGCAATTATTAAGACAGGTGGCAAACAGTACTGTGTTGAAGAAGGAAAGGTTGTTTCCATCGAAAAGCTTGATGCTGAAGTAGGTGCTGAAGTTGTTTTTGATGAAGTTCTCCTGGTTTCCGGAGACGATGTTAAAATCGGTCATCCAACAGTAGCTGGTGCTAAAGTAACTGGCAAGGTTCTTGAACAGGGCAAGGAACGTAAGATTCGTATTTTCAAATACAAGGCAAAATCTAACTACCGTCGCCGTCAGGGTCATCGTCAGCCATTTACGAAGGTTCAGATTGAAAAGATTGATAACTAATGATTACCGTTACTATGCATAAGAACATGAGTGGGCTCTATCAGGGGTTTAATATACATGGTCATGCAGACGGATATCAGAATGATGCAGAGTATGATCTTATTTGTGCATCAGTCAGTGCGATCACATTGACAATTGCCAGTGGATTGCAGGACGTACTTCATCTGGATGGTTCTTTTGATTCTGACTATGGTTTTATGAATGTAGAACTTACCTCAGAACCTACTGAGAAAAGTGAAATATTAATCAGAACTATGATTCACGGTCTTAAATCGATTGAAAAACAATATCCGGAACATTTGAAAATTCTTGAATAAAGGGGTGAATTTCATGTTACTTTTTGATCTTCAGTTATTCGCTCATCATAAAGGTGCTTCCAGCACAAGCAACGGCCGTGATTCCAACGCCCAGCGCCTTGGAACCAAGATGCATGCAGGCCAGATTGCAAAACCAGGCAACATTATCGTTCGTCAGAGAGGTACTCACCTCCATCCAGGACTGAACGTTAAGATTGGTAAAGACGATACTCTCTTCGCTACTGCAGAAGGTAGAATCGCTTTCGAACGTCTTGGCAGAAACAAGAGACAGGTTAGCGTATATCCTGTTACTGAATAACAAAAGAACTCTTCTTGCTGAACTTCAGTAAGAAGAGTTTTTTTATTGCTTCTTTTAGAGGAATTTTATATATCAATGTTCATTATCTATAAATTTTCAAAAATCATAGATAATGATACTGCTTTTAGCTCTATTACATATTGCAGCAATTTGGCCATTAGCCGATTTTACTATAAATTGATACTTTAAATTGGACTTTCTTATATTGACTGAAATGCATTTTTATACTAACATAGTTTTAAACTTGAATAAGTCATAATACTTTGTATATAAGAAATATAAAAGGAGGGACTGTAATGATTCATGTCCTAATAAATGGTGCTACCGGACGCATGGGGAGTGAGGTTGTTCGTTCTGTATTACAGGAGGAGGGACTTGATATTGTTGCTGCTGTTGACCCGGGGGCCGCAGGTAAAGATTTAGGTGAGGCACTGGGAATGGGGAACATGGGAATAACAATCGACCCATCATTAAAAGAAGCATTTGATAAGGTAAATCCGGATGTTGTAGTTGATTTTACGACACCTGAGGTCATTTTTGAAAACGCCAGATTTGTTCTTGAGAAGGGAACGAATATCGTTATTGGGACGACTGGATTAACGGCTGAACAGCGTGATGAGCTTTCTGAGATTTCCAGGAGAACCGGTGCGAATGGTCTGGTGGCACCTAACTTTTCGTTAGGTGCTGTACTGCTGATGAAGACTGCAGCAGAAATAGCCAGATATATGCCTGATGCAGAAATTATTGAACTCCATCATAATCATAAATATGATGCACCATCCGGTACTGCGAAATTAACAGCTGAAAAAATGGCTGCTGCGCGAATCAAGGAACCGGAGAAGGATGGCACTAAAGAAAGTATTTCTGGTGTTAGAGGTGGAAAATATAAAGGGATCACTATTCACTCAGTCAGGTTACCAGGATATGTTGCACATCAGGAAGTTCTTTTTGGCGGATATGGTGAGATTCTAACACTTCGCCATGATTCTCTGGATCGTAAGTCGTTTATGCCTGGTGTTATGCTGGCATGCAAGAAATGTATGAAGGTTAAGGGATTTGTTTATGGCCTTGAAAATTATTTAGAATAATGAGGTGTCTTTTATGATGAAACTACCACGTGTTGCTGTATTAGGCGCTACAGGCGCTGTAGGCCAGGAATTTATCAGGCTTTTTGAAGAACGGGATTTTCCATATGAATCCCTGAAACTTCTTGCATCAAAACGTTCTGCCGGTCAAAAATTAATGGTAAAAGGGAAAGAATATACCGTGGAAGAAGCAAAACCTGAATCTTTTGAAAATATTGACATTGCTCTTTTTGCTGGTGGAAATATCAGTAAAACACTGGCGCCGGAAGCTGTCAAACGGGGTGCTGTTGTTATTGATAATTCTTCTACTTTTAGAATGGATCCAGACGTACCTCTTGTTATTCCAGAAATTAATCCAGAAGATATCAGGAAGAATAAGGGGATTATTGCTAATCCAAACTGCTCTACCATTATCATGTTAATGGCTCTTAAACCGATTCATGATATCTCTAAAATTAAGAGAATTATTGTAAGTACTTATCAGGCCGTTTCTGGTGCAGGTAAAGAGGCCATCGATGAACTCTTAGAGGAGTCAGCAGCAGTAATTAAAGGGGAAGAATACACACCTGAGATTTTACCGTCCGCAAGCCTTCCGAAACATTATCAGATTGCTTATAATCTTATTCCTCAGATTGATGTATTCCTGGAAAATGAATATACCAAAGAGGAAATGAAAATGGTAAATGAAACTCATAAAATTTTCCACGATAATACAATTGCTATTACCCCAACTGCCATTCGTGTGCCTGTAATTCGCAGCCATGCAGAATCTATTTTTGTCGAAACTGAAGAATATGTAACTACAGATCAGATTAAGAAGGCCATTAAATCATTCAACGGTGTCGCTTTGGTTGATGATATTGATAATATGATTTATCCTATGCCTCTTGATACGTCTGATAAAACCGATGTGGCTGTTGGACGTATTCGTAAAGATCTCTATACCCCTAATGGAATTAACCTTTGGGTATGTGGTGATCAGATTCGCAAGGGGGCGGCATTAAACGCCCTTCAGATTGCAGAATACATGATTTCTAATAATATGATTGACTGATTTTTCAATATTTTTATACAAGGAGTTTAAAATGGCAACAGCTCAATTTGGTCGTGTTATTACTGCGATGATTACTCCATTCAATCAGGATGGAAGCGTAGCTTATGATAAAGCAGCTCAATTAGCTCAATATTTGGCAGCAAATGGCTCTGAAGGAATTCTGGTAGGCGGCACAACTGGTGAAGGTGCTACATTGTCTTCTAACGAGAAATTAAAACTTTATAAGACAGTTGTGGATGCAGTAGGCCGTTTTGCTTCTGGTAAAAGAGTGCCAGTTATGGGAAATATAGGGACAATCAGTGCAGAAGAAACTATTCGCTTCGCGAAGGAAGCTGAAAAGACAGGCATTGATTGTGCACTGGTCATTGTTCCATTCTATGTAAAGCCAAACCAGGAGGGAATGTATCAGCATTTCTGTAAAGTTGCAAAGAATGTAGATCTTCCTCTTATTCTTTATAATGTGCCTGGAAGGACTGGTGTTTCAATTCAACCGGAAACTATAAAAAGATTGGCAGATGAGTGTCCCAATATTGTAGGAATTAAAGATGCAACAGGCAATTGGGACCAGGTAACAAGAGAAAAAGCTTTATTACCTGATGACTTCATGATTTATAGTGGGGATGATGCATTTACCCTTCCTGTTCTGGCAGCAGGCGGAGTAGGAGTGATATCCGTGGCCAGTCATGTTATTGGCAGAGAACTGCTACGCATGGTAGATGCTTTTGAATGTGGGGATCTCAGAACTGCAAGAAAACTGCATGTTAAGATGTATCCCATTATGAAGGGTATGTTCTTTACTGCAAGTCCGATACCTGTCAAGACAGCAGTTAATCTTATTGGTCAGCCTGGTGGACATTTCCGGCTTCCAATGGTTGAACCATCTGAGGATGAAAAGAATTATGTTTATCAAATACTTAAAGACTATGGTGGACTCCTGAAATAGGGAAACAACGGCTCTTTTAAGTAAGTGATCTGCTTGGCTTGCAGTGAGAAATTCTATTGTTGTTCAGTTATACTGATATAAGGTCAATGAAATTCAATTTTTGAACTCCATTGACCTTATATTTTTACGATATATATGCCATAATTTTTTAAAATAAGGTTAACAAAATCATATGATTCAGCCGCTGAAATGAGGTAAAAATATCAAATTACTTAACTTATTCCATTTTATAAGTGATGTATTGAGAAGGAGCCATTGAAAAAAATGGTAAGCCCATATATAATCTAATAAATAACTTTAAATCGGTCAGATGTATATATTCTAATCTATATATCATTTGGTAATCAATAATTACAGAAATTTGATGAAGGTTCATGTTTTTCTGTAATTATTATTTTTATTAAATTAAGTCAGATGTTCATTCTAACAATGAGAAGTCTTTTTAACTACGGAGGTAATAATAAGAAATGAATCTACTGCAGAAGAAAATTTTGAGTGATGGCGTAATTAAACCAGGAAACGTTTTAAAAGTTGACAGTTTTTTAAATCACCAGATAGATGTTCCCTTTATTTCTCAGTTGGGAAAAGAATTCAAGAAATTATTTGAGGCTAAAAAAATAGATAAAATTTTAACCATTGAAGCATCTGGTATCGGCATTGCCTGTTTAACCGCCATTTACTTTAATGTTCCTGTAGTTTTTGCAAAGAAATCTTCTGGCTCAAATATGGATAAAGAAGTTTATGAGACCGAAGTTAAATCATTTACCCATAATAAGGTAAATCATGTTGTAGTTTCAAAAAAATATCTGAATAAAGGTGAACATATTCTGATTATGGATGACTTCCTGGCAAATGGCTGTGCCGTAGAAGGATTGATTGATTTAGCAAATCAGGCTGGCAGCATCGTTGAAGGTGTGGGGATCTGTATAGAAAAGGGATTCCAGGGAGGCGGAGATGAACTCCGTCGCAGAGGCGTTGATGTGAAATCACTTGCAATCATCGATAAAATGGATGCAGAAACAAAGACAATTCTTTTTAGATAAGAGGAGTCCTTATGAATATGAAAACTGATCCTATTTATGAATTGAAAGGTGATATAGCTTTTCGTAAAGCTATCCCCTTTGGTCTTCAGCATGTACTGGCAATGTTTGTTGCAAATATTGCTCCAATCCTTATTGTAGCTGGAGCTGTTAAAATGTCTCCTGATGAAATGGGGGCACTCGTCCAGTCGGCCATGATTATTGCCGGTATTAGTTCTCTTCTGCAGATGTATCCAATTGGAAGATTAGGCAGCGGCCTTCCAATAATTATGGGTATCAGTTTTACCTTCGTATCTGTCTCCTGTGTCATTGGAGTTAAGTACGGATATGGAGCAGTATTAGGCGCAGTTCTTGTTGGAGGAATTTTAGAAGGAATTCTGGGTCTTAGTGCCATGTGGTGGAAAAAATTTGTACCACCTATTGTTTCAGCATCCGTTGTCACTGCTATTGGATTCTCCCTTTTACCTATTGGCGCTAATTCATTTGGTGGTGGATTTGGTGCTCCTGATTTCGGGGAGGCAAAATATCTTATTGTTGGATCAATAACTTTGATAGCATGCCTGATTTTTAATATTAAAGCCCGTTCCTTTTATAAGCAGCTCTCAGTATTATTTGGCTTGATTGTTGGTTATATTGCGGCTTATTTCTATGGGATGGTGGATCTGACAAAGATTGCTGATGTGCCTGTACTGTCTATTCCTGCCTTTTTACCGGTAGAGCTTCAATTCAGACCTGATGCCATCTTTTCTATCTTTCTGATATTCCTTGTTTCTGCAACAGAAACTTTGGGTGATACCAGTGCTTTAACCAATATGACTTTTGATAGAGATCCATCTAATAGAGAAATATCGGGATCTATTTCGGTCGATGGGTTTGTTTCCAGTCTGTCCTCTCTTTTCGGATGTATGCCAATTACCTCTTTCAGTCAGAATGTAGGGTTGATTGCCATGACACATGTCATTAATCGAAAAGCAATTGGCTGCGGTGCCATTATCATGATTATGGCAGGACTGTTTCCTGGATTAGGTGTAATATTAGCCTCTTTACCCAATGCTGTTCTTGGGGGATGCACACTGATGATGTTTGGATCCATCGTTATTAGTGGTGTAAAAATGTTAGGGGATTGTAAATACTCTCAAAGAAATATGAGTATTGCAGCTCTTTCCCTGTCGATAGGTTTGGGATTTACACAGACTCCTCAGATTTTCCATATTTTCCCTGATATATTCAGAAGTGTATTTGCAGATAACTGCGTAGCAGTTGTATTTATTGTTGCAATGATATTAAATCTCGTATTTCCTAAGGATAAAGAAGATAGTGAGAAGCTTTAATAAATATTGTTCTACACAATAATTAAAAAGTGGCGATTTCCCTTATGAGGATAAATCGCCATTTTTTTATGTTAAATTTTCATGTTTAAAAGTCTTGCTGAATAGAGTATACAAAGTAATGTTACACCGGTATCAGCAAAAACAGCAATCCACATATTTGCGTATCCCAGAAGTCCCATTATCATAACAGCAATTTTTACCAATAAAGCAAATCCTACATTTATCCATGCTGTAGAAATCACTTTTTTAGAAAATTGAATAATGTCTGGAATGGAACGGACTGTGGAATTAAGGAAAACTATATCTGCAGCTTCCAGTGCTGCATCAGACCCGCTTCCCATAGCTGCTCCGACATCAGATCCCGCAATAACAGGAGCATCATTGATTCCATCACCAATAAACATTAATGGATTTTCTTTTTTTCGAAGAACTTTCATTATAGAGAGTTTGTCTTCCGGCAAAAGGTCTGAATAAACTGTTGAAATACCCGCTTTTTGGGCAACACTTTCTGCATTAGATTTATTGTCACCGGTTAGAATAACAGGATGTATTCCCATTGATTTAAGTTGTTTAATTGAAGAGATTGTATCGATTTTCAGAGAATCAACCACTTCGATGTAACCAAGAAGTATAGTATCTAAAGCAACATAAACATGAGTTGATTGATCTGCAGGAAGAGAAATATTCTCCATATGAATTTCATTTTCTTTCATGAGTTTCATATTGCCTACATATACAGGTTTACCGTCTAAAATTCCTGTGATACCATATCCGGCTATCTCGTGTAAATTTTGAAGTTCGGCGACTGAGAGTGATTCATGATGAACAGCTTCGAGTATAGATGCTGCAATAGGATGGGTCGAATGTTTTTCTGCACCAGCTGCAATAGCGAGAATTTCTTCCTTTTTCATGTTTGAGATAGAAACTATTCTGTTTACCTTAAATTTACCTTCTGTAATTGTTCCGGTTTTATCCATAATCACAGTTTTAATTTTGGATAGAGTCTCCATTACGTTACCACTCTTCAAAATAATACCGGATTTGGATGCCGCGCCAATTCCAGAGAAAAAAGCCAGTGGTACAGATATGACCAGTGCACAGGGGCAGGAAATGACAAGGAATGTCAGCATAACATAAATCCATTTATCCCATTCTGCACCGAAGAATAAAGGCGGGACTACAGCAACTAGGATTGCAGTAAACACAACCAATGGTGTATATACTCTAGAGAAACGAGTGATAAAACGATCCATTTTGGGTTTAGTGGTAACTGCATCTTCTACAGAACTTAAAATTCTGGTGACCATTGATTCTGATAGAATTCTGGATACCTTCATTTTTATGGTTCCTGTCATATTGACACAACCAGAATCGACAGACATCCCTTCATTTGCAGAAATCGGTCTTGATTCACCAGTGATTGCAGAAGTATCTATCAGGGATGTACCTTCTATTAGAATTCCATCTAAAGGAATGCGATCCCCGGGGCGAATCAGAATAATATCTCCAATTTTCGCTTCTTCAGCAGGAATAGTATCAATTTCTTTTCCATTGACGCGATAAATGACTTCCGGGCGAAGATCCATAGCTTCCATAATCTGTTTTCTGCTTTTTCCAGTTGCAAGATCCTGTAAATATTCGCCTATGCAATAGAAAAACATTACACCTGTAGCTTCTGGATATTCATGAATGCCAAAAGCGCCCAGCGTAGCTATGGTCATAAGAAATGTTTCATCAAAAAATTCTCCATGTATAATGTTTTTCAGTGCCTTGCATACAATAGGCAGACCTAGAATAAGATAAGAAATAAAGAAAAATATATTGCTGAAATAGGAAGGAATTACTTTATTGAAGAAGGGGAAGTAATGAAGAATCATTCCAATTATAAAAATGATCCCTCCAATCACAAGCTGTTTTTTTTCATTCCAATGGATTAATTCTATAAAATCAGAAAATTTGTGATCGTGGTTATGATTGTGATCATGAGTGTGTTCATGAGCATGATTGTGAATATGTTTTTTATGGGGAGCATTGCCTCTCGGATAAATTTCGGTTGGAGATTCAACTTCATTGCACTTTTTTATCAGACTGGGGATTAATGAATCCGGATCTTCTGCTGTTAATCTTAACGTCTTTGTCGGATAAGAGATGGACGCGTCTATCACGTGGTCCTGTTTTTTTATCAGATTTTCTAATTTGAGTGCACAAGCAGGACAGTCCAGAGTTGGTATTTCATAAATTATTGTTTTAAATTTATCAGTTTTTGATTCGTTCATCAGTGCCTCCAATTGAAAATGGTTTTTGTTTATATTCACATACTATCATCGAGCCTGACGGACGTAAATGCTTTATGTAAAAGACTTTAAATTTTCAAGTCCGGAATCATGACCGGGGCAATGTATAAAAAATAATATGATTAGTCGAGAATAAGAATAAAATAAAAAATGTGAGCAAGTTTCAAATATGCTCACATTTTTATTTTATTCTTTAATATCAACCGGGTGAACCATTATTGTTTTCTGATGAGTGTAATTTACATGCCCTGGAAGGCTGTCTGGGATTTTTTTTACATATCGAATCATTGTATAATCTACAGCAACTTTTCCCGATTCTTTTCCCTGGCTGTAATAAGCGGCAAGAGCAGCTGTTTTTTCTATGGTAGATTCAGGTACTTTTTGATTATCAGTTTCGAGCACTACATGAGAGCCGGAAATAGCCTTTGCATGGAACCAGATATCTTCCTTTTTAGCTTTATTAAATGTAAGATATGCATTTTTTGTGTGATTAGTTCCGATATACACCTTAAACCCATCGATGATTCTCGTTTTTAATTGAGGGACGTTTTCTTTATGTGGCTTCTTTTTTCTGTTAAGCTGATTCTGTGCGTTTTTATTATGGTCAATTTGGGATAGTTCTTTCCTTAACGATTCCAACTCCTCTTTAGTTTTTACTTCATTGGAGAAATATAACATATCCTGGAGGAATGAGAGTTTCATATCACATTCATCTAACTTGGTCTGGCCAATGGATATTCTGGTTTTCATTTTATTATATTTTTTGAAGTACTGTTGACTGTTTTCTATGATTGAGTATAACGGGTCTACCGGTATTGATTCATCTACTGCAGGTGTTTCAAATATATTAGGCAGGACTATCGTACTATGGTGATTGATCTTTTTATCTGCATATATGGAAAGGAGTGTTCCCCAAAGTCTATATTTATCCATTTGTGCAGTTTCATTCATTTCATTAGTAATTTTATCTTTTTTACGTTTTTCTTTCTTTACTAAAGAATGAATCCGTTTCTGATATTCCTGCACTTCTTTTGTGATAATACCGGTTCCACTTTCTGCTTCAGATTCAATAAAGGATAGAGGAGAGACTTCTTTCAGTTCAGAATTTGAAAATGAAACAGGATAGGGGAAGACCATAATATTTCCCTTTTCATTCCTTCGTACATAGAGATGTTCAGAATTGGAAATTGCATTTGCCATGCTGACAATTACAGAAATAACCTGATCTCTCATTTCCACAGTCAGTTCGGAAAGTTTCACATTTTTTGAAAGATTGCATTTAAACAGTAATTCATCTATAAGAAAACGGGAAAATCCGTTAAACTGACTGAAAAGCCAGGAATCAAGCTCTATATTTTTATCTTTACTGTAGTCAAAAATATTCTTAAGTTCGTCTTCAGTAAAATTCATAAAATTCATACGTGAAGAATTATCGGGATATTCATATGATTGTCCTGAAATCAATAAACGATTCTGCTTCTTTCCACGCAGACAGGCATCAATAATAATATCGTTCTGTACTAAAATAATATTAGGTGAAGCGGGAAGAAGTTCTACATATAATTTCCGTGTAATAATTGCGCCGCTGGCTTCAATCCGGTCAAATGAAAAGCAGGCAATTCTATCCATACCGATCTGTTCAATATCGGAAAGACGGCTGCCTTCCAGATATTTTCTCAGCGTCATGCAGAAAGTTTGAGAATTGGAATATTGCTTATTTTTCTTACCTCTGCTGGATAAGTACATAAGAGGCGGATTATAGGTGTTTATGATTAGATTTACAGAATATCCATCTGGACAATAGAACTCAATATCCATGATACGATTATCAATCTGATGGATCTGCCGTACTTGTGCAGAAATAAGTTTTGTTTTCATTTGCTTTAAAGTGATATAAAGAGCAGCACTGTCAATCTGCATGGTTACCTCCCAATTTATAATAATTTTTTTATAGTATATCATAAAAGAAATTACTATTGAAAATTCAGCAGAATCTATTCTTGATACCACAGTGAATAGAATGGTAAAATAAATAAATTATAGATAGCAATTTTTATTCCTTTAGAAATTTCAGTTTAACATTTCGGGAGAATCTATATGCACTTTGTTAAATGGCAAGCCTGTGGAAATGATTTTGTCTTTATCAATGGGTTTGTGGAAGATGTGGATACAATCAGTAAAAAAACAATTGAGATCTGTGACCGCCATTTTGGTATCGGTGCAGATGGCATTATCTTTATCCTTCCATCAGAAAAGGCTGATCTTAAGATGAGAATTTTTAATGCGGATGGATCTGAAGCGGAAATGTGCGGAAATGGAATTCGTGCATTAGCTAAATGGGCGTTGGAATTAGAATTGGTCAAAAAGAAGAAATTCATGGTAGAAACAGGAGCAGGCATTCTAAGTCCGGAAGTACTGGAAAATGGATTAGTCAGAGTAGATATGGGGAAACCATATTTAGATCCTTCCGTTATTCCGGTGACAGGCCTTGGAAATTCTTCTGTTATTAATTATCCTATGATGAATTCCGCACTTAAGAAGACCTATAATGTTACCTGTATCTCAATGGGGAATCCACACTGCGTTATTTTTGTAGATGACGTAGAGAATGTTCAATTAGAAAAAGAGGGTTCTAGGCTGGAAAACGACTCTCATTTTCCAAAACGTACAAACGTGGAATTTGTTCAGCAGAAAGGGCCCGCGCTTTTTCGAATGCGTGTATGGGAAAGAGGAAGCGGCATTACCATGGCCTGCGGTACAGGGACTTGTGCAACTGTAGTTGCTGCTGTTTTAAACAATAAAGTAATAAAAGAAGCGGATGTTGATCTGGATGGCGGCAGGCTTCATATTGAATGGAGTGGCAGTTTGGAAGATCATGTATATATGACAGGACCGGCGGAAAAAGTATTTGAAGGGGATTATTCTTTATAAGATCAGGAAGTGATACTAATGAAAAGCATGACCGGCTTTGGGCGTGGAAAAGATGAAAGTGTATATGGTACAGTTACTGCAGAGATTAAAGCGGTAAACAGTCGTTTCTTAGAAGTGAATATACGAAGTGATTACTTTTCCCCTTTTATTGAGAATCAGGTAAATAAAACCGTACGCCAAACGATTAATAGAGGGAAACTCAATATATTCCTCACATTTGTTCCTTCTAAATTGACGCAGAACTATCACGTAGAATTAGATCATCCTTTATTGGATGCTTATGTTAACGCTTTAAACGAAGGAAAGAATATTAAAGGGATTCAACATAAAAAGATTTTAATAACCGATCTGCTTTCTTCAGTTCCTGAATCCTTTATCCATGTGCAGAAACAACTTATAAATGATGACGATTTAGCACCTGTAGTGATTAAGGCTGTTAATAATGCATTAGAAGACCTTATTCAGATGAGGGAAAAAGAAGGTGAAAATCTAAAAAGAGATATTTTGAAACGTATCGATTTTCTGCAGAATAAATTACAATTTTTAATGTCAAGACAGAATTCAGCTGTCCAAGAATACGAAAATCGTCTTAAAGAAAAAATCGACAAGATATTTAATGAGCGCAATTTTGCTGTTGATGAAGGACGTATTCTGGAAGAGGTTGCGATTTACGCAGAAAAAGTGGATTATACGGAAGAAGTTGTCCGTTTTGGCAGCCATCTTGATCAATTCCGGGAGATATTAAATAGTAATGAACCGATAGGGAGAAAGCTGGATTTTCTATTACAGGAAATTAATAGAGAAGTTAATACCACCGCATCGAAGGCTAGTGACATTGAAGTGATAGACTGTGTTATAATAATCAAAACGGAACTCGAAAAGATTCGTGAACAAGTCCAAAATATTGAATAAGGAGTAATGAGAAGTGGGATTTTCATTAATTAACATTGGTTTTGGTAATATGGCAGCAGCTGCCAGAGTTATGGCTATCATCAGTCCTGAATCTGCACCGGTAAAACGTATGATTCAGGATTCTCGTGATAAAGGAGAATTAATTGATGCTACTTATGGGAGGAAGACCAGAGCTGTACTGATTATGGACAGTGGTCAGATTATTCTTTCCGCTGTTCAGCCTGAAACGATTTCTCATCGTTTAACAAACAAAGATTCAGTTATTAATGAAGGAATGGACGATTGATAATGCAGACGGTTAAAAAGGACGAAGGAATTTTACTGGTAGTATCTGGTCCCAGTGGTGCAGGAAAAGGAACGATCTGTGATAAAATTCGTGCTCTCTATCCAGATCTTCATTACTCTGTTTCTATGACTACCCGTGACCCTAGAAAAGGTGAAGTAGAGGGAGAAAGTTATTATTTTCGAACCAATGAAGAGTTCGAAAAATTAATCAGTGAAGATGCATTTCTTGAATATGCAAAGGTATATGATCACTATTATGGTACGCCTAAGCAGCATGCTTTAGATCTGATTGAAAACGGGAAATCCGTTCTTCTTGAAATTGACATTCAAGGGGCAATGCAGGTAAAGAAACGTTATCCCAAGGGTGTATTTATTTACATTGTTCCACCGTCTCTTCAAATTCTTTCCGGACGTCTGCATAACAGAGGCACTGACTCAGAAGAAGTCATTGAAAGAAGATTATCCAAGATTACGAGTGAACTGGCTATGGCACATCAGTATGATTACATTGTAGTCAATGATGTATTGGAAGATGCAGTTCATAAGACCTGTGCTATTTTAGAAGCAGAAAAATGTAAGTTGTCACGAAATGAAGGACAGATTGAAACTATATTTAAACAGTATATTAATAAGGAGGTAGCTTCCAAATGATGTGTTTTCCATCTATTGACAGCCTTGTAAAGAAGGTTGATTCTAAATATACTTTAGTTACATTAGCAGCTCTTCGTGCCAGAGAATTAACCGATGGCCAGGCACCGCTGATTCCGGATGAAGATAATAAAAAGCCGGTTACCATTGCATTAGAAGAAGTATACAGAGATAAAATCACCTATACTTATAAAAAGTGAGTGAGATTTTCTATATAGAATTTTTATCATTCTGATTTTGATTACATACTGTATTAAATTAAATGTAAAGGGATCTGAAATGTAAGAATACCTTACATGGTAAGAGAGGTTTTCAGATGTTTGAGAATAAACATATTGTAGTAGGTATATGTGGTGGTATAGCCGCATTTAAGGCAGCAGGTCTTGTAAGTCAATTAAAACAGCGTGGAGCTGATGTGCGCTGCATCATGACCCAGAACGCTACAAAATTGGTGACACCTTTAACTTTTGGTGAATTATCTGGTAATGATGTAGCAGTAGATATGTTTGAAAATGTACACCGTTGGGATGTAGCTCATATTGCTCTTGCGCGACTTGCTGATGTATTTGTCATCGCACCTGCTACAGCTGATATGATCGGGAAAATAGCCAATGGGATCGCAGATGATATGTTATCTACGACTGTAATGGCGACCAAATCGAAGGTGATTCTGGTTCCATCCATGAATACTAACATGTATGAAAATCCTATCGTTCAGGAAAACATGGCAAAACTCAGAGCTCACGGATATCTTTTTGTTGAACCGGAATCCGGACATCTGGCCTGCAATACTGAAGGAAAAGGCCGTTTTCCTAAATTAGAAACCATAATTGATACTATAGAGAAAGTTCTTACAGGGAAAGATCTTTTAAAGGGCAAAAAAGTAGTAGTCAGTGCAGGCGGTACACAGGAAAATATCGATCCTGTGCGGTACATCAGTAATCGGTCCAGCGGACGAATGGGATATGCCATTGCCAAAGCAGCTGCCGTTGAAGGTGCTGAGGTTACTTTGGTAAGCTGTACAAGAGAACTTGATGTTCCGCTTGGGGTACATGTCGAATATGTACATGATGCCCGCGAACTTGATAAAGCAATGAATTCTTATTATGATACCTGTGATGTGGCTGTCATGGCTGCAGCTGTATCAGACTATCGTCCTACGGTTCAGGCAAATCAAAAAATAAAAAAAGAATCACATGACGTCCTGCGTATTGATCTTACACAAAATCCGGATATCCTCTATGGACTGGGACAAAAGAAAAAGAACCAGTTCCTGGTCGGTTTTGCTGCAGAGACCAATGATGTCATTGAACATGGCAAATCTAAATTGAAACGAAAGAATCTGGATATGCTGGTCGCAAATGATGTGGCTATGCCAGGAGCCGGATTTAATGTTCCTACTAATATAGCAACTCTTATTTATAAAGATGGTTCAATGGAACAATTCCCTAAAATGAGCAAGGAGAATTTGGGACATCTCATCATAGAAAAAATTGCTGAGAAACTTAAATAAATCTGGATATACCAAGATAATATTTATGTGAAACTCAATGAAGTTATCTGACAGCTCGTTTTGAATAGACTATCCAAAATGAGCTGTTTTGATTTCCCTACATTTAAAGTGATTGGTAAGTCCTGAATATATCTATCACGAATTAACCACAGAATCATTATGTTACCAAAAATCATAAGATCTGATAATTTAGTGTATCGTACTTCTGTTTACAACTTAAAATATGCTTGATGATCTCCATGGAATAATGAAATACCTTTTTAAAAGTCGAGTAAACATTCATATACACAAAATTACATTTACCATTGTAAAATTTTAAGGAAACCGTTATAATTGAATGCAGAAATATACTCATCAAGAGCAGTAGAGGGATTTGGCCCAATGAAGCTGCAGCAACCATTCCATAAAGGAACCGGTGCTAATTCCATCAGCATTTGCTGGCAGATGAGAGGATACGCTCTCATTAGTGAGGGCTTTTTATTTTGATTTATTTTATAAAGATTTAAAAGCAAGGAGGCTTATATGTCTAAAAGAGCATTGTTTACATCTGAATCCGTTACAGAAGGACATCCTGATAAAATTGCAGACCAGATTTCTGATGCAATACTTGATGCTATTCTTGAACAGGATCCCAATGGGCGCGTTGCATGCGAAACCACTGTAACTACTGGTCAGGTACATGTTTTTGGTGAAATTACAACTACCGCATATGTACCGATTCCTCAGGTCATCAGACAGACAATTAACGATATTGGTTATACTGATTCCAAGTATGGATTTGATGGCAATAGTGTGGGAATTAATATTGCGATTGATGAACAGTCTCCTGATATTGCAATGGGTGTTGATAAATCCCTTGAGGCAAAGGAAAGCAAGGAAGATAAATACGATATTGGTGCAGGTGACCAGGGGATGATGTTTGGTTATGCATCAGATGAAACACCAGAATTCTTGCCAATGCCTATCGCGCTGGCTCATCGTCTGGCTCGCAGACTTACGGAAGCAAGAAAAACGAAAGAAATTCCCTATCTTCGTCCTGATGGAAAAACACAGGTTACTGTGGAATATGAATCGGGAATCCCTAAACGTGTAGATACGGTTGTCATTTCTACTCAGCATGATCCGGAAGCTACACACGATCAGATTGAACATGATATGATCGAAAAAATAATCAGAAAAACCATTCCGACGGAATTCCTTGATGAAAATACCAGATACTTTATTAACCCGACTGGTCGTTTCGTCATCGGAGGTCCGCAGGGAGATGCCGGTTTAACAGGACGTAAGATCATTGTTGATACTTATGGCGGCATGGCTCGTCACGGTGGCGGCTGCTTCTCCGGTAAGGATCCGACAAAGGTAGATCGTTCGGCTGCATATGCTGCCAGATATGTAGCTAAAAACATTGTAGCTGCCGGTATTGCCAAAAAATGTGAAATTCAGTTATCCTATGCCATTGGTGTTGCACAGCCTGTTTCTATTTTTGTTGATACATTTGGAACTGGTAAGATTGACGATGATAAGATTGTAGACTTAATTCGTGAGAATTTCGAGCTTCGTCCAGCTGGTATTATTGATATGCTTGATCTTCGTCGGCCGATTTATAAGCAGACTGCTGCTTACGGACACTTCGGAAGAACAGATGTGGATCTTCCTTGGGAACGTACAGATAAGGCTGCCATTCTTAAAGAGAAGACTGGTTTATAATTTTGTAAGACGTGAATAATATGTTAAAATAATGGGTGATCTTATGGTCATCCATTGTTTTGTTATGGGAGAAATTATATGCTTCAACATATTGCAGAAGTCTTGATTAACAGGCCTTCCAAGCATCTTGATAGAACGTTTTCCTATCTGATTCCAGATGAGTTAAAGGATATCAGACCAGGATATCGTTGCATAGTTACTTTTGCCCGCCGGAAGGAAGAAGGAATAATACTGTCTGTATCTGAAGAAGATACAGATAGTATTAAATACAGTCTTCTCCCAGTTGAAGGTCTCGTAGATTCATTCCCTTGGTTCACAGAAGAGATGATACGAACTGCAAAATGGATTTCTTCTTATTATATGTGCACATTGATTGAAGCACTTCGTTTATTCTATATAGATAAAAGAGCACTTAAAACGTCTGTTTCTTACCTTCTTAACTGGGAAAACATACCTGAAAATTCTTATATTTCTGGTATTATTGATCGTTCAGTCGAAATGTTAGATGAATCAGACGCGAAACTTTTGTTTGGTGATAAAATATCCTATTTTTGTAAAGTAAAGTGCTTAACAAGAAAAGAAATCGTGACTCCCGCTCACAAAAGTCCATTAGAGCGTTGGGTTGTGCCTGGAATTTCAATGACAGAATCAGAAAAACGTAGAAATAAGAAACAGGGACAGTTGGAGGATTACCTCGCTGAACATGGACCAACCGCAGTAAATACTTTGAATCATTTAGGCTATTCCTCTTCACTTATTAAACAGTTCGTATTAAAAAACAGAGGCAATATCATTTACAAAAGGAAAAAAACATTCTCTCTGGTAGAAAATAACATTTACGATAAGGAGAGAGTGCTGACTGCCGAACAAAAACAGGCAATTAGAAAGATCAGTGATGCTGTTGATGAAGGAAAATATAAAGGTATACTTCTTAAGGGTGTAACGGGAAGTGGTAAAACAGAGGTTTATCTGAGAGCTGCCCGGCATGTATTAGAGCATAATGGTTCCGTCTTAATACTGGTCCCTGAGATTGCATTAACCGATCAGATGACCTCTTATTTTGCTGATGCATTTGGTGATGAAGTCGTATTTATTCACAGCAATTTAAGCAAGGGGGAACGGTATAATAACCGTATGCGTATAAGCAATGGAGAAAGCAATATTATTATCGGTTCCCGATCTGCCATTTTTATGCCTTTTAAAAACTTAAAATTAATAGTAGTGGATGAAGAATACGATTCTTCCTATAAGCAGGGAGAAACACCCCGATATAATGGCAGGGATGTGGCTAAGGTAATGGCGGTTAATTATAATTGCCCTATCGTACTGGGTGCAGCTACTCCCTCAATAGTGACTAATTATGCAGCAGTACAGGGAAAAATTGAACAGATTACAATGAATCATCGTGTTTTCTCTACACCTCTTCCGCGCATTTATATTTGCGATTTAAAAGAAAATGAAACAATTGATAAAGAAGGATTGATTACAAGACCATTACTATCTTTGCTAAATCAATCCCTGCAACAGGGAAACAAATCTATCCTTCTGTTAAATCGACGCGGATTTTCGACCTCTCTCATCTGTTCTGCCTGTGGATATGTTTTCAAATGTCCCAATTGCGATGTTTCTCTGGTATATCATAGAGACAGCCATCAATTAAAATGCCATTACTGCGAAACTGTTCAGCCTGTTCCAACTGAATGTCCACAGTGCCATAAGCATAAGATTCTCTACCTGGGCGCTGGAACGGAGAGAGTAGGCGATGAACTCCAGGCTCTATTACCAAAGGCAAGATGTCAAAGATTTGATTTGGATAGTACAAGCAGAAAAAATAGTGCTCGTGAAATATTAGATAATTTCAGAAATGGAAAAATTGATATCCTCTTTGGAACGCAGATGCTTGCTAAAGGCCATGATATTCCAGGTGTGCAGACAGTAGGAATCTTGTCAGCTGACAGTTCATTAAATATTCCTACTTATCTTGCATCCGAGCAGGCATTCAATCTTATTACCCAATGTGCAGGACGTGCCGGAAGAGGAAAAGAGCAGGGGAATGTCATACTTCAGACTTACAATCCCTCCCATTATGTGATTCGTGCAGCTGCCAGACAGGATTATGATTCTTTTTACAATATGGAAGTAAAGTATCGTAAACTTCTGAATTTTCCGCCATTTACCAAACTTTTAAAGATTACAAGCTTTAATGAATCCGAGCAGAAGGCGAAGGAAAAGGCTGATCGAATCTATTCGTGGCTTAAACAGGAAATACAGTCATATCCTGATAAAATCAGTGTTACAGAACCTTTTTCTGAACCTATAAGAAGAGTGAGAAATTTATATTATTTTTCCATACTTATAAAAGGTCTTAGACTGACTACGTTAAAAAAACGCATGAGACAGGCGTCGATCTTTCGGGAAAATGATATAATCATAGATGTAGATCCGTTATAAATTGTTTATTTTTATGTCATAAGATTTATTAGAAAGAAGGAAATATCTTGAGTAAGATAACAATCGCAGGAAACCCTATTTTAAAAACGAAAGCTTCCGATGTCGAAAGCTTTGATAAGAAGTTAAAATTTTTAATTAATGATATGAAAAAGACTCTATATGAAGCTAATGGCGTAGGACTGGCAGCTCCTCAAATTTCAGTTTCTAAACGGATTTTTGTAGCTGATGATGGTATTTCTGGATTTGAAGCTTATATTAATCCTACCTGGGAACCAGATGGAAACGAAAAAGAAATTGATGTTGAAGGTTGCCTCTCCGTTCCAAATATATATGGGGAAGTGGAACGATACAGTAAAGTAATTGTACGTTATCAGGATATCCATGGGAAAAAGAAAATGAAGAGGGCTTCTGGACTTTTAGCTCGCTGCGTTCAGCATGAATGTGATCATTTAAATGGCGTACTTTTTATCGAAAAAGCACTTTCTTTACATAAGGGACCAGAAAATAATGAATAAAAATTATCGTATCATATTTATGGGAACACCAGATTTTGCTGTTCCCTCCCTGCAGGCTCTTTGTGAAAACGGTTATACTCCCTGTGCTGTATACACACAACCAGACAGAGTTAATGGAAGAGGAAAAAAGATTAATTTCTCCCCTGTAAAAACATTTGCTCTCGAACATGAAATCCCGGTATATCAGCCTCTTACGTTAAGATCTGAAGAAGAAATCCATAGACTCAAGGAATTACATCCAGATATTATTATTGTGATAGCCTATGGAAAAATACTCCCTGGAAATATTCTTAAAATCCCTCAATACGGTGCCATTAACGTTCATGCGTCCCTTCTCCCTAAATATAGAGGGGCAGCACCTATTCAAAGAGCCATATTGGATGGGGAGACTAAAACCGGAGTTACCATTATGCAACTGGATGATGGGATGGATACTGGAAACATCGTTTCTTTACAGGAAATGGACATTCCCGAACACATGAATGCCGGTGAACTTTTCGATGCTTTAAGTGTAATTGGTGCGGAAGAATTAATTCATGTAATGGACAATCTTCCGGAGAAACTGGCTCATTCTATTCCTCAGGATCATGAGAAAGCAACCTACGCTGAAAAGGTTACAAAGGACATGAGCCGTATTGACTGGACAAAGCCGTCTTATAAAATAGATCGTCTTATTCGCGGTATGTATCCAGATCCCGGAACTTACACTTTTTATAACGGAAAACGGATCAAACTTCATTCTGCAATTGATGATCATATTGAAGTCAGGGAAAATCCAGGAACTGTTATTTCTGTTAAAGATGGACTTATCCATGTTGCTGCTGGGGAAGGAAGTGTCGGTATTTCTATCCTCCAGCCTGAAAATCATAAGAAAATGAAATCTTCGGACTTTATTAATGGATATCAGGTGAAAGTAAATGATAAATTCGGAGAATAAATCAGTACCCTCAGCACGTATACTTGCATATCAGGCACTTTATGACATCCTCGAGAAAGATGCTTATGCAAATCTTACTATCCAGCACATACTGAGATCCTATGATTTGCAGGAAGCGGAAACGCATTTATTAACCGAACTGGTGTATGGAGTACTCCGAAGATACAATTATATTATATGGATTATATCTAAACTCAGTACGCGACCGGTAAAAAAACTGCATCCCTCCGTAAGGATCATCATATGCCTTGGTCTCTATCAACTTCTGTATCTCACAAGAATTCCTGAATCTGCAGCGGTTAATGAATCAGTAAAAATTGCGAAAAAGGTAACACATAGGGGAAATGCATCTTTCATTAATGCCATTCTTCGCAGCTATCTCAGAAAAAAAGATGAAATAAAATTAATTGAACGACATCAAGATCCAATTTTACACGATTCTTTATTTTATTCGGAACCGGAATGGCTGATACGCTTATTTAGAAATAGTTATGGAGAGGAATCTACTTTCAGGATATTAGAATCTTTTAATCAGACGCCTTTCATGACGGTACGCATTAATACTCATAAGATATCAATCATTAATTTAGTTAGAAAGCTGGAGGAAAAGGGGATTAATGCAGAAACTGTTTCCTGGAAGAGTGATGCATTGATTATTAGAAAAGGTGCCTATTCTATTTGGGAATTTGTGGAGAAGGGATATGTTTACGTTCAATCACTTTCATCCATGATTCCGGCGGATGTTCTCTGCCCACAGAAGAATGATAAAGTGCTGGATATGTGTGCAGCACCAGGCAGCAAAACAACTCAAATGTCGGTATTTATGGAGGATACCGGTTCCATTGATGCCTGGGATTTGTACTCTCATAAGATATCTTTAATAAAGACAAATGCCGAGAAACTTGGATTATCAAATATCCGGGCACAGGTTAGAGATTCTTCTATTTTGCATGACGACTCAATAGATTATTATGACCGAATATTGTTAGATGCGCCCTGTTCCGGACTGGGAGTACTCTCACATAAGCCGGAAATTCGTTGGCGCAGGACAGAAAAAGACTTAGAAGAATTTCCTCAAATACAGAGAAAACTTTTAAATTGTGCTGCCAAATATTTAAAAAAAGGTGGTACTTTGGTATATAGTACCTGCACGCTGAATCCAAAAGAAAATGAAGACATGGTTCAGCTTTTTCTCTCCGATCATAAGGATTTCAGAACACAGGATTTTGTTATCGAAAATTTAAAAAGTTCTAAAGATGGCATGATGACAATTTTGCCAGATGAGTTGGAAAGCGATGGATTTTTTATCGCCAGGTTAATAAAGGAGTAATTATGCCTTTCAATGTATGGGGACATACGCTTCCAGAAATGGAAAAATGGGTTGTTTCTAAAGGATTCCCGAAGTTCAGAGCAAAACAGTTACAGGATTATCTGTACAGGCGATTTGTTTTTGATTTTAGTGAAATGTCACAGTTTCCATTATCAATGCGGGATACCTTAAGCAAAGAAGCAATACTTCAAAAGCCGGAAATTATAAATTCTCTAACATCTAATGATGGGGATACCATAAAAATACTACTGAAACTTGCTGATGGATCCTTAATTGAAACAGTTTGCATGAAACACGATTACGGCAATTCTATCTGCATATCTACGCAGGTGGGATGTGCCATGGGTTGTGTTTTTTGTGCATCCACACAAAATGGATTGGAAAGGAATCTTACGGCTGGTGAAATGCTTGCTGAAGTCTATGCATTTAAAGAACTGCTGAATATTCCCATCCATTCCATAGTATTGATGGGGGCCGGTGAGCCGCTGACGAACTACAATGAGGTCCTCCGCTTTATTCAGCTGGCTAATGATCCAGGCTTACTGAATTTAAGTCTTAGGAATATCACACTCTCTACTTGTGGTATTGTTCCCCAGATATATCGTCTGGCTGACGAAAAACTTTCTATTACACTTGCCATTTCCCTTCATGCACCTAATGATAAAATCAGAAATAAGCTGCTTCCTATCAGCCGCAATTATAAGATTGAAGATGTCATACGTGCTTCCCATTATTACTTTAAAACGACCGGCCGCCGTGTAACCTTTGAATATATTTTGATCAAGGATATGAATGCTTCAGTTGAAAATGCGGAAGAATTGTGCAGGCTGGTCGGAAAGATGGATTGTCATTTTAATCTTATTCCCATCAATGGTACGGAACATATTCAACTATATCCGCCAGATCTGAAAGAAATCAGAAAATTTGTATCCGTTTTAGAAAAACATAACAAAAGTGTTACTGTTAGACGCCAGATGGGTGATGAAATTCAGGCAGCATGCGGTCAGCTCAAAAGAAGATATCTGGATAAAACCCAATCATAAAGTTTATAAAGATGCCTGTTAGTACGGTATTTTGTGCTGAAATTGACTAGTACCATATATTAATGGTACTATAAAATTATTGGAATTATATTCATGTTTCTTGCAAATGAATTCGTTTACAAAAAGCTCATTTTATTCAACGGAAAGACTCTCATATGATACTAGCTTTTGGTGATTCAAAAAAAGGTCTTGTCAGAAAAATTAATGAAGATTCTATCAACTTAAACACCAACCATCTTTATGTTTTGGCCGATGGTATGGGTGGTTATAGTGGTGGACAGATTGCAAGCTCACTGGCTGTGCAGAATGTTGGAAATTATTTTGAGACACGTAAGGCCGATTTTTCAGAGGATACATTAAAAGATGCTTTCTTCATGGCTAATTCCGCCATTATAAACGCCAAGAAAGAGTCTCCTGAATTACATTCTATGGGAACCACCATGATTGCAGCTGCCATCAAGGAAAATACTCTGTACTGGGCGCATGTAGGTGATAGCAGACTTTATAAAAGACAGAATCATATTTTTGAGCAAATAACAACGGATCACTCCTTTGTAATGGAACTGGTAGCCGAGGGGAAAATTTCTAAAGAAGAGATGCGGGTACATCCGCGGAAAAATGAAATTACAAGGGCAGTTGGTATCGAAGAGTCCTTAAAAGTTGATACCGGTAGTTTCAACCTGGTGGATGATACCTGCATTTTGATTTGTTCAGATGGAGTAACCAGCATGATAAAAGATGATGAAATTGAATTTTTGATTTCATCAAATCCAAGAAAAACTGAACAGGATATGAAAGAACTGGGAAATCAGATTATGGATAAAGTCTATCAGGCTGGAGCTCGTGATAATGCATCCTTGATATTGATTCAATTTTGGGGTTAAGTGGAGTAAATTATGACTGGTAAAATTCTCGATGAGCGTTATGAATTGATTGAAAAAATCGGTTCTGGCGGTATGGCTGATGTATATAAAGCTAAGGACATTCTTCTTGACCGGATTGTGGCAGTCAAAATTCTGCATAGTAATTTTGCAGAAGATAATGATTTTATAGTTCGATTTCGACATGAGGCTCAGTCGGCAGGCAAATTGTCTCACCCCAATATTGTAGGTATTTATGATGTTGGGTGCGACGGCGACGTTCATTATATTGTCATGGAATATGTAGAAGGGGAAACGCTGAAACAGTATATTCAAAATCACCCACATATTCCGATTGATACTGCGGTAAGAATTGCCATTGAAATCGGCTATGCCCTGGAAGAAGCACATAGTAATGGTATCGTTCATTGTGACATCAAACCGCATAATGTTCTCTTAACCAAAACAGGTAAAGTCAAGGTTACTGATTTTGGCATTGCCCGCGCGATTAATTCTTCTACAGTCATTGATAAACAGTCCATTTTAGGATCTGTTCATTATTTATCTCCTGAGCAGGCTGCGGGTGATAAAATCACAACTAAAACTGATATCTATTCGTTAGGTATTGTTCTGTATGAAATGTTGACTCATCATCTTCCATTTGAGGGAGAGACTGCCGTTTCCATCGCTTTACAGCATATGCAGGGGGATATTCCAAAACCTGCAAAATACAATCCAGCCATCTCACCTATGCTGGAAGAATGTCTTCTGACAGCGCTTCAGAAAGAACCTGATAAACGATATGATACGGTATCTGATTTCATTTCTGAATTAAAAATAGCTCAGGGATTTACGACAACTATTTATAAACCTGCTTATCATGACTTTACAGCCATGACTTCTTCGGTTTCTAAGAAAGACCTTCATAAACCAATTAAACTCAAAGAAAATAAGATTGCCAATTTTATTACCAATTTACCGCAGAAATACATCTGGATTGGAATGGCTCTCCTTTTTGTTATCTGTTTTGCATGGGCATTTTTCAGCTTTGGTAATTTCTGGAGTTCTCAGAACATTACTGTTCCGAATGTTGTAGGAAAACCTGTAGAAGTAGCCGAGACTTCATTAAAGAAACTGGATCTTAAAGTGGCTGTTGATGAAATAGCCAGTGATGAAGTACCGGTCGGTCAGGTTATCTCTCAAACACCATCCGCCGGAACAACGGTAAAAGCAAGGAGAATCATTCACTTAACTGTTAGTAAGGGCGGTAGTGCCATGCTTATACCTGATTTGAAAGGGCTTACGCTGGAACAGGCTAAAGAAAGACTGGAGAAATTAGGCCTCACGTTAGGTGCAGTTGAAAACGGAAATGATCCAGATAAACCAGCAGATGTAATTATTTCACAAAGTCCAGAATCAGGGACTAATACATCTAAAGGAACTAGAGTCAATATTGTTATAAATATCAATAAGAAAGCAGAAGTCCCAAATGTAGTAGGTATGCCGCTTTCTGAAGCCAGAAATGCTCTCCTTGCAGCACATCTCTCCATCGGAACCATTACATCTACTGATGGAATTTCAGCAGATGATAATAATGCTGTTGTAGTAGATCAGAACCCGCAGAGTGGGGAATCTGCTTCCAACTCCGTAGTCAATCTGTCTATAGGTAATGGTTTGAAGAAGAATCAGACTAAAACCGGCTCAGTAAATATTTCTATTCCAAAAGGTGGAAGTTCCAGACAGGTAGATATTTATGTCATTGATGACACCGGACGGCATACCGCTTTCAGTACAAAAGCCGCTCCAGGGAGTGTAATAAACAAAACTGTTTCTGGTGTTGGTTCAGTACGAATTCAGGTCGTAATTGATGGATCTGTCGTTCAGGATCGGGAGCTTTAAGTACATGAAGGGTTTGATCATAAAAAATCAAAACGGTTATTTTACTATATACAGTAATCAGGGTTCTTTAACACGATGCCGATCCAGGGGAAGGTTAAAGCGAAGTACCAATATTCTGGTTGGTGATCATGTAGAGTTTGAACCAATTAATAAAGAGGAAGCCGTCATAACTCAGGTTTACCAGAGGAAGAATATGCTTCATCGCCCGCCGTCTGCCAATATAGATCAACTGGCACTTGTATCTGCCATTAGGACTCCGGATCTTAATACTTCTGTACTGGATAAAATGATTGTTCTCGCAGAAGATGCAGGAATTATTCCAATGATTGTTATTAACAAAATGGATTTAGATCCTGATTATGCTTCGGAAGTGACCTCATATTATCAGACAGCAGGATATCAGGCTTTTTCTGTATCAGGTAAAGATGGAAATGGCATGGAAGAACTTAAACATGCTCTTTCAGGACCTGTTGTCGCATTTTCTGGGCCTTCAGGTGCCGGAAAGTCAACACTTCTGAATCATCTTCTCGGATACGAGTATTTCAGTTCTGGGGAAGTAAGCAGACATACAGGCAGAGGTCGAACTACCACTCGTCATGCTGAACTTGTACAAAGTCCCTACAGCTACTTCTTAATGGATACACCAGGATTCACAGCTCTCGACATTCAATCTGTTGATATACAGAATCTTGCCTGGTTATATAAGGATTTTCAACCATATATTGGGAATTGTAAATTCAATAACTGTGTTCATGATGCGGAGCCGGGATGTGCCATAAGAAAAGCTTTGGAAGAAGGCCATATTCAGAAAAAACGTTACGATTCTTATATCCAGATTTTAAATGAACTGAAATCTCAATCATTCAGGAGGTAATTCATGAAAATAGCACCGTCTATATTGGCTTCTGATTTTTCTAATTTGGCAAAGGAATTACAGGATATAGAAAATGGGGGAGCAGACCTTGTTCATCTTGATGTTATGGATGGGCATTTTGTTCCCAATCTTTCTTTTGGTGTACCTGTAATCAAAGCTTTGCGCCCATGCACAAAGCTCCCCTTTGATGTTCATCTGATGACATATCATCCGGAACAGTATCTGGATGGATTGGAAGCTTGCGGGACTCATATGATTTCCTTCCATGTGGAAGCAGTACCCCATGTAGATCGAATGATTAATGATATACAGAGCAGAGGTATAAAAGCCGGCATCGCTCTTAATCCAGGAACATCCTTATCAACCATTGAAGAAGTTCTTCCTCTCTTGGATTTTGTATTGATTATGTCTGTTAATCCTGGATTTGGTGGTCAAAAATTCATACCTTATACTCTGGATAAGATAAACCGTCTTTCCAAGAAAATCAAAGATTTACACAAAGATATTAAAATTGAAGTTGATGGCGGAGTTACAGATAGTAATGCACTGCTTTTAAAGGAAGCTGGAGCTGATATATTAGTTGCTGGTTCCTCTGTATTCGGGAAAGAGGATAGAGCTTCCGCCATATCTTCACTTAAAGTTTAATTTTAAAAATATTACTCAGATAGAAAAAGTGGCTTATGCCGCTTTTTTGCTCTTAATAAATACGTAAAGCATTTGTGTTTCCGGAAAGGAGATAACTTATGAATCAATTGAATCACATATATCATTATTTAGGTACTGAAGGTATCCGAATTACAGTGGCTGATATTACGTCGGCTGCTATAGAGGCACAGGAAATACATAATCTTCCTTCACTTTCCGCTATGATTTTAGGAAAAATACTGAATGCAGCGGCTATTCTGGCTACTGATTTCAAAAATCATGAAGGAGTTTCCCTTAAATGGGAAACAAATACCGGCTTAGGTACAATTCATGCGGATGCTTATGAGGGCCGTTATATAAGGGGATTTGTTGAACATCCGGATGATGGTTGTACTGCTTACTCTAAAGAGGCGGAAGCCGCTTCAGTCAATAATAATGGAAAACTTTTTGTCACCAGATACTCTCTATTGAAGCTTCCATATGTTTCAGCTGTGGATTTATCAAAAGATAATGTTGCATCCTGTGTATCAGCTTATCTGAATGATTCAGACCAGACATTATCTTATGTACAAATTGAAGGTAAAATAAATGAGTCAGGTAAGATTACCAGAATGGCAGGATTTATGGCTCAACTCATGCCAGAAGGTAATGTCAGACTCTTTCATGAATTATTTGATGGAAATCAAATTGATATATTCGGATCTGAAGATGATGAAAACTCACTCCTTCATATTTTAAATAAAGAGGATTACGTCCTTTTGGGAGATGCACCTGTTACATTCCGTTGCACCTGCGATGAAGAACGTATTAAAACTTCTCTTCAGTCATTACCGGAAAGTAAACAGCAATCCTTACTGGAAGATGCTCATATTGAAATTCAATGCCATTATTGTGGAAGAAATTTCAATATTTCAAGAGAAACATTAATGCAGTGGTTTAATGAGAATAAAAGTAAAGGAGATCATGTACAATGAGTAAATTAGCTTTTATTGGTGGCACGGGTGTATACGATCCTGAAATTTTAACGGATTTGCACTCCGAGGTTATTGACACCCCATTCGGAAAGGCAAAATATGAATCAGGTAAATTTGGGAATAAAGAAATAATTTTCTTAGCCCGTCATGGCATTCATCATACAATTCCACCGCATAAAATAAATTATCGGGCCAACATTTATGCTTTAAAAATGCTTGATGTCAAGGCAGTCGTATCTACTACAGCAGTTGGATCCCTGAATCCTGACTATAAAGCAGGCGAACTCGTACTGGTCGATCAATTTATTGATATGACAAAATATAGAGAAGGAACCTTTTTCGATGGAGAACATTATGGTGTAGCTCATTTAGACATGACTCAACCGTATTGTGAAACATTAAGAAAAGCAATTATACAGGCTGCAGAAAAAGAGCATATCACTTTGCATCCTTATGGAACATATATCTGCACTGAAGGTCCACGGTTTGAAACTACAGCAGAGATAAGAGCTTACCGACAGTGGGGGGCTGATGTGGTAGGTATGACGAATGTACCTGAATGTGTTCTTGCTAGAGAAGCAGAAATCTGTTATTCCACTATTTCCATGGTTACAAACTTTGCAGCAGGCATTTCTCCAACACCCCTTTTTCATAAAGAAGTTATTGATTGTATGGATCATAATCTTGAAAGCTTTAAGAAAATTATTACAATCCTTGCCTCTACTTATAATCCGGATGTTCACTGTGAATGTCAGAATGCAGCTAGAGAGTTTGGGGGATTTCATCTGTTATGAGTGAAAGATTATATTCACTGGAATGGTCTGATAATGAACTCATCTTATTAGATCAGACTAAACTTCCAGATAATATTACTTACATCCACTGTAAAAGTTATGAATCAGTAGCTGAAGCGATTCGTGTATTGGCGGTTCGTGGAGCGCCGGCAATTGGTGTTGCTGCTGCCTATGGTATGGTCTTAGCATTAAACCAGGGAATGAATAAACATTTGAAGGGAAAAGAACTCGCAGACTATATTCATGAAGCTGGAGAATACCTCAATGATGCTCGTCCTACTGCAGTCAATCTGTCTTGGGCTGTTAAAGAAATGATCCAAACTCTTCATGAAAATTCGGAAGAAAACTGGAAAACTTCTTTATTAAATAGAGCGCAGAAAATAGAATCTGAAGATAAGGAAATCTGTGAAAAAATGGCTGATAATGGAGCTGCTCTTTTTGATGGAAAAGAAAATTTGCAGATTTTAACTCATTGCAATACAGGCGCTCTTGCTACTGCTGGCATTGGAACTGCTTTTGGGGTCATTTACAGACTTCATGAGAAAGGACAGGTTAAATGTGTATTTGCTGATGAAACAAGACCCCTTCTCCAGGGAGCCCGATTAACAGGTACAGAACTGATGGCAAATCATATTCCCTGCAAACTGATTACTGATAATATGGCAGCAGCTGTAATGGCACAAAATCATATCGATGCCGTAATCGTTGGTGCAGACAGAATTGCTGCTAATGGCGATACAGCCAATAAAATCGGTACTTATGGACTGGCAGTTTTATGTGCCTATCATCACATTCCCTTTTATATAACCGCACCATTTTCTACCTTTGATTTTACAATATCTAATGGCAAGGAAATTCATATTGAAGAAAGGGATGCTGACGAAGTACGTTCATATCATGGTGTTTATGAAGCACCTGAAAATATTCCCGTGTTTAATCCAGCCTTCGATGTAACACCGCATGAACTTATTACTGGAATTATTACGGAAAAGGGTGTCCTTAAACCACCTTATAATAATTCCATCCGTGAGTATGAAAGGAGTTTAAAATAACATGGCCAATTCACTGATAAAAGATATTACCTTAGCTGACAATGGTGAACAGCGTATTCAATGGGTTGAAAAATTTATGCCCGCTCTCAACAGTCTGAAAGAAGATTTTATTAAAGAGCAGACTTTCAAAGGTAAAACCATCGTCATGTCTATTCACCTTGAAGCAAAAACTGCTTATTTGGCATTAACACTTAAAGCTGCCGGTGCAAATGTAATCTGTACGGGAAGCAATCCGCTTTCTACTCAGGACCCAATTGCTGCGGCTCTCGTCAAAAATGGTGTTACTGTATATGCCTGGTATGGATGCACTGATGAAGAATATACCATGTTCTTAAATAAAGCATTAGATCATAAACCAGATATTATTATTGATGATGGTGGCGATTTAGTTCATCTCCTTCATACAACACGAAAAGATGCAAGAGTTAATTTAATTGGTGGTTCTGAAGAAACAACTACGGGTGTATATAGATTAAAGATACTGGAAAAGAATAAAGAATTAGAATTTCCAATGATTGCAGTAAATGATTCTTACTGCAAATATCTCTTTGATAACCGTTATGGAACAGGTCAGTCCGCATGGGATGGCATTATCAGAAGTACAAATCTTACGGTAACAGGAAAGACTGCTGTAATAGCAGGTTATGGCTGGTGTGGAAAAGGTACTGCAATGCGTGCCAAAGGATTAGGTGCCCATGTTATTGTAACTGAAGTAGATCCGATTAAAGCTATCGAAGCAGTTATGGATGGCTTTGAAGTTATGCCTATGATGGAAGCCGCAAAATATGGTGACTATTTCCTGACTGTAACCGGTGATATTAATGTTATTACAGAAAAGCATTTCATGAATATGAAGGATGGTGCTATCTGTGCCAACGCCGGGCATTTTGACTGCGAAGTGAGCCGTAAGGATCTGGAACGCATTGCTACGAAAAAATATGAAGCAAGAAAGAATATTGAAGGTTATGTCCTTCCAAATGGAAAAACAGTTTTCCTTATGGCTGAAGGACGCCTTGTAAATCTGGCAGCCGGGGACGGACATCCTGCAGAAATCATGGATCTATCCTTTGCCATGCAGGCTTTGGCAGCCCAGTATCTCCTGAATAATGGGAAAAATATGGAATCTAAGGTTTATACATTACCCCATGAATTAGATAATCGCATCGCCGCTATAAAACTGGCGTCCATGGGATATAAGATTGATACCCTTACAGATGAACAGAAACAGTATCTGGGGCTTGACTGATTTCTGTTATGAATGCAGTCTGATAAGATTAAATGATGAAGCAGCAGAACGCAACTTCAAAAATGATATTCTTTATGCTGCCTTGACAGAAGCCATCAATATCTTTCAGATAGATAAGTTTAAATGACCTGATAACAGCAAATTATTGTTATCTATCAGATTTGGCCTTGTAAGAAAGGAAAAATGGTTCATTTCGCTTCTGTAATTGTTCCATAAAATTCATATGAAACGACTCATAAAAAATGTAGAACTTTATCAGAATGGAAAAACAATTCCAAACAAGAATATTGAAATTATTGATCGATTCATTAGTAGTTTTCCGAAGAATCCTGATGAGAGCAGCTATGATGAAATTATTGATGGTCATAATATGTTAGCACTTCCAGGACTTGTAAATACCCATACTCATGTAGCAATGACACTTTTTAGAAGTTATGCTGATGATATGGCTCTGATGGATTGGCTGCAGAATAAAATCTGGCCAGCAGAAGAACATCTGGATGACGATATAGTATATTGGGGAAGTATGCTTGCATTTGCAGAGATGATCAGGGGAGGAACCACCGCATTCTGCGATATGTATATGTTTATGGATGCTTGTGCCAAAGCGGCTGATAAAGCGGGGATACGAGGAAATCTGTCCAGAGGGCTCGCAGGTATCAGTCCAAATGCACAAAAAGGAATCGATGAAAACGTAGAATTGTATAAAAATTGGAATGGTGCAGGCAATGGTCGTTTTAAGGTAATGATGGGGCCTCATGCACCATACACTTGTCCACCAGATTACATTAAACAGGTAATCAGTGTTGCTGAAAAATATGATATGGGCATTCATATCCATCTTTCTGAAACAAAGGGTGAGGTTGACAATTGCCTCAAGGAATACAACCAGACACCTATTGCCTTGATGGATTCCCTGGGACTCTTTGATAGACCAACTTTAGCCGCACACTGTGTACATGTAAATGATGAAGATATGGATATTATGAGCAGGAAACATGTTTCTGTTGCACATAATCCGGCATCAAATCTTAAATTAGCTTCTGGCATTGCACCAGTTCCTAAAATGCTGAAAAAAGGAATTAATGTAGGTATAGGTACCGATGGTGCTTCCAGTAATAATAAACTGGATATGTTTGCTGAAATGAGACTTGCTGCACTGATTCATAAAGCAGCTAATTATGATCCTTTATCCATAAATGCAAATGAAGCGTTGGAACTGGCTACCGTAAATGGAGCAAAATGTCTTGGGTACGATAATCTTGGATGTTTGAAAGAAAACTATTTGGCAGATATCATTCTTGTAGACCGCAGTGGGTTCAACTGGCACCCTTGCTTCAATAGTATTTCCTTAAGTGTTTATGCAGGAAATTCTCAAGATGTAGATACGGTCATTATCAACGGCCGCCCGGTTATGCGCCATAAGGAATTACTGACTATTGACGTAGAAAAAATGTACGCCGAAGTTGATAGAGTTACCCAGAAGTTATATGCATTCTCTAAATAAGTAGATCAGCTATAGATAACAATAAAACCCGTTTAGCCAAAATACTGCTTTTCTCATGTCAGTGACATTACCGGTTTCTGCGGCAGGAGGGCAGTATTTTTGTCATTTTTTATAAATAATTAGTATATATGTGAAACAAGAGGATTAATTGCTGCACAATTAGTTCCGATAATTTAATGTTATCGGAACTAATTGTGCGTATTTTTTTTAATAGTCTTTAAAGTTGGATTACAGGCTACCTTTGCTTTCAATTGCCACGGAAATCATGTGGTCAAAGCTATCTTTGATTTCCGGTGAAAGTCTTGCACTGCCCAGATTCTTTGCTGATTTATATACATCTTTCAGCCAGGACTTGAACCGCCGGAATACGCCTCTTAATTCTTTAGTTGGTGCATAGCCTTCAGCAAGGTACTTTTCAAATCCTCTTGCGAATCGTTCTTGGATCCAACGTTCTTCAGCACCTTCTACGCCGTTTCTTATATCTTCAGCATGTTTGTTGAATTCCTTTTCAAGTACTGTACCTTTATATTCTTCTAAATGTTCTTCAGAGAAGGCTGCCCATTCATGGATGGTAGAGAGGTCTTTTCTTACTCTCTCGGATGTTTTGGCCGCTTTATCTCTATCCCCTTCGAAGTAGTTCTCGATATCTTCTTCCGTAAGATTCTCCATCTTTTCAAGAAGGGACAGGAACATATGAGCACCTTCATGAATTACGGTAGACTGGTTAGCTCCATCAAAGAGCTCGATCATATTCTGAGATGGGTCATAGGCTCCCTGGTATTTTCCATTATTCTGGAAATATACATTTAAAGTACTCCCCAGTTCCATGGTCTTACTGTGACGATCTCCTGCGATATACGGGTCATAAGTTATGATTTCAATTCCTTTTGATTTAAGAAAATTTACCGTATCTGCCTTTACTGTTTTGGGTATAACCGCTCCAGAAAACTCACTAAGCTCAACCTTTCGTGCAGGTTTTGCTTCAAAATATTCAGTTGTCACTTTGTCCGCTGCTTCCAAAAAACTATGGATATGTTTTATGAATGATTGATTTTCAGGAAATCCGTGCTTATTTCCGGCTTTTACGTCCCCGATATCTTTAATAAGTTGTGCTAAATCCATATCGAGAGTTTCATCTTTCTTGTGGAAAGCCTCCTCTACTTCTTCCGATGGCTGTTCATAATTAACAACTGGTTTTCTTACTGTGTAAGCATCCCTTGAATACACTTCATTACTTCTGGATTTTCTTGGATCCACCATATCCTTATTTCCAATCAGGGTTATTTCTCCAAAGTTCCCAAAATCTATATCCTTCCGTGTAATTGCAAGTGATGGCATAGGGAGAGCACCTAACTCCATAGCAGTTTCCAGATTTCTCTCACTGACGTTGTGATAAACAACGAGATCTTTTTCATATCCCTCAGTCTGTTTATAGGTATTTTTCTTGACTATTCCTAATGCTTTCTGTATATTGGGGATAGAAATAGCAACTGCCTGGGCTGAGGGAACGCTAGCTCGATTATTTGGAGCGAGCACTCGGAGTGTGCAATTTGCTATTTCTTTTTTTATTGCACTTTTTTCTCCAGTAAAGGCTGTATCAAACTGTATGGTTCCGTTTGGCAAGAAATCTAGGTTAATACGATAATTACTTAACCTACCTTCTACTCTGGCAATAACATGAATACCGCCAAATTGTCCTTTTTCTTTTCTATTTGAAATAGCTGCATCATATAGATTGGCAATATTATCCTCGATATCATTTAACTGTTCATCCGTTAGATTATGCTTTTGGCGCACATGTTTTATTCTCTCTCCTTTGAAGGTAATGCCATTTTTATCTGTCCATTTTGCTGTATTTGGACTTAATCCCCTTCTTTCGCTCTCTTCAATCCGTTCTCTAAATTCAGATAATGTAGAAACTTCTTTGTTCATTTCTTTGGACGCAAAGGAAGGCAGTTCATTACCGCCCAAATTTATTACTGCCGGTCCATAGGGAGTATTATAATTTGGCATGGATTTATCTGTATTTTTTGCCCGCTCTTGAGTCATGAAGGCTTCCGCTTCGCCGCCCAGTCTTCTATAGGCGGCGTAGTCGTCCTGCTTCATGGCGTCTTCCAGAAGGTTAATGTCTCTTTCTATGGTGAATAGTTCTTTTCTTTCGCCTTCCGGCAGGGACTTCAGCAGCGCCTTCCTCTTTTCTGTGAGTTTCTTCACTTTGGCCAGCGATCCCATGACGTCGTTTTCGTCAAAGCTATTCGCTATTTCTTCAGCCATGTCAATATACTCTTTGGCCTTTGGGTTTTTGAATTCCATATCCATCAGATCCATGGAGAGCCGGTCAATAGTATCGGAAATATATTTCTTAGCCATTTCCTTATTGCCGCCACGGGAGAACCCTTCAATGGCCTGAATAGAATGCTGGATTTCATGGACCAGGGCGGTTTTGGCTTCGTCCGCCGGAAGGGAGCTGTCAATAACAATGGAACCGTCTTCGGCTACATAGCCATAAGCGCCGCGGGTTCTTTTGTCTTTCCCCGATTTGGTATCTTCCATCCTCATTGTTTTCTGTGCCAGTTCCGGGTAGGCTTCGTAAAGGGCTGGGTTGTCATATATTTCTCCCAGAGTATGAGCTTCCCCGTCTTTCGGGAAATTGATTTTGTCCAGGTTGTCCGGGATTTCAAATCTCCACTTGTGGTCCGGGCCTCTCATCCATCCGGTTTCCTCCCAGATTTCTTCAGAAGAAGCCGCTTCCCCTTCCATGGATTCAGCTTTCTGCAGGCGGCTTATCATGGCAGTATTTGCTCGTTCCCCGGCCATTTGGTAGAAATTCGAGTACTGATTTTTCAGCTTGACAAGATCGTTTTCGTCCTTTATGATAATGGCGGATTGAAGCTCTGAGATTTTTTTGGAGGATCGAGCCAGTAGGCGCTCGTCTGTACCATAGAAATCTTTGAGCTTCTTTCTGTTTATGTACTTGAGATTTCCTTTTTCCAACTGTTCCAGGAACCAATTATCCCGGGGCGTTGGATTTTCTTTATCATTGTTATCCTTTCCATAAACGCTGGTGAGGAAATTGAGCCAGTACGCATGCGTCCTATCCACTTCGTTGTTGCTCTGGTTTAGGGCAAAGGTTGCTACGATGTGGGCGCCGTTCTTGTCCTTTAGGTCAAGCGCCACTACCATCTTGTCTGGCCCCGTCTGGGTATCGGATGAATAGATGGCCACTGGGTCCGTTAAAGCGCGCGGGATCTGTCTTAGAATGTCAGCATCAAGCTGGTAAGCATGCTTGCCATTGAGAATTTTGTTCAGAGCTTTTGCTCGAATGTAGACAGGAAGAATGGGTGCATTCACCAAATTCATTACCAGGGGCGTAGTCATTACACGGATTAGCGGCTCTTTGATTTTGCCTTTCTGAAATTTATCAATGGACTCCGCAAAGGCCTTTTCATCGTCTGCCAGTTTTTCTTCCGCGGTTTTGACATTTTCGCCGGTCATTTGTGCATTCCCTTTAATTCTTGCGTTTTCGGAGTTAATCTTTACGGCTGCCATTTTCAGCGGCACACCATAGTTCTTATGGAAGTTCTCTGCCATTTTGGACAGGATGAGTGCGGAGTCGCGGGCGGATTTTTTGACGGCAGCATTTCCCTGGGAAAGTGTTTCAATGGTGGGTTTATATACTTTTTCATAGGTGTCTGAATCCAGTAATGCCTGGGCTGTAAGGTCTTCTTTGTCTAATTTAGAGATGGTATGGTTGACTCTTTCCAGAGATTCTACTTTCTTTTTGGCGTCTTTGAGTTCCTGGATGAGCATTTCCCCTTCAGCGTCTCCGGGTTTTACGCTGGCTTCCAGTTCTTTGAGATATTGTTCATGGTCATAGTCTATGATGTCTCTCTGCCCTGGCATAGATCCTTTTTCTTTGAAGGCGGCACTATACCATGCATCGTTGGAAGAGACTCTGACGGTTTCCCACTGGGCGTCTTGGGAATCATTTTCTCTATAAATGACGCTGACTTCTCCCATGCCTTTCCCATTCTGTTTCTGACGGATGTATTCCATATGCTCCTTTATGTCAGGCAGCATGTTCATCCAGTTTTCCATGGCTTCTTTTAATGCTTCTTTGGCATTGTCTTTAATATTTTCAAGGCCGCCAGGGATAAGAGATGCGAAAGTGGCTCTGTCTTCTTTATCAAATTCAGTTCCATTTGCCGGGAAGTTAGCATCCATGATTTTCTTTCCCGCTCTCTGTTCTCTTTCTGCTTTTGTGGAATGGATAAGGTCTCTCAGTTCTTTTTCACGGTTTCTGATTTCATTGAGGTCATGGATGGTTCTTTCTCCTTTGTCCATGGTGGTGTAATTAGAAAGAATTTTTGGAGTTTCTTCAGAGGCAAGCTGCATGTATTTCCCGGATTCAATTGTTAATGGTTTCCCGGTTTTAATGGATTCATCCAACTCTTTTGCTGATACGATTCCTTTTTCTACGATTTCATTTAATGCTTCATGGGTGGTGCTATCTTCGGCAGCAGCCTGAGCGTCAATATATACAGTTCCCATCCCCTCTTTGTCCATCTGCTTCTGAATCATTTTTCCATAGGCATCTGGTGCTTTTCTAAAGAGGGAAGATTCATTTCTAAGGTCCATGATTTTCTGAATCATGGATTTTTCGTTTTCTCTTTTAAATTCAGTGACAGCATCTTTTCGGTTTTTCTTAAAAATGCTTTACATGGCTCTATAGATACCAATTTCATGATTCGCGGTTGACTAATATCAAAATTTTGTTTATGATATAGATACAGTAATTCTTCAAGGGCGAAGTGTTAATAGATTTCACTGTTCTTTGTGGGGGACACAAGAAATACGGGGGTATTCTTGTCACGAACAAATGAAGGTATATTCACTGTTATACCGACCTTGAGAATTTTGTAAAGGTCTCTTATCTCCTGCTGACGGGGAGCAGAAATAAGAGACCTTTTTCTTATTCTGAAAATGCAAGAATATATGGAGTATGCCAATATTTCTTAATATACCGGAAGTCTCCCCTTCCTTGTCTGTTGATAATCTTACATTTCCTTTTCCATATACATGAATAATGAGCAGATAATATTTTCAACAAACACCTATTGACTAGATGGGCTTATTACTGAAATGAGACATTTCCGGTTTTACTGTGAAATGCAGAATAACTGAACGAAACTAAATCATTTCATGTGGAATAAATCTGTAACAATTTGACTTCCGATAACACAGGATGGTTTAATATAAGATAGATACTTTAAATCGATAATCATCTTTAATGAATAGTCTATTTTTTACATGAAAGATAAATGTTATTTTAAAGAAGGGAGTGTGATCTAAGGATCTGGAGTCTAAATCTTGTTCTAATGATGATAAATTTTTCATATGTTAGAACAATATAAATATTCTTCTCGGATCCTTTTATTTTATGGGTGATCATTTTTTTCTTCGAGACATCTCACAAAACGTAAAAAATAAAAAACTATCTGATAAAAGTCTTACTGCTTTGTCTGTGACCAAATCTCAGAATACACTAAATGCATATAAATCAGATTGGGATGATTTTTGTGACTGGTGCAAGTATCATCATGAAATGGCATTTCCTGCCACTCCAGAAACAATTGTAAATTATATTAATGATCTGGCTGATTATGCAAAGGCATCAACCATACGACGCCGTATCAGTGCAATTTCCGAAAATTATAATGCTGCTGGCAGCTCTGTTAAAAATCCATGTAGAGAATGGATTGTGAAAGAAGCCCTGATAGGTCTGACAAGATTAAAAGGTAGCATCCAAAAAGGAAAAACACCTATATATTGGGAAGAAATTGAGGAAATAATTTCCAGAATGGATTTATCAGATCTTCATTCAATACGGGATCGGGCAATTCTTCTTCTCGGGTTTATGGGTGCATTCAGACGGAGTGAGTTATCCGGTCTAAATGTTGAAGATATTACCAAATATCCTCAGGGAATTGTCATCACTATTCGCCACTCAAAGACAGATCAGACTTCTGAAGGACAGCAAATTGGAATTCCATATATTAAAGATAAGAAAATGGATTGCATCTCTGCTGTTTTTAATTGGTTATCTGCTGCAGGAATAAAAGATGGCCCCTTATTCCGTAGTTTTTTAAGAAATGGGAAAATATCTGAAAAACGATTAAGTGACAAAAGTATTAATCTGATCGTAAAAAAATATGCAGCTTCCATTAACCTTAGCCCAGAATTCTATGGAGCTCATAGTCTCAGACATGGATTTGCGACTTATGCTGCTTTAAAGGGTGTAGAGGAGCGTTTAATTATGCGTCAGACTCGTCATCGTTCTGTAGAGATGGTAAGACGATACATTAATGAAGCGGATCTCTTTACAAATAACCCAATTGATAAGATGTTTGGAAAGTAGCGCAAAAGAAAACAAACGTTCTTTTAAGAGGGCTTCCCGTTAAAAGAACGTTTGTTTTCTTTTCTTTATTTAGGCTGAGGGATCTTAAGTTTCATACCTGGGTAAATATCGCCAGCACTGGCAATATGATTGAATTGCTCAATATCATATATATACTCCCTGATGTCTTTTGTATTGTCGATTCTCTTGGTCGCGATATCCCATAATGTATCGTTTTCTTCTACAGTAAGCACCTCATAGGAGGTGTTTCCCTCTATAACAGATGCGTTTACACCTAATCCACACAGCAGCATTGTACAAACAAGAATATATAATATCTTTTTCATTAACATGCCCTCCTCTTTACTGATAATTCATAAAGAACATCCTTTCTTTGAAACTTTTATTCCTAGAACATTATTTCTATAGTTATAATATACCAAAACATAAATTCGTACAATAGAACATAAGATTAAACAATTCTAATGAATTTCACGAACAACTGTGCTCTAATCGAATATTCCACGAATTCATGTTTGCTTTACAAATTTAATTTAGGTATAATAAATATAAATTATGCACTGATATCTATTTGGTTGGTTATATTTTGAATCTTTCATATCTGTTTACAGGAAGGAATTGACTATGGCGGCAAAACGATTGGGAAAAAATAGAGAGTTAACCACTAGAGAAAAGAGTATTTTGGAATTTATACGTAGAAAAATTTACGAAGATGGATATCCCCCTACAGTCAGGGAGATTTGCAATGCTGTTAATCTCAGGTCTACTTCTACGGTACATGGTTATCTGGCTCGACTGGAAGAATTAGGCGTTATAAAAAGAGATCCGGCAAGTTCAAGAGCCATTGAAGTAGTAGATGATATGTCATGGAGACATAAGAAGATGATTCCTATGCCATTGGTAGGTGCTGTTCGTGCCGGTGAACCTCTGGTGGCTGATGAGCATGTAGAATCCGTATTCCCCCTTCCAGCTGAAATGATAGGAAGCCATAATAACTGCTTTCTTCTCGTTGTTCGTGGGGATAGTATGATAAATGCAGGCATACAGGAAGGCGATTATCTGATAGTTTCTGAGCAGGATAATGCACAGAATGGTGATATCGTAGTCGCACTGGTTGGAAAGGATGACGCAACAGTAAAACGTTTCTACAGGGAAGCGGATCACATTCGTCTCCAACCGGAAAATGATGCTTATCAGCCAATTATTACAAAAGATGTGATTATCCGTGGCAAAGTAATTGGCTTATACAGACACATGTGAATAAAAACTGTAAAAGTCAAAAGGATTTTTTAACTTCAGTAACGAGATGGCCTTGCTGTCTCGTTATTTTTATAATAAATTTCATTATTTTATAAAAACCGGAACCAATTGTCAGTTCATGAAACTGATAATTGGTTCCGGTTAATAGATTATATAATAATTTACATTAAGCCTTCTTTGATATCTTTCCTTCATTAATGGATATTTTACCTGTTTTAAACAGGTGACCTACTGCTCTTTTGAAAGCTGCTTTACTGATTCCAAAGGCAGAACGGATTAATGCGGGATCAGACTTATCAGTAAAAGGAAGTTTGCCATCATGGCGTTCCATGTAGTCCATGATAAGATGCATGTCCTCTTCCATGCTCTTTTCTTTGACTGGTCTGGTAGAAATGTTCACATGTCCATCTTTTCTGATGTAGGTAACACGCCCTTCAATCTCAGCACCCATCGGAATAAAATGATTAGATTCTTCCTTATGAAGAAAGCCTATCCACCTGTTTCTGGTAACAATAAACAAACCTTCCTGCGTTTTATTGTAGACCGTGCCCTTAATGATATCACCTATCTTTATTCCTGAGACAGGAAGAGCTATACGGCGCATATCTTCTTCAACATTCATTGTTACAGCCAGTCGTCCTGTCTTATCGACATAAAGTTTTACCCATATATATTGTCCTTCTTTTACTCTCTCTTTCATTTGAGAAATAGGCAAAAAGATTCCTCTTTCCGTACCTACATCGATAAAAGCGCCAAAATGAGTAAGATTCACAACTTCTGCGTAACCAATATCCCCTATTTTAATTTGAGGAAGACGCATACTTGCCGTTAAGCGGTGATGCGGATCATGATAGAGGAAGACCTCTAATTGATCTCCTACTTTTACACTTTGGGTCTGTTGACCTTTATGTAAAAGTATGTCGTCAGATGAGACCCCTGTACCGGCATCAAGAAATACGCCAAAACTGGACTCCCTATTTACGGTAAGAGTTGCAATGGAATTTTCTTTCAGATGCATTGGTCCCAATCCCAGATCATCATTATTCTTCGTCTGGCTGTTCATAATCATGATATTCCTCTACAGGTGCCTCTTTCCAAAGGCTGTCAAATTCATAATGTCTTCTTTCTTCATCTGTGAATACATGAACAATAACATCACCATAATCAAGGAGGATCCAATCCCCTTCAGTGTAGCCTTCCTTGCGCAGCGGATGGATATTAACCTCTTCCAATTTTTCTTTTACTTCATCAGCCGCAGCCTGTGACTGCTTTTTATTTCTCGTAGAAGCAAGAACGAAATAGTCTGCAATACTGGTTAATTCTTTTACATCAAAAATTTTAATTGAAACACTTTTTTTATCAGCTAATGCTTCACAAATGATTTTAATCTGTTTATCCATCAATAATCCCCTTTAACATGTAAAATGATTTAAAAAATCACTAATTATTTGATCCAATACTAAGAGCAATTGCCTTTTGAACTTCAACAGGATTTATGATCCAGGTGTCCACTTTATTAATCTTTTTACTTTCACCGGGAAGAATCACAAATTTAAAGTTTTCATCCGGATAACTGGTTAAATTATACGCCTGCTGTGCAGCTTCTGAATATGAAATATTAGTCTCTGCAGCCGTCCAGGAACGATAGAAGTGCAACCAGTTATATAAAGCGAAATGTTCCTTTAAATTAAGAATGACCGTTTTAAATAATCTTTCCTGGTGTTGAATACGTTCTATCTCATCTTTATCATTACTGAGATATCTTACATACCCCAAGGCTTTCTCACCATTAAGAGCCTGATATCCCTGATGGATATCAATATCCGTATTCCCCTCCTTATCTTCATGATACATACTGCTTTCTATATACATATTCAGGCTGCTGATATTATCAATATCCTGACGAAAATCTGAATAATTCAATACTGCATATTTATCAATTCGTAAATGAAGTAAATTTTCAACCGCACTACGAGTTTCTTCTGAACCACCTTCTACGAATGTGGATTTCAGCAATTGATTCTTATTGTTATCTCTGGATATTCTTGTATTTGGTGGAATAGAGATAAAAGTAGCTTTTTTATCTTTGTTGTTTAAAGCAGCAAGCATAATCAAATCTGCTTCATTGCCTGCAGAAGGATCTGTACCAATCAATAGATAATAGGAACTTGACTCAGCAGAATTTCGTGACATGAAAAGCGAAAAAGCTTTTTCTAAACCAATTACAAGACCGCAGATGAACAATACTAAGAAGAAAATGCAGAATACTAATTTTTTTATCTTAAGCCTGCTCTTTCTAGTTCTTTTCTGCTTCATTTATCTTCTCTTTACATTGTAACACTAAATGATTTCTACCTTTAAAAGTTAAATCATAAATATATGCCTTCTGATCAATAAGATGCGTAATAGTAGAATCATATGCAGCCAGAACAGCAAGATCCAGATCCTGCTCTGCCAGAGAGCGGAGTTTATTAACTCCGGGAAAATCTCGTGATGGCTCAATATAATCAGCTAAGAATATGATTTTTTCAAGAAGAGTCATGTTGACATTCCCCGTAGTATGGTAACAGATTGCAGAACAGATTGCTGCATCATCTATACCAAATCTGGTTTTTGCCAGAACACTGCCTGCAGGGCCATGTAATAGCGCTCTACTGGATAATATCTGCTTGTCCAATTTAAGACCTGCTTCCTGAACGATTGATTTCATATCAGAAAGAGATAATTCTTTGGCACAGTCATGGATCCAACCGGCTATGAATGCTTTTTTCGAATCTGCTCCATATTTATTTGCCAAATAGCGGCCGGTATATGCGACTCCTTCTGAATGATGGAATCGCTTTGCTGAAAGTGTCTCCTTTAAATCTTTTGTTATCTTCTCCAATTCCATCATATTACTTACCTTCATATAAATGATGATCCTTTATAAATCTGATTACTTTATCAGGAATAAAATAGCGTGCTGATTTGTTCTGTGCTAATAAATCCCTTAATATGGTAGAAGAAATCTCCAGTTCTGGAACTCTAAGGAAATGAATCTTCTCTCTTCCCAGCTCACCAAAAAATTCAACAGATTTTTTTAGTTTCTCTTCATACCCTGGACGACTTGCACAAATAAAATGACAGATCGAAAGTAATTCTTTGTTATACTTCCATGTTGGCAGATCTGCCAATGCATCGGTACCACAAATAAAATAAAATTCTATTTCTTTATCATATTGCTTACGCAGCAGATGCAAGGTATCTACCGTATAGGAAACTCCACTTCTATCCCTTTCAATGGGGGAAATAGTAAAGTGAGAATTTCCCTGAATCGCTTCATTGACCATACTGTAGCGATCATATTTGTTAATTTCATGCATCCCTTTATTAGGAGTATCTCCCGTAGGAATAAAAATGACTTTTTCAAGATTAAATTCCTGCCAGGCCGATTCTGCAATTACTAGATGTCCAATATGTATGGGATTAAATGAGCCGCCAAATACTCCTATCCGTTTAACCATAGATATAACACCGTTTCCAAAAGAAGGATACTAACACCAAGAAAACAAAATAGTTCAACTATATGAGACAATTCAAAGCGCCCTTTATCGCTTTTTGTATAGTAGTAAAATAACCACTTCAGTTTTTCACATGAACTCATCTCATCACCAGCAAATTGTCTCTGTGGATAACTGTATCATAAGGAGCATCGTATCCAAGAATCTCGGATAAATCCTTTGTATGAACTCCCTTAATAATATTGATATCTGTACTATTATAATGAGAAATTCCCCGGGCTATTTCCATATCCCCGAAGTAAACTGATACAGTATCGCCTTCAGAGAACATCCCCTCAATACCAATAATACCCACAGGAAGCAAACTTGAGCCATTTTTCAATATGGCTCTGGAACAGCCTTCATCTACATGAATTTTGCCTTTTACTGCCGTTCCTATAATAATATCTCTTTTTTTCAGCTGTGGATGTACGTTTTCCCCTTTAAAAAGTGTCCCTACTTCCTCTCCATCCATGATTTTCTGAAGTACATCAGGCAAATCACTTCTGGCGATTATCATATCGATCCCGGAATGAACACAAATTTCAGCTGCCTGAATTTTTGTATACATTCCTCCAGTTCCTTGTTTGGAACCTGCACCACCAGCTATATTAAAAATTTCTCTTGAAAAAGTTGAAACTTCATGAATTAAAGTGGCGTCAGGATCTTTTCGTGGATCCGCACTATAAAGACCATCTATATCTGAAAGTATGACCAATAGATCTGCGTCTGCAATGCTGGCTACGATTGCGGAAAGTGTATCATTATCACCGATTTTTATTTCATCAACTGTCACCGCATCATTTTCATTGATAATTGGAACAGCCCCGAGTTTCAGCAATGCATTTAAGGTATTATGCATATGAAGATAACGCTTAGAGTTTACTGCATCACCTTTGGTAAAAAGAAGCTGCCCCACAACATGTCCATATTCATGAAAGAAATGTTCATAAATACTCAGCAGTACTCCCTGTCCTACTGCGGCAGAAGCCTGCTTGTACGGCATTTGGGAAGGTTTTTCCTTAAATCCCAGAACAGGATAACCAACCCCTATGGCACCAGAGGTCACCAGAATAACCTCTATACCTCTGTTTTTCAGGTCAGCCATCTGACGGGTCAAATGGTCAATAAATCGCAGATTTACTTTACCATTATTATAAGTCAGAGAACTGGTGCCTACTTTAATGACAATGCGTTTTTTATCTTTTATCTGTATTCTTGATGATATGTCAGGGAAGTTCATAATGTGATTTTTTTGCTTTCTGTTTAAAAAGTATACAGTTCCTGCCAATAATCTGTACGATTTCAGTATCAAGTTCTTTTGCTAATAAAACGGCTGTAGAACGGATATCCTCATCTGAATTCTGATTAATTTTTACCTTCACTAATTCTCGCGCTAGAATTACATTCCTAACGCTGGTAACAACATTTTCTGTTAATCCATCTTTACCTATCTGAACGTAAGCAGGGAGATTCACTGCAATACTTTTTAAATACTGTTTCTGTTTGCCTGTTAACATTAAATTAGTTCTCCTTTAAGATTCTTCTTCATGATTATCTTTATTATTGGTATAGGTAAATTCTACTCCATACAAGTTGACCGTATCACCTTCCTGGATACCTTCTTTGTCCAGTAATTTATCAAGTCCCATAAACTTCCATGCTCTTTCAAAGCGTCTCAATGATACGTAATCTTCAAAATCTGTCATGTTAATCAGTTTTTCGATTCTCTTGCCTTTGATGGAATAGGTACCATTGATCTTTTCCACTATAAATTCATCTTTGGGAACTTTATACACAATAGATTTTTCCATATTGGAATCAAACCGGGTTTCCGGTTCTTCCTGTAGAATTTTCCATGCAGCTTCTAAAAGAGGCTTAATCCCTTCACCTGTTAATGTACAGATAGGGAAAAATTGATAACCCTCTTTTTCTATGGCAGCTTTCAGATTTTCCAATTCCTTAGGATTGTTAATCAAATCAATCTTGTTTGCCGCTACAATCTGTTTCTTTTTTATCAGGTCAGGACTGTACAATTCCAATTCGTTATTAACAATATGGAAATCCTTCAAGGGATCCCGGCCTTCACTTCCTGCAGCATCAAGAACATGAATCAAGACTTTCGTTCTTTCTACATGACGAAGGAATTCATCACCCAGGCCGGTTCCCTGACTTGCGCCTTCAATAAGACCAGGAATATCTGCAAGTACAAAGTTTCTCTCATAATCGAGATTAACTACACCAAGAATTGGATTTAAAGTAGTGAAATGGTAGGCTGCGACTTCAGGTTTTGCACCTGACACCTTGCGGAGAAAGCTGGATTTGCCAACACTGGGAAAACCTAATAAACCTACATCTGCTAATACTTTTAATTCTAAACGAATAATTTTCTCTTCGCCTGGTTCACCTTTTTCAGCATAGGTCGGGGCACGCACCGCAGGTGTTGCAAAGTGAGAATTCCCTCTACCACCATGGCCTCCTTTAACGACCATAACCTGCTGCCCGTTCTGTGTCATGTCTGCAAGGACTTCGCCTGTACGGTCATCATAGACAATAGTCCCCAGCGGAACATCTACAATAACATCTTCCGCATTCTTGCCAAACATTTCCTTGGCTCCGCCTTTAGCACCCGGTTTAGCAGCAAATTTTCTATGTCGCCTGAAATTAATAAGCGTATTTAAATCACTGTTAGCACGAAGTATAACAGAACCACCTCTGCCACCATCACCACCACTTGGCCCGCCACGGGGAACATATTTCTCACGACGGAATGAAACCATTCCATCTCCACCGGCTCCAGATACTACAATGATCTTAGCTCTATCAATGAACATTTATTATACCTCACTCTTTAAAATAAAATTTGATTCACTTTTTATTTACCTTCAAGGATTCCATTCCTATGAATTTTAAAATAATTACGGTCATATAAAAGTATACAGATTCTATATTATGCAGATTTTCCACACTCGATCAGATACAAGTCTATTTTTTATTATTATATCATGATAATCATAAAATAACTCTAAAATTTCGTCGAATATTGACTTCTATAATATGTGAATCCTGTTTTTGTATTTATCCTGGCCAATTATGGTTAGCTAATATACTGTACTAAATATCTATAGTGATAGAAATCGGATAGAAAAAAACACAGCCCTGATGAACAAACTCTCATCTACAATTAAAGAGTAGACCCGGTAATCGGAAGTTTGTCATTCATGCTGTGATTTTTTTATTTTTGTTGAAGTACGTCAATCCCCTTTTGTAATACATTGTCAGTAGATGTATCAAAAGGATAACCACTTTGTACAACCTTAATATCAGGGATAATTCCTGTTTTGTCAATGGTCCTGCCTGATGGTAATTTATATTCTGCAATGGATATTCTCACGGCAGATTCATTATCCTGAAAATAAACTGCCTGTACAGTTCCCTTACCAAAACTTTTTTCTCCAATTATAGTACCTTCTTGTCTGTCCTGAATGGCACCTGCTAGTATTTCGGCAGCACTGGCGCTATTTCTGTCAATTAATACCACCATTGGCATTGGATGTTCAATACCATTAACAGAGTAAACCTTATTTCCCAAGGACTTGGTGTTATAGCTGACTACTATACCTTTTGTAATCAGTTGATCTGCTATATTAATTGCTGATTCTACCAGCCCTCCAGGATTCATGCGAAGGTCAATAATTAATTTTTTACACCCTTGATTTTTCAATGACTCCAGTTCTGAATTAAATTCATCAAACGTATGTCCACCAAAAGTGAAGATATGAATATAACCTATTTCAGACGTAATCATACGACTGCTCAAAGTCGGAAGTGAGATCTGAGATCGGGTCACATTAAAGCTGAGCGTTTTATCGTCCCTTTCGATTTCGAGCGTTACAGAAGTTCCAGCCTGACCGCGCACACGTTGAGCAAGATCGGTAATTTTTAGTTCTGAACTGGATATTCCATCAACAGATAGGATTTCATCTCCGGCTTTCAGGCCAGCCTTTTCGGCATTACTTCCCTTGATCACTGTATAAATCCGGATTCGTGAACTTTTATCTTCTCCCAGAATCACTCCAATTCCACTGTAATCTCCCCGTGTATAGGTAATAAGTTTTGTATAGTCATCACCGGTAACCAAGGATGAATAGCGATCATTGAGTGAATCGAGCATTCCCTGAGAAGCCCCCTGCCACAATGAGGACTCATCAAGAGTTCTGAAATAATTGGATTCAACCAGCCGATAAACACGAAGAAAATGAAACAATTCTCCCAAATGTCCATCGGTATAGAAAGCCAAAACAGCAAGGACTGACAAACCACCGATCAGAGCTGCGCAAAAGTAACGCCAAATATGTCTCAGCCGGGTAATCATTTTATAAATACCCCATCGGATCTACAGGAGAGCCATTAATATCTACCTCAAAGTGGCAGTGCGGTCCGGTAGAATTGCCTGTAGAACCTGCATATGCAATTACATCCCCCTTGGAAACAGACTGTCCTTCAGAGACCGCCAAAGACTGGTTGTGTCCATATAACGTTGAAAGTCCACCACCATGATCAATGATAACTGCATTACCATAACCGGAAATCCAACCGGAATAAACGACCGTACCACTGTCTGCAGCATGAATGGGTGTTCCATAATCTACACCAATATCAATGCCTGCATGGAAAATCGTAGTTCCAAAAATCGGATGAGTTCGATATCCAAAAGGCGATGTGATGACCCCATTGCAGGGCCAGCTCATGGATCCGGTCCCCGCTGTATAGCCAGCATCACTGCCACCACTGCTACTCTGCGCTGCCGCCAATCGCTGCTGAATAAGATTTTTAACTTCTTCTGCCTGAGCTTCCAGATCTCTTTCCATCTGTGCTGCTGCTTCCCGGTTACGTTTAGCTGCATCCAGTATTCTCTGCTGTTCCGCTTTCTTAACTGCAATTGCTTCCTGCGTTTTCTGTGCTTCAGCAGCTAATACATCCAGTTGTTTCTTATCTTCTTCAAGCTGTGCCTTCTTAGATTCAATAGCAGCTTTCTGTTTTTGAATGTCAAGAATCAAACTGTAATCAGAATGAATGATCCGCTTCAATAATTCTAGACGATTAGCAAAGTCACTAAAACTATTGGCACCAAGAATGACTTCTAAATAGTTTAGCTGTCCATGCATATATATGGTACGTACACGACGATTCAAAATTTTCTGTCGAGCCTGTAAGTAGGCTTCCGCTTTTGCTATGTCTATTTTGGTCTGCTCGATTTGTGCATTAATCTGATTCTGCTTTGCATGAATATCATTCAATTTAGATGTAGCGGCATCTAATTCAGCTTGAATACTTTTCAGCTTGATACTTACCGTCTCAATAACCTGCTGCCAATTTTCCTGCTCAATTCGGGAAGAATCAATCTGCCCCTGTATATCAGAAAGTTGATCTTCTAAATCATCAGCATGTGCAGGTATATAAAAGGCAGAATTACCAAGCGCAAGACAGATTCCTAACGTCAGCAAGATATACTGCTTTCTCTTCATGGTAATTACACCTTCATATACTTTCGAAGAGAGATGGTGCTGCCTAAAATACCAATAATAACTCCTGCTCCTAACAGAATAGCAGTTAAATAGCCCATAAACGGCCACATAGGAATCATTGGTATAAATACAAGGCCCGCACTTACAATCTCTGATAAAACAATTTTATATCCTTCCCATAGGATAAATGCGGAAATTCCTGAACCAATACAGCCGATAATAATCCCCTCAAAGATGAAAGGCCAACGAATAAATCCATTGGTTGCACCTACATATTTCATAATCTGGATTTCCCGTCTTCTTGCAAAGACAGTAAGTCGAATGGTATTAGAAATAATGAACAGTTCTGCACCGGCAAGGAAAAGAATTAATACAACACCACCAATACGGATAATCTGAGCAACTTTATAAAGCTGTTCAATGATATCCTGACCGTATTGTACGGAATCTACTTCTGGATACTTCTCCACAATAGATACAGCGCTTTTTAATGCTTCAGGATTAGTAAAAGAGGCAGAATAGGAGGCTGGAATCGGATTACCGTTAATGGCATCCAGAATCCCCTGCTGATCTCCCAAACCTTTTTTAAACTCATCAAATGCCTGCTCTTTATTTTTAAAAGATATCTGCTTGAGCTGTGGAAGAGCCTTTAGTTTTTTATCAACCTCTGCAGTCTGACTGCCTGATAGTCCATCTTTCAGATAAATAGTCATTTCTACCTGATTCTCCAAATAGGTAGCCATATGATTAATGTTTAATACAACACAAAGAAATGTACCTAAAATGAACATGGATAAAGTGACTGTCAGGACAGAAGCTACAGACATGAATTTATTCCTGAACAGCGAATGAAAAGTTTCCTTTAGAAAATAGCCTAAAGAGTTAAACATGTAAATGGTATCCTCCTTTTTCCTGATCACTGATGATACGGCCATCTTCTATATTAATGACGCGTTTATGCATAGCATTGACCAGGTCTTTATTATGAGTAACCATAATGATTGTTGTCCCCATATGGTTGATACGGTTGAACAATTTCATGATTTCTTCAGAGTTTACAGGGTCAAGGTTTCCTGTTGGTTCATCTGCAATCAGAAGAAGAGGCTGATTAACCAGTGCCCTTGCAATAGCTACTCTCTGCTGCTCACCACCGGACAGCTTTGTGGGATATTCCCTCGCTTTATTTTGCAGACCAACAAGATCGAGAACGTTATTTACTCTTTTTTTAATTTCCCGTCCCTTTGCTCCTGTAACTCTGAGAACAAAAGCTATATTTTCAAAAACTGTTTTTTCAGTAAGAAGCCGGAAATCCTGAAATACAATTCCTAATGATCTTCTATAATAAGGAACTTTACTGTTTTTGAGTTTTGTAATGTTGATGCCATTAACAATTACTGTACCTTTTTCAGGTCGTAATTCATGCGTCAGTATCTTGACAAATGTCGATTTACCAGCACCACTGGGTCCCACTACAAATACAAATTCCCCTTTGTCAATATGAACGGACATATCCTTAAGCGCTGTATGCTTGGCATCATATTGTAATGATACCTGATCGAAAGTAATCATCTAGACCTCACTTTCTCTTGATCAGTTGAAGAGCGGTAGATACGATTCTTTCAGTAGTAAGACCATATAATTCCAATAAGTCATCTGCTTTACCGGACTGTCCGAACTGATCATCTGTTCCTATCATGGACATTGGCGCCGGTTGATTGAGTGCCAGTACTTCTGCTACTGCTCCGCCGAGCCCGCCTTTGATTGTATGTTCCTCACAGGTTAAAATGGCACCGGTTTCCTTTGCGGCTTTAATAATAGCAGCCTCATCAATCGGTTTGATTGAACTCATATTAATGACCCTGGCAGATATTCCTTTCCCCTGTAAAATATCATGAGCTTCCTTAGCTTTGGAGACCATGATTCCACAAGCAATAATGGTCAAGTCACTGCCATCACACACCTGATAACTTTTGCCTGGTTCAAAAGAGTATTCTTCAGGCATTACATTTTCGCATTTGGCACGTCCCATACGAATATAAACGGGACCATGATATTGAGCTGCCCATCTTATAACATTTTTCGTCTCATTAGCATCTGCAGGAACGACTACACTCATATTAGGAAGCACACGCATGAGTGCTATATCTTCTAACATCTGATGAGTCGCACCATCTTCTCCAACAGTCAGTCCAGAATGAGTAACCGCCACTTTTACATTTAAATTTGGATAGCAAATGGAATTTCTTATCTGTTCATAGGCACGTCCTGCGCCAAATACTGCAAATGTAGATGCAAATGGTATTTTTCCTGCTGCAGCAAGTCCGGCAGCAACGCTCATCATATTACCTTCTGCAATACCGGTATTAAAGAAACGATCAGGATATTCCTTTGCAAATACCTGAGTCTTGGTAGATGAAGATAAATCCGCATCTAATACAATAATATCAGGATTAATGGCACCTAATTCCTTCAGTGCTTCGCCGTAAGCATCACGTGTAGCCTTCTGCATTATTCTGCCTCCACTGCATTTATAAATCTCTTGCATTCTTCTTCTGTTGGTGCCTTACCATGCCAGCCTGCCTGACCTTCGATTTCAGGTACACCCTTCCCTTTAATGGTTTTCATGATAATTACAGTTGGTTTTCCTGTAACAGTTTTAGCCTCCTCAACAGCATCATGTAAATCAGCTATATTGTGACCATCTGTCTCAATGATATGCCATCCAAAGGCCCTGAACTTTTCTCCGATAGGAAGTGAAGACATGACTTCTGTAATTGGTCCGTCAATCTGTAATCCATTATTATCTACAAAAGCTGTCAAATGATCAAGCTTATGATGCGCTGCATACATTGCCGCTTCCCATACCTGACCTTCCTCTAATTCCCCATCACCAAGGACAGCATAGACACGCCAGGTTGCATGATCAATTTTCGAAGCCAGTGCCATACCGCATGCTGCACTGATCCCCTGTCCTAAAGAACCGGTGGTCATATCTACTCCCGGTGTGTGTTTCATGTCTGGATGTCCCTGAAGCATGTGATTTGCCTGACGGAGATGATCCAATTCAACTTTGGGAAAATATCCCTTTTCTGCAAGACATGCATACATTGCAGGAGCAGCATGACCTTTAGAGAGAACCAGTCTATCCCTATCCTGTTTGTGTGGATTCATTGGATCTATATTCATCTCCTTAAAATAAAGAAGCGTAAGCAGATCCGCTATGGAAAGAGAACCTCCCGTATGACCGGAATTAGCTATGGTTATCATTTTTAAAACATCAACCCGTATTTGTTTTGCTTTATCCTTTAAAAAGGTGACTTCTTCATTTGAAAGATGGTTCATTAATGCTCCTCCTCGTTTATAACAAGATCTCTTAAAATCTGTACATTTTGCAGGGCCTGCTTTCGTAAGCTGTCAACTTTATCCCAGTCATCGGCTTCCTTATCTGCAGAAATCCCCTTACATGTAGCATTATACAACTTCTGTACATCCATATGTGTAACAGAAGTTACTGCCTTTTGACCAATCAGGGCAAGGAAATTGTCTATTTTAGGATCATAAGATATTCCAATGAAAGGCACATGCATTAATGAGGCAAAAACGAGTGCATGAAGCCTCATACCAACAAGAACATCCATATTTCCTATAAGTGACATAAGTTCCTCAATAGAATATTCACCTGACAGGATATATGCTCCATCCAAATCGTTTGCTATCACCATGGCTGCGTTACAGTCATCTGGATGCTGCATTGGAATAAATACGACCGTATTTCCATCAGAGATAAGTTTTTTTACATATCCCTTCATGTCGGCCATCCAGTCGGAAGTACCTTCCCAATAACGAATGGCAATACCTATAAGTTTCCCTTTCCGGCATATATGATTACTCTTCAGGATCTGATCACCAGACGAAAGACCTGCAGGTGCCAATGATAAGACCGCATCAGCAGTAGCGTATATCTTGCTGTGAACCCCTAACCTTTCAAGAAACCCTTTAGATTCCTTGTCCCGGACAGTAATTGCATCCACATGATTAAGTACATGCTTTAATATGATACGTATGCCCCTGTATCTGACCGGCCCGATTCCTTGTGAATAAAGAAAGACCTTCTTTCGCAATAAAACACCCATAACAATGATAGATAAGTAATAAATCATACTTTTCCAACTGGTAACATCCTGAAGGAGGCTTCCTCCACCACTGATGATGAGGTCTGATCGAAAAATAGATGAAAAAATCTTAGATACTGAAAATCTGGGTACCGCATTAACGTGAAGAGAAGCAGCTGTAGACTTCGGGTTTCCGGAAATAACTGTTATTTCCGGATTAATAAAAGTCTTTCGTAATGCCTGTAATATGGCAATCAGCATGGCTTCATCACCAGCATTATTGAAACCATAATATCCAGAAATTACGATTTTATAGTTTGCCATATCTTTCTCCAAAAAACTTGGTAATGCGGACAAGAATCATTACCCCTGCCAATGCGGCAATCATCGAAAAGGTGCCTGCAGCTAATCCATCAATGCCTCGAACCAGACTTAAAATATAAGGACTTCTCATGTGAGCAAAAGTTTCTACCATCGATCCCTGGCCTATAGTTACTGCAACAATAAGTAAATAGTGAAAAACCTGAGGCCATTTTCTATAAAGCGCAGTCATTGCCAATAACACAGCAGGATGTCCGAAAAGGAATTCTTTTTCTCTTGGGCGCGCGTACATTGTATCCTCTAAAAAACGTCTGAGCTGGATTTCAAATGCAGGAACCGGAGCGCCGTTATTTCCACTCCTCCCGATAAATACATATCCAACCACCGCTAACATACCAAGCATTGCCAAAAGGCCTAGTTTGATCTGAATACCGCAGAACTTCTTCACAAACGACACGAAATCTGTATCTGAAGCAACAACTTTTCCAAAGAATGGAAAATACTGAATGTAAATGAGCGAAACTAAAACAACCGGCATTATAAATGTAATCTTAACACCACGGAAGATTTCCATTTCCAAAAGAAACCGGATATCTCCCAGAATTCCACTGATCATAGCAGCAGATGCCAGAGAACAAAGTCCTGCTATCCATAAAATGCTAAATGATTCAATGAAAAGTTTTCCCCATCCAACTTCTGCAAAAGCTCTGTCTTTACGCTTCAGACAATACTTAAAGAAGAGGGTCATAATAACCACGGGCGTCGAAACGGCTGTACTCAATGCCAGCATCTGAAGTGGCAAAGCAGAATGGAAGAAAACAAACATCCCGATGGTTGCCCCAAGTCCCAATACCTCAAGCACATAAATATATTTCTGGAAATACGGAATCAGGAAAGAAAGCATGAGTACCAATAAGGAAACTGCCCCCACCATGACTAAAATACGGAGTATAACCGACGGAAAATACGGTTCCATGACAGATGCTCTTCCAACACTAAAGCCATGGCCTTCCAATCTTTCAGTAACATTCGCAATATATGATGCATTGGTTTCCGAAAGTGTCATTCCATTCAGTGGGAATTTATAGGATGGGAAAAGATTCATTCTGATATTTCGTTCGATGTCAGAAATATAGAATCTGGATGCTGCTTCTTTAGGATCCAGTTTAATCAGTTCATCCTTAGACATGGCATATAGACGAACTACGTGATAATCCATCAGTTTAGCCATATCTGTATTTCCAGCCTGTCGTTCAAAACCCAATTGGTTCTGGGCTTCGATAAGTGCAATTGGAATTTGACGTTTACTTAATTCAGAAGAAAGATATGATAGATATTCCTTATATCCAAGAACTTCCTTCCCCTGAAAAATAACGGCACTTACTTTATCAGAGGAATCCGCTGCTTTTAAAAACAGATCTACATAATCCTTTGTAACATGGGATTCATTATTAGGACGAAGAACAACGAACAAACCATGAGAGGAGGCTCTTTTTACCGTTTCTTCATAAATACCAAGATTCATCGACATAAACGCATTCGGAACTGCATTAACTTCTAATGTGCCGATTCCATTTGCATCAAATAACCTCAGATCATTCTTATTCATCAGAACGGATAAATGTTTTACAGTCTCCCTGAAGTAAGCCTTCCCCGAATCATTCAGAACGGGCTGAATATAAAGCTTATTTGCAGAAACACCCTGGACGGAGGGATTCCTGATCATAAACTCGCTTCCCTGGTAAACCCGGAGAAAATTATGATTAACCATTTTTTCCATGGTCTCATCATAAACAGCAAGGGAAGTTACACCACTCTGCTGATACATTTTAAACAAATTTTCTGGATCCGTTTTCTCTATGGCTGCGCTATCGATAATGTTGTAATAATCATATACATTTTCTACAGTCGTAGCTTTTGATTCTAAATGATAACGCTCCAGTGATAATATTCCTGCTGCAATCAAACCTACACAGATCAGGATAGATAAAACCTTCCAGGCTCTGTCTTGTGTGCCCTGCATTTGATGCTCCCTTTAGTCTGTTTTTCCTTTAAATTTATTTGCTTTTAAATATCCTTCAATAAAAGGATCAAGATCTCCATCCATGACTCCCTGAATGTTTCCTGTTTCTATACCCGTACGATTATCCTTTACCAGAGTATATGGCTGGAATACATAAGAGCGAATCTGGCTTCCCCATTCGATCGCATGCTGCTCGCCTTCCAGTGCACTGACCTCCGCTTCATGTTTTTTCATTTCATATTCATAAAGCTTGGCACGAAGGAGTCTGAGACACTGTTCCTTATTCTGAAACTGGCTCCTTTCACTCTGACAGGCTGCAACTATCCCTGTTGGAAGATGAGTCATTCGAACAGCTGAACTTGTCTTGTTAATATGCTGGCCTCCCGCACCACTGGAGCGATAATAATCGACACGAACGTCGTCCATATTAAGATTAACCTGCACATCGTCATCGATTTCAGGCATAACATCTACCGCAGAAAAGGAGGTGTGCCGACGCTTTGCAGCATCAAAAGGTGAAATACGGACTAAACGATGAACTCCTTTCTCAGACTTCAGGAATCCATAGGCGTATTTCCCTTTAACCATATATTCAGCACTTTTAATACCTGCTTCATCTCCGGGAAGCATATTTAATTCTTCTAATTGGAAACCTTCAGATTCCGCCCATTTGATATACATGCGGATCAGCATTTCAGTCCAATCCTGGGCTTCGGTTCCACCTGCTCCAGCATGAAAGGTCAGAATCGCATTATTTTCATCATATTTCTCCGATAAAAGAAGTTCTATCTCCTTCTTATCCATGATTTCCTTGACTTCATTAAGTTCTCTAGCGATTTCTGGTTCCATGGACTGATCATCTTCTTCAATGGCTAAATCTAATATCTCCTTGAGTCCTTCAGCCCTTGCGAAAAGTTTAGTATAAGTCTCATAGGCATCCTTTGCCTCTGTTGCTTCCTGGGAAATCTGGCGCGCTTTTTCCGCATTATCCCAGAATGTGGGATCACTCATCTGAATATCATAACTTTTAATACGTTCTTTCAGCTGAGGTAAGTCAAAGTGAATCCCTTATTTCTTTTTCATGATTCAGGAGTTCTGTTAATGTTTTTTTCAAATCTTCTAACATCTGAACATTCATCTCGCTTTCTATATTTGTGATTTTTCTGATTTATTTTATGTTATTTATCATCTGTAACTTCAGGTGGATTATCATCTACATAATGAGCTGTAGAATCTTTTAAATGATCTTCCGCCACAGGGGCTTCAGCTACTGCAACTGACTGATTGGTATCTTGTGATTCATTAGTAAAACGGATCTGAATATGATAGAGATAAAGAATAATCGTCTCAATCATAGCCTGCTGCATTTCCTCGAAAATGTCATATGCTTCTACTTTATATTCTACAATTGGATTTCTCTGTCCGTAAGAACGCAGACCAATGCCTTCTTTCAGCATATCCATATCATCAAGATGTTCCATCCACTTGGAATCCACAACCTTAAGCATAACTGCTTTTTCCAGCTCTCTCATCATTGGGGATCCAATAGATTTCTCTCTGCTTTCGTAGGTTTCATGAGCACAGGTCTTCAGTTTATCTTCAACTTCTTCACGGCTCATATCTTCTACTTCTTCTAATTTGATTTCGCCGGGAGCGAGGAAGAATTTTTCACCGTATTTCAACAGACCTTCAAAGTCCCATTCCTCTGGATAAAGTTTCGGGTCCGCATACATTTCCATTCCTTTTTCAATAAGCGTATCCACCATCCGCAGAATCTGGGGCTTCATATCTTCCCCTTCCAGAATTTTACGGCGCTGTTCATAAACAACCTTGCGCTGCTGGTTCATAACATCATCGTACTCAAGGACATATTTACGAATATCAAAGTTTCTGGCTTCTACACGCTTCTGAGCTTTTTGAATAGCATTAGAAACCAATTTGCTGTTGATTGGTTCATCTTCATCAAGCCCCATCTTTTCCATGAGCTTTTTGATATTATCACCACCAAAAATACGAAGAAGATCATCTTCAAGCGAAAGGAAGAACTGGCTGGAACCTGGATCCCCCTGTCTACCTGCACGACCACGAAGCTGATTATCTATACGGCGGCTTTCATGTCTTTCTGTGCCAATAATTGCCAATCCACCCAATTCTGCAACGCCTTCCCCTAGCTGAATATCTGTACCACGCCCAGCCATATTCGTTGCAATAGTGACTGCACCTTTCTGTCCAGCTAATGAAACAATAGCCGCTTCTCGTTCGTGATATTTGGCATTTAAAACAGAATGAGGAATTTTGGCTTTATCCAGCATATGTGATAATTCTTCGGACTGTTCAATAGAAGTTGTACCAATAAGCATCGGCTGCCCCAATGCATGACGGCGTTCAACCTCTCTAACAACTGCTCTGTATTTACCATTTTTGGTCTTAAATACAACATCAGGAAGATCTTTACGCTGAATAGGTTTATTGGTTGGCACCTGCAGCACGGGAAGTCCATAAATTTTAATAAATTCCTGTTCTTCGGTTTTAGCAGTACCGGTCATACCAGCTAATTTATCATACATTCTGAAATAATTCTGGAACGTAATAGTTGCCAGAGTCTGACTTTCTCTCTGAACTTCCAATCCTTCTTTAGCTTCTATTGCCTGATGGAGGCCATCAGAATAGCGCCGTCCATACATCAGACGACCGGTGAATTCATCGACAATGACAACTTCGCCATCTTTTACTACATAATCCTTATCACGCTGCATCATGGTCTGTGCACGCAATGCCTGTACAAAGAGATGGTTCAATTCAAGGTTCTCAGCGTCATAAAGATTATCTACATGCAATAATTTTTCCATTTTTGCAACACCGGCTTCTGTAGGTGCTACAGTCTTCTGTTTCTCATCAATGGTATAGTCTTCATCTTTTTTCAGCTGTGGTACTAACTTCGCCATAACGTAATAATTATCTGTAGATTTTTGTCCTGGCCCTGAAATGATCAATGGTGTTCTTGCCTCATCAATCAAAATGGAGTCAACTTCATCGATTAAGCAGAAATGAAGTGGCCTCTGGACCATCTGATCTAAAGAGGTAACCATGTTATCACGAAGATAGTCGAAGCCAAACTCATTGTTAGTACCATAAGTAATATCAGAATTATACGCCAGTTTTCTCTGATTAAAATCGAGATCATGGACAATCAGGCCAACAGAAAGCCCCAAAAATTTATAAACCTGCCCCATCCATTCACTGTCACGTTTAGCCAGATAGTCATTAACCGTAATTACATGAACTCCTTTACCAGCCAGTGCATTCAGGTATACCGGAGCGGTGGCTACCAGTGTTTTACCTTCGCCAGTGCACATTTCCGCAATATTCCCTTTATGAAGGATAATTCCGCCAATCAGCTGCACATCAAAATGGCGCATGCCAAGAACGCGACGGGATGCTTCACGGATAACTGCAAATGCTTCTGGCAGAATATCATCCAGAGTTTCTCCCTTTGCCAGGCGGGCTTTGAATTCATTCGTCTTGTTGGCCAAAGAAGTATCACTGAGATTTCGCATCTCATCTTCTAATGGATTGATACGCTGTTCGACTATCTTGCGAAATTTTTTTATTTCTTTTTCATTTGATCCATTGAACAGCCTGTCAAAGAACTTATCAAACATCAAAACAACTCCCTTTTACACTTATTTTTACCACATATTTTACTACACAATAATCCACTTTTTACACATCTAATCTATTTTAACAAACTGAACGTTTATAGTCAAAAAGGAGCGGATAAACCGCCCCTTTTTCACACCTGTCATTATTAAGATTATTTGTTGGAATCAATAAGTCCATATCTTCCATCGTCACGACGATAAACTACTGCCATGGCTTCGGTTTCAGAATTAAAGAACATAAAGAAGCTGTGTCCCAGAAGATTCATCTGCAAAATAGCTTCTTCAGCAGACATCGGGCTGATATCAAAATGCTTGGTTTTTACAATTTCGAATTCTGTATCAGCAACAGCAGGCTGTGTATCTTTTTCCTGAATGAACTGATCACTCAATGTGTTTTTGCCTTTAAATCTCTTGGCCAGACGAGTCTTGTATTTATGAATCTGTCTTTCAATCTTATCAAAGACAAAATCGATGGATTTATACATATCATCTGATTTTTCAACGCCACGTAAAATAACACCATCAACAAAAACAGTTACTTCGCAGGTTTTTGTCATTTTTGAAATGCGGAGAAGGACATTAATCTTAATAGGTTTATCAAAATATCTCTGAATCTTTCCTGTGTGTTTTTCTACATAAGAATGCAGTGCATCAGTGATTTCCAGATTCTTTCCTCTAACTGTTAATTCCATAATATAATCCCCCTTTCTTGAATAAGCTGAATGCTTACTCCTCTATATTTATTATACTATGTTAGAAGTAATAATCAATCACTTATGCGTAAATTTTAAATAATGTAAGATGAATTATATACTGATACAAAACAAAAATGGAACTCTGAATCGATTAAAGAAAGAAAAGATATGTATATCGGAGTAATAATGAACACACAGGTCTTCCCATTATTAATGTAATACGTTAAAATTAATTTAATACAGTATAGAGCTTATGCTCGTTAGGGAGGATTTTTTATGACAGATAAGCACGAACAGGAAATGTATCATATCGACATGATGAGAACTCTTTGGGAAAACACTTACAGAGGTACCATTTTCGATTATAAAGAACAATATGTGGCCACTGTACGTCTCATCCTGAATATCCCTCTGGACAGAAGTGAAGTACCAGATAACGCTCCAGAAGTAAATCCGGTTGTCATTGTGCTTGTGGAAGACACCATTTTAACTCCACTCCAGATTGTTGATTTTGAACAGGCAATTACACCGATCATAGCTAAACGCTTGAGCAGCAAATATTTCCAGCCTGATAGAATCATGTACTTCTATCCAAGTCCTGTAGATGGCGCTGAAACAAAAGAAGAGCACCCGCAGTCTGAAAATGAAGTGATCAAGGCTAACTGATAACATCCTTCAGATAGTAAAACAAATGATATAATTCTAAACATAAAATCTTTAATAACGAGGCAGAAGACTGCCTCGTTATTTTATCTTCTGTATCATTTAAATAAATATATAAACTTTGCAAATTTAAAACCAGTTTTCAATCGTTAGATGAATGATCAACAATTGAAAACCGGTTCCTGATATTCCAGACTATTAAAAATATAAAAACAGTATAGAACAATTAAAACATCATTATACGATTATTCTGCAGAAATAAACATCGGGTAAAGCGGCTGTCCTCCATCATACATTTCAAAAGTAATATCCGGGTAGATACTTTCCGCCTTATCCAATTCCTTCTGGCAATCCTCTCTATCCAGATCCTTACCATTATAAACGGTAACGATTTCAGTATCATCACCAACAATGAGTTCTAATACTTTATGGAAGCACTGAGTAAAATCTCTTTCAGCAATCACATCATGGTTCTTTGTGATACCCATGAAATCATCTTTATGAATAACTGTATTTCCCACAACACTATCTCTGACAGCTGTAGTAATCATTGCACTGGTAATTTCCTTTATTCTTTCAGTCATAATCTCCAGATTTTCTTCCAGAGTAGCATCTGCTGAGAATGATACAGCTGCTGCCAGTCCTTCCATTGGGTTGGTAGAACCAACAATATGAACCTTTTCACCCATCATCTTTTTAAGCTGCTGTGCAGCTAAGATGATATTTTTATTATTTGGCAGAATAATATATTTCTCATACTGGCCATTTTCCATGCCAGAGCTTAATTCCTGTACGGACGGATTCATGGACTGTCCCCCGGATACGACATCTGCTCCTAATTCTTTAAAGAGCTCTGTCCATCCATCACCAGATACTACAGTCAGTATACCTAAAGGCTTTTTCACTCTCTGCTGCTGCTTTTCCTTGTTTTTATGGAACTGGTCAATCATGTTATCACATTTGATATCATGAAGAGTTCCCCAATCAGCTGCCATATCAAGAACATGTCCTGGACGCTGCGCATGAATATGTACCTTGACAAGATTGTCACCTTCAGCAACAATCATTGATTCACCCCAAGAGGAAAGTTTTTTCCTGACTTCTTTAACCTTAACCTTGCATGGGCTGATGATAAATTCAGTGCAGTATGGATATTCAATAGAGAAAGATTCCCCCTTTGCCATGAGACGGGTAATGACCGGTTTTACTTCAACATCAATATCTTCCACTTTACCGGTTAAACCATTTAAACATCCCATAAGGAAGAAAATAAGTCCCTGACCGCCTGCATCAACCACATTTGCATCTTTCAGAATCTGCAACTGTTCAGGAGTTTTTGCAAGGGCTTCATTACCATATTTAATAGAAGCTTCCAGAATCTTGCTGAAATCAGTTTCTGTACGAATAACTTCCCTTGTACCTTTTGCAATACCTCTTGCAACAGAGAGGATTGTACCTTCCACTGGCTTTGTTACAGATCTGTAAGCATAAAGAATTCCATATTGAAAAGCCTTGCTCATCTGACCGCAGGATGCCATGTTTTTGCCATGAAGTCCACGGCTGATACCGTGAATGATCTGTGACAAAATAACGCCAGAATTGCCCCTTGCCCCCATGATTGCACCAGCAGCCGCCTTCTCAGCTAAAATACCTACCGGCTGATCACCTTTTTCCTCCGCAATCATGCTGTACATGGATTTTAGTGTATTGAGCATGTTGTTACCCGTATCTCCATCCGGGACAGGGAATACGTTTAACTGATTAATAATTTCATACTTCTGCTGAAACAACTGATATGCGCCAATCAGCATGTTTCTAAAACAAACTCCATCGATGATATTATACATAATATTTTCTCCTATCATTTGGCACTTTCAAAAATAATACCAACTAAGCCAGGTCCCAGATAAGATACTAAAACTGGTGTACCAGTTGAAAGAGTGACCTTGACATCCGGATATTCTTCTTGAACCTTAGCCTGAAGAGCTTTACCTCCCTCTTCATTTTCGACATGCACAATACCAATTCGTTTGCATGGCGAATTCTGATGGAGATAATCCATCATTGATGAGATTGCTTTTTTCGTAGTACGTACCTTTGCCAGTACATCTACCTCATTTTCATCATTCAAAAAGATAACCGGTTTTATCTTCAAAATACTTCCAATAAGTCCAGCAGCCTTTCCAACTCGACCGCCTCTGCGTAAATAATCCAGGGTATCTACTGTAAAAGTAGTTCTCATATTTTGAGCAGAAACTTGAAGAGCTTCACCGATCTCTTCAAAAGACATGCCCTTATCAATAAATTCAAGGGCATCCTCCAGAACCTCCATCATTCCGATGGCTGTAGTTTTGGAATTGATTACCTTAATATTCTTCCGTCCAGACTGTCTGGCTGCCAGAAGAGCTCCATTATAGGTGCCGCTGACACTGGAAGTAAGGCAAATTACAATAATAGAATCCTCAGAAGGAATTTCATTAAATATCTTAAGAAAATCCCCTGTACTCGGCTGACTTGTAGGAACTGCTTTTTTGGTTCTTTCAGAATAAGAGATTACATCTCTAATGGTTGTCTTATACTCTGGCACATACTCCCCGTTTACTTCAATGAACAGCGGGATAACATGCACATTTTTATGCTGCTCTAAGAATTCTGGTGAAACGGCGGCTGTACTATCGATAACTATCTGGATCATTGGCTAAGCATCCTTCCTATTATTTTTATTTTGCTGCTTTCCTTGACTTTTTTCTTTCATTGAATTCTTTGATAAGCTGATTATAGTCATCAGAATCATATCCGTTGGTTGCCAGGATATATTCCTTGATTTTCTTCCGCTGTAATGCCACGTTCATTGCTGACAATTCAAATGGATCCAAAGAAATTCGTGCCAGCATTTCACCAGTTGAAGAATAGCCAACAATTCCTTCCCCTAATAGATCCACAAGTTTTTCCCTTTTTACAACTTCACAAAACGTTAAGAAAAACTTCTCAGCTTCTTTAATCATTCTATCTCTAATGCGCTTATATTCATCTGCTTTGTCTGCAGGAATTCTAAATCCATCTATTTCGATATACTTTTCAGGCAAATTAAACATAGTCGCTCCTATAATGTATTTATAATTATCCACTGCATTTAACTATATATCCCATAAGACTTTTGGTCAAGTTCCAGAATCAAATAATATAGCTAAAAGAAGTATTATTGCTAATAATTTCTTCTTAAATACAGGTTTTTTCCGGATTTTTGATATCAATTTAACACGACCGTACAAAATTACTTAATAGCTTAGAAATATACTTCCGTCACGCCCATTCCTCCATTAGCAGGATCCGCTTCATGAAATTCAGAGACAAAATTTAATGTGCGAAGATAGTCCTGTATTCCCCTCCGCAAACTCCCCGTCCCTTTTCCGTGAATAATACGAACCGGTGATATACCTACCATAAAGCATTCATTAAGAAAGCGATCTACTTCAGGAACAGCTTCATCCACAGTTTTACCAATAACATTTACTTCTGTATGAATGGCTGTTACTGCAAAAGAAGTACTCTTCTTCTTTTGCATAACATAAGATTTTTTATCAGTATGTTCAGGTTTCCTGGCTTTAAAAAGATGGTCCGGTGTAACTTTGACTTGAATCAACCCGCATTGTACCGTTACCTGATTACGACTGATACTGATGATAGTCCCTTCATTTTCAATCGTGTCAATATAGACGTAAGCTCCTTTTTTTACATCTGACAATGCAAGTTTTTCTCTTTTGTTCAATCGTTCTGGCACTTGAATCTGATTGATCTTGCCACGAATTTTCTGGATCCGGTCTTCAAACTGATTCCGGGAAAGTGAAGATATATTTTTTCTTAGTTCCTTTATAATGTTTTCAGATTGAATCCGTAATTCTCTCTTTTTATTTTCTGCTTCTACGCGAGCTTTTTCAAGTATTAAATCCCGCTTTTCATATAATTGATTCCTCGCTGCCTCGAGTTGTTTTTTTAGCTCCTGCGCCTCATGAAGATCCTTTTCCAACTCTTCTTGCTCGAGGCGCATTTCATGACTTTGCTGATTTAGACGGGACATAACAGAATCCATATCATGGAATGGCGACTCTGATTTAAGTTGAAATGCTCTTTTTAATATTATATCTGGTATACCAAACCGATGGCAAATATTGAAAGCGTTACTATTTCCGGCAACCCCAATAATCAAACGATAAGTCGGTGCAAATGTTTTTTCATCAAATTCCACAAAAGCATTATTAATGCCCTTGGTCTTGTATGCCAATTCTTTCATTTCCCTGAAATGAGAGGTAATAATACCAGAAACACCTTTCATCTGCATATATTCAGTAACTGATTGTGCTAATGCCGCCCCTTCAATGGGATCAGTGCCAGATCCTAATTCATCCAGGAGAAAAAGATCTTTATTGCTAATGGTGGGGAGAAATGAAGACAACTGCGTAATGTAACTGGAAAACGTAGAAAGGTTTTCCTGAATACTCTGATCATCACCTATAATAGCATAAATATGTTTATAAACAGGAAGTTTTGAACCCTCGGCTGCAGGAATAAAAAGTCCTGCCTGATTCATAACCGCCAGAAGGCCGACGGTCTTCATCGCAATGGTTTTACCGCCGGCATTAGAACCAGTAATAATTAATATATTGAAATCTCTTCCTAGACTTAAAGAAACCGGAACCACTTTGTCAGCAGGAATTAACGGATGCCGGGCTTTTTTCAGATCTAAAACCCCTCGATCTGACTGTATGGCCTTCACACCTTTCATAGACAATGCAAGTTTCCCTCTGGCCATTATGAATTCTATATCTGTCGCCAGTTTACAGTTGTTCCTGATCATCTCTACCACATTTTTGATTTTACCAGTTAAATTCGCTAAGATTTCCTGTATTTCCTTTTTTTCGGAGATAATCAGCTCTGTAAGATCATTATTAAGTTCCACAGAAACCATAGGTTCCATAAACAGCGTTTGACCTGAGGAGGAACGATCATGCACAATACCACTGAACCTGTATCTGTATTCTTCTTTTACCGGAACAACATACCGGCCATTTCGTTGTGTTATGATGGCATCCTGAAGATAACCGGATACATCACTGTCCTGAATAATACGCTGAAAAGTTTTTCTGATTTTACCCTTTATAGATTCTTTTTCCGCGCGGATTCGAGATAACTTGACAGAAGCCTGATCCCTTATCTCTCCAGATTCATCAAATACCTGTCTTATCTGGGAAATAAGCTGGTCCTGGGGTACTATAAGTGATGCAATCTCCTCTAACTCAGGATATAAAAGATGACGTTCTCCTTCAAAATAATGATGCATCTTTTTATAAGTTTCCAGAGAATTAGCAAGGTCCAAAAACTCTTTAGCTGTAAGTATGCTGTCTTTCTCAGCTTTTTTTAATATCCCTCTGATATCATAAGTTTCACCTAATGGAGTAGATAATTCTCTTTCCAACAGGATGCAGGCTTCTTCAGTTTCTTTTAATCTCTGATTTACTATTTCAGGGTCACTGGAAGGAGTTAAATACAAAGCTCTTTCTTTCGACAATGACGATGGTGAAAATGTTATTAACTTTTCACGAATCTTATCAAATTCTATTATTTCTAATAAGTTTTCATCCATTATAAAACTCCTCTAAAGAAATGGCCTCTGGTAAAGTTCCCTTCTTTTTGCAAAGCAGGATCAGGTGGTAATCTTTTTCCATGTAAAATATCGTTGTATTCTCTTACTTTCCGTCCAATTTCCTCTTTGTCATTGCGAAAATCCATAAGAAATCCCTTAACACCAATATTTAGTAATTCCTTGATGTAAGGTGCCATATCCAGACAATTACAATTTAAAATATGCATATGGCACCACTCATCAGTCCTTACAGGGAATTTATTACCTCTCTGATCTTCAAGGGCGTATCTGTGATTCATACAATATCTGCTGCAATGATTCTTATCCTTTTCACCTGACATTGCATTAATTACACAATATTCTGAAATCATCATTTCTGTATATCCATAAACCAGAGATGCTAATGGAATTGCGGAAGCTCGAACCATATCACGGATTTGTGGAATAGTAATTTCCTCGGAAAGAATAGCCCCACTGATTCCCCAATTCATAATCTCAAAAAGCGACTGTGTATTAAATAAATTAAATGAAGCCCCTGCAATAACAGGTACAGAAATATTTAAATCCTGAATCGGCGCCAACATTCCCGGATATTCAATCACCAGTGCATCTGGACCAATATCCGCAAGCATCATGAGTTCATGATTAATTTGAGCACGATTTTTTTCTCTGACAACTCTAGGTAACGCGAAGTAAATAGATGAATCATTCTGTTTGGCTAATTCCAGAGCTTTTTCATATACTTCTTTCTTTATCTTTGCATGATTATAAGATTCCCCACCAAAAATAAAGTGCTGCACTCCACCACACAGTGCTTCTTCCATCTGCTGTAAAGAAGATGTACGGACAATTAAATGAGGTGTATCTGTATTTTTTATGGCCTGTCTTGCAATAGGTTTATATGTAATATATTTCTGTTCAGGAATTCTATCTTCATGATTTCCTAGTCTTATTTCCTGTAACTTTTCAACCGCCTGCTGTCTCATATGATTGATTACACTTTTAGGAACCATACATCCATGGTTTATTATATCCGCCTTAGAAAGGATAAACCACGTATTTCCAAGGCGCTCCAACTGCTTTCTTATATCCTGTACTTCAGTAGCATGTACCCGTGCTCTTTCAGCAACATAATCGGAATCTAAGGTAACTGTGTTTCCTTCTATATCTTTTATTTCAAGATGCAGGGGTCTACCTTCTACTGCATGAAAAACAGCTTCAAGTGCAATCTTCCTATCTGCATCTTTTAATGCCAAAGATCGTTTATCTGTCTTTATACTCCAATAAACATCTTCGTTTAAAGCAGGCTTTTCCCTGCAAAATGCTTTAATGTATCCATTATTCAGGAAATGTATATCCTCTGCAGGAATAAACACAAGTTGATTTTTAGTTGTTTTATAAGAAATTCCAAGAATTTCTCTTACGGGCTTCGCGATTGGACTGAAAAGGAAAGAGGCCTTATCTATCTTTATAATTTTCCCGGCATAAATTCCATGATTTCCAGGATTATCACCGGTTATCATATTTCGACCTATATGATCATCCAGAAATGAAGATGTATACCCTCTGTTGTATTCCTCTGCCATTGAGCGCACCAGAGGACGTGTATCCAGTGCCCGTCCCTTCTCCACTGCGTCAATGGCTTTGCGGTAAGATGAAACTACACTATATACGTATTCCGGACTCTTCATTCGCCCTTCAATTTTGAGAGAGCTAACACCCGCGTCAAAAAAATCTGAAATTCTATCAATACCAACTAAATCCTTAAGACTTAATACATAGTCTCCATTTTGATTTAATATCTGATTACTTTCATTAATAAGATGATAGGGCATCCGGCATGGCTGAGCGCATGCACCACGATTTCCACTTCGGCCACCAATAAAACTGCTCATCAGGCACTGACCGGAATAGCTGACACAAAGCGCACCATGAACAAAAACTTCAATCTCAATACCAGAATTCTCAACAATATTCCTGATTTCATCAAGAGAAAGTTCTCTGGATAAAACCACTCTTTGAAATCCCTGAGATTTTAAAAACAGAGCTCCATCCAGATTAGATACCGTCATCTGTGTACTTGCGTGAAGTGGAATAGAAGGCGCCAAACGGCGTGCCAAATGTACCACACCATAATCCTGTATCAAAAGACCATCAACTGGCAGTGTATTTAAAAATTGAAGATATTCCTTAAGCTTTGTAACTTCAATATCTCCTACCAGTGTGTTCAAGGTAATATAAACAGAGGCACCGTTAATATGTGCTTCTTTAATCCCATCCCGCAATTCTTCTTCAGAAAAATTACCAGCAAATTTGCGAGCACTGAACAGTTTACCCCCAAGATAAACTGCATCAGCCCCCGCCTCTAATGCTGCGCGTAAATGAATTGGAGACCCTGCTGGTGCCAGTAATTCCATGATATTTCCCTATATGGTAATTCCATATGTGAAATTACCATTTCCCTTTCTTTGCATAATTTATAAATTTGATTGTAAATGATTTTTCAAATCAGAATATTTTACCAGTACTTTCCTATTATAAGGCTGCGCAGTTAAATACATTGATTATTCCCCTTATGGTATGTGTCAAGTTTTTCTCGGTTGAGAAGAAACCCTTCATCAATCAATCTCC
>OLSG01000260.1_pt1 | contig 71457 bp, 58 predicted proteins | sample 1673041 | NCBI WGS metagenome assembly OLSG01 (sample SAMEA3136749, study PRJEB25190) | human gut metagenome | reverse complement strand
GTTTTTAGGTCAACTTTTTTGCTTTAGAATTTCCCCATGTTGGAGTCAGCACAGGCTGGGACCTTGTAGTTTTATTCCGGTCGGTGACAGCCGCCATGATGCATTAAATAGAAATTTCCTCCGCATGCGCAAGCGCCGCCGATATATTCGGACAGAAATTCTCCCGTCCAACCAACTCCACGAATCCGGCCTTCTCCATAACCTTCATCGGCTGTTCATTCACATGCGAGAATACCAGCGTAATTCCCTTATTTTCACATACTTTTGTCAGGTTAAATAATGCGTTCATCGCGGTACTGTCGATTGCCGGAACACTTCGCATACGAAGAACCAGGCAGGTCGTAAAGTCTTTGACAACGATGTGCTCGATCGCATCTGCAGCACCAAAGAACAATGGCCCGGTGATCTCATAGACACGGATCTGCAGTGGAAGCTTCTTCAGATGTGCATCCACATCCGGTGTATCATCGTCCACGTAAGTCCAGCCATCGACATGCGTTTCCTCACTCATACGCTTGATGAAGAGAAGACATGCAAGCACCATGCCGATCTCGATCGCAACCACAAGATCGAACAGGATCGTGAGAATGAAAGTTGCAAATAACACGATGATATCACTTTTCGGTGCAGTGCGGATTAAGTGTACGAATGTACGCCACTGGCACATATTGTATGCTACGATAAACAGGATTGCTGCGATGGTCGGCATTGGGATCATTCCGGCGAATGGCATCAGTACGACGAGTACGATGACCAGTGTGATGGAGTGCACCATTCCGGCAACCGGTGTGCGTCCGCCATTTTTGATGTTGGCAGCGGTTCTTGCGATCGCTCCTGTGGCAGGGATACCTCCGAATAAAGCAGAGGCGATATTACCGGCACCCTGGGCAACCAGTTCCATGTCGGAACGGTGCTTTCCGTTGATCATTCCGTCTGCGACGACGCAGGAAAGAAGTGATTCGATCGCAGCAAGCACAGCAATGGTAAATGCATTTGGAAGCGCATTTTCTATAATGTGCAGATTCACAGCCGGCAGATGAAATGCCGGAAGCGAATTACTGATCGTGTAAAGATTTCCAATTGTAGATACCTTAAGCGGCAGGAACTTTACCATCAGGATTCCGACGATAACGGCAATCAGGGAACCCGGAATCTTTTTGAAGATCACCGGTGAGATGATCAGGATCGCAAGGCTTACGATACCAACGATCAAAGCAGCGGTATTCATGGTAGAAATATTTTCAATAAATGCTTTGAATTTTTCTGTGGTTTCAATCGGCTTTACACCGTCCGGATAAGTGACTCCGAAGAAATCCTTTAACTGTCCGATGACGATCGTAACGGCGATTCCGGATGTGAAGCCGGTTGTGATCGTATACGGAATGAATTTGATCAGACTTCCGAAGTGACAAAGGCCCATCAGGATCAGGAAGATACCTGCAAGGATGGTTGAAATCACGAGCCCGTCCAGTCCGTCTTTGGCGACAATACCCGCAACGATGGTTGCAAATGCAGCGGTCGGTCCGGCAATCTGTACACTGCTTCCACCAAGTGCAGAGATAACAAATCCCGCAACGATGGCCGTGAAGATTCCGGCTTCCGGTCCGACACCGGAGGCCAGTGCAAGTGCAATGGACAGCGGAAGTGCGATGATTGCAACGATGATTCCGGCGGTCACATCTTTTACAAACTGGGTACGGTCGTAAGATTTCAGTGAAGTCAGTAACATTGGTTTCAATGAATTCATGTGTAAATTTTACCCTTTCTCTTTTGTTTTATTCCTCTAATCTATAAAAACAACTTTAAAAGTATATCATAGGAAGAAAGCCGAAGGGGGAGTGTTTACATTTATATACAATTTTGTGGGAATATATAGAGTAGTACGTGGAAAAAGGCTTGAAATTCATAGTACGAAAGTCTATAATATGTTGCGGGCAGTTATGATACTGCACACGATAGTTAGAAAATCAATGATAAAATTCAACAAAAAAGGCAGGTGAACAGAATGGACGGTTGCGATAGTCATGGGCGAAGTTGCAGCATAGGATGGAAATTAAAAAGTTTATTAAGCAACAGTCGATTCTGTTTGAGTTAATTGCTGTACATTTAAGAGAAGCTCTAAGCGGCAAGTTCTCGGTACAGGCATCATAGATTTCTTTTATTTCTTATCCTATTTCCCAATGAGTATTACAAGTGAATAATAGCAGTCGTTTCATGGAGGATATGATCGTTACATATCCTGCAGTGTGTTTATGGTGAAGAAAACTGGAAAATGTATATCCGGTTATAGTGCATTAGGAAAAGGACAGGAGGTAAAGGTATGGAAAACAAAGATTATACAGTCGAGATACTGGAAATCATCAGAAGTAATACATCACCAGGTATTATGAGAAACAGACTGGAAGATTATCATGCAAATGACCTTGCAGAAGTATTTCCACAGCTGAAAGTATCAGAGAGAAGAAAAATCTGCAGAATCCTGGATCTGGACATGCTTTCTGATATCTTCGAGCATATCGATGAACAGGAAGCGGCAGAATATCTGGATGAGATGGATATCAAAAAAGCGGCAGCGATCCTTTCGGCAATGGAGACGGACGCAGTTGTGGATGTTCTGCAGATGATTCCGAAAGAGAAGAAAAATCTGCTGATCGAATTAATGGATGACGATGCCAGAAAAGATATGGCAATCATCGCTTCCTTTGATGAGGAAGAGATCGGAAGCAGAATGACAACGAACTGCATCATGATCCGTGAGAATCTGACGGTGAAGCAGGCAATGAGCAGTCTGGTAGAACAGGCAGCAAAGAATGATAACATTTCTACGTTATTTATGGTAACGGAAGATAATACATTTTACGGAGCAATGGATCTGAAAGATCTGATCATCGCAAGAAGAGAGTCTCCGTTAGAAGATCTGATCGCGACATCGTACCCATATGTATATGGAAATGAGCTGATCGATGACTGTATCGAGAGATTGAAAGATTATTCCGAGGATTCCATCCCGGTACTGGATAATGACAACAAGCTTCTCGGAGTCATTACATCCCAGAGTATGGTAGACCTGGTTGATGATGAGATGGGTGAAGATTATGCGAAGTTCGCCGGTTTGACCGCGGAGGAAGATTTGAAAGAACCATTAAGAGAAAGTATCAAGAAGAGACTTCCGTGGCTTCTGGTACTGCTGGGACTTGGAATGGTCGTTTCATCCGTAGTCGGTCTGTTTGAAGAAGTGGTAAGTCAGCTTACGATCATCATGTGTTTCCAGTCACTGATCCTGGATATGGCAGGTAACGTAGGTACGCAGTCACTGGCCGTAACGATCCGTGTACTGATGGATGAGTCACTGACCGGAAAGCAGAAGGCAGAACTGGTATTTAAAGAAATGAAGATTGCATTTTCGAATGGATCGATCCTTGGAATACTGTCGTTTGTAGTGATCGGACTTTATATTGCATTATTTAAAGGGAAGACATTCGTATTTGCATATGCGGTATCCGGATGTATCGGAGTGTCACTGTTGTTGGCGATGGTAATCTCAGGAGCGGTTGGAACATTGATTCCGTTGTTCTTTAAGAAGATTCATGTAGACCCGGCGGTTGCTTCGGGACCACTTATCACAACGGTCAATGACCTTGTGGCAGTTGTATCTTATTACGGACTGAGCTGGATATTCCTGATCAATATGGTGCATCTGGTTGGCTAGTTTAAGTTACAGTTAGAATGATAGTTAGAATGAAGACAGATAGTCATGGACATTAAAGATTTAAAAGTATTTCATACAATAGCAAAAGAAGAAAGTATTGCAAAGGCATCCCGTATTCTCTATATGACGCCTCAGGGGATCAGTAAGATTGTAAAGAACCTGGAGGCAGAGATGGGATGCCGTCTCTTTACACGTAATAAATCCGGCATGCAGCTCACAGAAAGCGGAAGACGTTTTTTAGAATATGCGGATAAGGATATCGAAGATTATTATCAGGTGAAGAAGGATATCCTGCATATAGAACAACGACAGCGCAAAGTAGTGGATCTTTTGTCGGCATATGGAATCATCCGTATGGTGACGCCGGACTGCATTGCGGAATTTTGTAAGAAATATCCGGATATAGAATTCCATTACAGGGAGTACCCGGATCTGCAGGCAGAGCGTCTGTTTGCTGAAAATGAAGGAAATGTTGCGTTTTCCATCGGAGAATTTGATGAGGAGTTATATCATGTAGTTCCGTTGGAAACATTTCCGATCAAGCTTCTGGTAAATGAACAGGATCCGTTAAGTGAACAGGAAAGTGTGACAATTGAAGATCTGAAAAACAGGCCGCTATATATTGAAAGCAGTCAGTTTGCAATTTATCATCTGATCATGAAGAAATGTGAAGAAGCCGGGTTCCAACCGGATATCGCATTTCAGACCAGTGGATTCAGTTTGTGCCATAAGATGGTGAAGGAAAATAAAGGCATATCCGTGACGGTGGATTTTGTCTTTGATGACATGAAAGAACAAGGGCTGAGACTGATCCCATTTTCGGATGATGTGTATGAGTGGAAAGCATGTATGATTACCAGAAAAGAAGAAGCGGAGAATGAAGCAGTACAGTGCTTCCTGCAGTTTATACAGGAATGGATCGGGAAAATTAAGAGTGGGGAGATTATCCGGTAGGAACCTGAAACAGAACAGGATGGAGATAACGCATAAGAAAAAAGTTGATATAAAGTAACAAAAAGTTGCGGATAAGCCATAAATTCTACATTGTCAACAAATTGACAGTGGAAGATTTATGGCTTTTTGTATAGAAATTTTCTAAAATAGACGGATTGAATAAGTCAAAGAATCTATAGATAATCTCACTTTAACAAATAAATTTTATATAGCTATAATATAAATATATGGGCATTGGGGAATGCCCGGAGAAGATTTATTTTTAATTTATTTTAGGAGGTATTAATTTATGAACATCGGAGTAACAGAAATCAGCCCAAGAGCGGTGCAAAGAGCAGCAGAGAAGAATTTTAAAAGCGGGTATTACTGTTGTGAGGCATTGATGTGCACCATCCGTGATGAATTTAAACTGGATGTACCAAAAGAAGTCATTGCAATGTCATCCGGTATGGCTGTCGGAGCAGGCAAATCGGGATGTGTCTGTGGCGCATTCAACGGAGGTCTGCTTGCACTTGGAATGTTCTTCGGAAGAACAGAGCAGGACGGGCCAACCAATCCAAAGAGCGTAAAATGTATGGAACTGGTTCACGAACTGCATGACTGGTTCAAGAAAGCTAATGGGAAGAATGCAATCTGCTGCAGAGTTCTGACAAAAGAATTCAACATGGGACAGGGTGAGCACAAAGAACAGTGTATCTTTTTCACAGGACTGTGCGCATGGAAAGTAGCACAGATTGTCTGTCGTGAACTGGGAATCAAGAATCTGGACGAAATTGATGAACCGGCAGAACGTCGTGCAATTGCAGATATCTAGAATACATAGATCCAGACTAGAAAGGAAGACAAGATATTATGAAAGATGTAATCAAAAAAATACCGATTCCAATCTGCGGAGTCATGCTTGGAGCGGCAGCTTTAGGTAACCTGCTTCAGAGCTATTCAGAAGGAATCCGTTATGTGTGTGGAGTGTTCGCAGCATTTCTGCTGATCCTGGCACTTCTGAAGCTAATTATGTTTCCGGGAGCTGTGAAGGAAGATATGAAGAATCCGATCATGGCAAGCGTATCAGGAACATTTCCGATGGCACTTATGATCTTAAGTACCTATGTAAAACCATTTATCGGACAGGCGGCTTATTATATCTGGCTGTTTGCGATCGCATTACATATCGTGCTGATCATTTATTTTACGGTGAAATTTGTATTTAAATTGCAGATGCCGAAGGTATTCGCAAGTTATTATATCGTATATGTTGGAATTGTCGTTGCATCAGTCACGGCACCTGCTTATGAGAAACTTGCAATCGGAAGTGCAGCATTTTGGTTTGGATTTGTGACACTGATCCTGTTACTGATCCTGGTTACATACCGCTATGTGACGGTGAAAGAAGTACCGGATCCGGCAAAACCACTGATCTGTATCTATGCGGCACCGACAAGCCTCTGTATCGCAGGATATGTGCAGTCTGTCATGCCGAAATCTTACGGATTTCTGATGGGAATGTTTGTAGTTGCAACGGTGATCTATATCTTTGCTCTGGTGAAAGCAATCGGTTATCTGAAGATGCCATTCTTCCCAAGCTATGCGGCATTCACCTTCCCATTTGTCATCAGTGCGATCGCTTCAAAACAGATGATGGCATGTGCAATGAATATGGGACATCCGATGCCTTTCCTGAAATATGTGGTATTGATCGAGACGATCATTGCGGTTGTTCTGGTTGTGTATACTTATATCCGATTTATGGCATTTATCTTTGGTGGAAAGAAATAAATAAAATAATAAAAAATAATAAAGAGTGGCTGCTTGTTGTAGGGCAGCCGCTTTTTATGTTACACTAAACAAAGACAATTTACAGAGACAGGGGTGAAAGGAGGAAAACGGCTATGAAATATAAATTTGATGAAATCATTGACAGAAGCAGGACAAATTCGTTTAAATGGAAAGCCAGAGAATTGAAAAATAATGGGCATGAGATGTATCCAATGTGGGTGGCGGATATGGAATTTGATGCCTCTCCGGCAATTCAAAAACGTTTGGCCGACAGAGTGAAAGAAGGCGTATTTGGCTATGAACTGTTGTCAGAAGATTATTATAAGGCAGTACAATATTGGTTGAAAAAAAGGCATGGCTGTGAAATTCCGGAAGGACAAATAGTATACTGTGCGAATATGATGAGCGGACTCAGTATCATCCTTCAGGAATATACAGAAGAGCAGGATGAAGTAATGATGAATGTTCCAACATATGGAAATTTCTATCATACGATTGAGGGGTGTGGACGTGCGGTCAACGGCAGCAAGCTGAGAGAAGTGAATGGAAGATTTACATTTGATCTTGAAGATATGGAGCGGAAAGTGACGAATAGAACAAAAGCATTTTTGTTGTGTAATCCGCATAATCCGACAGGAACTGTATGGACAGAACAGGAACTGGAAGGAATCTGTCGGTTTTGCAAGGCACATGAACTACTTATTATTTCGGATGAGGCGCATTATGATTTTGTGTTTCACGGACAGCATACAATGTTGAGAAAGATTGTTGAGAAATATGATGTATCATCAGTTACGATGATATCTCCGGGAAAGAGTTTTAATGTGGCAGGCGTACAGACAGCAGCATTGCTTGTAGACGGAGATACGATGAAGAAGCAAATTATGAGCCGGATGAATGCAATGGCTTATCCATTTGAACATGCATTTGCGGAAGGAGTAACAATCGGAGCATATATGGAAAGTGAAGAATGGTTCGAGGAAGTCTACCGTTATATTAAAGAAAATAAAGAAATGACAGTTCAGTATATCAGGGAAAATATTCCGCATCTTAGAGTGCCGGAATCGGAAGCTACTTATCTGTTATGGGTGGACTGTAGCGCTATGAAGATGACAGATGAAGAGATTATTGAATTCTGGAAAAATGAATGTGGTATAATACCAAGTGGCGGTTTGGAATTTGGTGAGGCAGGAAGTCAGTATGTCAGATTGAATCTGGCCTGCCCGAAGAAAATACTGCTTAGAGTATTGGAGAATATGAAAAAAGGATTTGACGGATTGAAAAGCTAAATCCTATAAATAAAAAATAAGTGTATGAAGTATAGAAATGTTTATGCTTCATACACTTATTTTTGTTGTGGATTCTGTTGTAGTATTATTTTGTGGATGCAAGTTCAATGGCTTTGGGAAGATCAAATCTTTATTATAAGTATAATAGAATATCAGCTGAATGGCTTATAGATTAAAATGATACATCGGTTAAATTATAGAAATATCAAATTTGATAGAAGAAATTAGGTGATGGTATAATTAGTTAGAGTAGCAAAAAAGGAGGAACGGACATGACAAAATATTCATACACATTAGTTGTTGAAGATATAGAAAAATCAGTAGCATTTTACCAGCAGTATTTCAACTGGAATGCAGACAGAAAAGGGAAAGAGTCTGCGTGGATAAATACAAAATCTCCACTTGTATTCAGTGTGGTTGAAAAGACTTATCTATATGCCGGTCTTGGAATTTCAGAAGAATTACCGGAGCAGTCTTTCTGTACCTGGCTTTACGGATCAGAAGAAGAACTTTTGGCTGAAAAAGCGGAGCTGCTGAGAAAAGGGCTGGTACAGATTGGAGCATTAGGTCACTTTCTGAGAGATGAAAATGGCAGAATCTGGGAGTTGAGAAAAGAAGGAGATTTAATTTAATGGGAAAACATACAGCACATGGATATTTGGTAGAAGATGTATATAAAGAAGCGGAAAAATTCAAAAAACTGTTTGGTTTTAAACCAGCGAGGATTGATGAGACATTTGCCGGATTTCCGATGGAAGGAAAGGTGGAGTTTTTTCTGTGGCAGTGGAAACATCTAGAGGATAATCTTGGAAAGGAAGTAATGGCAAAGGTAAAATATCGGGATCAACAGGCAATTCGATGTGACACACCGGAAGAAGTGGACGAAGCATATGAACAGCTGAAAGCGGAGGGGATGGAATTTATTTCAGAACCAAAAGACTATGAGTGGAATGCCCGCTGTGTATATTTTTTGGATGCGTCAGGACATATGTGGGAAATATATTGCTGGACAGGTGCAGTGCCGTTAGGAGATCTGGACCCTGCCAAGGAAAAGAATGGATTATAGAAATGAAGACGAAATAGTTGGATTGTGTATAGAATGATTGCAATAAAAACATAGATGACATCTATGAATAATGCAACATATAAAAACAATCAATTTGAGTTATTTGATGGAAAATGAGACAATCAAATAAGTGATTAAGAATGGAGGATTAAACAAATGAAAAGAAAAATTATAAGCACATTGTTATGTGTATCTATGTGTGCTGCATTGATGATGGGGTGCGGTCAGTCAGACAAATCGGACACAAAAGAGAACAAGAAAACAGAAGAGTCAAAAGATGAAGCAAAAGACGACAAGTTGGACCTTGGTCTGGATGTTGATTCTGTAACAGTTGCAACATCACCGGGATATGAGCCGTTTGAGTTTGAAGAGGATGGTGAACTGAAGGGTTATGATGTGGATATCTGGAATGAATTTTCTGAGAGAACAGGGATTGAAGTAAAATGGGAGTATGCTGATTTTAGCGGGCTTCTTGGATTACTTTCTTCGGGAAAGGCAGATGCAGTATCTGCGCAGATGTCCCCAACAGAAGAAAGAAAGGATTCATATTTATTCTCTGATCCGGTTGATTATTATGGTTCTACAGTGGTAGTTGCGAAAGATAATGACGAGATTAAGAGTGTAAAAGATCTGTCTGGAAAAACAGTAGGTGTTGGTTCCGGAAACTCTATGCAGCAGGCTGTAGAAGACATGTATCCAAAGGGTGATGTTAAGTTTGAAGTATATACATCTGCAACTTTGGAAGCAATGTTTGATGATATTGCTTATGGACGTATCGATGCAGTACTTGCTCAGGACATTCAGACATACATGGCTATGAAATCAAATAAGAATCTTAAAATCAAAGTTTTGGAACCATTTGCATATGATACAGCAAATATTGTATTTGCAAAGGATAATACAGAGTTGTGTGATGCTATGAACAAATTTATCAAGATTATCAAAGAAGATGGTACTCTGCAGGAAATCTCTGAGAAATGGATTGGTGCAGATATTACTACTAAGAAGGAATAACTATGACTTATTTAACAGAAACGTTTATCCCATATACAAAAGTATTGACTCCGCTGCTTTTAGAAGGATTATGGATTACGATATATGTTTCGGCTTTAGCCTTTCTGCTTAGTATTATATTGGGAGCTATATTGGCAATTATCCAGCATTTTCGCGTAAAAATATTAAGTCAGCTTGCAAAAGTCTATGTATCATATTTCAGGGGTACACCGCTGTTGATTCAGTTGTTTCTGTTTTATTATGGATTACCAATGGTATTTGATGTAATGAAACGGTGCCCGAAGACATTTGCGTTGGTGCTGTGTTTGGGACTTAACAGCGCAGCGTATATATCTGAGAGTATACGTGGAGCAATTGAAAGCGTAGATAAAGGACAGTATGAAGCGAGTATTGCATTTGGACTGACGCATCCGCAGATGATGCTGAAGATTATACTTCCGCAGGCAGCTGTTGCAGCAATCCCTCCAATTGTGAATTCATGTCTGGATATTATCAAAATGTCTTCTCTTGGAATGACGATTGGTATTCAGGATATTATGGGTGAAGCTCAGTTGACAGCAGCTACATATTACAAGACATTTGAGACATATATACTGGCAGCAGTATTTTACTGGATACTGGCTATTGTATTGGGAGTAGTACAGAAAAAGGTTGAAAAGATAATAAGCTCTGCTTATCAGAAATAGTTATGAGGGGGTGTGGATAACATCCCCTTATACATATAGGAGAAACATATGCTTGAAATTAAGAATTTGTCAAAAAGTTTTGGGAATCAGCAGGTACTGGATCATATTAGTCTGAAAATTGAAAAAGGAAAAGTAATTGCGGTTATTGGTCCATCGGGAACTGGTAAATCAACACTTCTTCGCTGTATTAATGTACTGGAAAGACCGGAAGAAGGAACAATCCAGCTGGATGATCAAATATTCGATTATGAAAAACTTAGCAAGGCAGATATTCAGGTGTTGCGTACACGGACATCCATGGTTTTTCAGAATTCAAATTTATACCGGAATAAAACAGCACTTGAAAATATTACCACTCCACTGACATTGGTAAAGAAGATGCCGAAAGAAGAAGCAGATAAAATTGCATTAGATTTGTTGGAAAAAGTAGGGGTACTGGAAAAGAAAGATGCATATCCAGAGACACTTTCGGGAGGAGAAAAACAGCGTGTAGGAATTGCCAGAGCACTGGCGGTTAATCCGGATATTATTTTATTTGATGAACCAACATCTGCGCTTGATCCAGAATTAGTTGCCGGAGTGTTAGATGTTATCAAAGATCTGGCAAAGCAACATACAACGATGTTGATCGTGACACATGAAATGAAATTTGCAAAAAATGTTGCAGATGAAGTTGTTTTTATGGAAGGTGGACACATTGTAGAGATGGGATTGGCGCACGAAGTGTTTGAAAATCCGAAAGAAGAAAGAACCAGACAATTCCTTTCCAAAAATAATGAATAATTTAAAAAGCGAAAAAGGAACTTAAATTTAACATTCAAGTGTTGGAAGAGATTTGAGTTCTTTTTTTGTTTTTAAAAGATGGACCTATGTCAAGATTTCTTGCATAGCCTTGAAAAAAAGGTTATACTCATAAGTATCAGTAAGAGAGGATGCCTATATGTCAAAACGATTTTGCGTGACAGGAAAAAGAATATTCGAGGTAACAGTATAATGGTAAAGATAGATCTGATCACCGGATTTTTAGGTTCCGGAAAGACAACATTTATAAAAAAATATGCAAAGCATCTGATTGATAAGGGAGATAATATTGGAATCTTGGAAAATGATTATGGTGCGGTTAATGTAGATATGATGTTATTAAAGGACCTGGAAGGTGAAAAGTGCGAACTGGAGATGATTGCCGGAGGATGCGACGCAGACTGCCACAGAAGACGATTCCGCACGAAGCTGATTGCAATGGGAATGTGCGGTTATGACCGGGTAATTGTGGAACCGTCCGGTATCTATGATGTGGATGAGTTCTTTGATGTATTAAGGGATGATCCGATCGACAGATGGTATGAGATTGGCAATGTGATCACAGTTGTTGATGCGAAGCTGGAATCAGACTTGTCGGATGAGGCAGACTATCTGTTGGCTTCCGAGGCTGCAAATGCGGGATGTATCGTACTTAGCAGAAGCCAGGAAGCAACCGAAGAAGAGATAAAAAATACGATAGAACATCTGAATCATGCAATGGAAAAAGTACAGTGCAACAGAAGATTCCGGGATGAGATTTTTGTAAAAGACTGGGAGACATTTGAAAGTGCAGATTATGAAAAGCTGTTAGCCTGCGGTTATGTGCCGGAGAATTACCGTAAGATGCATATCGAAGAAGGAGAGACGTTCAAATCTTTGTATTTTATGAATCTTGATAAGACAAAAAACGAGATAATAGAGACGGCAGAGAAGATATTTGCTGATACAGAATGTGGAAAAGTATTCCGCATTAAGGGATTCTTAATGGATGACGATGATAAATGGATGGAACTGAATGTTACCCATCAGGAGATGCGGCTGGAGCCGATCACGGAAGGACAGAAAGTCGTAATTGTGATAGGGGAAAACTTAAATGAACAAAGAATAGGAACTTTCTTTGTATAAAGTGCAGAACCGGTGGTGTATTCCACCGATTCTGTAAAAATACGGACTGTATGAAATCGTTTCACGCCATTCTTATTGTGCTTCTTCGAGCTCTTTCATTCTTTTTCTGATCAGTTCTTCAATCCGTTCCAGTTCGGAAATATCTTCTTCCTGCTCAATGAATGTAGCGATCATAGCCGAAGTAGAACTATTTCCAATAATATTTTTATATTCCGCATTGAAATATACATCTCTGGAAATGAGCGGACGGTAACTGCGGCTTAATACCGTTCCACTGTATACAATATCGGCTATTTCTATCAGATTCTCTTTTAACAGGACACGAAGAGAAGCCTGTACCGTATTAATGTTCATGGAACTTTCGGCTTTTACAATGTCGGAAGCAACCAGAGGAGTGCCTGCATCCCAGAGTATTTTCATGACGTCTAATTGTTTTTGGGACAAATTTCGTATCATTATACATTCCTTCTTTCCAATGATATCCGGGGATAATTTTTTGTTGCTCGGATATTATTATAGAAGTAAATGCTTGTGAATTCAACAAGAATATATAATAAGGTATTGTTTGATTTGAAATAAATTGACAGATTGTATATGTGATAATAGATTAATCATATAATGAAAGAAAGATGATGAAATAATCATAATGAGAATGTTAATAAAATAACTAAATAATTTTGTTGAAACAACACAAAATTAATGCATATTAACGAAAGAAAATGAAAAAAGAATTGTATATAATAGATGAAAAGCTAAAAAATGACCAAATGTCATTGAAAAAAATTGTGCACTGTGATATAGTAAGCACAGTTGAACAAAGGAGCTGAGATAGGAGAGCGAATACAAGTAATCACACGATTACTTTTAGTCGCGCTCCTTTTTTTGAAAATTATTTCAGAATATAATAGAATAAATATATAGCATAGACGTTCAGCAAATAGGAATGAGGATGGAATAAGATGAATCAGATATTTTACGATGCGGTCGGCAATAATCCGATTATTGCAGCTGTGAAGAACATGAAGGATATAGAAGTAAGTTGCACGATAGAGGAGATACAGGTGATTTTCATATTGTTTGGAGATGTCTGTTCGATAGACCGGATCGTAAAGAGAGTCAAAGATGCAGGAAAGGTTGCGATGGTACATGTAGATCTGATCAGTGGCCTGAGTCCGAAAGAAGTTTCGGTAGAATATCTGAAAGAACATACGGAAGCAGATGGCATTATATCAACAAAGCCATCACTGATCAAGAAAGCAAAAGAACTTGGGATGTATACGATCCTCAGATATTTTCTGTTGGATTCCATGGCATTTGAGAATATCAGACAGCAACAGCATATAGTAAGACCGGATTTCATAGAAGTACTTCCGGGAGTGATGCCAAGAGTGATCAAAAGAATCTGCAGTTCGATAAAGACACCGATCATAGCAGGAGGACTGATCACAGACAAAGAAGATGTGATGGCTGCATTATCAGCCGGAGCAATTGCAGTATCATCGACCAATCATCAGGTATGGAAGATGTAATGGCTGCATATGATGAAACAGAATATTTAATTGCTTATGGGGAGCAATTCAAATAGAACGCATGCGAAAAAAAGTAACCAGTAAAAGTAAGAGAGAAATCAGGAGGAAATGAATATGGCAAAATATGTAATGGCGTTAGATGCAGGAACTACCAGTAACAGATGTATTCTGTTTAACGAAAAAGGTGAGATGTGCAGTGTGGCACAGAGAGAATTCACACAGTATTTCCCAAAACCGGGCTGGGTAGAACATGATGCAGATGAGATCTGGGCAAGTATGCTTGGTGTTGCGGTAGAAGCAATGAATATGATCAATGCAGAAGCAGAAGATATCGCAGCAATCGGTATCACAAACCAGCGTGAGACAACAATCGTCTGGGACAAAGAGACAGGAGAACCGGTACATCATGCGATCGTATGGCAGTGCCGCAGAACATCAGAATATTGTGATTCCTTAAAAGAAAAAGGATTAACAGACAAATTCCGTGAAAAAACAGGACTGGTCATTGATGCATACTTCTCAGGAACAAAGGTAAAATGGATTCTGGATAATGTGCCGGGAGCAAGAGAAAGGGCAGAAAGAGGAGAATTGTTATTCGGTACAGTTGAAACATGGCTGATCTGGAAACTGACAAAGGGTGCAGCACATGTGACAGATTATTCGAATGCTTCTCGTACAATGTTATTTAACATCAATACACTGGAGTGGGATGATGAGATTCTTAAAGAACTGGATATTCCGAAATGTATGTTACCGGAACCAAAACCATCCAGCTGCATCTACGGAGAGGCTGATCCGTCTTATCTTGGAGGACCGATCCCAATTGCAGGAGCAGCAGGAGACCAGCAGTCAGCATTATTCGGCCAGACATGTTTTAACGCAGGAGAAGCAAAGAATACATACGGAACAGGATGTTTCCTTCTGATGAATACAGGAGAAAAACCGGTATTTTCTAAAAATGGACTGGTTACAACCATTGCATGGGGATTAGATGGCAAAGTTAATTATGCACTGGAAGGTTCCATCTTCGTAGCAGGAGCTGCAATCCAGTGGTTAAGAGATGAACTTCGCATTATTGATTCTGCACCGGATTCTGAATATATGGCAAAGAAAGTAAAAGATACCAATGGATGTTATGTAGTACCTGCATTTACAGGACTTGGAGCACCACACTGGGATCAGTACGCAAGAGGAACTATCGTAGGAATCACACGTGGAGTAAACAAATACCACATTATCCGAGCAACGCTGGAATCACTGGCATATCAGGTAAATGATGTTCTGGTAGCAATGAAAGCGGATTCCGGAATTGATCTTGCAGCACTTAAGGTTGACGGCGGCGCAAGTGCTAATGATTTCCTGATGCAGACACAGGCAAATATCATCAACGCTCCGGTAAACCGTCCGCAGTGCGTAGAGACAACTGCAATGGGAGCTGCTTACCTTGCAGGTCTTGCAGTCGGATACTGGGAAAGCAAAGAAGATGTCATTAAGAACTGGGCAATCGACAAGACATTCGAGCCTAAGATCGATGAAGAGCAGAGAAGTAAGATGATCAAAGGCTGGAATAAAGCTGTAAAATACGCTTACGGATGGGCAAAAGAAGATTAAAAACTGAATAAAGATAGATAGAAAAAAGGGGGAAATTTCTATGTTACCTTATATAGCTGAATTCTTGGGAACGATGATACTGATTATTCTTGGAGACGGAGTGGTTGCGAATGTGAACCTGAATAAATCCGGAATGAAGGGCGGAGGAACGGTTCAAATCACCATTGCCTGGGGTCTTGCGGTTATGCTGCCGGCATGTATATTTGGAGCTGCATCCGGAGCATCCTTTAACCCGGCGCTGACCTTGGCACTGGCGGTCGATGGAAGCTTTGCATGGTCTATGGTTCCTGGATATATTGTGGCACAATTCGCAGGTGCGTTCGTGGGTGCAGCAGTTGTATATCTTCTGTTCAAAGGACAGTTTGACGCAACAGAAGATCAGGCAACAAAACTTGGGGTATTCTGTACCGCACCATCCATTCCGAATCTTGGCCTGAATATTTTCAGTGAGGCAGTCGGAACATTTATACTTGTATTTGCAATCAAAGGAATGGCAAATGTGCCGGAACTTACAGACGGACTTGGCAAATTTATCGTATTCGGAATCATCGTTTCTATCGGTATGTCACTCGGTGGTCTGACAGGATATGCGATCAACCCGGCAAGAGATCTTGGACCACGTCTGGCTCATGCAGTACTTCCAATCAAAGGAAAAGGAAGTTCAAACTGGGGATACGGTGTCGTAACTTTAGTAGGACCGGTAATTGGAGCTGTCGCTGCGGTATTGCTTTATGGAGCCATTCCGTGGTAGAATAATAAAAAAATAGAATAAGAGGCGTGAGAGAAGAGAGCCTGGCAGGATAACCGCATATTCGTGATGCGTTTACTTGTCAGGCTCTTTTTTCAAAAGCCTACGGGTATCAGAAGTGATGCCTGGGATATGGAAGACATATAGAAGGAGAGATGGAACATGTATGATGTGATGATAATCGGAAGTGGAGTATCCGGTTCAGCGGCTGCAAGAGAATTGTCCCGCTATAAAGCAAAAATCTGTGTATTGGAAAAAGAAGAAGATGTCTGCTGTGGAACGTCAAAAGCCAATAGTGGAATTGTGCACGCAGGATATGATGCAAAAGAGGGTTCACTGATGGCTAAGTTAAACGTCCGCGGTAATGCAATGATGGAACAGTTATCTAAAGATCTTGACTTTCCATTCAAAAGAATCGGTTCACTTGTGATCTGTCTGCGTGAAGAGGATATGGACAAATTACAGGCATTATACGACAGAGGTGTGGCAAATGGTGTATCGGGACTTCAGATTCTTAATAGAGAAGAAGTACTTGAGATGGAGCCGAACATTGCAGACAATGTATATGCGGCACTCTATGCGCCGACAGCCGGAATTGTATGTCCATTCGGATTAAATATTGCGATGGCAGAAAATGCCTGTGAAAATGGTGTAGAATTTAAGTTTGATACAGAAGTAAAAGAACTGAAAAAGACGGAAGATATCTGGGAAGTCCACACGAATCAGGGCGTTTTCAAGACAAAATATGTGGTGAATGCAGCTGGTGTGTATGCAGATAAATTCCACAATATGGTCAGTGAAAAGAAAATCCACATAACACCGAGAAGAGGAGACTACTGTCTGCTGGATAAAACTGCAGGCGGACATGTAAAGAGAACAATCTTTGCACTTCCGAACGAATTCGGAAAGGGAATTCTTGTATCGCCGACAGCACATGGCAATCTGCTCCTTGGACCGACAGCAATCGATATTGAAGAAAAAGAAGGAACCAATACAACAAGAGAGGGACTTGATCAGGTACTTACAAAAGCAGGGCAGAATGTAAAAAATATTCCGATGCGTCAGGTCATTACATCATTTGCCGGACTTCGCGCACATGAAGACGGACATGAATTTATCATAGAAGAACTAGAAGATGCGAAGGGATTCATTGACTGTGCAGGTATTGAATCTCCAGGACTTACCAGCAGTCCGGCAATCGGAGAGATGGTTGCGGGAATTTTGAAAGAAAAGCTTCATCTGGAAGAAAAAGAAAATTTCATTGCTACAAGAAAAGGAATCCTGGATCCAAACACTCTGAGTAAAGAAGAAAGAGTGAAATTAATCAAAGAGAAACCGGCATACGGTAATATTATCTGTCGTTGTGAGATGATCACGGAAGGTGAAATTATCGATGCGATCCATAGACCACTCGGAGCAAAGTCGTTAGACGGTGTAAAACGCAGAACAAGAGCAGGTATGGGACGGTGCCAGGCCGGTTTCTGTTCCCCTAGAACGATGGAAATCCTTGCAAGAGAACTGGAAATCCCAATGTCAGAGATCACAAAGTCTGGCGGGAAATCAAGGATCATTGTAGGAGTGAATAAGGAGGACATCTGATTATGAAAACATACGATATAGTAATCATCGGCGGCGGTCCGGCCGGACTTGCGGCAGCCGTATCAGCAAGAGAAAATGGAATCCAGGATATCCTGATCCTGGAAAGAGATAAAGAACTTGGGGGAATCCTGAATCAGTGTATTCATAATGGTTTCGGCCTTCATACATTTAAAGAAGAACTTACCGGACCGGAATATGCCGGAAGATTCATCAAACAGGTGAAGGATCTTGGCATCGAATATAAATTGCATACGATGGTAATGGACATCAGTTCGGATAAAATCGTAACCGCAATGAATCGTGAAGAAGGATTATTTGAAATACAGGCAGGGGCAGTGATCCTGGCCATGGGATGCCGTGAGCGTTCCAGAGGAGCACTGAATATTCCGGGTTACCGTCCGGCGGGAATCTATTCTGCAGGAACAGCACAGCGTCTGGTCAATATGGAAGGATATATGCCGGGAAGAGAAGTCGTGATCTTAGGCTCCGGTGACATTGGACTGATCATGGCAAGACGTATGACACTGGAAGGTGCGAAGGTTAAAGTTGTGGCAGAACTGATGCCGTATTCCGGTGGATTAAAACGTAATATCGTGCAGTGTCTGGATGATTATGATATTCCATTGAAATTGAGCCACACGGTTGTGGATATCAAAGGAAAAGAAAGAGTTGAAGGGATCACGCTGGCAGAAGTAGACAGCAAAGGAAAACCGATCCCGGGAACAGAGGAAGAATACACCTGTGATACATTATTACTTTCCTGTGGGCTGATCCCGGAAAATGAGATCTCCAGAGGTATGGGCGTAGATATGAATCCGGTAACTTCAGGACCGAAGGTCAATGAAAGTCTCGAGACGAATATCGAAGGCGTATTCGCCTGTGGAAATGTACTGCATGTACATGATCTGGTGGATTTTGTATCAGAGGAAGCAAAGACTGCGGGACGAAATGCAGCAGAATATGTGAAGAACTTACAGTCAGATACAGACGATGGGGAAAAGAGCAGTAAGGAAGATGCAGCAGATATTACACTGAATCCGGTAGAAGGCGTACGCTATACAGTTCCAAGTACGATTAATCCGGCTCATATGGATGAAAACCTTACTGTGCGCTTCCGTGTAGGCGGTGTATATAAGAACTGCTATGTAAGCGCATATTTTGACGATGAACGGGTGATACATAAAAAACGTCCGGTTGTTGCGCCGGGAGAGATGGAACAGATTAAGCTTACAAAAGAACAGCTTATGAAGTATCCGGATCTGAAGACGATTACAGTAAAGATAGAGGAGGCGTAGAGGATGGAAACAGTAACAACAAGAGAACTGACATGTATCGGCTGTCCGATGGGCTGCCCTCTGACCGTGACAATGGAAGCCGGTGAAGTGATCAGTGTAACAGGAAATACCTGTAAACGTGGAGACATCTATGCAAGAAAAGAAGTAACCAATCCGACCAGAATTGTGACTTCGACGGTAAGAGTAACCGGAGGAGATGCAGATATGGTATCGGTGAAGACAAAAGAAGATATTCCGAAAGGGAAAATCTTTGAGTGCGTAAAAGCATTGAAGACAGTAGAAGTACCGGCACCGGTGCATATCGGAGATGTATTACTGAAAGATGTCGCAGGTACGGGTGTGGATATTGTTGCAACGAAGAATGTTGGAACAAAGAGTTAGTTATTAAAAGAGTTAGTTATTAGAAAGCTGGCGCAGAGACATTGCCAGTAGAAAGTTTTATGGTTATAATTCTATCTGTGAGAAAAATGAAATGGATCAGATATATAAAGGAACCGAGGAAGATAGAATGGAACCATACTACTATAGTAAAATGAACAAAGTACAGCAGGCAGCCTATCATGCCATCAGGCAGGGCTTGCTTGAAATCTCAGATTCAATACAGATACCGGGAATGGAGGCGGAGGAACTCTATAACGTGTTCTTCCGCCTGCGCCTGGATCATCCGGAAATCTTCTGGGCAACTGGATATAAGTACAAATATTATTCAGATTCGCCTAATTTCATATTCATCCCGGAATATTTATTTGATAAAAACAAAATAAAAGAACACCAGAAAGCACTGAAATCCAGAGTAGAAAAGCTCATAAGACCGGTGAAAGACAAATCCGAATGGGAAAAGGAAAAGTATGTACATGATTTTATCTGTGAAAATGTGCATTACGATAAATTAAAAAAGCCATATTCCCATGAGATCATCGGACCGCTTGGACAGGGTGTCGGAGTCTGTGAGGGAATTGCAAAATCTGTGAAAGTACTGTGCGATGCGCTCGGAATCTGGTGTATGATCGCAGTGTGCGGGAATAATCCGGAGAAAGGAATCAAATACCGTCATACCTGGAATATCGTAAAAATCGGCGGAAAATATTATCATCTGGATGCGACGTTTGACAATACTCTTGGGAACGGGGAGAAGATGAGTGACAGGCAGGCTTCAAAAGAGATCCGGTACGACTATTTCAACCTGAATGATAAAAGCATATTCAGAGACCATGAGCCGCTTATTGCTCCGGCACCAAAGTGTGAAGATGGCGAGCATTTTTATTATAAAGAAAAGAAACTGTCATTTACAAAGACAGAGGATGTATATAAAAGAGCACTGCAGACGGCGAAAAAGGGAAGAGTGTTTACATTCCACTGGCGCGGCGGTTATCTGACGAAAGCTGTTCTGGATGAACTTCTGGATCTGATCCAGAAAGCAGGAAAAGAGAAACAGAAGAATGCAAGAATCAGTCTGAACTGGCCGCAGGCGGTGATTCGTTTTGATTATGTAGAGGATCATGGTGAGGCAGAACCGGAAGTTGTGGTTGAAGAGGCGAATGAAGGAGAGAAAGAATAGTATTTGATATTAAAAATGGGCATCCACACCGGATGCCCGAAAGGAAAAAAGTTATGAAAAAGAAAAATGATATATATAAACTCGGTTGTTGTTTTTAGTGAATAACCGAAGGATTTTTTAGGCGAAGTCAGATCAGATAAAAGATGATTCATATTTCTGATACCTGAGTGACTTCTTTGTTGTTGATGATTATATCATACATGGTAAATGTTTCTAATTTGTGTTATAGGCCTAAAGAAAATATGAAAAATCTTAAGATAATCTGTAGGAAATCTAAAAATGGAGAAAGACGATGAAGAAAACCAGAAAATACATTTCTGTCTGCCTGTGTGTGGTAATGTTTGCCAGCATGTGTCTGTGTGTAGGCTGTCAGAAAAAGGCGGAAACAATAGAAAAAAAGAAAAAACAGATAGAACTGTGGCACTACTGGGATATTCCGGGTAACCAGCAGCATCTGGAAGAACTGGTAGATCAATTTAATCAGTCACAGGATGAAATAGAGGTTAAAGTGTCTTATATACCGGATGAAGACTTTAAGAAACAGCTGGCACTATCCATGGCGGAAGAAAAGATGCCGGATATTGCACTGGTAGATTCCTCTGATTTTCAATTCCTTCATCAGATGAAACCATTTGCAGATCTGACGGATGAGATCCCGGAATTACGGGAGTATTCGGAAAAAGCGCTGGCACCATGTTCCGTGAATGGCAGAATCTATGGTCAGCCGTTTGGAGTGAACTGTACGGCAATGTTCTATAATAAGAAGATTCTGGAGAAAGCAGGATGCAAGGTTCCGGAGAATTGGGAAGAATTCAAAGAGGTTGCGGAGATGGTCAGTGATAAAACGATAAAAGGCTTCGCGATCACGGCACTGCAGACAGAGGAAAGTATGTATGAGTTTCTTCCGATTCTGTGGTCTATGGGTGGAGATATCCATAGCATCAATACAGCAACCGGGCAGCAGGCATTTTTATTCTTAAAAGAGATGGAGCAGGAAGGAAGCTTAAGTCTGCAGAGTATTTCCCTTACGATGGGAGATCTGACGAATCAGTTTATAAAGGGAAAGATCGCAATGATGTTCAATTCCTCTATGGCAATCGACAGTATCCGTGAAGGCAATCCGGATCTTGAATTTGGTGTTGCGGCGATTCCATGCGGGAATCCACAGGTTACGGTGGCCGGAGGAGAGATTCTGGCGGTGGCAGATAATGAAAATAAGGAATATGCGATTCAGTTTTTGAAATTTCTTGCGGACAAAAAGCGGATGAAAGAGTACATAGATGAGTTCGGATTTCTTGCACCAAGGCAGGAGATTATGCAGCAACAGTTTGAAAATGATAAGGAAAAAGGGACATTTATAGATCTGTATCAGAATGCCAGGACAAGAGAGATCAGCAGAAACTGGCCGCAGATCTCACTGACACTTTCGGATACCTTAAGAGAAATCCTGGTAAATGAAAACGATTCACAGACTATACTGGACAAAAGTGCAGAAAAGATAGAGAGTATTGGAGCAGAAAACAGATGAAAAAGAGAAAGAAAAATCTCCGGCAGATATTAATACCGGCATTTATCATTACGGCATGTATTCCGCTTGCTATTTTTGCACTGATATCGCAGGAGAGATTAAAGACAAGTACATTAGAGAATATGAACAATCAGGCAGAGGCTGACCTGCAGAAAGCAAATCAGAGCCTGAATATGACGCTGGATAAATACGAAACGTTACTTTATGCTATTACAACAGATGAAGAATTTCTGAGCCTTGTAGTAAATGCAAATGATTCGGAAGAAATTCCGGAAGCGGATGCATATAATATGAGAAGAGATTTTGCCCATATCTGTAATAGAAATGAAGGAGTTGACGGAATCCAGCTTGTGCTTTCAGACAAGAGGCGGATATTTTACGACCGACTGTCGTCATCTTCGGTGAATAGTACATGGATGGAAAAGGTAAAAATTCCGGATGAGACAAAGCTGCTGTCCTATGATGTTGATAAAGATACGGACAATCCTGAGCGTATGTTTCATATCGGGAGAAAGGTGGTTAATTACTGGGATATCAGTGAGGATCTAGGATATGTAATCCTGTCTGTCAATCTGGATGAACTGGAATCGGTATTAAGCGCAGGAAAAGGGTCCAGAGTATATCTTGTGAAAGACGGAGTGATCGTAGGAGCAGAAGATACAAAGATGCTTGGCCGGCAAGAGAAGGCTTTGGATAGTGCAAAGGTTAATCAGAAGGCAATCAAAAATGCCAGAAGCGGCTGGTCAATCCTCTTATGTCAGTCGATCCGTGAATATCAGAAAGCAATTGAAGAACAGGTGATATTCTGGATCATGGTAGCGCTTGCTGTTCTGCTGATCTTTGTCCTTCTGATCTATCGTGTTACCAAACCGGTCATGATATCGGTAAATGACATTGTGGATGCAATGAAAAATCTCGAAAAAGATAATTTCCGGGAAAAGCTTGAAGTCAAAGAAAAAGACAGTACAGAGATTCAGGAAATATCTGAAGGATTTAATGAAATGTCGGAACGTATCCACAATTTGATCGGACAGGTAAAAGAATCGGCAATGGAGCAGAAGAATGCAGAAATCTCTGCATTAGAGGCTCAGATCGATCCACATTTCCTTTATAATATTCTGGATACGATCAACTGGAAAGCAATTGAGAATGAACAATATGAGATCAGCGAGATGTTGGTGGCACTTGCGGACATCCTGCGCTATGCGATCAATGATGCCGGTGAATTTACCACAATTGATGCGGAAAAAGGATGGCTGGAAAAATACATCCTTCTCCAGCAGGAAAAACTGGGAGAAGAGATTGAACTGGAATTTAAAATTCAAGATTCGTACGGGAAATGCAAGATTCACAAGATGCTGCTGCAGCCATTTGTGGAGAATGCGATCAAATATAGTTTCCGTGGTTATGAAGGAGCACATCGTCTGACGATCGAGGTATCCAAAGCGGAAGAACAGATGCATATTATTATCGCAAACAACGGCCGGCATATAGAAGAAGATCAGTTGAAAGACCTGAATATGGGAAAAGAGATCAAGAATCATTTTGGAATCTCGAATGTAAGAAAACGTCTGAAACTTTATTACGGAGAAGATGCAGTGATTTATTTTGAAAATGTATCTCCAAGTGGAGTGAAAGTACATTTGTTTGTGCCATTGCAGGAGGAACAAAAAGATGAAGATAGCAGTTATTGAAGATGAAAAACCGATCAGAGAAGGACTTGTACATATTTTAAATAAGATAAGTCCGGAATATCAGGTCGTAGGCAGTGCGGAGAATGGAGCAGAAGGACTGATACTTCTGGAAGAGGAAATGCCGGATCTGATCATGCTGGATATCCAGATGCCGGATATGGATGGACTGCAGATGCTGAAAGAAGCACGGGCAAGAGGAATCTATACAAAAGTGATTATTCTTACAGCCTACTCGGATTTCAGCTATGCGAAAAAAGCAATCGAACTGGGAATTGAAAATTATCTGCTAAAACCGGTAAATCTGGCAGAACTAAAGAAAACGCTGGAAAAAATTAAAGAAGAGTTATTTGTAGAACAGAGGGGAAAGAATTCTCTTTCATTGGAAAAGATTCTGAAGGATATCCTGGATGGTGAATATGAGAAGAATGAAAGGCTGGACGCTGTGCTGGCAGATAATTATGGAATCATTCAGGGACACAACCTGTATTGTATGTACATTTTCCTTGGAAAATATTATGAAAGTGAGAAGAAAGAAGTCGGATTATTTCTGGAGGAATTGAAAGAACACAATCCGGAACGGAAACTGTGCTGGCTGCCTCGTGAAAAACAACAGGCTGCATTGGTCTGCTTTTATGGTGAGGAAGATGTCAGTAAATTATTGAAATACGTAAAACATTCGGTAGTACCGGCATGTTCCGTAAGACTGCATGACCGTGGCGTATTTACATGGAAGGAATGTAAGGGACTTAACAGACTGACTGAGACAGAGCTGGAATTAGAAAAGGCATGTGGCTGGCATCTGATACTCGGAGACAGGGTATTGATTGAATGCGAGAAAATTCTACAGATGAGAACGTATCAGTTCATTTATCCGGCAGAGCTGGAAAACAGGGCCAGAAGAGCAGTAATACATATGAATGCAGAAGAATTTACCGGTTGTTTTCAGAAATTCATGAAATATGGACGCATAGAAGTACACAGTCCACAGGAACTCAGAGAAGTGTGTATCCGTTTCGCATATGCGATAATCAATACAGCCAAGGAGTGTGGCACATTGCGGGATGAGGAATTGATGGTTCAGAGAGTGTTAAAGACAATCTTAGGTGCAGTTTCCTGGGAGGAGATAGAAGCAGTCATGATGGAATTATTCTCCAGGATCGAGATAAGTCAGATCAACCAGACATCTTCTGAATATCTGGTACAAAAAGCACTGACAATTATGAAAGAATGTTATAGTGACGGGATTACTTTGGAAGAAACAGCCAGAAGACTTCATGTTACAGAGCAATATCTGGGAACACAATTAAAGAAAGAAACGGGGACTTCCTTTACGGAGACGGTACGAAAATTTAAAATCATGCATGTGAAAGAATTACTTCTGGATACAGATCTGAAATTAAATCAGATAGCTGCAATGACTGGATTTTCCAATCCAAAGTATATGAGTAAAGTATTTAAACAGGAAGAAGGGATGCTTCCAAATGAATACAGGCGGATTAATGCATAACAGTTTATAAAATTACTCCTTTCCGAAAAAATTGCTCCTTTTTAAAATTTGGATTCTGATATAGTGGGTTCAGAACAAAAAAGAGGAGGAATTAAGATGGAAGCGGTTGATAAAATATCCGTCGGAGTGAGTAAAGAAAAAGCCGGACAGAATACACAGGAAGCCATCACAGAGAATGCGGATGGAATGAAAGTATCTCTGGGAGAGAAAATCTGTTATGGAGTAGGTGATATCGGAGCAAATCTGGTATGGACAACGGTAGCCTCTTTCCTGACGATATATTGTACTGATGTGGCAGGTATTGCTGCAGGAGTAGTAGGAACACTGATGCTGATCGCCAGATTATTCGATGGCGTATCGGATCTTTTTATGGGAATCATTATAGATAAGACGAACACCAGATGGGGAAAAGCCCGTCCGTGGGTACTCTGGAGTGCGCCACCGCTGGTCATCAGCCTGATCATGATCTTTACAGTACCGGACCTTGGTGCAAATGGAAAAGCAATTTACCTGTTACTTGTATACATATTCCTTGCAGCGGTATGCTTTACAGCATCTAACCTTTCTTATAATACAATGCTTTCACTGGTAACCACAGAGCAGCACGACAGAAATGTCATGAACACGATCCGTTTTGAATTTACCATGATCGCACAGCTTGTAATTAACGTGATCACGATTCCACTGGTACATTTCCTTGGAAACGGACAGCGTGGCTGGACATGCATGAGTATCGTGTATGCAATCGTAGCACTTGGAATGTTCATCACAACATTTGCCGGAACAAAAGAAAGATACAAACCAATCAAAAAAGAAACAACAGCGAAGAAGAAGACACATCCGCTGAAAACAATTAAGATCCTTTGCAGAAATAAATACTTTATCCTGATCACACTTGCATTTGCAGTGATCTATACATCGCTTGGATTAACCGGAGGATCCAGAATCTACTATGCAAAATACGTATTAGGGGATGAGATGCTGAACAGTACAATGACCATGTTCAACTATATCCCGACCATCCTTACGATTATGTTGATCCCGGTATTTACAAAAAGATTCGGAAAGATCAAAGCACTGTTTGTAGGATTCTTATTCTACGCAGCAGGACTGGTGCTTGAAATCGCAGGACCTGTTAATCTTCCAATGATTTACACTGGTCTGGTGTTACAGGGAATCGGACATGCGGCATTGTATTCATGCCTGTTCGCAATTGTCGGAGATGTCGTAGATTACAGTGAATGGAAAGACGGAATCCGTGAAGAAGGAATTACTTATAGTGTGACAAGCTTCGGACAGAAGATCGGAACCGGACTTGGAACAGCAGCACTTGGATGGATCCTGGCAGCCGGACATTATGACGGAACAGCAGCCGTTCAGTCAGCAAGTGCAATCTTCGCAATCAAAGGACTGTTCCTGTATCTGCCACTGGTGATTACAGTGATCGTTCTTATCATCTGGTACTTATTCATGGGAATTGATAAGATCTATCCGACAGTCAGAAAAGAACTGGATGAGCGTAGAGAAAAGGCTGAGTAAGAAAAAGCTGAGCAAGAGAAAGCCGAGTCAGAAAATATAGAATAGAAAATGTGAACTTGAATGGTAATTAGGAATAAGCCGGAAGATGTAATGTCTTCCGGCTTATTTTAATCGCCATGCGTTCGGAAGAAGCTGCCTGTGGCAGGTTCTGTAGATACAGAAAACTTTGGCACATAAAAAGGCAGGAAACGAAGTCCTGCCTTTAAAAAATAATATGTAAGATTTAAAATTAACCAACAATGCGGTATTTCTTATCTACAGCATTCAGAAGTTCATGTCCGTCTTCTGTTACGAGAACAAGGTCCTCAACACGAACACCGTATTTGCCTTCGATGTAGATACCAGGCTCGATAGAGAAGATCATACCAGGTTCAGCCACATTCTTGTTGATCGGGCTTACATCACCATATTCGTGGTCTTCCTGTCCGATGAAGTGTCCAAGACGGATTCTCCAGTACTCACTGTATCCAGCTTCGTCAATCAGATCTCTTGCCTGAGCGTCGATATCGCAGAAACGCATACCAGGTTTGATAACAGCTTCTGCTTTCTCAACTGCTGTACGAACCAGATCGTGGATAGCAGCCTGCTCATCATCTACGCTCTTGCAGTAGAATGTTCTTGTCATGTCTGAGCAGTAACCTTTCCATACACAACCCATATCGATCAGGACACATTCTCCGGCTTTCAGAGTTCTTGTCTCACTTGGTGTATGGTGCTGGTCAGCAGCGTTAGGTCCGAAGCATACGATTGTATCAAAGCTTACTCCGCTAGCTCCCTCTTTCAGGTACTCAGCGTCGATGAAGTCAGCAACTTCTTTCTCTGTCATACCTTCTTTGATGAAATTAGCAACTCTTTCCATAACCGTATCATTGATCACAGATGCATGTTTCATGATCTCGATCTCCTCAGCATTTTTAACAGCACGAACACCGTCTACGCAGTCAGATCCCCATACAGTCTTCATCTCAGGGCAGCGCTCCTGAAGTGGAATGAGGAAACGTGCAGGCCATGTCTTGTCAATACCAAGAGTGCTCTTTGTATCGATGTGCTCCATCAGAACACCGATCTGGTCATCCATGTCACTGAACCATACTTCTTCGAATCCTGTATTTGATACATAATATAGATAGTTCAGGAATAATGTATGTTTTCCACTTGTTCTAAGTAACAGGGCATATAATCTTTCCCCGGGATTTACCATGATTCCTGTTAAAAAGCGGATGCTCAGTGGATCAGATACCAGTAACTGATCAATTCCTTTCTCTTTCATTTTTTCCAATACGCGGCTAATTCTTTCGTCCATTGTTAAAATGCTCCTTCCTGTGCGTTTTGTTAAAAATCCTATTTAAGATAATAACATGAATTGGCTAAAATGACTAGAATTTTAGTGAATTTAAAGGATTAATTTTTGAAATGTTCTGACAACAATTTCTAATGTTTATCATATTGACTTTAATAGAACAATGTGATAATATATTAAAGATAATGAATGGGCATTACACAGTATGGTAATGCCCATTTTTTTATTGCTATGCATTCGTAAGGAGCATGTTGATAGCAAGGTTTATAAATACGAAGGTATACGTATAAGAGTAATTTTTTGAGAATGCTCTTGTAAAAAGAGAGGAAGAGGGTAGGAAATATGAAAGAAAAGAAAAAATTATCACTGGCTGCACAGATATTCATTGCACTGGTTTTGGCGGTCATTGCAGGATTACTGATGCAGAAATACGCAAATTTTGCGGAAACTTATATCAAGCCATTTGGTACGATCTTTCTGAATTTACTGAAATTCATTGTCGTTCCGATCGTACTGTTTTCCATTATGTGTGGAATTATTTCCATGAAGGACATTAAAAAGGTCGGATCGATTGGAGCAAAGACAGTCGTTTACTATATGTGTACGACAGCATTTGCCATTACATTCGGACTTATTGGGGCAAATATGTTCAAAGGAGCATTTCCGAAGATTGCGACAACAGATCTTTCTTATAAAGCAGATCAGACGATCTCACTGATGGATACGATTGTAAATATCTTCCCATCAAATTTTGTATCACCGATGGTGGAGGCAAATATGCTCCAGGTGATCGTGACGGCACTGATTCTTGGATTTGGAATTATCCTTCTGGGGGAAGGTGAAAGAAATACAAGACTGGTAACAGCCTGTAATGATCTGAATGATGTATTTATGAAATGTATGGAGATGATCCTGAAGTTATCACCGATTGGTGTGTTCTGTCTGCTGAGCCCGGTCATTGCTTCAAACGGGCCGGCGATCATCGGTTCACTCGCGATGGTACTTCTGGCTGCTTATGTATGCTACATCATCCATGCAGTAGTTGTATATTCGTTTGCAGTAAAGACAATGGGCGGAATGAGCCCGTTAAAATTCTTCAAGGGAATGCTTCCGGCAATCATGTTCGCATTCTCAAGTTCTTCATCTGTCGGAACACTTCCGATTAATATGGAATGCGTAGAAAACATGGGAGCATCCAAAGAAGTATCTTCTTTCGTACTTCCGCTTGGAGCTACGATTAACATGGACGGAACTGCAATCTATCAGGGCGTGTGTGCGATCTTTATTGCATCATGCTATGGCATCCATCTGACGCTTCCGCAGATGCTGACGATGATCCTGACTGCAACGCTGGCTTCCATCGGTACTGCAGGAGTTCCGGGAGCAGGTATGGTTATGCTCGCAATGGTACTTGCCTCAGTCGGACTTCCGGTTGACGGAATCGCACTGGTTGCCGGCGTGGACCGTATCTTTGATATGGGACGTACGGTGGTTAATATTACAGGGGATGCGTCTTGTAGTATTATTGTTTCGAATATGGAACGGAAGAAAGATGCAAAGAGGGAAATTGCAAACGGACTGTAGACTAGTGGAACCAGTTGGAACGGCGTGTTGTGTCGTTTTTAGTGTCCCAGTGGCTCGTTATAAGAATGAAAATAATAGGTGCTTTCCAGTATGTGTGCTGGGAGCACCTATTATTTTGTGATTTTTAAAGATGTTTGGGTGTTGCCCGGTAATTGGGCAAAAAAATAGGACTGCATTATTTGGGAGGAGTGCAGCCCTGAGGAAAAAGTTATGAAAAAGATTTAAATGTTTTGTTCTCTTGAACAATTACAAGTATAGAGGAAATTTGTGATGAAAGTGTGATGGAAGTGGGGAGAAAATGTTAATAATTAGAGATTGGAAAATAATTTTTTATAGGTGTCCGGTTAATTGGACACCTGGTGTGCTATTATAAATACATCATATGTTATGGTTTATCAATAAAAGCTAAAAAATAGCATATTTAAAAACATCATATGTTATAGTTTAGTTTATTGTCATTATATATGCTTCAATATGTCTTTACAAGTATTTATAAAAGTGGTAGTATAAAAAAAGAAAATGTATAAACAAAGTTCAAAAAAAGCATTGAGATAAATTGCGAAAGAGGTGAGAATATGAAACAAAACAAAGTATATGAAATTCGATTAAAGATTTTCTTATTAAGAGACATACCAGTTATTAAAATTATGGGTGAAGAAGCAGAGTTTATAGACTCTGCGCTGGCTAAGGATTCCAAATGGCTGGAATATCATGAGAAGAATTGTTTGAAAAATTATTGTATGGGAGGACTATATCCGATTGAAAAAGACGGTGTATATAAAAAAGAAGAGATATATACGATTACAATCCGAACCGTAGATGTTGAGCTAGCAAAATATTTTTCAAAGGAATTACGAAATCATTATACGGAAAGTATAAAAGGACTTACATTAGAAAATCGAATTTTGCCAAAGAAATTTATCAGCGAAATTTATACATTAACACCAGTGATAATAAAAACAGATAAAGGGTATTGGCGTGATCAAATTTCTATAAATGAGTTTGAAAGATTACTGGTTGAAAATTTGATAAAAAAATATAATCAATATACAGGTGAGAAGATAGATGAAGATTTTCAATTATATACAGGCCTTACATTCATGAATAGAAAGCCGGTGAAAGTAGAATATAAAGGAATACATTTATTGGGCGATAAGGTGAATCTTAAAATATCAGATGATGTAAGGGCACAGGAATTAGCATATGTTTTACTTGGCACAGGAATTGGAACAATGAATGCAAGAGGATACGGTTATTGCAATTATAGATGGTTATAAAAGGTGGTGATAATGTGTTAAAAGATTGTCTGGACATATTTCGTGAGGAATTAGATCGGATAGCCGAAAAGACTGGAGATGAAGACAGACTTATTTTAGATGAGTATATCCCTGCAGATGGAGATTATCTTCTGGTAAAAAGGGATGGAACGATTGAAGCATGTTCTGTAAAGTTAAATAAGAAAACAAGAATGGTTGAAAAAGGATCGTCAAATACGGAAGTGTATGATGAAATATGCTTTTATGATTATCACAGCAGATTGGTAAGTATGGATAAGCCTCAAGATCCAAAAAAAGTAATACATTCTAATAACTATCTGGCGTTTTGGATAAAATGGGACAGCCTTGAAAATGGGAAGTTGAATATAGAGGCAGTAGATCGATATTATGATGTATTGATGAATCCAAGGGAGAAATATAAAAAAGCACAAGATCGGAAAATGTATGATTATATTGAAGAAAAAATTGGGGAGGTGAATCAGGAAAAGTTAGAAGAAAATCGAAAATGGATAAAAGAAAATATTTTTTCTCTAGATAAATTTAACATGGATTTTGTAAGAAAAAATTATTTGAAAATTTTCTTTGAGGATGATCGTGAACTTTATATTCAGGAAGAACAGAGATATCTGATGACAAAGATATTTAATAAAAATGATTACAATCTGGAAGTGGATAATTTGATTTTGGGTTTACCAAATGATAATTTAGGATTGAATTCAAAAAAGCCATATATGGAAAATAAAACAAGGAAAATTACGGTTCCATATTTAATTACCCCGGAAGAGGCTGTGATACAAAGAAAATTTTTTGATTATTTAATGAATCAGGCAAATGCAGGCAGAACAGATGTTTTTTTTGATATGTCACCACAAATAGATGATGTAAAAAGAAAACAGATAATTGCAAAGAAAAGAGGAGAACTGCTATCAAGTGATTTTAATGGTTATTTCTTAAGAATACAAAAAGGAAAAGAATTAGAAATTCAGCATCAGGATACAATCGTCGATTACAAATATTTCCTGAAAAGTAAATTCCAATATCAAAATGTTTTGGGATTAGAAGACAAAGAAGGATGGTATAAAGAATATACAAATCGGCAGGAAATGCAAATGATTGTAAATGAAATACTATTTTCAAAGTGGCTAGTATCTAATTATTTTACAAAAGAGGAAGATATCAGTGCAGAAGGTGAAATTAAACGTAATCTGGTAGGATCCAGAGAGGCCATTTTTTCATGGATTTATAAAGGTCGAAAAGAAGGAATGGATTCTATACTTCATAAGATATGTATGAATATGATTAAAAATTCTGTTTCGAAGGGTTATATGAATAAAGCAGGGCAGCAGTTTAATTTAATGTGTTCACTCGAAGGATATTTTGGAGGATATAATATGTCAAATAAGTATAAGGAGATTAGGAATAATATTAGAAATAAAATTAATCAGTCTGTTGATGTGGAAATTAAAAGCGATGAGGAATATTTTTATGCAGTTGGACAATTGGTAAATTATTTTATTTCATTAAGCAAAACGAAAGATAAAAATCATTCACTTGCTAATCCATTTTTCAATGCGACAAGTAATGAATTTATTCAAAGAAAAATGAAACAATATTTTATGAAGTATAACTATGTGATCAGTAAATATAATGAAAGATTTAATAAGTTATATTATATGATTTTGGATTACGAATTAGAAGGAAAAATCAAACAGGAAGATATTATAGCAGGTTATATCAGTGATTGTTTAATATATGAATCTAAGAAAGAAAATAAGGAGGAAGCGTAGCATGAATAAAAGAGTATATGGTGTATTGGGAATTTCTTCAATTATGGCAAATTGGAATGCTGATTTTTCGGGATATCCGAAGAGTATGTCTGATGGAACTGTGTTTGGCAGTGACAAAGCATTAAAATATCCAATGAAGAAGATGTGGGATAATGAAGGAAAGAAAGTATTATACATAAAATCCATGAAATTTTCTGAAAAAGATGGATCACTTGTTCCAAAGTCAATGAAAGAACGATATGAAGAAATTTTTGAGATTAAAGATTTGAAAGAGGAAAAGGAAACAAAGCAGATTTTGAAAAATCTTATGTCGGCGGTAGATGTAAAGAATTTTGGAGCAACATTTGCGGAGTCAGTGGCAAAGGTAAATGTATCTATTACAGGAGCCGTACAATTTGGACAAGGTTTTAATAAATATGAAGGGACTGTTGCAGAAGAACAACAGATACTTTCCCCATTCCGTGACAGCAGCAAAGAAAGTAAGACGGATGAAGAGGCTAAAAATTCTACATTAGGAACAAAGATTACGAGTAATGAAGCGCATTATTTTTACCCATTTGTGATTAATCCAATGGCATATAGAGAACTTGAGAAACTTGGTGTGACAGAAGGATATACAGAGGAAGATTATAAGAACTTTAAACGAACAGCATTAGTTGCGGTTACTTCTTATGCAACTAATGCAAAAGAGGGATGTGAAAATGAATTTGCTATTTTTGTAGAAACAGAACCAGATTTATATTTGCCTAATTTATCAGAATACATTGGATTTGAAAAAGGAGAACAGAAAAACTGTATAAATCTCGAGGCATGTGCACAGATTTTACAGGGAGTTCAGGAAAAAATTAAAAATGTGGAAATATATTACAATCCATATACAACCATATTGAATCAGGAAATAGCAGATGCAAAATTATATAACATTGTCACACAAAAAGAGGTGTAATGCATGAAAGCTATAAGATTTACACTGAGTGGAAAGAATGCATTTTTTAAGAAACCGGAAGTAAATAGCTATTACTATTTTTCTTATGGACAGATTCATAAGGTTGCATTACTGGGAATATTTGGTGCTATTTTAGGATATGGCGGGTATGCACAGAAAAAATGGACTGTACCAAAGAAAGGACAGGGATTGGTTGAAGAATATCCAGAATTTTATGAAAAATTGAAGGAATTAAAGATTTCGGTTGTACCAGAAAACCAAGGCGGATATATTCAGAAAAAAGTGCAGATATTTAATAATTCAGTTGGTTATGCATCAGAGGAACAGGGCGGAAATTTAATTGTAAAAGAACAGTGGCTGGAAAATCCAATATGGGACATTTATATAATGTTAGATTGTGAAGAAGCCGAAAAAATTGCGAGTGCATTAGAGAATAAGCAATGTATTTTTATTCCATATTTAGGAAAAAACGATCATCCGGCAGATATAAGTAATGTAAAAATTTTAAAGCTGGAGGAAACAAAATGTAATGGCGATGCTATTTCCAGCATGTTCTCAAAAAAAGATGGAGAGATAGAATTTCTGGAAGATGATGAAGATGAAACAGAATGGTTTAAATATGAAGAAAAATTGCCGATAGCTTTAAATGCATATACGAATTTATATGAATATGATACTTTTTGCTATACTAATTTTCCGGTGATTATTAAGAATAATATAGTATACAAGGATGAAAATCGAAAACTGATATTTAACTAGAAAAGAAGGCCCTGCATTATTGCGGGGTTTTCTTGTAGGAGAAAATAAATGGAAATTGAAAAAGTCATGATTCCGATTGAAAAAATTATAAATAATAGTGAAGAGTGCTTTGCGCACGTAGCTAAGGACAATAAACAGAAAGAAACATTAAAAGAACATACCGAAAGATGCCAAAAATATTGGAAGAATCTTGTCGAAAAGAAAAATCTTACGGAGATACTGGAAGAATTTGAGAAATGTTATTTTAATTCAACGGATGAAAAAGTGAAAGAAATATTTGAATCTATGACAGTAAATATTGTTACGATGCATGATATTGGAAAGGTAAATCCTGAATTTCAGAAAGAAAAGATGGATCATTTATGGCATAGGGATGTTCCGTTAAATGACAAAGTAGGAAGTAAACATTCTATAATTTCATCTGTGTTTTATCTTGATTATTACATCGGGATAATTAATTTAGCAGTCAAAAATGAAACTATTTATAAAAGTGATGGAGAAAAATTAAAGGATTTTGCGTATATATATTCTTATATTATATCCAGACATCACGGGGATCTGACGGAATTGGAAAGATATTTAGAGAGTCTTAATGGAAAACAGGCTGAGGGGGATGAGTTAGGATACCAGGCAGGAAATTGGTATGAATTGTGGAAAAAAAGTATTATGAAACAAGGAGATCCGGAAAAAATCAGGAAAAATTGGAAAAGAATGTTGAATCGACTGAATGGAGATAAGGATGATACGGAAAAAATAATATATTTATATTGTCTGACAAGACTTTTATATTCATTACTTGTAGCTGCGGATTATTATGCAACAACGGAATATATGAATGGATTTGAAATGACCGATTTTGGTGAATTGAATCAATGGGAACATATCATAGATATATATGAAAAAAGTAAAGTACAGATAAGTATTCGAAAGTATGGAAAAGAAAATTATCCCATACAGCCAGAAAAATTATTAAAAGAAGAAAATATTAATATTCTTCGCACAGAGATGTTTTTAGATGCAGAGAGAACATTGGAGAAAAATATGGATAAGTCGATATTTTATCTGGAAGCACCTACCGGAAGTGGAAAGAGCAATACAGCAATGAATTTAAGTCTAAAAATGGTACAGGAGAATGAAAAAATTAACAAAATATTTTATATTTATCCATTCAACACGTTGGTAGAGCAAAATATGGAGTCAATGGAAAAAGTATTTGGGCAAGATAAGGAAATTATGTCTCAGATTGCAATTGTCAATTCACTGGTTCCATTGAAAAAGAACAATAAAGCAGAAGAAGATAAAGAATGGAATAAAATATTATTGGATAGACAATTCCTTAATTATCCGATTGTTTTATCCACGCATGTAATGCTGTTTCAGACATTATTTGGAAATGCAAAAGATAATGTATTTGGTTTTCATCAATTGAGTCATTCAGTAATTGTATTAGATGAAATTCAAAGTTATAAGAATGATATTTGGAGTGAAATTATTTCATTTTTAAAAGGATTTGCTAATCTTATGCATATGAAAATTGTTATTATGTCAGCGACATTGCCTAATTTGGAAGTACTAACGAATAATAAAATGGAAACAGTCAGATTGATTGAACACAGAGAAAAATATTTTAATCATAAAAAATTTGCGAAAAGAGTTCAGGCAGACTACAGTTTGCTTGGATATAAGATAACAAAAGAAGAGCTGCAAGAGCATGTTTTAGCACAAGCGCAAGATGGGAAAAAGATACTAATTGAATTTATAAAGAAAAAAAGTGCAGAAGAATTTTATCGTAATATACGGGAAAAGAGTCCGATACCTGTGTTGTTGATGACAGGGGATAGTTGTATATTAGATCGAAAAAGAATTATTCGTCAAACAAAAGAGATGAAATCAGTAATATTAATTGCAACACAGGTGATCGAAGCAGGTGTAGACATTGATATGGATATTGGATATAAGGATATATCCAGACTAGATAGTGAAGAACAATTTATGGGACGAATTAACAGATCAGGGAAAAAAGAAGGAGTAGTTTATTTCTTTAATATGGATGATGCGTCTGTTATATATAAAAATGATGTGAGAATAGAAAAAGATAAAACATTAGAAAATGAGGAGATCAGACAATTATTGTTATTGAAAAATTTCCCGGAATTTTATGAAACCAGAATTCTTCCGTCAATAAAGAAAGAAGGAGAAAAAATAAATGATAAGAATTTAGAGGAATTTTTTTGCGATAAAGTAGCTCTTTTGAATATGCCGGAAGTTGCAAAACGGATGAGATTAATAGATGATAATCGACAGATGATATCTGTATATTTAGGAAGAATCCTTCAAAATGAAAAAGGTGAAAAGATAGATGGACGTGTATTATGGCAAGAATACAAAGGATTAATCGAGGAATGTAAATTAGAATATGCAGAAAAAAAGATAAAGCTGCACGATATTCGAAGCCAGATGAATGGATTTATATATCAATTTAGTAATCAGATTAAATTACAAGAAGACGAGCAGATTGGAGATATATTTTTCATCGAAAACGGAGAAAGATATTTTGATGAAAATGGAGTGTTGATGAAAGAATTATTTGAAGATAATACAGATCTATTTATATAAAAGAAGGAGCAATGAAATGCGGATAAATGGTACTTTGATAAACTATTATTTCCATTGTAAACGTCAATGTTATCTTCACGGTAATCGCCTGAATTTAGAGGATAATAGTGAACAGGTAAAAATAGGAAAGGCAATTCATGAAGAGAAAGCTGAAGGAAAAGAAAATGCGGAAATTGCTATTGATAATATTAGGCTGGATAAATTAACGAAAGAATATTTAACGGAAGTAAAAAAGTCTGATGCGGATGTTGAAGCATCAAAATGGCAGTTGTTATTTTATCTAAGTGTTTTGAAATCCAAGGGGATAATTCGTAAAGGGAAACTTGAATTTGTGGAAAAGAATAAAAAAGATAAGAAAACACTTATTATAGAGCTGACAGATGAGACGGAAAAAGAATTAAAAGTATACATGGAAGAAATTACAAGGCTGTTGAATGAGGAGAAACCGCCAGAATGTATAAATAAAAATTCTTGCAAAAAATGTGCCTATTACGAGTACTGTTATGTATAAGGTTAGGAGGAGAAAGAATGGGAAGTACAAGATATATTATGTCAATGGGTGAATTAACCAGAAAAGACAATTCATTGTGTTTTCGCAAAAATGGACGAAATGTATATATACCTGTTGAAAATACAAAAGAGATATATTGTTGTAACGAAGTAAGTATTAATACAAAGCTCTTGGATTTTTTATCACAAAATAATATTATTGTTCATTTTTTTAATTATTATGGTGGCTATAGTGGGACATTTTATCCTCGAGATCATTATCTAAGTGGAAAATTAATTGTAAAGCAAGCTGCAAAATATCAGAATGACAGATTGGATATTGCTAGAGCAATTGTTAAAGGGATAGGATTGAATATTTATGAGGTTTTATATCATTATTATAAACATGATAAAAAAGAAGTAAAAGAAACAATAGACTGGATAAAAAAGATTTTTTTAAAACAGGTAGAGCAGGCTGCGAATATAAAAGAGTTATTAGCATATGAAGGTGAGGTATGGCTGAGATTTTACAGTAATTTTAAATTTTTTTTACCAGAAGATTTTGTTATGAATAAACGTGTAAAGCGACCACCGGATAATCCTATTAATGCGTTGATATCATTTGGAAATACATTATTATATACAAAAACAATATCAGCAATTTATCAGACACATCTGGATCAAAGGATAAGCTTTTTACATGAACCGTCAGAAGGAAGATTTTCATTAAGTCTGGATATAAGCGAAGTGTTCAAACCTGTAATTGTATATAGAACAATATTTGATTTAGTAAATAACAGAAGATTACAAGTGGAAAAACATTTTGAAAAGAAGGTAAACTATTGTATTTTGAATGAAGAAGGCAGAAAAATATTTATAGAGGCTTTTGAAGCTCGAATGGAAAGCGTATTTATGCATCCGAAATTGAAAAGGAAAGTTTCTTATCGTACTGCAATAAAATTGGATTGTTATAAATTGATTAAAAATATTTTGGAAGAAAAAGAATTTATTCCGTTTTCATTGAAAGAAGGGATGTAATGAAAAGTAAGAAGCAGTTGAATTATAATTACGCATTCTTGTTTTATGATGTTGGTGAAAAAAGAGTACAAAAAGTGTTCAAGGTATGCAAGAAATATTTGACACATTTTCAAAAATCAGTTTTTCGAGGTGAAATGACTCCTTCGAAGTTTATTGAATTGCGTAGAGAATTGAATAAAGTTATTAATAAGGACGAGGATTTTGTATGTATCATAAAGTTAATGAATGATAATGTATTTGGTGAAGAAATATTAGGAAATGGAGAAAAAGATACAGGAGAGACGTTGATAATATAAATATTTTACCAGGTGTTATTTAAAGAAAATAAAAAAATTAGTTGTAAAATAAGGGAATGTGTGTGATTATTATTTATAAAATAAAAATAGAGTATCGCCTGGTAAAAAGCTAGGAAAAGCTTGAAGATAGGGGATTTTAGATCCTCAGAAAAATGTAAAATGGCGTTAACTCGTTAGATAAACAGTAACATGAGATGTATTGAAATGAACTGGCACAAGCGGAAACTATGTAGAGTATGCTGGATAAACAGTAACATGAGATGTATTGAAATGAAGCTTCGGATGCAGTAGGAGTTTTGTTACATGAGATAAACAGTAACATGAGATGTATTGAAATATCTTGATAGAATTGATGAAACAACACAGGGAAAGATAAACAGTAACATGAGATGTATTGAAATTGGAAGAGTATGCGACATATGCAGAGAAAGGGCAGAGATAAACAGTAACATGAGATGTATTGAAATAAAAGCATATGAAAAATGTGTACCCATTAGCTATGTGATAAACAGTAACATGAGATGTATTGAAATAAAAGTGTGCTTTCAACATTCATATTTGCAATTATGATAAACAGTAACATGAGATGTATTGAAATACTCTAAATGTTGCCATTCATAATCAACTCCATAGATGATAAACAGTAACATGAGATGTATTGAAATGAACGGAACCAGTTGCAACCATAGCATTTGACAGGATAAACAGTAACATGAGATGTATTGAAATTCAACTTTAATACCTAAGTCTCTCATTTGTTGCAGATAAACAGTAACATGAGATGTATTGAAATTTGGTCATCTGAGCGAGCTTTTCCGCTTCCGATACCGATAAACAGTAACATGAGATGTATTGAAATGATTTTGTTCAATGTAGAACCGCAAGTGTCTGTTGGGATAAACAGTAACATGAGATGTATTGAAATTAAAAGCAGAAACAACAGGTTTGGATGTAAGTGGTGATAAACAGTAACATGAGATGTATTGAAATTTGGTTGTGTATCTACTCCAATCAGACGGGATAAGATAAACAGTAACATGAGATGTATTGAAATCTCGTAGTTGTTCGTGTTGGTAGTAGTACAGATGGAGATAAACAGTAACATGAGATGTATTGAAATCAAGCACAAAAGGCGAATCTTGCGGCAACTTTAGCGATAAACAGTAACATGAGATGTATTGAAATACATTGTACGAATAATAATATATTCCACGCTTTATTGATAAACAGTAACATGAGATGTATTGAAATTGAATAACTGCATCTGCACCAACAGAAGTAAATGGATAAACAGTAACATGAGATGTATTGAAATTCCACAGAAATATCTGTTAAACATGCAATACGTTGATAAACAGTAACATGAGATGTATTGAAATTAGATATACAGTATCTTGTTTTTATCGTCTACACAGATAAACAGTAACATGAGATGTATTGAAATGCAGATAGCCGGTGAGGACAAAGTCCTCCACCGTGATAAACAGTAACATGAGATGTATTGAAATGCCACAGAAGCCGCCTCTGCATTTAAGTACATGGCAAGATAAACAGTAACATGAGATGTATTGAAATAAACCTTTGTTCATGTATTTCTGCCATTCTTTAACAGATAAACAGTAACATGAGATGTATTGAAATATTGTTTGGATGGAAGAATGTTCAGAATTAAAATGATAAACAGTAACATGAGATGTATTGAAATTGGTTATACAGAAGAAAAAAATGAAATAGACCACATGATAAACAGTAACATGAGATGTATTGAAATATTCTCTTTGTTCCCAGATAGATTGGACGCTTCGGATAAACAGTAACATGAGATGTATTGAAATAGTTTCCAAAGCTAGTAGGCAATAATGGTCTTAGATAAACAGTAACATGAGATGTATTGAAATATTATTATTGATTTTAAAGAAACCATATGTTATAGATAAACAGTAACATGAGATGTATTGAAATATCGAACTTTCAAGCGTTTTAAACGCATCGGTGTTTGATAAACAGTAACATGAGATGTATTGAAATAAAAAAATGGGAAAAGAACAGCGTATACCTGTACAGATAAACAGTAACATGAGATGTATTGAAATGAAAATATTGGACAAAAAGGAAGCAGTTTATGATGATAAACAGTAACATGAGATGTATTGAAATCCGTATATATCGTAACATTAATATATATTGTACTCCGATAAACAGTAACATGAGATGTATTGAAATGCTTGAAGCCGATAGGAATAAATTCTATCTTTCTGATAAACAGTAACATGAGATGTATTGAAATACTTTGGTTAGATGAACAGGTATGGACAGGCACAAGATAAACAGTAACATGAGATGTATTGAAATTACCTTGACAAAACTTACGAAAACAATGTGCAAGAGATAAACAGTAACATGAGATGTATTGAAATATTAACAATCAATTCGCAAGCCAGTTAGCAACAAGATAAACAGTAACATGAGATGTATTGAAATGTAACCACCGGCGATAAAATCCGTCCGTCTTATCGATAAACAGTAACATGAGATGTATTGAAATAGAATAATATCTGAGTCATTAAAATCTACAGTTAAATGATAAACAGTAACATGAGATGTATTGAAATGTCGCCTTAGCCGGATCATAATAGTACGGAAACTCTGATAAACAGTAACATGAGATGTATTGAAATGAGTCCAGGTATATTTTTTACCGGCGATCTCGACCTGATAAACAGTAACATGAGATGTATTGAAATTTTTTTAAGATAACCGTATCACGAATCGCCACCGCCGATAAACAGTAACATGAGATGTATTGAAATGCACAGTAAGCGCTCGGATCGTATGTAACCGGAATTGATAAACAGTAACATGAGATGTATTGAAATTAAATAGGCGCGTACCCATTAGCCACTCGATACCGATAAACAGTAACATGAGATGTATTGAAATTAATACTTGTATGTATCATTTCTTTTCCTGTTATAGATAAACAGTAACATGAGATGTATTGAAATGAAGAAGAAGCAATCGAAAAGATGTTGAACAACCGATAAACAGTAACATGAGATGTATTGAAATTAAGTTGTGACTTGTTCATCTGTGAGATAGGAATTGATAAACAGTAACATGAGATGTATTGAAATTAAATTGAAACATAGTGCAAGTCTTAGAATACAGGTGATAAACAGTAACATGAGATGTATTGAAATTTTATAATTATGGGACTTGTAGTTCTAGCATTTCGATAAACAGTAACATGAGATGTATTGAAATATAATAAGTTTTCCCACGGTGATATTGGTGCTGCTGATAAACAGTAACATGAGATGTATTGAAATACTTAGAGGATATGGATTATTAGGAGGGTGTAAAAGATAAACAGTAACATGAGATGTATTGAAATGATACAAATCTGGTAGAGAGGTTTTTGCAGAACAAGGATAAACAGTAACATGAGATGTATTGAAATAACAAGCCCACACCGCTAAAGGTCGTGGGCTATTGATAAACAGTAACATGAGATGTATTGAAATGTGGTAGAGAGTGGTGCAAACAATGGACCGGATATGATAAACAGTAACATGAGATGTATTGAAATCCGTAACAATATTTGATGCTGGCTCCCTGTATCTTCGATAAACAGTAACATGAGATGTATTGAAATAGCCATCCGCACCTGCTATCGCAATTCTGATTACAGATAAACAGTAACATGAGATGTATTGAAATGGAGCAACGGCTACAAGGGTGGTACATCCAGACGGTGATAAACAGTAACATGAGATGTATTGAAATAATATCTCTTGTGCTACCTGTGCAGTTTCGTTGTTGATAAACAGTAACATGAGATGTATTGAAATGTATATTAAACGAATTGCAGAAGCTTAAGAACAAGTTAGATGGTGATGTGGCGGCGAAGATAAACAGTAACATGAGATGTATTGAAATGGATTACAATATTGTTCTTGGCTGCATAGTCCCGGGATAAACAGTAACATGAGATGTATTGAAATAAATGTTTGCTACTGATCCGCGGCATATCCGTCCGATAAACAGTAACATGAGATGTATTGAAATACCGTCAAGAGTCCTCAGATAACCGGAATGCCAGGGGATAAACAGTAACATGAGATGTATTGAAATATGATTCAGGTGTGCTTGGTGAAAAGATTGATAGGATAAACAGTAACATGAGATGTATTGAAATAAGGGAAATTTAGTCTTGATCCACCATCTGTGCCGGATAAACAGTAACATGAGATGTATTGAAATTTTCTCTACCGGACGGATACGATACTTTAACACCGATAAACAGTAACATGAGATGTATTGAAATATGATTGATGCTTATAACAAAGCTATCAGCGAGAAGATAAACAGTAACATGAGATGTATTGAAATCGTAAGAAAACAATTATAAAAAGACTTGCTAATGGATAAACAGTAACATGAGATGTATTGAAATGATGGTGGGACGAGGAACCAGATTATCACCAGAGACGATAAACAGTAACATGAGATGTATTGAAATGTCGGTACCATGATCGTAGGAGTCCGAGGAGTTAGATAAACAGTAACATGAGATGTATTGAAATTAAAAGCAAATAAGACGCTACGCCGCTACTGCAAGAGATAAACAGTAACATGAGATGTATTGAAATCGGCCTGATCGTTAAAAAGTCCGAGGCTGAGACCTGATAAACAGTAACATGAGATGTATTGAAATAAGTGTGCGCTTATGAAAGAATCAAAGCCACTAACAGATAAACAGTAACATGAGATGTATTGAAATACAATACTCCTTTCTCCTCCGACTGCTGCCATCCGGATAAACAGTAACATGAGATGTATTGAAATCAGAAACGAGAATGCGTGATGCATTACTAAGATCTGATAAACAGTAACATGAGATGTATTGAAATCTTTACAACCTCACCATTTCTAATAACTCTTGTTCGATAAACAGTAACATGAGATGTATTGAAATATAAAAAAATCCTCAGCGGTCGCCAAACCGCGAAGGATAAACAGTAACATGAGATGTATTGAAATTTATACTCCCGCCTCACTCTTTCCTGAATCCCACTGATAAACAGTAACATGAGATGTATTGAAATATGCTTCTCTGTGTTGTGCAACAACAATCTGAAAGATAAACAGTAACATGAGATGTATTGAAATGAATGTGGACGAGCCTAAAACAATGATTGGTGTATGATAAACAGTAACATGAGATGTATTGAAATGAATCACAGCCTTTTGTAGCGAGATTAAAAAGACCGATAAACAGTAACATGAGATGTATTGAAATGCATTTTAGCATTGTTCATTTTTGTATCAACTCCGGATAAACAGTAACATGAGATGTATTGAAATCAATAAATGTGAATAACCTAGAATCATAGTACCATTGATAAACAGTAACATGAGATGTAGTGAAATTGCTCGATATTGTAGAGGCTGACGCGGTGGAGGCCGATAAACAGTAACATGAGATGTATTGAAATACCGGATGATCATCACCTTTGGCCAGTCCGATCATCGATAAACAGTAACATGAGATGTATTGAAATAGGACATATGGTCCAAAAAGGATTTCGTTTACGTCGATAAACAGTAACATGAGATGTATTGAAATATATTCGGTGGTTGGTATTTTTATACGCATTTTGATAAACAGTAACATGAGATGTTGTAAATGATAAAATAAATATGTACATTTAGTGGAAAATAAAAATGTACAATCAAGGTTAGCATGCTATTGTATTCATGGAGGTGTTATCCATGAACGAAGCATTAAAGACTCAGCTCAAAATTCTCAAATTGAGTGATATAAAACCAAACTTTTCAGAACTTGCACGGTTTTATGATTTGGATCGCAGAACTGTCAAAAAGTATTATGACGGATATGAAGGCAAAGCTGCTCACAGAGATAAATCAAGCAAACTGGATAAACATTATGATCTCATCAAACAGAAACTTTCTATCAGAGGTGCGAATGTTCGCGCTGTGTATGAGTTCATTCTTTCTGAGAGGGATCCAAATATCGGTATCTTTGCTGATAGATAATAATATAAGATGTATTAAAATCGACGGAATAGATATAGAACGGGCGATTTGAGAACAGATAAACAGAAATCAAGGATATTTTGAAAATAGTTGTTAAGTAATATCGGAAACTAAAAAATAAAATATAAGCTGAAACTTTTGATTAGTGCACGATTGAAAAATTATCAGTCACAATAGGATTATTATCAACCACTTTTCCCAACCATTCCCAACCATTAAAAAAGGACTGCATTATTTGGGAGGAGTGCAGCCCTGAGGAAAAAGTTATGAAAAAGATTTAAAGTGTTTGTTCTCTTGAACAATTCCTAGTATAGAATTGAATTGTGATAAAACTGTGATGGAATTAGGAAGAAATTGTTAACAAATTTAGAACATAAAATAAAATACGATCAGATGCACCATAAACCGGGACAGTGTTGAAATCAAAAAGTCCGGGTGTTAGAATTACAACAGATGCTATAGCAGAAGATATATAACAGAAAGATATCAAAGAACACAAGAAAGAACACAGAATAGACGAACATACATCAAGGAGGAATACACCATGCGGATCCTAATCTACGGCGCCGGAGTCATCGGAAGCTTCTACGCATCCAGATTCGCCAAAGCGGGACTGGATGTAACAGTCTTAGCAAGAGGGCAGCGGTTAAAAGAATTACAGGGACACGGTCTATGGTACAGAGGCAAGACAAGAACGCATAAAGTTGAGGTTAAGACGATCAGTGAGTTAAAGCCGAATGACCGTTACCAGTTTATTTTCCTGACTGTACGTGAGAATCAAGTAGAAGAAGCACTGGAAGATATCAGTAAGAATAAAAGTCCGAATGTTGTCACTATGGTCAATACGATCAAACCATATGGCAGGTGGGAGAAAATCTGCGGAAAAGGAAGGATTCTTCCGGCATTTCCGGGAGCGGGCGGCTGTATCGAAGGTGGGATTCTGGATGCACAGCTTCTGCCAAGAGCAATCCAGCCGACAACATTCGGTGAGATCGGAGGAAGAAAGAGCAGTAGGGAAGAAGCACTGGCATACATATTTAGAAAAAGCCACATTCCATATCAGATCGTTCCGGAAATGCATCACTGGCAGATCTCACATCTTGGCGTGATCATTCCGCTGGCAGATGCTTATTACCAGAGCAGGCATCCGGAAAAAATCTGTGCAAATGAAAAATTGATGACGCTGACAGCTTATCGGATGAAAAAGAACCTGAAGTGGATCGCCCAAAAGGGAATGTTGTGCCCGGCAAAGCTTTATATGATAAAGGATATGCCAACGGGAATGCTGGCAGGGGTTTTAAGCAGGGTATATCAGAGTGAATTTGGCAACAAATTCCTTTACAGACATGCGATGCATGCACCGGAAGAATTCCAGCGGCTGCATCAGGAATTCTATAATTATATGAAGACACATACGAAAGAGAGTAACAAAGCATGATAAGACCGATTATGAAAGATATATTTTTCCTAAACCAGAGATCCGAGCCGGCGACAGAGGCGGATAAGCAGGTTGCAGTGGATTTGTTAGATACATTGAAAGCGCACGAGGAAGGCTGTGTCGGCATGGCAGCGAATATGATTGGCGTGAAGAAATGTATCATAGCCGTCAATATGGGATTCATGAATGTGGCAATGTTCAATCCGAAGATTGTAAAACGTTCCGGAAAATATGAGACGGAGGAAGGCTGTCTTTCCCTTACTGGTGTGAGAAAATGCACCCGGTATCAGGAGATTGAAGTGGAATATCAGGATATGAATTTCAAAAAACAGAGACAGAAATATACCGGATGGACGGCGCAGATTATTCAACATGAAGTAGATCATTGTCACGGTATTGTGATATAGTCATGCGTTGGTGTTGTATCATTGACACAAAGATATATATTAGGATTAGTCATAATATTTTGCCATAATATTTCCCACTACCTTATTGACACAACTGCATCAAAAGCATACAATAAAACTAGATTGTTAATAAAATAACACATGAAACGTGAAGATTACAGGAGGGTAATATCATGGCAAAGATTTTATGTAGTCCAAGTAAATATGTACAGGGTGCAGGAGAGATGAAGAAGCTGGGTGAATATGCTCAGAAGTATGGCAAGAAGGCACTTGTACTGATCACGGAATCCGGATACAAACGTATCGGAGACGTTGTAAATACTGGATTTGAAGGATACGAGATCACACCTGTATATGAGTATTTCAACAGAGAATGCAGTAAGAATGAGATTAACCGTCTGGTAGACATTATGAATGAAAAAGGCTGTGATGTCGTGATCGGTATCGGTGGTGGTAAGATCCTGGATACAGCCAAAGCAGTTGCTTATTACAAAGAAGCTCCGGTTCTGATCTGCCCGACAATCGCATCGACAGACGCACCTTGCAGTGCACTGTCAGTTATTTATACAGATGATGGCGTATTCGAAGAGTACTTATTCCTTCCGGCTAACCCAAATATGGTTCTGATGGATACCGAGATTATTGCAAAATCACCGGTAAGACTTACGGTATCCGGAATGGGTGATGCACTGGCAACATATTTTGAAGCAAGAGCCTGTCAGGCAAGCGGGGCAACAACATGTGCCGGCGGACAGGTTACACAGGCAGCAATCGCACTTGCAAAACTTTGTTTTGACACTCTGATGGCAGAAGGTGTAAAGGCAAAACTTGCCCTGGAAGCAGGAGCATGTACACCGGCTGTGGAAAAAGTCATCGAAGCCAACACATTACTGAGTGGTATTGGATTTGAGAGTGGCGGACTTGCAGGAGCACATGCAATTCATAATGGATTTACCGTACTGGATGAGTGCCACCATATGTATCACGGTGAGAAGGTTGCATTCGGAACGATTACGCAGCTGGTACTGGAGAATATTCCGGCAGAAGAACTGGAAGATATCATTGACTGGTGTATCGAACTGGGACTGCCTGTGACATTAAAAGAACTGGGAATCACAGAAGTGACGGACGAGAAACTGATGGCAGTTGCAACAGCAGCCTGCGCAGAGAACGATACGCTTCATAATATGCCATTCGAGGTAACACCGGAGACTGTATGTGCAGCAATCAAGGCAGCAGATGCATACGGAAAATATTTCCTCGGAGAATAGTCAAGAATCTGTGAAAATAAAAAATACATAATAAATACAGAGAATCTGCCATTGACAGGTTCTCTGTATTATTTTGCAGAATCATTCTGTATATGAATCTGAAAATTTCAGTAGATTTCAAGAATAACTTAACATCTTTTTTACAAAAATATCGAGTAAATTCAATATTTTCATACTATACCTGAAAATGTACAAAAAACAAAATCAGAAAGTGTGAGAAATATCTATGATCAAATCCTATGTTATTGATACCAATATTTTAATCCAGGCACCTTATGCATGTCAGTGTTTTGAAGAAAACAGGGTGATATTGCCATTGGTTGTATTAGAAGAACTGGACGGCTTGAAGAAAGCAGAAGGAGAAAAGGGAGCAAATGCAAGGCGGGCGATCCGTTTTCTGGAAAAGCTCAGACTGAAAGGAGACCTTTTAAAAGGTGTCCAGATGGAAAATGGAGGAATCCTCCGTGTAGAGGCCAATTGTGTAAATGTAGAACTGCCGGAAAGCCTTCCGGAAGATAAGCCGGATAATCGGATCTTAAAAGTATGTAAGGGAATCCGGGAAGAAGAAAAGCCGGTCGTTCTGGTGACAAAAGATCTGGTCCTTAGGTTAAAAGCACAGATTCTCGGAATTGAAGCCCAGGATTTCAGCACAGAGCAGGTCATCGAAGAAGAGGGACAGTACAGCGGCAGACAGATTTGCTATGTGGCGGAAGACAAGTTCAAAGAATTCAAGAAAAAAGGCGTTCATCTGAAGGAACTTTATTTGTCCGATGAAGATGGTAATAAGATCCAGCCGGAACTTACGGAGAATGAATTTATCATATTGAAGGCAGATCAGTCTGTGAAAAAGACACATCTTGGAAGAGTTGAAGGGAAGAAAGTAGTATCGTTAGAATTCCGAAAGAGCCAGCCTTATGGCATCAAACCAAGGAATGCCGGACAGTATTTTTGACAGGAAGCATTGATGAAATCCGCAGAGAAAGCACCGCTTGTAATTGTAAAAGGAATGGCAGGAACGGCGAAGACATTTTACTCACTGGCAGTCGGACTGGAGAAGGTGCTGAACAATTCGACCGGAGAATATAGAAGAATTCTGATCTGCAGACCGAATGCGCAGTTTGACCAGGATATCGGTTTCCTTCCGGGAGACGAGCAGGAAAAGATATCACCTTTGATGCGTCCGATCGTAGATAATCTAGAGCAGCTGATTGATTCGGATGAAGAAGAGCGTTATCAGGATGAACAGGAATTACAGGGTAAGATCGAAGAGATATTTGCAAGAGGACTGATCCAGACAGAAGCAATGAATTTCATCAGAGGCCGTTCATTTGTGAAGACCTATCTGATCATAGACGAGGCGCAGAACATGACTCCGAATCAGGTGAAAGGAATCATAACAAGAGCCGGAAAAGGAACGAAGATCATTCTGCTTGGTGATCCGAATCAGATAGACCGGCCATTTCTGGATGAGAGAACGAATGGACTTAGTTATGCGTCGGAATACATGAAGGGTAGTCCTTTATGTTATCAGATTACAATGTCTGCAGAAGAATGTGAGCGTTCCGAACTTGCGATGGATGCGATTCACAGATTATAGACATAGATTATAGAATTAGAAGGGAACGAAATAAAATTGAGCAAAGTAACATATAAAGCAATCAAAAATATGCCGGAGGTGAATGCCTATATTGAGCAGGGAAATAGGGTACTTGGAGCACTTGGGTTTACCGAACATTCCAGAGGACATGCAGTAAAAGTGGCGGAAACTGCCGGAAATATTCTGGAAAAATTAGGGTATAACCAGCATACGATCGAGCTTTCCAGGATAGCGGGCTATATGCATGACATGGGAAATTGTGTAAACCGTGTGGATCATGCACATAGTTCCGCGATCATGGCATTTCAGATACTGCGGGATCTGAAAGCACCGGATGAAGACATCGCAGTGATCGTCAGTGCAATCGGTCAGCATGATGAGGCAACCGGCATGGCCGTGGATGCGGTATCGGCAGCACTGATACTGGCGGATAAGACGGATGTAAGAAGAAACCGTGTGCGGAACACGATCAAGGAAAGCTTTGACAAACATGACCGGGTGAATTATGCTGCAGTGGCATCCAGTCTGCATGTAAATGTCGAAAAGCAGGTGATTCTGCTGGAGATTGAACTGGATGAAGGAATCTGTTCTATATTAGATTATTTTGAGATTTTCTTACAGCGTATGCTGATGTGCAAGCGTGCGGCAGAGATGCTGGGAATGAAATTCAAGATGAAAGCGAACGGGAATAAGATCTGTTAATCGGATGTGACAAATGAGGAAAAATTGGAAGATGATTTCATAGAACTAGTGATTGACATTCCCTGAAAGACAGTGCTATAATACAACCCTAAAATGAATGTGGATTTTTCTGGAGCAATCTATTTTTCGCCACATGGTTACTGAGTAGAAGTAACCATGTGGTTTTTTGTTGTTACATATTCAGTTGAAACAATCTGTGACAAGATGGGAAAATAGAAAAAAGCATTGCAAAGATCCGCAATAGAATTAGAAGATTAATAGATAGTACATATGAGAGAAAGGGGATATATATGGATCAGACATATATGAAAGAACAACCGGTATTAAAATTGATCGTATCGATGGCACTGCCGATGGTCATTTCTATGATGGTGAGTTCACTTTATAATATTGTAGACAGCTTTTTCATCGCCAGGATCAGCGAAGATGCCATGACGGCGTTATCACTGGTGTATCCAGTACAGAATCTGATCAATGCGGTGATGATCGGATTTGGAATCGGAATCAATGCGGTCATCTCATTTTATCTTGGAGCGCAGGATAAAAAGATGGCAGACAGGGCGGCAACACAGGGAATGCTGCTAGGGACGATTCACGGAGTCGGATTTATGATTCTGGGAATTGCCGTAATGAGACCGTTTTTACAGATGTTTACGGGAAATGCACAGATTGTGGACTATGGTGTGCGTTATTCGAGAATTGCATTTTTATTTGCTACGGCATTATCTTGGCAGCTGGTATTTGAGAAGACGTTTCAGGCGGTCGGGCGTATGGTGGAGTCAATGACTTGTATGATGTCAGGTGCGATTATCAACATTATCCTGGATCCAGTCCTGATCTTCGGACTTGGACCATTTCCGAAGATGGGAATCGAAGGAGCCGCACTTGCAACAGGAATCGGACAGGCAGCAGGAGCAGTATTGTACCTGATCTTTTATATCGTGAATCCGCTTCCGGTGAAATACAGAAAGAAATATCTGAAGGCTGATTTGAAGCTGTGGAAAAAATTATATGTAATCGGAATTCCGGCAAGCCTGAACCTGGCACTTCCGTCGCTTTTAATCTCTGTATTGAACGTAATACTTACAGGCTATGGGGAAGTCTACGTATTCGTTCTCGGAGTCTACTATAAGCTGCAGACCTTCCTCTACCTTCCGGCAAATGGAATCGTGCAGGGAATGCGTCCGCTTCTCGGATATAATTACGGAGCGGGAGAGCATAAGCGTGTACATAAGATCTTCCAGGATGGCCTGATCCTGGTACTCGTGATGATGGCAGCCGGAATGGCAATCTGTCTGGCAGTTCCGGGACAGCTGATGGGACTATTTACAGCGAATCCGATAACGATGAAGGCCGGAAGTGTGGCACTCAGAGTCATCAGTCTTGGATTCCTTGCTTCATCGATATCGGTTATCTGCAGCGGGGCACTGGAAGGTCTTGGAAAAGGTGTGCATTCACTGATCATTTCGTTATGCAGATATGTGGTTGTGATTATTCCGGTGGCATTCATTGTCAGCCGTTTTATGGGAGCGGTCGGAGTATGGCATGCGTTCTGGATCACGGAAGTGGTGACTGCGGTGATTGCGTATGTGGTGTATCGGAAAGGCGTGAAGGGATAGTAGAAGAGATAGCGAAAGAGATCATATAAGAGTAGAGAATATAAAATAAGAAGTGGGAAGTTAAAAGTCAGAAAGAAAGTTTTTTCAGATCTGAATAATCTGAATGTGATTACTTCTACATCTCAGGAATATGAGACCAGCTTTGGATTTACGGAAGAAGAAGTATTTTATGTCCGATCGCATGGACCATTGCCGAGTCACTGGGAGCGGATCCGAGAGCCGTCGTCATTGCAGTGTTCATTGTATTGCCGATCTTTTATCCATTTTATTAATTCCTCAATTTTTATAAATATGAACAGGGCTGTCGTACGAAATGATATGTGCGGCAGCCCTGTTCTTTTGCGCAAAAAGGGCAGGTAAAGACAGAGAAAATTGTAAAAGAAGAGACTACAGGTTTGCGTTGACTGACTAATTGAATAAAGAGTATAATAAACCTATTGATACAGACGGAGTGATCGATATCTATCCGAATGTAAAGAGAAGAAAATACAGGGAAGAAAATAAAAAAAGAATGACTCTGACTGCAAGGTAAGTCCCGAGCAGGAATAGTTATGAATTCGTTTCATTAAAAAGTAGTTAACAGCAGGTTATGTTACAGCACGGTATACAAAATCAGGCGATTTCTAACATGAAAGAGAGCCATTTGGGTATATCGTGCTTTATTATATCTAAGTATACAAGAAAAACTTTCAAAGGTAAGTTTTCAGCAATAAGAACATGCAGGAGGAACACACATGTTAAAAGTAGCAATCTACGGCAAAGGCGGCATCGGAAAATCTACCGTCACATCCAATCTGGCGGCAGCATTTGCCACGATGGGGAAGAAAGTAATCCAGATCGGCTGTGATCCGAAGGCAGATTCGACGATGAACCTGCTCGGTGGGGAACCGTTAAGACCGGTCATGAATTATATGAGAGAGGAAGATGAAGAACCGGAGAAACTGGAAGACATTGCAAGAGAAGGATTTGGAAATGTCTTATGTATCGAGACGGGCGGACCGACACCGGGACTGGGCTGTGCGGGAAGAGGAATCATTGCCACATTCCAGTTATTAGAAGATTTGAAATTATTCGAGACCTATAAGCCCGATGTGGTTCTGTACGATGTACTTGGCGACGTAGTCTGCGGCGGATTCGCAGCGCCGATCCGGGAAGACTATGCAGAGAAGGTCCTGATCGTGACATCCGGGGAGAAGATGGCACTTTATGCGGCGGACAACATTTCCAAAGCAGTGAAGAACTTCGAAGACAGAAGTTATGCAAGAGTATTCGGAATCGTACTGAATCACAGAAATGTGGAAAATGAGACTGAAAAAGTAGAGACATTTGCAAAAGAGCATGGATTTGACATCGTGGGAGAGATTCCAAGAAGTGATGAAATTAACCGTTGTGAAGACCAGGGGAAGACGGTGATCGAGGGAAATCCGGAGTCGGACATCAGTAAATGCTTCTATGATCTGGCGGAAATATTATGGAAAGATGAGGAACAGGTATGAGAGGGACTGCCTATTATTGTACGGTAGAAGAATTACAGAAGCGGGGAAGGGATGATATTCCGGAGCAGTTCCGGTCGAATACGCATCTGATCTACAGTTCTCCGGCGACGCTTGCGTTCAACTCGCCGGGAGCGGAAGGATTCGGTGTGAAAAGGGCCGGGCTTGCAATTCCGGATTCGATCATGCTGATCGTGGCACCGGGATGCTGTGGGCGGAATACATCCATGATTAGTTCCATGCCACAGTATGAGGACCGTTTCTTCTATTTGACGATGGACGAGACAGACATCGTAACGGGAAGACATTTGAAAAAAGTACCGAAGGCCGTGCAGGAGATCTGTGACAGTCTTGCGAAGAAGCCGTCGGTTGTGATGATCTGCATTACCTGTGTGGATGCACTTCTCGGAACAGATATGGAACGAATCTGCAGAAAGTCCGAAGAAAAGACAGGACTTCCAGTGAGACCATGCTATATGTATGCCCTGACAAGGGAAGGAAGAAAACCGCCGATGGTACATGTGCGTCAGTCGTTATATTCTTTACTGGAACCCAAGAAGAAAAAAGGAAATGTCGTGAATCTGCTGGGATTTTTCTCACCGCTTATGGACGACTGTGAGTTATACGGTATGTTGGAAAAAGCAGGTGTAAAGACGGTGCATGAGATATCCAGATGCAAGAACTATGAAGAATATCAGACGATGGCAGAGGCGAATTTCAATCTGGTATTACATCCAGAAGCGAGATTCGTAGCAGAAGATTTTCATGAGAAATTGCAGATTCCGTTTATCGAACTTCGGAGATTGTACCAGATTGATAAGATAACGAAGCAGTATCAGGCACTGGGGAAGGTTCTGGGTATTCCATTCGAAGATAAAGAGGCAGAAAGAACTGCACTTGATGCGGTAGAACGTTTGAAAGCCGCTAAGCCGGATACCATATTTGCCATTGGAGAATGTATGAACGGTGATCCATTTGAACTGGCACTGGCACTTGTGAAATACGGATTTCAAGTGGCAGAGATCTATGGGACACTGACTGCAGAGAACTTTGTGTATCTGAAGCATTTATCTGAATTAAGTCCGCAGACAAAAGTATTTTCCAACATGGAACCGACCATGATCTATTATGATCACAAAGAGAGCGGAGTAACCACTACCATTGGAAAAGATGCCTGCTATTATCATCCGGATGCGGAAAATGTGATGTGGAATGAAGAAGTACAGCCGTATGGATATGCAGGTGTGAAGCATTTGTGCGAAAAACTGTTGGAGGTGTAGGCGATGAAAGGATTAAGAAAATATCTGACACCATTTGCACCGGACCAGTCTGGAGCGGTGTCGGTGTTATACGAACTTGGCGGAATGCTGGTCATCTGTGATGCGGGTGGCTGTACGGGAAATGTATGTGGATTCGATGAGCCAAGATGGTTTGAAACAAGAAGTGCGGTATTCAGTGCGGGGCTTCGTGATATGGATGCGATCCTTGGAAGAGACGACAGACTGGTTGCAAAACTTGCAGATGCGGCAGAAAAGCTGGATGTGACATTTGCAGCAGTGATCGGGACTCCGGTACCGGCAGTGATCGGGACTGATTACCGGGCGCTGGAGCGAATGCTGGCGAAGAAGACGGAACTGCCGGTCCTGACGGTGAATACGGATGGCATGGAATTGTATGACAGGGGAGAAGAGAAGGCATATCTTGCATTGTTCGAGAAATTCAGTGACAAGAACGAAGAGTCTGAGGATATGAATGATAAAGACAGACCACATATCGGGATTATCGGCATGACTCCGCAGGATGTCAGTGACCTGAAGGCAGCAGATAAGATCCGGAAAGTATATGCAGACCAGGGAATGCGTGCCATCTGCTATGGCATGGGAGACGGACTGGATGAAGTGAGAAATGCTTCTCTGGCAGCGAAGAATGTGGTCGTATCTCCGGCAGCATTAAAAGCAGCGCAGTATCTGCAAAAGAAGTTCGGAACACCATATGAGATTGCCTATCCACTGGCATCAGAACTTGTGCCGGAAGTGAATTATCAAGGAAAGAAAATCCTGATCGTACAGCAGCAGGTGATTGCAAATGCAGTACGTAAGGAGATCGAAAAACGAACCGGGGAAAAAGAAGCAATCACAACAGCGACATGGTTCATACGGAAAGAGGAGATTTTAACGGATCTGAATGTTGATGCTGCAGATGATATTAGTCTGAAAGAAGAGGATGATTTCATTTCGCTGGTGGAAAAAGAAGGATATGATGTGATCTTTGCAGATCCGTGTATGGAGCGGATGATTCCGGGATTTGAAGGGGTATTTATTCCGCTGACGCATTTTGCAGTGTCAGGAAAGCTTAACGTGTAAGCAGGATATATGGGGAACCTATATATTTTAGACAGGGGGGAAGAAACGGATGATAACAAAGAAAATCCGTGTCTACGGAATTGTGCAGGGCGTCGGCTTCAGACCGACTGTGAGCCGTCATGCAGCGGCTGCCGGAATCACCGGAAGTGTGTGTAACAAAGGTCCCTATGTGGAAATCTTTGCACAGGGAGAGGAAAAATGTGTAAAAGATTTTCTGGAGAGACTGGAAAAGCAGCCGCCGAAGAGAGCTGCCATATTGAAGATCAATACAGAAGATGTAAAAGAGGAAGAATACGGGAAATTCAATGATTTTCAGATCATAGAAAGTGAGAAGACAAAAGGGGAGATTTTCATCTCGCCGGATATTGCAATCTGCGAAGAATGCAAGAAAGAAATGTACGATCCGAAAGACCGGCGTTATCTGCACCCATTTATCAACTGCACCTGCTGCGGTCCCAGACTTACGATCCTGGATGCGCTTCCATATGACCGGGAACGGACCAGCATGAAGGAATTCCCGATGTGTCCGGACTGTGCTTCGGAGTATGAGGATCCGGCGACCAGACGTTATGATGCACAGCCGGTATGCTGCAACGATTGTGGCCCGGAAGTGTATCTGACCGGCAGGGAAGAACGGGGAAGAGCTGCGATCATTGCCACAAGAAAAATGATCCATGATGGCGGGATCGTGGCAATCAAGGGAATCGGCGGATTCCATCTCTGCTGCGATGCGACGAATGAAGAAGCAGTACAGAGGTTACGGACATTAAAGAACCGGCCGGCGAAACCATTTGCTGTGATGGCAAGAGATGTAGAAGCAGTAAAGCGGGAATGTCTGGTAAATGAAGTACAGGAGGAGATTCTGGATGGACATCAGAAGCCGATTCTGTTACTTGAAAAACGGAAAAAAAGTATAGAAAAAATTACAGAGCACGTAGCGGAAAATATGATGGAAACAGACGAAAACAGTGCAAGAATTTGTGAATCTGTCGCTCCGGGGAATCCGAAAGTCGGTGTCATGCTTCCATACGCTCCGGTACAGATGCTGTTATTCCAATATGACGACGGAATCCAGATGCCAGATTTTCTGGTGATGACAAGCGGCAATATATCCGGCGCACCGATCTGCCGGGATGATAAAGAAGCAGTGGAGGAACTGTCGCATCTGTGTGACCTGATCCTTTCGCATGACAGAAAGATCCGGATCCGGGCGGACGATTCAGTGATGGATTTTTATAAGGGAGAGCCTTATATGATCCGGCGCTCCAGAGGCTATGCGCCGCTTCCGACGATGGTGACGATGCCGTGGAAAGGACAGGTGCTGGCCGCAGGCGGAGAACTTAAGAATACATTCTGTATCGGAGTGGATGGACGTTTCTATCTGTCCCCGTATGTAGGGGATCTGGAAGATCTCCGTACTGTAAAGGCGTTGCAAGAGACGATCCACAGATTCGAGACACTTCTGGAGGTAGAACCGGAAGTTGCAGCATGTGATCTGCATCCCAAATACAACTCGACAGTTGTTGCAGAAGAACTGGGACTTCCCGTCGTAAAGATCCAGCATCATTATGCACATATTTTATCCTGTATGGCAGAAAATGACCGGAAAGAGCAGGTGATCGGTGTTGCATTCGACGGAACCGGATATGGTACAGACGGAACCATCTGGGGAGGAGAACTTCTGCTTGCAGATTATCACGGATTTGAACGGATGGGAAGTATTGAACCATTTCTTCAGATCGGAGGCGATATTTCTGCTAAAGAGGGATGGCGAATTGCAGTTTCACTGATCTATCAGCAGACACAGGATAAAGAGCAGACAATGGAGATTGTAAAGAAGCTTAACCTGTGCAGTGAACCGGAATGCAAAGTGATCCTTGCCATGGCGGACAGGAAAATGAATGCTGTGACATCGACCAGTGCGGGACGTCTGTTCGATGCAGTCAGTGCAATTCTCGGAATCCGGACGAAGTCTACGTTCGAAGGGGAGGCTTCGATGGCACTTGAATTTGCCGCAGAAGCTTATGAGAAAGAAATCTGGGAAATTGATGAGCCGGCAGATGGTGAAAGCGGTCCGGATGAAGAAAAGAAAGAGCCGGAAGACAGGCTGATTATGCAGACAGGAAGCCTTATAAAATATCTGACAGAGAAGAAAACAGAAGGCATTCAGGCAGAAAAATTAGCTTATATCTTTCATCAAAAGCTGGCAGACCTTATAATCTGTGGCTGCAGGAAGATCAGAAAGAAAACAAAATGTAATTGTGTGGCATTAAGTGGCGGTGTATTCCAAAATCGGCTGTTGTTGAGAATGGTGGAAGAAGGTCTGGAAAAAGAACATTTTACCGTACTCAGACATCACCTGATCCCGGCAAATGACGGCGGGATCGCACTGGGGCAGGCAGCATATGCCATGCAGTATATTCAGGAGGGAAAATAACATGTGTGTAGGATTATCAGCAAAAGTAGTCCGTATCAGTGATGGTACGGCAGTTGTAGACGCGGGGGGTGCAAAAAGATCGGTCTCTTCAGAATTACTGGAAGATCTGGAACCGGGAGATTATGTAATGGTGCATGCAGGAATCGCCATTGCAAAAATTACCGATGAAGATGACAGTGAGACAGATCAGTTGATGGAGGAACTTCTGTAATGAGTGAAGGAAAGAAAACGGCAAGAGAGATCATAGAAGGATATGACGGCCCTGCAGTCCGGATCATGGAAGTATGCGGGACACATACACATGAAATCTTCCGTCTGGGTATCCGCAAACTTCTTCCAAAGCAGGTAGAATTGATCTCTGGTCCCGGGTGTCCGGTCTGTGTCACACCGGTAAGTTATATCGATGAGGCAGTTTATCTGGCTCTGGAAAAGAGTGTGACAATCTGTACATTCGGAGATCTGGTGCGTGTGCCGGGAAGTAAGAAAAGTCTGGCAGATGCAAGAAGCGAAGGCGGGAAGATCCATATCGTCTATTCACCTGCCGATGCGGAAAAATATGCAAAAGAACATCCGGAAGAAGAGGTTGTATTCTTATCTGTAGGATTCGAGACGACGACTCCGGCAGGATGTCTGTCTGTCAAAAAAGCAAAAGAAGAAGGAATCACGAACTATTCCATGCTGATCGCGAATAAAACGATGCCGCAGGCATACGAAGCATTAAAAGGAAGCGCAGACATTTTCTTATATCCGGGACATGTCAATGCGATCACAGGAACAAAGCTCTGTGAAGAACTGGTGCAGGAAGGTGTAAGCGGTGTGGTGGCAGGCTTTACGGCAAAAGAACTTCTGACTGCACTGGCAGTTGCACTGACACATTTTCAGAAAGGGAAACCTTTCTTTGTAAATTGTTATCCGCGTGTAGTGACAGAAGAAGGCAGTAAGGAAGCGCAGAGACTGGTGGATACGCTGATGGAAGCATGTGACAGTGAATGGAGAGGACTCGGAATCATACCGGGATCCGGACTTAGGTTACGTGATGAATGGGACATGTATGATGCCAGAAAGAAATATCAGGTTCCGAAGATGGAAGGAAGGGCGAATCCGGCCTGCAGATGCGGGGATGTATTACAGGGAAAATGTAAACCATCCGACTGTAAAGTATTTGGAAAGGTCTGTACACCGCAGCATCCGGTAGGTGCATGTATGGTATCCGGAGAGGGAGCCTGTTCAGCATATTATATGTATGGAAGAGAATAAGAAAAACAGACGGAAAATAGCAAGGAAGTGGACAAAATGAACGAGTATGTGGATAACGAAGCAAGAAAAGCGAAATTAGTGGGGAAAACTGTGACGATGGCACATGGTGCAGGAGGACGCCAGACGTCAGAACTGATCGATATGATCTTCAAAGCACATTTTGATAATCCGGATCTGACTGCGGATGATGCGGCAGTCCTGACGCCGCCGATTGGAAAGATGGCAGTGTCTACCGATGGATTTATCGTATCACCGGCATTCTATCCGGGAGGAAATATCGGAAAGCTTTCCATCTGCGGTACGGTCAATGATCTTTCCTGTATGGGAGCAAAACCATTATACCTGACCTGCGCATTTGTGATCGAAGAAGGATTTCCTATGGAAAAACTGGAAGAGATTGCAGAAGCAATGGAGAAGACGGCGAAAGAAGCCGGAGTCCGGATCGTATCGGGGGATACAAAGGTTGCCGGAAAAGGGCAGGTGGACGGAGTCTTTATCACGACAACAGGTATCGGTGAGATCACGGATGGAGTCGAAGTTGCGGGAAATCTTGCAAAACCGGGCGATGCGATCATTGTGACAGGAGATATCGGAAGACACGGATGCACGATCCTTCTTGCGAGAGAAGATTTTGGAATTGAAGCAGATGTGACCAGTGACTGTGCACCTCTCTGGGGCAATGTAAAAGCAGTGATGGATGCAACACATGAACTGCATGTGATCCGTGATGCAACCAGAGGTGGAGTCGGAACTGTGCTGTATGAGATTGCAGGACAGAGTCAGGTAGGAATCCGTCTGGATGCTTCGAAGATTCCGGTTGCACCGGAGGTACGCGGCGTATGTGGAATGCTTGGCCTGGAGCCGCTCTATCTTGCGTGCGAAGGACGGCTTGTGATCATGGCACCGAAAGAACAGGCACAGACAATCGTGGATGCATTGAAAGCATGTCCGTATTCTGAAAATGCGGCAATTATCGGTGAAGTGACAGAAGAACAGCCTGGAAAAGTTGTGATGTTGACGGAGATTGGAACGCAGGCATTACTTCCGCAGCCGGGAGGGGAATTACTGCCGCGTATCTGTTAAGCATGGAAGACAAAGCAGACATAAAGCATGAAAAAGTGAGGAAATCTATGGATACAAGAGTGGCAGTTATTTCGATTATTGTGGAGAATCCGGAAGCGATCGAGACGTTGAATCATCTGCTTCACGAGGCAGGGCAATTTATTATCGGAAGAATGGGAATTCCGTACCGGGAGAAAGGGATTAACATCATCAGCATTGCGATCGATGCACCGCAGGATATGATCAGTACATTATCCGGTAAGATCGGGCGCCTGAGCGGGGTATCCACGAAGACGGCATATTCGAATATTATTACGAAAGCAGGAGAATAGAACATTCGGATATTATTTATGAGAGCAGGAGAGCAAGAATAATATGATTAAGATTGCAGTATATGGAAAAGGCGGGATCGGTAAATCAACGACGGTATCGAACGTTGCCGTGGCACTGGCAGAAAAAGGCCTGAAAGTGATGCAGATTGGCTGCGATCCGAAAGCCGATTCAACGATCGCATTAAGACACGGGGAAGCAGTACCGACGGTACTGGATCTTTTCCGGGAGAAAAAGCAGGATCTGAAATTGGAAGATATGGTGCGGACCGGATATCAGGGTGTGATCTGTGTAGAGGCAGGTGGTCCGACACCGGGACTTGGATGTGCAGGAAGAGGAATTATCACGGCATTGGAAAAATTAAAAGAGACGGGAGCATATGAAGTATATCAGCCGGATGTTGTACTTTATGATGTACTCGGAGATGTTGTATGCGGTGGATTTTCTATGCCGATGCGGAAAGGATATGCGGATAAAGTTTTTATTATTACTTCAGGAGAAAATATGGCGATCCATGCAGGAGCCAATATTGCGATGGCGGTAGAGAACTTTAAGAATCGTGGATATGCTTCTCTTGGTGGGATTATTCTGAATCGCAGGAATGTAGCGAGAGAAGAAGAAAAGGTAAATGAGCTGGCAGATGATTTTCAGACACAGGTAGTCGGAACATTGTCCCACAGCGGACTTGTGACAGAAGCAGAAGAAAAGAAAGAGACGGTTATGGAATGCTTTCCAGACAGTGAGATGGCTGAGGAATACAGAAAACTTGCGGAAGCAATCTATGAGTTGTCAAAACGACCAGAAGGATCAGCCTGTGAAAAAGCCGATGAAAAGTATACTGCCGATAAAAGACCTGGGGAGGGATTGAAATGTTAAAGAAAGCCGGAGAATCAACCGGACTGGAATTCAATTCCCCGGCACATGGAAACTGGAATATTGTCCATACAGGAATGCTTCTTCCGGAATCCATACAGATCTATGTCTGTGCAGATAACTGTATGCGGGGAGTCGTTCTGACAGCAGCCGAGATGAATGCGGCAGACAGATTTTCCTTTGTGATCGTGGAAGAAGAGGATCTTCTGAACGGCAATCTGGAAGATGTGACGATCGAAGGCGTTACAGATGTATTAAGAAAACGAAAAGATCATCCGAAAGCAGTATTGTTATTTACTGTGTGTCTGCATCATTTTCTGGGATGTGATCTGGAACGGGTGTATGAAGAACTGGAAGCCAGATTCCCGGATATTTTCTTCGTCCGCTGTTATATGGATCCAATCATGCAAAAGCACGGGCTGACGCCGGATCAGAAACTTCGAAAGGCAATATATGACGGACTTAAGGTGAGAGAAGAAAATCCGAAAGCAGTGACGATTCTTGGCAGTGATTTTGCGCTGGATGAGACCAGTGATATCAGGCGTTTGTTAAAATGGAAGCATATAGAAGTAAAAGAATTGCCAGAGTGTAATTCATGGAAGTCCTATCAAGAGCTTGCAGACAGTAAAATATTCATAGCGTGCTATCCGCCTGGAAAATATGGTCTGGAATGTCAGGCAGAACGACTTAGGAAGAAAGCGTTATATCTTCCGGGAAGCTTTGATTATGATGAGATTATCAGGCAGTGGAAGACGTTGGAGCAGGCGGTTGGAGAAAATGTGGAAGAGGTTGAGGGTATAGAAGATACAGATATGCACATGGAGAAATCACTGGAAAGAATTACAAAAAGAGAGATTGCACTGTGTGAATCTGCTTTAGAACAAGCCAGAAAAGTGGTCGGAGATGTACCCATTATGATCGATCACACCTTTCATCCAAGACCGCTGGAACTGGCAAAGCTGTTACTGACACATGGTTTTTCTGTGACCAGAATCTATCTGGACGCGGTTAATCCGGAAGAAAAAGACACATTTGAGTGGCTAAAGGAACAATATCCTGAACTGGAATATGAACCAACGATTCGTCCGGAGATGCGTATGAAGCCAAGAAACGAATCAGATGTACTGGCAATCGGGCAGAAAGCAGCGTGGTTTACAGGAACTAGGCATTTTGTCAATCTAGTGGAAGGTGCAGGACTGTATGGATTTGACGGAATCCGCAGAACGGCAGAATTGATGACAGAAGCCTGGCAGGAAGAAAAAGATCCAGAAGATCTGATCATTCGGAAAGGATGGGGGTGCGAAAGCTGCATATGAGACAGAGTTACAGAATTATACCGATTTACACAGCTGACGTATCCGGTGTCTGCTCTGCCCTGTATGAATTGGGCGGGATGACAGTGATGCATGATCCGTCTGGTTGTAATTCCACTTATAATACACATGATGAGATAAGATGGTATGAGCAGGACAGTATGATCTACATCTCAGGGCTGACGGAGATCGATGCTGTCATGGGGAATGATGAGAAGATGATCTGTGATATTGAACTGGCTGCAGAAGAATTAAAGCCGAAATTCATCGCACTTGCAGGATCACCGATCCCATATATGAATGGAACGGATTTTCCGGCAATCGCCAGGATGCTGGAACAAGATCTCGGAATCACGGCATTTTCGATTCCGACAAATGGAATGCATGATTATGTATATGGTGCCGGTCTGGCTCTTGCAGAGATTGCAAAACGTATCAAAGGAAAGAAAGAAGTGACGTCAAAAAGTGTGAATCTTCTGGGAGTAACACCTTTAGATTTCGGGCCGCAGGAGCATGTAGATGCTTTAAAAAGAAATGTAGAAGAGACGGGATGGAAGGTATTGTCGACCTGGGCTATGGGAGATACACTGGAAGATCTCAGACGTGCACCGGAAGCGGAGGTTAATCTGGTGGTATCTTCTGTGGGACTTTGGGCGGCCAAAGTATTACAGGAGAGGTTCGGGACACCTTATGTGATCGGGACACCGATCCGGGGATGTATGAAGAGTCTTTTGAATGCAATAGAAGAAAAAAAGCAGGTAGCATATCTCGAAAAGGGAAGGCGCATCAGCCTGACAGGAAACAAATCGGAAAAAAGTTCAGAAAACCAGATTATATTAATCGGAGAACCGGTGATCATGGAATCTCTGGCAGTAGCGATCGAGACGGAATATCAGATATCTGTAAGAGTAATCTGTCCGATAAGGGAGAAGAAAGGATTACTTGCGGATGGAGATATTGCAGTCCGTGGAGAAGAAGAACTGGAACAGGTACTTCAGAGATCAAAGAATGTAAAAGGCATTGTAGCGGATCCATTGTATCGCCCGGTCTGTCCGGAGAATGTGGCATTTTATGAGCTGCCGCATATTGCATTTTCGGGAAGAATTTATAAAAAGAAACTGCCGGTCCTGGCAGAACTTATATAGGTGACAGATAAGTAAAACATATGTTCGGATAAATGCTTGAAGGATTTATCTGTTCATGATAGAATGTGAAATATAAATTGCCGGATATTTCTGAGTAAATGTCCGGTGCAGAGAAAGCGAGTAGAAAGGGAACAGAATGGGACATTTTTATTTTGCAAGACACGGACAGACAGTCTGGAATGTAGAGAATAAGATTTGCGGAGCAACGGATATTGAATTGACAGAACTTGGCCATCAGCAGGCAGAAGAACTGGGGCAGGCAATTCTGGAGCAGGAAATTCAGATTGATGAGATATTGTATTCACCATTGATCAGGGCAAAGGAGACCGCCAGACATGTATCCGAGGTAACCGGGATCCCGATGCGTGAAGAAATGCGCCTAAAAGAACAAAACTTTGGAAAATACGAAGGTACGCCGAGAAATGGAGAGGAATTCCAGAAGGCTAAGGCTAATTTTATTAATTCTTATGAAGGCGGCGAATCGATGCTGAAGCTTTGCCACCGAATCTATGATCTGCTCGATGATATTAAGAAAGAATCAGATCAGAAGACATATCTTCTGGTTGCACATAACGGGATCTCAAGAGCGATACAGTCTTATTTTTGTGATATGACGAATGATGAATTTGCAAGGTTCGGTATCAAGAATTGTGAGATTCGTAAGTTTGAATACGAGGAGTAAGAATGAAGAAGGATGAAAAGATGTCAATCGAAGATATGACGGCATATATGCGCATTGTGCCGGAGAGGAAGGCTTCTTATGCAGAATTTCCGGATACTATGAATGATGAAATAAAGGAATATCTCGGAAAACAGGGGATTAATGCTCTTTATACGCATCAGACGGAAATGTTTGAAAAGGCCGGACGGGGAGAGAATACAGTGATCACGACATCGACTGCCAGCGGAAAAACGCTGGCATTTCTTCTTCCTGTCCTGCAGAAGATATTGGAAGATCCACTCACAAGGGCGATTTTCGTCTATCCGACGAAAGCGCTGGCGAGTGATCAGTACCGTTCATTGCAGCCGGTACTGGAATATTTCGGAGAAGGGAAGATTCAGGCAGGAGTCTATGACGGAGATACGATGCCTGCAGAGCGCAGCCGCATCAGAAAGAGTGCGAATATTATATTAACGAATCCGGAAATGTTGAACTCTGCATTTCTTCCGAATCACAGTAAGTATGGGTTTGACTTTATCTTTGCAAATCTGAGATATATTGTGATCGATGAATTACACAGTTACAGGGGCGCATTTGGTGCCCATCTTGCGAATATTTTCAGGCGGATGCACAGAATCTGCCAGTATTATCATTCAAGCCCTCAGTTTTTATGCAGTTCTGCGACAATCGCCAATCCGGTAGAACTTGCAAAAAAAGTATGTGGCACTGCATTTTCTCTGATTGAGAAGGATGGATCTCCATCACCGGTCAGGGAATATAGAATTATCCAGCCGCCGGAGATCAAAGGGCATAACGACAAGGTTTATGGAAGGTATGCGGCGTCTACGGTCGCGGCAGATATGCTTTCGGATCTGGTAAAAGAGCAGAGGCATTTTATTGCATTTGGAAAATCCAGACGAACGGTAGAAGTTATTTTGAAAGAGGCAAGAGACAAGTTGGATGCGACAGGTTTCTTAAGTCAGGCAGATAGCAGAAAAATTGCCGGATACAGAGGCGGGTACACACCTCTGGAGCGAAAAGAAATTGAGCGGAAGATGATGTCCGGGGAACTGAACGGACTGGTGTCGACTAATGCACTGGAACTTGGAATTGATATCGGAAGTCTGGATACGACGGTGATCGTCGGATATCCTGGGACGCGGGCATCATTCTGGCAGCAGAGTGGCCGTGCAGGGAGAAACGGACAGACCTGTGTGAATTACCTGATTCTTGAAAATCAGCCATTTGACCAGTACATTGCAGTGGAACCGGGGTGGCTTTTTGAAGGAAAAAGTGAAAATGCGATCGTAGACCCGGATAATCTGCTGATTGAATTGGCACATATCCGTGCGGCAGCGGCAGAACTTCCACTGAGTCTGGATGATGCAGCATTGTTTCCGAGTCTTGGTGAGATCATTCCTGTTCTGATGAAAGCAGAAGAAGTAAAAAGTATGGCCGGGAGATTTGCCTGGTCGGGTCCTGCATTTCCCGCAGGGGATTACAGTCTGAGAAATATGGATAAGACGAGATTCAAATTAATTCTGGATAATGAGAATCGTGAGATTACAGAGATGGATGAGTCGCAGGCCTATCATGAATTACATCCGGGAGCAGTCTATATGCATGACGGTGCATTGTATGAGATTCTGAAACTGGATCTGGTAAGCAGGACAGCAACGGCGAAACCATTTGAAGGAAATTATTATACAGTCCCGGCAGGAACCGAAGACATCCGGATCCTTCAGACTTTTCAGGAAAAAACAGTGGAAAGAACGAAGATACATTTCGGAGATATTAATGTAGATGAAGTGATCTCGATGTTCAAGAAATTACAGTTTCATAATCATCAGAATCTTGGGTATGTATCACTGACACAACCGCTTCAGAAGGATTATGATACAGAAAGTACATGGATTGATATTCCGGAGGATGTGGTGCGCGTATACAGAAGTCTGCTGTTACCGAATGGGGCAGGAGAACTTGTATTGAATAATCACTTCGAAGGCCTGCAAAATGCGATAAAGAACGCGGCGATGATGGTGACGATGACGGAACGTGATGATATCAATACAGGAATGTCTAATAATGCGACCGTGCAGGGATATGTGGATTCTGGCAGCGGAGAATCAGAAGGACACGAAGTGGTGTCATTATTCATTTATGATAAGTATGAAGGTGGTCTTGGATATTCAGAGAAAATCTATGAATTGATCCCAGAGGTGATCGACCATGCGATTCAGATGGTGAAGGGATGTTCCTGTGAGGATGGCTGTCCGGCCTGTGTGGGAGACTATACATTAAGTAAGAAGATGGTGTTATGGGGACTTAGAAGCCTGAAGGAAAGGCTGGAAGCCCCGGAATATGTAAAAAAGCAGGTAGAAGAAGAGCGTCCGGGTGTTCACAAACAGTATTCATTCTTTAAACTTTCGGAGAAATGGAACGAATTCTGTGAGACAGTGATTAAGAATGGAGAGAGTGGCGGCGCATTTCTGAAGACCGCAAAACGAGTAGAAATAGAGAAGCATAATCTGATATTGATCGTGGACAGTTACTTTTATGAGGACTGGCTGAAGATACCGGAGAATGCGAAAAGTATCAAAAACATATTAAAATTTCACGCAGTATGTCCACAGGATATGGAGATTGTTGTCCGTACAGAAGAGGACATGGAGCGAAAGAAAAAGACAGAAGGCAAGTTAAAACGACGATACGAAGATAAATTTTAGGTGACAGGAATGGATTTTAAGGAAGAATGGAATTGGTTGAATTCCTATCAGATGGAAGCAGTGACAGATGAAAATGATGCATGTATTGTAAATGCCAATGTAGGAAGTGGGAAGACGACCGTACTGATCGCAAAAATTTTATATTTGCATTATGAAAAGAAGATTCCGCTTGAGAAGATGGTGGTGCTGACATTTACGAATAAGGCAGCAGGAGAGATTATTGAACGTCTGAAGAAAAAAGAACCGGGACTTACGGAAGAACAGGTGCAGTTTTTTGGAACATTCCACAGTGTTGCCATGCGGATGCTGAAAAATACACTGTTACAGGCAAAAGCAGAGAATGGAGAAATAGCTCATACAGTGGAAAATAGCAGCATGGCACCGGAAGAATGGACTTCGGAGTTTGAAATTATAGATCCGGACGAGGAACAGGAACTGGCGCTTTGTCTGATTGCAGAATATAGTCTGAAAGTAAAGTACAAAAACCGTTTGAAAAAAAGACTGGAGCAGGAATATCCAAATTATAAGGCCGGAAAAGTAACCAGCCGCTATAAGGATGAACTGTTTCGGTTATATCCTCTTTTACAGAAGGAAAAGAAGAAAGAGAATAAAATGAGCTTTTCCGATCTGCTGGAAGAGGGGACAAGACTTCTGAAAATGGGGAAAAATTCTCGGCCAGAATGGATTATTGTGGATGAAGTACAGGACAGTGACCGGTCACAGCTGGAATTTCTGGAAGCATTAAAAGGACCGGAGACGAAAATCTTTGCAGTAGGAGATCCAAATCAGGTGATCTATAGTTTCCGCGGGACAACTCAGAATATGTTTTTCCTGTTAAAGAACAGGTTTCAGGCAAAAGAACTTTCACTTCCGGTTAATTACCGATCGAATGCATCCATTCTGGAGGCGGCAAACCGTTTCCTTCAATTTGGCGGAAAGATTCAAGGCAGTAATGAATGCGGGGAGAAGATTCAGATAAGGAATCATTATGATCCGTTTCAGGAAGCAATGTATCTGGCAGACAAGATCTGGACACTTCATCAGGAAGGGAAGGAATACAGGGATATTGCAGTATTTTACAGGCTGCAAAAACAGGCAGAAATCCTGGAAAAGATGTTTGCAGAACAGAATATTCCATATGAAGTATCGGTGAAAAAGTCGTGGAAAGATATTCCTGTATTGAACTGGCTTATGTATGTCTTAAGATTTGCGACGCATCCGGACGATATACAGGCGGGAATGCAGGTATTGATGGATAAAAGGTTCGGAGAAAAATGCACAAAAAAGAAAGCAGAAGACATTATAAAGAATCACAAGACAGAGAAATCTGATATATATAAGAATATGATGCTGTTTTATACAGAAAAAGAAGTATTGTCAGGAGAAGATATATTTGATTCGCTTGGATTGAAAGAAGCACTGCACCCTACCTTTGCAGATTATCAGCAAGATGCAAAGCAGGTATTGGATTTTCTGAATCAGATCTGTACATATAGCAGGGAAAAGAAGCTGAATATGTCAGACGGAATCCGGGAATTCCTGAATGGGGTGGCACTCGGAACAATAGAAAGTCCAGAGGATACGCAAGAGTCTGCTGAGAAGGAAGAAGCAGGCGGCAGAGTAAAACTCATGACATTACATGCATCGAAGGGGCTGGAATTTGATACGGTATTCATTATCGGAGTAAATCCGGGACTGCTGCCGATCAGATGCAGTAGCTTTGACCAGGAAGAGGAAGAACGGAGATTATTCTTTGTAGGAATCACGCGTGCAAGAAATCACCTGGAACTTTCTTATTACACGAATCCGGGAGAACCGGGGGTATTGGGCAGTTACAGTAATTATCTGAAAATGATCCCGGAGGAATTACTTGAGTGGAAAGAAATACGCAGTGATGAAGAAAAGCGGACAAATCTTAAAGAACTAACGAGAAGGGCAAAAGAAGAAATCCGAAAAGCAGAAGCACAGAAAGCAGAAAATGTTCAGGAACAAAAAACGGAATCCGAGAAAACAGAAAATGTTCAGGAACAAAAAGCGATACATCCCAAATATGGAACCGGTATTGTGACATCGGAAGACGATATGATGGTAGAAGTAGAATTTCCAAATTACGGAAAGAAACAATTTATCAAGGCATTTCAGGAGGTCGAGATGATCAGGTAACCGAGTACATTAGTTAGAAATAAAAATAAACAGAAGCATAAAAAATCCACCGTACTTAATAATTTTTTAAATACGATGGATTTTTATGATATTTCATCCAATGGACTATACCTCTTTCTTTCTTCGATTTGTTTTTTTATCATTTTTTTAATGATGTTAAATTTACGTTCCTGGTGGTTTGTCCTCCTTTTTCTTTATTAGACTCTTTTCAGTTTAGATTGTCCTCTGCATTGGACTGTACCTCTTTCTTTAGATTTTAAATAAAGATTTAACTGATTGGTGGTCCGTCCTCCTTTTCTTTTGTTGATATTATAATATCGCACGAAAGTGAAAATGTCAATAGGTAATCTGAAAAAAAAGTGAAAAATAATAAAAAGACAAAATATTCTGAAAATAATATCTGCATGACCTGCCACCTCCTTACGAACGCATAGCGATAAAAAAGAGAAGTTACCAGTTGTAAAATCAGGTGGTAACTTCTCTGTATTTTATAAATGAATCTAAGGTTATATAAGATAAATGCCGTCGATAAATTCTTTGATAAATGGCAGAGCAGCTCCGATCGCTACTGTATCACCAGGACATTTGCCGGGAATGATGTAACTGGTGTCATCATCAAAGGTAGAACGCTCAGCCACGTAATGACGGATTTTAGGACAATAAGCGGGAATCCTCGGCAATTCAATTACCGAGATGAAAGCGCAAGATTGTGCATGTCTGCACCTTAAAAATCATATAATAATCTTCCTGTCCTTGATATTAATGCCGTAATCGGCATATAAGAAACCGAAAATATGTTCGATTTTTCATTGCGCGTTTTTACTCTTCATGTTATACTATGTGTATGAAAGAAAAACTTATACATTATAGGACTTGCGTGTGTAATATCAATTACCATATGGTATGGTCGGTGAAATACCGGCGAAAGATATTAAAACCAGAAATCGAGGAATATCTTCAGGAACTGGTGCAGCAGATTGCTGCGGATAAGGGATTTACCGTCCATCTATTCGAATGTGGTGAATGTGATCATGTCCACTGCTTTGTATCTGCTCCACCGAAGTTGTCCATAACAGCAATCGTTAAGTATCTGAAGGGAATCACTGGAAGAAAACTGTTCGAACGTTTTCCGGAAATAAGAAACCAGTTATGGAAAGGAGAGCTGTGGAATCATTCCTATTATGTGGAAACAATCGGATCTGTATCTGAAGAAAATATCCGCCGTTATATTGAACATCAGAGCAAGTCGTATTAATTCAAGATGGAATGTAAATCTCCATCCACAAGAATGTCTAGGGGGGAAGAAGAATGCTACTGTCGTACAGAACATCTATAAAAATTCGGCCGGAATATTCCAATATCATAGGACATATGTGTTATGCAGCTTCCAAACTCTGGAATATCTGCAACTATGAACGTCATC